>Ga0307380_10004136_pt1 | contig 19701 bp, 16 predicted proteins | sample UN3MG_FD_202239 | JGI IMG/M metagenome (GOLD analysis project Ga0307380, IMG submission 202239) | Soil microbial communities from Risofladan, Vaasa, Finland - UN-3 | ecosystem: Environmental > Terrestrial > Soil > Coastal area > Acid sulfate soil | place: Finland: Risofladan, Vaasa | collected... | reverse complement strand
TCCAGAAGGCATTCATTTCGGATGGGCTGTTTTGCAAGCAATAGGATTAGCAGGAATTTTTACTTCTTTTTTTATATTAATACCAAAATACTTTCGATTAGCACTTAGTTTTGCATTTTTATTTGTTTACCAGTTTGTACTAAGTTTAGTTGTAAATATTGATGGAGTATTAATATCAATTAGTGATTTAGCCTATTTATCAGACCATGGTGGTTTTATTGGAGGATTTGGTTGGGGGATAATGTTGCTTCTATGTACTTCTATTATTGATGATTTTCGAGAAAGAAAAATATTAGAGATTTTAATAGCTGGTGGGATTTTTTCTATATTTGGTGTTGGTTTACATTTACTTTGGGTATATACAGGATTTCCTACTTATGGAGGTATTTCCAAAATTCGTGTAACTCAATCATATATCCTTATATCTATAGGCATAGCAATGTTGCTCTTTTGTTTGATTTGGTTTATCTATGATAAAAAACAATGGACCAAAAATAAGAGCTATTTTTTAAGTCCCTATGGAAAAAATGCTTTATTGTTGTTTATTCTCCATCCAATCTTTATTGGTTTCTCTATGCTTTATATGAATGATGAAACCCATGCAATTCTTGTTGCTTTAAGTGCTTTACTTAATGTTTTAATTCTCTGGGGAATAGCATGGTGGTTAAATAAAAAAGAGATTTATATCATCATCTGAAATTAAAATTAAATAACTTTAGAAATTATTGATAAAATTCCCTAAAAGGTACTCTTAATTCCGGAAGTCTAATAGAATGATTATAAATGCTAATTTTTTCAAGAGAATTTGATTTAGTAGTTTTCTCTAAAACTTTTTCTTTGCTAAAGTAGTTCATCTCATTCCAATAAGCGTTTTTTCTTTCGAGATGATCAAAAAGAGTATATTGAAAATCAAATGCTAACTCGAAAAGTGGTAAAAGAGTCATTTGAAAGGATTTATTTAATTTAATTCGGAAAGGATTTTCCAGATAGATTTTATCTTCTTCCAAATATAAGAAAAAATTTTGAACTTGCTTTAATAATTGGACACCAAATAATTTTAGATTAATATTTTTATCATTTAATAAGCTATTAAGTATTCGTAAACCCAAATCAGGTTGAACCAAGAAAATAGTTTTTATTATTTCAAAGGTTTCTTTTCTCAAAAGATAATAATCACTCAATAAATTCTTCCAAATGATTTTCATGAATTCTTCTTGATTTTTAACTTGTTTTCTAATAAAGAAATGCAGAGCGTGTAATGATAGCCAATGTTGTTCTAAAATCGGTGTTTTTTGTAAATCAGTTATACCATCAAAGAAATCAATTTCAGATTTTCTATCGAGAGATTGACAAGCGATGCACGCATTTCTTCTTTCCTGAATAATTTTTACTTCTCTAGAGAAAAAATCAAAGCTATTTTCATTTTCATCAAATGAATTTTCACCTTCAAATGGTTCTGTGTCTAATTTTAGATTTGAAAGGATTGTATCAAGTTTAATATTTTTACGAGAAAATAACTTGGGCAGATTTTCATAATTCATTCCTTTTTCTTTTTGTGCTGGATATAAGAAAAATTCAGGCATGAAATTTTCATTTACAATATATTCCCAGATTTGAAAAAACTCTTTGAGTTTACTATCAGACTCTTGTAACCAAAAATCTTCGTTTTCAAAATTTACTCGTTTTTGAATTGCTGAAAAATCATTTCTTCTATAAAGCCAAGCATATGGATATGGTTTTTTCAAACCACCATAATAGTGGAAATATCTATGAAATGCAGTTCTACAAACATTAATTCTCTGTTCACCAATACTATCAGAAGTCCATGTTATACCAAAATTTTTTCCATGATTTAAACAAAGAACTGTAACTAGGGTCAATTTAATTTCCTCATAAAGAATAGCTAATCTTATATTTGACTATTCCCTTAATGAAAAAGTCTTTTTCGAATAAGAATGAATTTAAAGGTAGTCACCTAATATTAGATATACTTAGCTGCAATATCTGGAGTATATTCATCAAAAAAATTCTAGTTCAAAATAAAAATAATCTGCAATATGATATTTTTTAAAAATTTTATTAGGTGGTTTTTTATTAGACTCTCAGAAACAAACAAAATCTAAAACATAATTAAACTAATGATTACTATGTTTCGAGAAACATTTCTAGAATTAGTAGGGAATTCTGCAAAATATCAAACTGAATTCAAAAAACTTTTAGGTGAACTAATTAAGCATCCTTCAGTTGCTTTTAGAGAGCCAGAAGGTATATCTAATTGTGCTGATAATTTAGTTGAAATATTGGAGAAATTTGGATATCAAGCAAAGTTATATCCAACAGTGCCTGATGGTGCTCCTGTTGTTTATGGAGAAAGAAATGTTGGTGCTCTAAAGACAATTTTATTTTATCACCACTATGATGTTCAACCAGAAGATCCGTTGGATTTATGGGAATCTTCACCTTGGAAGCTTGAAGAACGAAATGGTCGTTTATATGGCAGAGGAACAGCAGATGATAAAGGAGAAATTTTATTCAGTTTATTTGGAATGCAACTTTTAGAAGATCAATTTGGAAAATTACCAATTAATGTTAAATTTGTTATTGAAGGGGAAGAAGAAGCTGGTTCAGACCATCTCCAAGTTTTTACTGATAAGCATTCAGATTTATTGAAAGCAGATGGTTGTATTTGGGAAGGAGCAGTACTAACACCTGAAGATGAAGAAAAATTCAATTTTGCTACACCTGTAGAATTAGTTTGTGGTTTAAAAGGAGATGCATATTTTGACATCAAAACAATTGGACCACCAAAATTCCCAAGAACAGACGTACATTCAGGAGAAGCAGCAGCAACACCAAATGCAGCTTGGTATTTGGTATGGGCATTAAGTACTCTAAAAGATCAAAATGAAAATATACTCATTGAAGGAATAAATGAGTTAGTACAAGATCCTTCGACAGAAGATCTTGAAGTACTGAAAACAATAGGAACAAGTTGGGAAGAATTATTCAAAAAAGATCTTAATTTAGAGAAAATATTACTGGATAGAAGTGGAATCGAACTCCATACTGAACTATCTTTGAAACCTTCACTTACTATAACTGGTTTAAAGAGTGGTTTTCAAGAAGAAGGATCAAAAACAATAGTACCAGCAGAAGCAAGTGCAAAACTAGATTTTAGATTGGTACCAAATCTTACAATGGAAAAAGTAGATGAATTGCTTAAACAGCATTTCCAAAAACACGGATTTGATGATCTAGAAGTTAAGCTAATAGTAGGATACAATCCTTCTAAAACATCTGTTAATCATCCTTTTATTAGATTATTGAAAGAGATATCAGATGATATCAACATTTCTCATCCTACAAATATTGTTCCTATCGCCTATGGGTCAGGTCCAGCTTACTTGTTTACACCCTACACACCTATTTGTTTTGTTGGAAATGCGATAGGAGGATGCAATGGTCATGCTCCAAATGAGAATATTCCAATTAAATCCATTAATTCAAGCATTGCTTATAACGCAATAATAGCTAAGCAGCTAGCAAAAGAAAAATAAAGTACAAAATCCTCTCTCGAGAAAATTGTACTTTTTTATTTTTTTTAGTAGAATTGAATGAATTTTACTAACTACAAACAAAACATTTAGCTCATTGCAACTGTAATTTTTTCTTTTTTTAAAAAATAGTATTACTAAATTCCGTTACAAGCTTTCATGATTTTCAAAGCAGTTTTCATTATACGAAAAGCTCTTTGGTAATCACAATCTTCTGTTTGCAAACATTTCTCAGCCATCATTCTCATTCTTTTAGCATCCAAAGGTTCATCATATTCACTGTTTAATTTGAGATATTCTTTCATAATCTCATATAATTCAGCAGAATCTTTGTAGATAGCTAGATAGTCTACTTGCTTTTCATTCTCACTTTCAAAATATGACAATTAAAACCCTCATAAATAGAGATAATTATATTATATATTTAATAGAAAGTTTCTCAGAAGATTAAAAAAGGTTTCTTATAACTTTGAGAAATATTTCTGTTTATAAAGTAATAATCCATTACGTTAAAAATAGAGAGAGGATATATTGAAAACAAAAATTTTCAGAGTTTCTTTTCATCTCATTATACTGGTTAATCCTTTTTTTCATGATCCAAAGAAAATGTCTTGTTAATCCATTCAGAAACATCAACTTCTGAAGGAGAATTTGGTTGAGCATCTTTCATAATATCATTTTCTCTTTGTTCTTTCATCTGCTCTGAGAGGTCCTTTTCTAATGTAAGTTTTCCATCTTCAAATTCTAACCTATAAACATCTCTAAAAGCCATTGGTCTTGGAAAACCCATATGAACATACATCTCTCGAATAAAATCTCGAGCGATAAGAAATGAACCTGTGAATTTTACTGGTAAATTTAAATCATATTTAGTGTTAAACATATAGCTCTCATCTTTTCCAGGTGTTTTTGGTTGTATCTCTTGAATGGCAATTTTTTCTTTGAGCCTACATAGTAGTTTTTTTAGTAATAACTGGTTGTCTTTTAATTCATAAGTCAATAAATATCCTCGCCAACAAGCAGTAGAAGCCATCATTAATTCCAATTTAAATTCTCTTGGATTAATCAAACCATCTCCACTTTCACCCACAATCGAATATTCTTCTCCTTTGTAAATGAATGTATCAGGTATTTGTGCAGTCAAAAATAAACACCAAATTTTATTTTACTATTTAAGAAAGCATGTAGAGTAAAAAAAGATTATTAAAAGAGTATTTCATCTTTATTTTCGAATTTCTAATTATAAAATTAGATAAAAAATCGGCTTTTCTTTTTGGTTAAATCTTCTTTAGTTAATCCCAGTCTTTCCATGAATGAAATAAAGCCTTCTGTTAAATCATTTATTTGTATAACTTGATCTGGACAATTAGCAATACAGCGCATGCAAAGAATGCATTTCTCTTTATCAGCAATTCCTTTATCAGCATCAAATGCTCCTGTTGAACAATTCGTTTCACAATCTCTACACATACTGCATTCTTTATCAAATCTAGTTGGATGATGAGTAATTAATCTAATTCTTGGTTTATTCTTAATTGAAGGGGGAATTTCTCGAGGTGGTTCGTCAGGAAAATCAATCAGAGGAAAATCTTCTAACTTAAATTTTTGAAGTAATTTGATAGCATACTCTCGAGCAATTTTAAAGTCCTCATCATTTGGTCGGTCTTCTAATATCGAAAAACCCTTTGCTACATTGAAAGAATGCTTTCCTAAAAATTCAGCAGAGGCAATTATTTTAAATCCTCTTTGTTCCAAAAGTTCCTTTGTTTCATTGTGTACTTTTCTTAATATAGGACCACCATAACAGAAGAACATAGCACTACTATGATTAGAGCCTTTGATTTTTTCAAACCAATTCCTAACTACACTAGGAACACGTGCACCATAAACAGGAAAACCAAATATTAGTGAATTATAATTCTGAAAGGAAATTTCTTTTTGTCTATCAGATAATGAAGTGATATCAATTAATTCTATAGAAGAATTTTCTTTTTCAATTTCATCCTTTATAACATTAGCATATTTTCTAGTATTACCTGTAGCTGAAAAATAAACAAGACCAATTTTCAAGTTTATACACTTCTTTTAATGGAATTATCAGATTATATTATCTCTTAATAGATGGATATTGTTGTAAAGTGTTGATATAAAAAATTAAGGGTTTTTATTTCCTTATTTAGATTAAATAAATTATCAAAATAGAAGAAAGATGGATTATTTATTCTCCAGCTTCACCATAAGCAAAATCTGGAGCACACCAACTTAGTTCATTGTCTTTTAGCCAAGCATGAATATTATCCTTTTCATAAATTACTTTATCATTTATTGATACTTTTATTTTCGATAGACACCAATCATCATCTTTATTTGTATGAGATTTTTTCTTTAAGCAGAAAAATCTAATTTGTGATGAGTTCATCCCCTCGGGAATATCTAAATTAAAGACATCTGTTTTTCCTTTCTCAAAATCGTCAAAATAAGGTATATCTAGATCCCACTCATGACCACCTACATACAAAATAATAGCATCATTAGTGTCACTTTTTCGATCACTACAAGTTGTTATTTCAACAACTATTTTCTCAATTTTTTCAAATTCTGTCATTAAAAATCAATCCTAATTTTGTTCTTTTATTATAATATAGCTCTTATACTATATAACTTTCAAGATAAATAAATTAAGAACGAATCAATTTCTCTTCTTACTTCTGAACAAAATTGATATTATAATTAATCCAATTATTACTAAAGCACTTATCGATATCCTTTTCTAATAAAATAAAAGAAACATTTTCTTTCAAAATTTATGCTAGAGGCTGTTAATCTAGTATTATGTTCTATAATTTTGTTCTCCTAAATATAAAATCATCCATGTTAATCAATCATATACGATGTAGTTATCCTTGTTCAAAATAAATTTAGTACAAATAAGTTATCTAGTTTGATTTTAACTGATATATTACAAATTTAGAATCTTTTTTTCAGTTTAGATTAATACTTTTATAAATAATATAAGGGATAATGAATAGTTATTTTCAGAAATAAGATAGAAATCAGGCAGTTATAAATATGCAAATTATAGATAGTACAATACTTAGAGACAAATATGATGTTATTGTTGTAGGAGCTGGAATTGGAGGGATAACAGCAGGAGCTTTATTAGCTAAAAAAGGACTCAGTGTTTTAGTAATTGAACAACACTACCTTCCAGGTGGTGTATGTTCTACTGTTAAAAGAAAAGGAATTGCTATGGATGCTGGAGCTGCTTTGCTCTTTGGTTGGGGAGAAAGTGAAGGATCAGCACATCGATTTGTTATGAATGTTCTCGAAGAAGAAATTGATATGATACAACACGAGGCTATTTATAGAATGCATTTTGGGGAAAAGTCAGTTACCTTCTGGAGAGATTTTAATCGTTATTTTAAGGAATTAAATGAAGCTTTTCCTGGAAAAGAGAAGCAATTTAGGGGATTCTATGATCATTGTTTCAAGGTATTTAATGATGTGAATAAAAATCCTATGCCGATGTCTCCTGATACAATTCCTAGATCTCTGGGTCTTAAAATGCTTCTTAAGAATCCAATTAGCACTATGAAGATGCCTAAGTACATGAATACTTCAATGAAAGAAGTTCTTGATTTATATGTTCAAGATCCATTCGTAGAAGGTTTCTTTGATTTACTTATTGCCTCATGTTATTGTACGACTGTTGAGGAAACGCCTTTATTACTTGCAGCAGCAGTCGTTTGTGAAACACATGGAGGTGGAGCTTTTTATCCTTCAGGATCACCACAAATGCTCCCGAATAAATTAGAAAAAGCTTTTGAAAAATATGGTGGACAAATAATTTATCGTCATTTGGTGGAAGAAATTTTATTAGAAAATGGGAAAGCTTTTGGTGTTCGATTGCAAAATGGTATAGAAATTCTTGGAGAACGAATTGTTTCAAATGCAACTGTTTGGAATCTCTATGAGAAGCTTATTAATCCTAAACATATCAAACCTGAGCGAATTAAATGGGCACAGGATTTTAAACCTACTTTTGGAGCTTGTATACTTTATATTGGAGTTGATGAGGAAGCAATTCCGAAAGGAACTCAAAATATAGAGGCATATATTGGAGACCTTCAGGATTTATCCAGAAATAATTATTTTGTTTATATTCCATCCATTGATGATCCATCAATTTGTCCAGAAGGAACACATTCAATATCTGTTCTTTGTTCAGCAGGAAATTATAAATGGCCTAGACCTTGGGAACAAGAATATCAAAGTGAAGAATATATTAAGGCAAAAGAGGAAATTGCAGAAAAAGCACTTGATGTTATCGAATCAAAATTTCCTAATTTTAGAAAGCACATAAGAACTATTGATATTGCTACACCTTCAACAACAGAACGATTCACATTAAAGAATTGGGGAAATATTGGCGGACCTAAACAAATGTTAGGGCAACATATTTTCAAACGTCTTAAAGCTCGTTCGGAGTTTCAGAATCTGTATTGTGTTGGTGACTCAACAGCAATGGGTGAAGGAGTTATTTCTGTAACTTCCTCTGCAGTCGGAGCAGCAAACATGATACTTGAAGATTTAAAACAAGAGATTTATCTACCACAGAAATTTAAGAAACAGTATGTAAATTTAGTTAAAGGAAAACCCAGAATTCCGTTACCTTCTCAAGAAGAAGAATTAACTGAAGTAACTGCAAAACGTTTAGCTATTGAATGCCAATGGTGTGAAGATCCTGTTTGTATGAAAAAATGTCCTGCAGAAATCGATATTTTAAACTTCGTTCGACGTCTTGAAGTGGGAAATTATAGTGGAGCAGCTCGTGCACTAAGAGAAATGAATCCTTTAGCAGAAATTTGTGGAATTGTATGTCCTGTGGAGAATCTATGTGAATCAGAATGTAAACATCTTGAGTTTTCAAACGAACCAGTGAGGATTGGTAAACTTCAAGCATGGGTTTGTGAACAAGCAAAAAGTGATGGATGGGACAAATCTATCCCAAAGAGTAACGGCAAAAAAATTGCAGTTGTAGGAGCAGGACCAGCGGGATTAACTTGTGCACACTTTTTAACGAAAGTTGGATATATTGTAGATTTATTTGAGAAAGAAAATAAAATTGGAGGCATTATTGCACAAGCAATCCCACCCTTTAGACTATCTGATGAAGTACTCGAGAGAGAATTAAAAGAAATCATAGCAAATCCTAATTTAAATATTCATTATGGAAAAGAATTAGGTAATGATCTCTTTGTAAAAGAGCTTACACAGAACTATGATTCTGTTTTTCTTGCACTTGGTTTAGGATCTGGACGTTCTTTATCAATACCTGGCATGGATGAAGTAAAGATTGATGATGCCTTAACTTTCTTGAAAAATTTTAGAAGTAAAACATTACAAGAAGTTAAAGGAAATGTTCTTGTAATTGGTGGTGGAAGTGTTGCAGCAGATGCGGCTATAGTAGCAGCTAGAGCAGGTGCTAAAAAAGTCACAATAATCTGCTTAGAATCAGAAGATGAGATGCCATGTCTTAGAAGTGAATTAGATGAATTACAAGCAGAAAAAATAGAAGTGTTTAATTCTTGGGGGCCAAAAACATTCTCAGCACAAGAAAATAAACTAACTTGTATTAGTTGTACTTCTGTGTTTGATGAAAAAGGTAATTTCTGCCCTAGTTACGAAGAATCTAAAACTTTTGATATAGAATTTAATCAAGCAATACTAGCTGTTGGACAAGCAATCGAACCAAAACTAGCAAATTATCTTGAGCGAGAATTTGGAAAAGGTTTGATTAAAGTAAACTGTGAAACACAACTAATAGAAGGTAAATCGAATATTTATGCAGGTGGAGATATTATTCGAGGTGCTGGAACAATAGTTGAGGCTGTAGCAGATGGCAGGAGAGCTGCTATAGCTATACATAACAATCTAAAAAAATAGTCAATAGTTAGTAAAACATTCAGAGGGAAAATTTCAAACTTTAATACTCCCTCTCTCTTTTTTCATTTCAGATTTAAATGAAGTATTCTATTAAGAAAATCAAATGTTTGAGATAAAATTAGTAATTTCATCAATAGTTATTTGTTGCTGTTCTGACCTTGATATAGTTGCTTGTAAATCGCCTTTCTGTTCTCCATAGGAGCCAAAGTATGCATGATTTCCACCTACAATTTCAACATAAATTGTATTTGTTGGAAGTAAGGTTGTAGTTTCATTTATTGGTTTTGAAAGGATACCATCCCTAGAGCCATAGATTGAGAGTACAGATATATTAGAGACTGAAAGATCATTTGAGCTTGCAGGATAGGAAGCAAGAAAAATCAAACCGTTAATTTTCTCTGGAGAATTATAAACGTAATTAGCAGCCATAGATCCTCCCAAAGAATGACCTCCGATAATCCATGAGTTTACTTCTGGAAACGCTTCTATCATTTTAGCTGCTTTTTTAGGAGAAAACACTGCTAAATCAAATGGCATTTTAATTATACCCACAAAAAAACCTTCTTCTGCAATTCCTCTAGCAACTATCGAATAAGATTCAGCTTCTACATTTCCTCCAGGATAGAAAATAAAACCAGTTGATGATGTGAAATTGACTGGAGAAAAAGTAATCCAATCTTTAGTGCTTGTTACTGTTACCTTTGTATCAGATTCTAATGCAATTATCGTTTCTTCCATTGGTTTGTAGGATTGACTTAAAAAAATGAGACTTCCAATAATTATTCCTATAAAAACTACTGTGGGGATTGTGATTAAAATTATCTTTGTTTTTCTCTTCAAAATAAGCGCCTAACTACTTTTGCTTTAACATACATTTTAACAATATTATTTATTGTTCTTTAGGAAATGAAATTTTCAACAGAAAAAAGCTTAGATTTAGAGAAGGAATTTATATAGTATAATGGATATTTCCAGATTTTTTTGTTTTATAAGAAAATTCATTTCAGTATTTACGATTCGCTTTTAACCATTTTACTCCAAAATCTACTACTTCTCTCATCATATGTAAACTACTCTTTGCTTGACCAATAATGCTTGGTTGATTTTTGAATGACTTCTCAAAAGCTATTCCTAATTTACCAAAATCCTCACTATCATAATCGAGATCTTTCCATTTTTTCCAAACACGTTTGCCATTTTCTAATAAAGCTCCTCCAAAATCAACAACAGGTTGATTAGGAATTTTTGCTTTCCATTCAGCATAATGGAGTGAAGTATTATTATCATGTTTTACTCCGAGAAGTAGGATTTTAGCATTCATTTGATACAATTTTCCCAACGGACTTCTATCACCAAACGTTTCATCCAATGAATGCTCTTCTATAATATAATGAGCTTCTTTTCCCCAAGCAGCAAAAGAACATTGGGGATGCATGCTACGAATTACATTAGGATACTTAAGAAAGGTTTCTGGTATACGACCCATTCCTCTAGTAGGTGTAATTGCAGGTCTATATGGGGGCATTTCTTCTCGAATAATATCCCACCATTCCTTTGGTACTGAAGGATAATTCCAATTTTTAGGATCAGTATTTCCTGTAGACATAGTAGGCATTACAATAGTACCATCTTCTTTTATTGTATTAATCAACGCATCAATTACTGTAATGGGTCCACCTACTGTCCAACCCAATTTACTCATAGAACTATGAACAATAATGACATCTCCCTGTTTAATACCAATTCTCTTGAAATCTCTAGTCAATGAGCTAATAGTAATTGGTGATTTTGTTTGTTCAACAATTTTTTTCTCTTTTTTCCAATATGACATAAATTTTTATTTTATGAATTAGTAATTTAAAATATTCGTTAGATTGAAAATAGTATTGTTTTGTTGTTTAGAGAATAAGAAAAAGTGTGAAAGGGGGCAGTTTACATTAAAACTATTTTGTTTGCTTAATTTGTTTTAAAGTAAGAGGTCTTAAGCAATTTGGACATTTTCCATTCGCTTTTACCCATTCTTGAATATGTATTAAATGTGCTTGAGAATTGCATTTTTTACATTCACCAATTGATTCTTTGAAGGAGACAGGTAATTTACATGCTGAGCAACGTTTTACTTTTTCATTACAATTCGGGCAAATAGCCATATTATTGTCAATTATTTCACCACAATAGAAACAAGTATATCTTCGTAATTTTTGTAATGGATTCGTTAATATTTCTCGAAGGATTTTCTCAGTATCTTTCTTTCGAATAAATACCTGCTCAAGAGTATAATATTCACCGATTTCTGGATAATATTTTATTAAATCATTTAGAATCATTTCAGTTAGATTTTTTGTTGTTTTGGAAAGTTCAGCTAATCGATCCAGAGTGACTTGAATATTTGGTTTAATTTCTATAAGATATTTTACTAGTGTTTTATAAGCAGCTTCCAATTGCTCTTTTTCTATTGCAATCTCATTGTCAATAGTAGTTTTTTCTTTTTCTTCAACTTCTTCTTTTATTGAAGTTGGTAAATATCTATGAATATCGTTTAGCACAATACCTTGCAATTTATTTCGTTTGATTTTTCTCATTAGAATTTTTTCTATTTTTTCTACTGGTATATTGGTTTCACTTGCTATTATTTGTAAATCAAATTCTTTTGCGATTAGATATCCTTTAACTAACTTGTAATTTATTTGATTTATAACTAATTTTTCACCAATAGTGCTTACAAATATCCATGCAGAACTAAAGAGAAAACTAAATACATAGATAATAAAGACAATATCTGATCCATATCCATCAAAAGCATTTGTATATGCTAAGATCATAAAAAATAAAGTAAAAAGGTAAGTTAATAAAAAGAATCCACGATTGAAGAGAGTATATAACCAATAACCTGATTGATTTTGGAATCTTTCCTTTTCTTCTCTTGAAGTAAACCATTCTCTGAAAGTTTTTCGTGATGATATCATTTTCAGTTGTATTGGAAAGTTTAGAAACAAGGAGAAGAGGCTAAATCCAATAATATAGATATAATGTTGTTGATTTGTATAAGTAAAAGAACTAATGTGGGAGATTTTTATACTTCCCAAAATAAGAAGAACTAAGTATTGTACCCAATATATAGAGATGAAATAAGTTATTTTCTTATCATATTCTTTCTGAAACAAGAAAAGTCCAGTTATAATATTCGCAATTACACAAAAACCAAAAAGAACATAGGTTAATGGTGTAAGTAAAATATTATGTCCATAATAATCATAAATTGGTTCTAAAACATATAATTTCCCAACATAATATAGAGTAAATGATGATATATCTTCAGGTATGATCATAAATAGTGTAATCATAATTATGTTAGAAGTAATAAATAACAGAAAAGCAAAGAGATATGAAATCGTTGCTTTATGTAGATTGAAAAAATGCTTCCACTTAAAGACTCTTTCTTTTTTATTTTCCTCAGAATAGAATTCCATCTTAAAAACCCCGAATTTTTATGCTCTCAAAAACTTTGCATATATAATTACAATAATCCAATTATTAAACTATTGCAAATTTAAAAAAAAAAGAAAAGAAGATTTCGTTGCTATTTTCACGTTATTTTTTTCTTTTCAAAATTAATCCAAGGAATATTGCAGTAAATAAAAACATAATATTAGTGTAACCTGATACACGTAATGTGAGCTCATTAAGTTCCGTAACAACTTCCATACCCCAAGCAGCACTCTTTACATTTATTTCTACAGTATACCGTCCTTTAGTAATGTTTGAAAAACTTCCAGTGTAAGTATTATCCTCATCTTCATCTGTTAAGATAGAATAACTATATTCAGCATCTTCTTCTTCTGGATAGATAAAAGCTCTCACTTGTGTAATATCTGTAGAATCATTTCCGTAAAAAACATCTGATAAATCAGTTACTTCAACAGCGATTGAAAAATTTGTTGAATCTGCAGTATTTTCCTCGATTGTGACACTAACAATAGCAGATAATCCTAAGACAGCTTTTGCTATAGCAGTACAAAAAGCATAGATATTAGGATTTACATATCCACAAGTTCCAGTCATAGCTGTTACAATACGCTTATCTGAAACAACAGGTGCATCATAAACTATTTTTGCCCCAGCTTCCAGCATTAATTCATATGAGGATTGATAATAAACAACTTTCACTCCATCTACGATTCCTCCTGCACGTGCAAGGATTCTGGTACCAATACAAATTGCTGACACAACAAGTCCTTCTTCATAAGCCATTTCGAGTACATTATGAGTTGCAGGATTAATATCCAAATAGACCCAATGCCCACCTGCTGGTATGTAAACACAATCGAATTGAGTAATAATTTCACTTGTAATTTCTGAAACTAATATATCAGAAGTTATTGTTACAATTGGAGGATAATTACTACAAGAAGATACTTGTTGTGTTAAACCAGCTGTTGTAAAATTACATCCCCATTGTTCAAATTGCGTTTTGACCCAGAAATAAGCATCACCAAAACCATTCGCAACAATTGCTAAAATTTTAATATCTTCCAATGATTTCGTTTCTATTAAATTAGAAGCATTTTCGGTTTTAGAGGAATTAAGATTTACAGTTTTTGTTGAAAAAATTACTGAAATTAAAAAAAATGAAAACAAAATAAATGTTAAAATTTTAAATTTGATGTTTTTACCAAACAAAGTTTTTCACCAATTGCTATAACCTATCAAGCCTACAAGGATAATAACCTTTCTCACTAATTTGAGAATGTATCCCCATATAAAAATAGAAAATTAATTATTTTTCTTAGAGATAAAATAAACTGAAATATTAATGCGAATTTCTGAATGAATTGATAGTAAAGATCAATCGACAAAACAATTCGAGTAATATAAGGTTTTTATAATTGAGCTACTAATGATAACTTGATTGTATATTACAGTTGAAATTATTTATGGGGGTTAATACCGCTTTTGAGAAGAATTATAAAAACTATCATACCATTAATTTTGATAATATCACTAAGTGTATTTCAAGATAGTTCATGTACTTTCAATGTAAAAAATGGTGATTATTTTGAATATATAATATCACAAGCTGAATTTAGTGCTACTGTTGGTTCTAATACACTTTCAAGTACTGGAATAAAAATGAATGAAAATAATGTTCCTATCGGATCAGTGCTTTCTATTAATGTCACCTATGTAATTGGTAATACTGTCTATTTTTGGATGTCTGCTCATGGAAATCGACTCTCTGGAGTAGCGAGACCAAATCTTGAAGAAGGAAATATGTGGGCTTCAGTTTTGTATATAATTGGAGTATTAGATTTGTTAACTAATAATTGGGAATATAATATCAATTATTTTGAGAATGGTTTTAATTTATATTATACTCAGACTTTTATTCCTTTTTTTGAAGCAGAACAAGAAACTTGGGATTTTATTGATAATTTTATCACAGAATTAGAAAGCTATTATACAACGACTAAAACAGATCAAGCAGATTATACCTTATTCTATCTAAACTCTGAAGAAAATGATATTTTCATAGGTGAATGGTTAGTGCTTTTTAATGATAACAGGCAAAATGAACTTTTCAATGCTAGTCTAACAGCTACAAGTCATTATAAATCAGCTATGCAAAAATCAACGGGTATTTTGTTAGGTTCAAGGTATGAAGGATCTTGTACTGGAGAACTTGATGGTTTACCAATAGATATTGCATTTAAATTACTTTTTCAAGAAATTAACTATGATATGCCAGATTTTGAATATGATTCAACAGGTGGTTTATCAAGCAATAATTGGATAATAACAACTAGTTCAGTAACTTTTGTAACAATTATTATTACTCTGAGTATAAAAATAAAGTCTAAAAAGAAAAACTTCTAGACTTTATTCTTTTTTTTTACTATTTAACTAAAAAAATCTTGGAATTTGTTGTCTTTTTACATAATTAATAAAAACAAGTATAATATGATTCGTTATTATTAACAGGAGATAAGAATAATGGCAGATAGGACTCCATATTTAGTAATTAATCCGCAAGCTAATGAAGGTAATACTGGAAAAAATCTTGATCGAATTTTAGCATTATCTAAAGAGGTTTTGGGGGAATTTGAATATGGCTTAACTACAGGAATAGGGAATGGAATTGATTTAGCTAAGAAAGCTAAAGAAAATGGTTTTAGTACTATTCTTGCAGTTGGTGGTGATGGAACACTTAATGAAGTTGTTAATGCTGTTATAAATTCAAACATAAAAGTTGGTATGCTCCCTACAGGGGGATCTTGTGATGCATTTCAAACTCAAGGAATACCAAAGAGTTTAGAAAAATCTTTAGAAATTGTCTCTTCTGGTTATACCAAAAAATTACCTGCAGGATTAGCAAAAGGTGATACGGAACGTTATTTCATTGATATGGTGAATGGTGCATTTACTGGTTATGTTAATTCTCGAGAAAGAGATTGGGGGAAATCTTGGTTAAAAGGTGATTTGCGTTATACTTTGTTAGCTTTTGAATCTGCAATGAAGTATAAACCCGTTAGAACTACTATCAAAGTAGACGATTTTGTAAGAAACTTAGATTTATCCTTTTTTGCTTTAGGATTGAGTAATATTATTGCTGGATATAATGTCCTCCCTGAAAACCATCCCGAAAAAGGAGATTTAGGAGTTGTTACTTTAAGAGACCAGAAAGGATTGAAACTTATTTCTTCGATGGTTCGATTAATGTTCTCAAGTATAACCAAAAATAAAAAAGCTGAAATTTTATACGGAAAAAATATTTCAATTGAAAGTGAAGCAGGTATGACTTGGGTAACAGAAGGAGAAATATTCTCCACTGAAGCAAAGAAATTAGAATTTAGTTTTATACCTGATGCGATAAACATGATAATTTCTAAAGATTGGAAATATGAGAGTTCAGATGCTGAAAAGAAGAAAGCTTTGAAAGCATTAAACAAATGAAATTAGATAAATGTAACAATACTTTATTTTTAGGGAAATTCTTTTCAAACGGAATACTAAACTGTAACTGATTAAAATGTTTGAATGGGTAAACCTTTCAATTCTTATTTCCTCTTTAGTGCTATTTTCTTTGCTTTATACACTCAGTACGATGCCTATTACTTTAAGTGAAAAATTTGGTCAAAAGGCTTGGAAAATTTGCAGTATTTTGAGAGTTTTTGCTATGATTTTTGAGTTTATTTCATTAGCAACTCTAATAATTTGGATTTGAGATATTTCAAGTCAGGAGTAGGAGGTCTAAACGAAAGAGTATTAGGTCTATTGGATTTAGTTACTAATCCTCGAGAAACGATCTTTCCCTCTTGTCTTAAAATTTGATAACTAAAGATTATCTTATTCTCGTCCTTATTGATCGCTTCGATATTATTTATCGCTTGTTCTTCAGTCATATTATAAATTTTCATCATAAGCCCAATAGTTTCTTTTCTATCTCGAGTATCATTATAAGGCTCAAATGGGAATTCTGGTTCTTCAAGATCCTTGGTGGTAAGGTCAATTATCATTCTACAAAATTGTGTTCTGTTCAATTCATAATTATATTGTTTGGCTTTCTCGAGTGTTCCTAACCAATAATAACCAGCCCGTCCTTCGACGATTTCTACTCCCTTAGTTTTTAGAGCAGAAATTGCTTTTTCATAGAGCAAGTCAACAGCTTCTTCATGACCTTAAAGCACTAGCGGAAAATCTAATGCTGCTTTTTTAATACCATCATCACCCACAGGCAAAACTTTTGAAACCATAAAACCGACCATTTTATTCTCATGAAAACAGTAATGTCTTGTTTCAGAATCAAAATCAGGTTGTGAGTAATTACGAACCAATTCATCAGCAGTTGATTGGTGAAATGAATCCCAATCTTTTGTTACTTCGAGACCGATTTTCTCTTGGTCAACCTCGAAACCTTTCTGTTAATTCTTTAACTCATACTTTGCCATTTTTTCCCCTCGTTTTTTCAGGAAATTATTGAGAAAAATTTCAAAGAAAGGGAAATCAAATTCTCAATAGTAATAAGACTTGATTACGCAAAAATAAATTCTTTGACAAATCTAGTATCAGGCTGTAATTTGAAATAAAAATCACAAACCCTAGAAGATGATAGGAAGATAGTGTATATAAAAATAACTAAACAAGAAAGAAACATCAAGAAAAAAATGATTAAAGGGAATCCTCAAATTCTTTATGGAGAATCGAAACCGGACGGAAGCAAGCAAGCCCCCGTCGCGTGAAAAGAAAGAGGATATTGAGAACTATAAAAAATCATATTAACATTTTTACATTTACTAATAAGCGGATGGAGATGTTTGGTGAGATAATTGAAAAAATCTAGCGTTATAATCTTATCAATATTAACAATTACAATAATTGTTGTTTCAACAATTGTGATGGTAACAGTTTTCAGAAATTCTAATAAATATCCGACCTATTCGGATTTTTCTTTTGATGAACCTTATATTAATGATATTGACCCATCAGAGATGTCAATAAACGAATGGTTAGAGGATTTATACTATTTTATGCACATAGTAAAAGAAAATTACCCTTTCCTTTGGGCAAGAGAACGCACACATGACTATAATTGGTTAGATTTAATCCCAATTTATCGGGAAAAAATTATCAATTGCCAATCGAACTATGAGTTTCTTGGTATAATTAGTGATCTTGTTCGAGCACTACAAAATGTGCACTCATTTTTAATTATGAACGAATATTCTTATGATTTCCTCTATACTGCATTTCGATATACTTATCCTTTTGAATATGCGTTCAACGAACTAACCACACAAGCATATGAATATTGGGCTGATCAATTAAGCACACTAAGCAACGAAATATATCAATATTACGATGCTTTTATTGTTTATGAAAAGGGGAATTATTCAGTTTATGGGTCTAATAGTATTTTGGAAAAATATGATTTAGTTAATGGTTCGATTGTTGTTACAGTAAACGAAATACCAATAGATGAAGCCGTAAGTCAAGCATTCAATAAAGACCTGATAAAGATAGATTATAATAGAGACAAGCTTTACCTAAAATACCTTAAACCTTATCATTTTGGTGCTGATGCTGAATATAAGATTATGATAGCTGGTTCAAATGATTATAAGGATATAATTTTCGATTGTGGTAATCATCCTGATTTCACACCACCTTATTTTTCGAAATATCCTTCTAATGTTTATCAATTGTTAGATACCCATACTGCTTATATGTATATACCAACATTTAACCATCAAAATAGATTAATTGATTATACTGATATGATTGATTTTTACGAACAGATAGAGGGATATGAAGATTTAATAATTGATATCAGAGCTAATGGTGGGGGAAGTATCTATTATTGGTTAGATAATATCATAAAACCTCTACAGTCGACTTCACTGGATTATAGCTTTTATATGGCTTATAGAAATGGAACATACGTTAATAGCTATTTAGATACCTATTACAGCACATCACCTATGATTTCAAAAGGAGAGCTTGACTTTTTACCCGAAGAAGTGCAAACAGATGCCTTTATTGATGATATACATATTTGGGAGTTGAATTTACCGATGCCTACTAGTAATTTTAACTTTACAGGGAATATATCATTAATTATAGATGATTTGACATATTCAGCATCTGAATTCTTAACAAGTTTCTGTAAACAAACGGGTTTTGCTAAGATTTATGGTACCTTTGGAGGAGGAGATGGTTTACTTCGTTCCTATATAGTCTTTGCTTTACCCAATAGTAAGCTCATCATAACTATGGCTAAAGAATGCGGTATGACTCTTGAAGGAGTAATAAATGAAGAATTTCACATTATGCCAGATGTATATTTTGAAAGCGATTTTAACAATTGGGAAGAATTGATAGATTATATTAGGAGTTAATAGTATAATAGAGAATCGGAATCTCTTACTACTAGTTGCTTTCTATTATTTATCATATTGCGAAAAACTTCAAAACCACTAAGGTAAATTAGAAGAATTTATTAATTTTAAGCTACTGATTCAATAGGTAGATAAAAGAAAATTGTTTTGAATTTATGGTTGCTCAAATAAAAGATCATGGAGATTATGGTTTCTTTTTAGCCTTTTTAGGAGGAATAATTACCATAGTTATGACTCTAGTTGGAGTGATAGTATATGAAGTTATCAATGTTCCTTCTTACATATTCATTGGTTCTGGATATATCGGA
>Ga0307380_10004131_pt1 | contig 19717 bp, 9 predicted proteins | sample UN3MG_FD_202239 | JGI IMG/M metagenome (GOLD analysis project Ga0307380, IMG submission 202239) | Soil microbial communities from Risofladan, Vaasa, Finland - UN-3 | ecosystem: Environmental > Terrestrial > Soil > Coastal area > Acid sulfate soil | place: Finland: Risofladan, Vaasa | collected... | reverse complement strand
GGTTCCCAGATTGCGGGAGTACTTCTTATCGACGGGATTGTTCCAGTGCTCATGGACGCCCAGGCTCGCCAGCGGCGTTCCATCTCCTTCCGGATCGTATACCGTCCCGGAAGGCGGATTATCCGCCCTTGATGCCTCGTGCAGATAATTCTCAGGGTTTCCGGTCACCTCGGTGCAGCGAGGCTCGTTCCGCATAAAATCGAGTCCGACCGAATCGATGGCCACCGGGTCCTGCGAGGCGAACATGCTGGAGCACCAGTCGTCGCCGAAAGATTCCCACTTAATCACACTGCCGCTCTGATGCAAAGCGGGATAAAGCCCGTCGATTAAGTACAGCAGGGTTTTGCCGGACAGATGCCGATGGCCGTTCAGGTTGACCAGGCAGTTGTAGGTGTTCATACTATTGCTTCGGCCGCCGTGGTTGTGCAGCGGCGATGGCGTCCAGCCGCCTCCGGACGGGAAATAGACCGATCCGAAATGGTTCTTGGCCGATAATGTGATGCCGTAAAGTGTATGAGGTCTGAGCAGGGCCATATTGATCAGGTAGTCGGCGCCGGTAACGCATCGGGGCAGATAAGCGGTTCCTGCCCTCGTATAAAGCGGGTTGGCGGTGTCGTGGCTTACTGCGATGCGCCCGTTGCGGGCAAGACTGCTTTTGACCACGAAGCTTATATTCTGGAAATCGGGATCGCTTCGGATCTTGTTGTAAATCGGATTGCCGATGTATCTTGAGGCGTCATAAATCGTAATCGCCGAGCCGGGCACGCCCGCCACATCTACGAGCTGCTTTAGGAGCGAGTAAATCACGTGAGGGCTCGGAGTTCCCATAGTCGACGACCAGTTTCCCCCGCTGCTGTTCTCCTGGTTCATATTGATTTTGATGGCAATTTTCTCTGGCGCCTGATAGCCGGCGTCTCCGAGGCCCCTGGTTTGGTTAAAGTGCCTGAAAAGCGCATTCCATGCCTTTTCGTCGCTTGACTCTGCCGTGAGCGTCCGGATGGTTTTGGAGACCATGTAATCAACCGCCTCCTGATTTGTGTTATCATCGTCCCACCAACTTCCGGTCTGGCCGTCCCAGCTTGTAGCGGCCGGCTCGTGGACCCATACGACGCGTCCGGGATGGATTCCTTTTGCCACGCCCATAGGGCTGTTCGCCGGCTCGGTTGGCGTGAACGCCGCTTCGGCAGGTGCCCGGCCGGTAATGCTTACTGAAAACCATATTGCCGAAACGCTAACGATGATAAATATCCCGGCAACTATATACCGGGATTGGTTAAGGAAACTCTTTGCCTTGCGAAATGCCAGAGCCGAAGCAATCAGTCCCGCAATCCAAATCACGAAGCCGCCGGCGAACGGTGCCGCAAAACGCTGGCAGGGATACGTCGCCCTTGAGGGCTTCGGTATCACGCGGATTAAGAACCAGATCAGCGAGAAAAGCCCCAGTATGGGAAACACCCACATTAACCAGCGGTATTTCCTGTTGCTTTTGAGAGGTCTGCCCGTCTTTGGGCATGTTCGGGGCATTCGAGCGGAATGCCCGCCGTTTCGTGTGTTTTGCGAAACCGGTGAAACGGATTTTGATTTTCCGAAGAGCATATTCACGCCTCCACAAATTTCGGCCTCAGCCTCCTTTGATACGTTTATTTCATTATTGCTCATTATACTATCCGCCATCTCCGGATGCAACTGAAATAACAGCAGCATAATGTGCGATTTAAAAACAACCGGGGCCTGTACCGAATCAATCAGTACAGGCCCCGGACTGGTGCAAATTCATTGTAGCTCAATTAAGAGCTATCGCAGCATGCTCATTACGGAGCGGGAGCAAATACAGCCGAACCGCCGTTGGCCACGTCGTTCAACAGAATACGTGTACCATCCATAAAGATTTCGTGCAGTTCGATAGATGCTCCGCCGCCGCCTTCCAGATGGCGGGCTCTGAAGTTATAGTAACCATCTGCTTCGACCTGATAGAGGAAGTCCTCGTTCGAGGTACCCTTCCACTCACCGGTCCTGCCGATTTCGACTCCGCCGATCTCGATAATGGTGCCGTCGTCACTGCTGGCGCCGATGTAGTGCAGGCCAGCGGTCAACTGGATGCACCCGAGAATCTCGGTTGCGAAGTTGTCATCGTCATCGCCGGCGGCCGGGTCTTGTGCCGGGTCCTCAAGCGGGTCGATCCCCGGATACGATTTATCCGGATAGCCGTTGTCTACACTGAAGACGCCGTTACCCGTATCACGCAGGTTGACGAACTCGTCAATGCGAGTACCTTCGGTACCCGGCTGAGCGGGAAGGCCCATCCACGTACCGGTGTCGAGCAGCGAGTTCATGGCATCATAACCCCAACCATCGGTTACGAGCGGCTTGAGCGAACGGATACTGAACCCGGAGACATCGCTTGTCGCCGCTCCAAGGTCTGCGCTGGCCGGAACGGTTGTAAGACCGAGATCATCTGCGACCAGTGAAGGATTCAACTGGTAGTTGACGTTCGTGACGCGTGCCTGGACCAGTTGGTTGTTGTTGCCCGGGCCAATAATCACACCGGCCATAACCTCATCCGGCAGATTCTTGGCGAGCTTGATGCAAACCGATTGCCAGCCGTCACCGAAGTCTGCAAGACCTTCGATCCAGGTCAGGCCTTCGATAGTGATTTTCTGGATACCCATGGACTTGACGCCCGATTGCCACAGAGCGCCAGTTTCACCACTGCCTGCACCGGTTGCTTCGCGGTGCTGCATTCCGACGTAGTCGGCCAATCCGCGGTCCATCATCAAATAATGCACGGATGCGCCGTCGTTCGCCGGGTCTCTTAACATAACGCCATACTTGGCCCAATCGGAACTCTTAACGACCCACTCGAAATCGCCCGAGACGCGGACATCGCCGCTAACCATGTTATAGGCATAGTGGAACTGGTCCCAAGTGCCCCAGATGTCGGCTCCACCGCCCATGATAAGGTACTGCTCGGACAGCGTGTCATTTTTCCAGACATAGCCTTCGTACGTTGTCCTGCCGATACCTGCCGGTCCACCGATATCATGGGTGTACTCGAAGATGCCAACAGGAGTTGTGGTCGTAAAGCTCAGGACAGATCCTGCGCGTACGGTTCCGTCTTCCTCGATCTCATCGACCTGCCAGAAGTAAGTCGTGCCGTACTCGAGAGTACCGGGGTCAAAGCTGGTTCCTTCCTGGTTGCCGACCAATGCCGGCGGAATCTCGGTACCGAAGTACACATCGTGAGAGACGGCAAGGCTTCCAGCCGACCAGCTAAGATCAGCATCCGGACCTACTGCTACTGCGCCGTCAGCCGGCGAGAAATTGCCTGCTTCCAGCGTAATGCCTAACATCTCGATTTCGGCGATCTGCATACTATTGGCACTGGCAGCATCCCGGATTGTCGGGAACATGACTTGATAGTGCTTGTATACGGCAGCATTATCAAACGCAATCTCCGTTTCGTTCATTGTGAAACGCGGCCAAGCATCAACCTGGGCGAAATCGACGATATCGCCGGCGGCAATCAGCTCGTACGGCCCATCAATGCTCTCATTAGAACCGGACAGTTCGAATGAAATCGGATCACGCTCTGGTGAGTCATTCGCTGTGGTGAAAGTCAGTCCGGTAACAATACTTGCGCCGGCAGCGGGTGTAACCTGGATACCGGTGGGCTCGAGTTCACCTTTGAAGTGCAGGAATTTCGTCCCGCTGTTGTTATCGACTGACAACGGAGGTGTTTCTGCACCAGGCCAGCCCCAATTATCGCCATCCATTAGCCCATCGTTCGGAACGCCCAGGACGACATCAGCCGGGCCGGTAACATCAGCAATAGCTGGGCCTTCGGGGGGAGCTTCTGCCGCAATGGCACCGATGGAGTAGTAGTTCTTGCCCGAATCCATCGAACTAAAGACATACGCTCCAGCGGGCAGTTCCGCCGCAAAAACGCTCATCTGACGATCCGTGGTATCATTCTCGTGGATATAGATATCTATGCCTGTGTCTGCAAACGTTCCAGCCGGAGCAATGGCCGCTGTGGTTTGGTCTGCCGCATCCTGCATCGAAGCGATAGTGCCGCCGCCGTCCCATTCGGCCGGGATACGGTCGTCGACAGTGAGCCACACAATTGCGTACTGGGATGTGGTAACCGTGTATGTGACATCGACTGTGCCGCCGTTCTTGTCGGAGTTGAACGTACGGATGTACTCAGTACCCTCATACTCGGCGGGTATACCGAACCATGGATAGGTGCGGTCGGAATAGACCATATTGCCGTCCTTCAGGCCGCCTGCCTCTGTTGCCAAAGGAGTCGTGCTGCCGTCATACGCACCGATCGGGTCTCTGTCGCCGTCAACGCCGTTCGATCGAACAACGCTGGTAATGACCGGGACCAGATAAGCGATCATGTTGCGTAAAATCTGTTCGCCGTCGGCTGTCAGGTTATGCGCTCCCTGAGGAGTGGTGGGATCGGCTGAGACTTCCTGTGTGCCGGTGTTAAATATAACGCTCTTGGCAGCAGGAGCCTGACCGGCGCCGGCGTAGAACTCAACTCCAGCGTCGAATTCGACAATCCAGGGCAAACCATCGATAGATTGGGCGATCAATGTCCCGTTGCCCAAATCGTCGGGGGTGACGAATGATGTTTGACCCGTACCTACGGTGCCGTCTATTGCCAGCACTATATTGTCGGCATCAATCGCCACGCCGTCGAATATAGGATGGTCCGGCAAAACAGCCTGCATTATGGGAGAATCCAGACTCAAAATCGTGGTGGAATTTACCCACAACCAGCGGCTGCTCCTGAGGAGATACGCATTCATTTGTATTAACGGCGTATCAATCGAGTTCCACTGTGTCGGCTCATTGCCGTCATCATAATCACCGCTGCTGGAAGCGCGGCTTACAATAATCAAATCGGCAGCATCAAGTGCTGCTATTTTGTCGGCATCGAGTTCCATCCAGTTGCCAAGCTGGGCATCCACATTGTGCCCCTCGGCCACAAGCCAGTCAATCAGCCCCTGGTCATCTTGAACACCATCTACATCATGGTCCATTGCTCCGGTCACCACGATGATATTGGCGGCCTTGGCCGGTATGGTCAGGCAAAACGCGAGTGCCAACATTAAAATTAATATTTTTTTTGTCATTTTACATTCTCCTAACTACTATTTATCAAATTTTTTCATTCAAATTCTTTTAACGCCTCTTACGAATCAAAAACAAGCCACCGAAACCCAGCAGAACGACCGTCGCAGGTTCAGGAATCATCTCGGCAATGGTTTGCTCCATCAAAGCCTTATAATCATCGGTGATGAAGTCGCCGAAGTTTGCGCGTCTGTTCCGCGGATCGGCCTGTCCGTAATCCAAGTCTATGTCATATCCCCAGCTTCCAAGGAAGGCCCGTCGATCACCGGCAATACCGTATATATCCGTGGTGTTATTGACGGCGTCAAAGTTTGCTCCTGCCTGGATATCAATCAGTATTGGGCGATTGTCAAAAGTGGCGACAACAATACCCTCGTCCACGACTTCTTCCGTTGAATCGGGCAAGTATACGCCTTTGGGGGCCTGACCGGGAATCGGTGCTTCGGACCAGTCGAAAAGTCCGGTGGAGGCCGGGACGAATGGATGCAGATTCACGATGTTGATACCGGTTGTAGTCAAATCCGCATCGCCGGAGCCGCCGGAAGTCCAACCCCATTTTGAACTGCCTGTTTCGCCTCGGGTAAGATACCCGCTGCAAAGCAGCAAGGGATTGTCCAGCTCATTCCAACTCTTACGGTCGTTGTCATAGCTGCCGCTGTCTGTTCTGCGGCTGACAAGAACCATGCCGGCGCTTTCCAGCGCCGCCACTTTCATCGGGTCATCGAAGGGATTCTCACCCTCTCGATACGCCTGTCCCATTCCGCTTATGTCTACTGTATAGCCGAGGCTCTGAAGCCACGAGACCAGTGTATCATCCTCATGGTCCCCATCAGGGGCGCCCGGAGGATTGCTGTCACTGATAAGTATGATGTCGTAGCCGGCATAGACCGAACTCGTCAGGCAAAACACAAGTACCAAAACAAATGTGACTACTCTTTTCATCATTATTTGTTAACCTACTCTCAAAGGCACCTGTAAAGACGCACGCAGTAAAAATAACGTCTTACAATAGACCAACGAGAACACCTCCGGTTTTAACTGCCGAAACGAACTCAATCGGAGTCTATGCTGAATTGACCGGCATAGACCCCTGAACATGTTCAGATTCATTCAGCTCAACTATAATCCGGTCGAGCTGTTGCTACACGCTCATTACAGAGCAGGAGCGAAAACCGCGGAACCTCCGTTCGCCACGTCGTTCAACAGCAGTCGGGTACCGTCCATCAGCACTTCGTGCAGCTCGATCGATGCTCCGCTGCCGCCTTCTATCATGCGGGCTCTCAGGTCATAGCAGCCGTCAGCTTCAACTTCGAAGATGAAGTCCTCGTTAGAGGTACCTTTCCACTCAATGGTCCTGCCGATTTCGACGCCTCCAATCTCGATAATCGTGCCGTCATCGCTGCAGGCGCCGATCATATGCAGGCCCGCAGTCAACTGGATGCAGCCGAGAATCTCGGTCGCGAAGTTGTCATCGTCATCGCCGGCGGCCGGATCCTGTGCCGGAACCTCCAGCGGATCGATACCCGGGAAGGACGCATCCGGATAGCCGTTGTCTTCGCTGAAGACGCCGTTACCTACATCGCGCAGGTTGACGAACTCGTCGACGCGAGTCCCTTCGGTACCCGGCTGAGCGGGAAGGCCCATCCACGTACCGGTGTCGAGCAGCTCGTTCATGGCGTCATAACCCCAACCATCGGTTACGAGCGGCTTGAGCGAACGGATCTTGAAGCCGGGAACATCCGTTGGGCAAACGCCAAGGTCTGCACTGGCCGGGACGGTCGGGACCACAAGCTCACCAACCAAGCTGGGATTCGCCTCATATGCAACATTCCAGCACCGGGCCTGGGCCATGTGTGTGTTGTCGTGCGATGTAACAGCAACGCCGGCCAAAATTTCGTCGTTAATGCTGCCATCAAGGATCAGTTGGAGACATCTCGATTCCCAAACACCGGAATTATTAAATTCTGCGAGACCTTCAAGAATGGTCAGGCCTTGGACAGTGACTCTCTGGATAGCCAGAGCCGTTGCTCCGGTTGTCCAGGCCGTGCCCCATTCACCAGAACCACCGTCTGTTTCGGTGCGGCCCTGCATTGCGGCGTAATCCGACAATCCGCGTTCAGACATAAAGCGATGAACAGAACCGGCGTCGAGCGAGTTTCTGAGCATCACGCCATACTTGGCCCAGTCGTTGGTTTTACAGATCCACTCAAATTCGGCCGAGACACGGACATCGCCACTGACCGTGCTGTAGGCATAGTGGAAATCGTCCGCGTTATCCCAGACGTCGTGGCCGCTGGCCGTAATAAGATACTGCTCGCTCAGTACGTCACCTTTCCAAACATAGCCCTCATACAACGTGCTTCCAATGCCAGGGTCATCGCCGACATCCACGGCATCCTCAAAGATGCCGACGGGATCTGCGGAACTCGATACCCCAATGAGCAGTGAAATGAGGAGTGTTAATAGAAACAATCTCTTACACATAATGATTCTCCTTCCTTCTTAACTTTATTTAAGAAGCATGAATATTTGCTTTGGCTACGAGCCAAAACATTCATAGCTTGTGACAGGCATAAACCTTCCGCGCCTGTTTGTGCCTGCCTCAAACAACTTAAAACGACTTTCAAACAAGCGACAAAGAATCTTCACCAAACCCTGTACTTGTCAGAAAAAAACTCTGTTATAGGACCTGACTTTCTTCCTCTTCCGTGCGGAAGCCGTGTTTGAGTTGCAATTCGACGTGCAAATACACTAAATACAAAGCACAAACCTCACTCCAACTCACGTCCCTCCACCTAATACACCTTAGGTGGTTGCCCAGGAACTATGGATATTTTCACACACCAGTAAGCCAAAATCCCTAAGAGCTACCTGACTTCACTTAACTATTTGTACCAAACTATTCATATATCCGTCAAGAGAAATGTCGCAAAATATGCCAAATTTTAGATTAAATTCTGCAAAAATACGCAAATTCAGCGATTACAGGCTCTTAAAAATACTCTACAGAGAAATATTTATCCAAAATTCGGTTTACGGCGAAGTTTTTTTGTCTTCACAAGGGAAGCTTTTTAACCTCAACCAAAGTATCAATAGCTTATGGTTACTCGGTTTTATTCAATTCTGCGCTGCTTTCGGCGTTATCGTCATCGGTGGTTTGACGGTCAGTATCTGAATTTTCCGGAGTCTGTTCAGGTTGGATCTGCTCGGCCTCTTCCGGTGTTTTAAGCTCTGGTTGCGAAGAATCCTCAGTCGTTTTTTCCTGTGGTTCATCTGTGACTACGGCCTCAGGCTGTTGGTCTTGCCGGTCATCTGACTTATCCGGTTCGGCATCAGTGGTTTTGCTTTCGTCAGGAGTCTCTTTCTGTTTTCTAAGCTGGGCCACATCTGCATCGGAAAGAACTCTCTCAGGACCTGATGGGGCCCGCTGCCGGCCTGTCTCGGCTTCCTGCTCCTCAGCAGCCCACTTAACCCTTCGCAAACTCAAACCGATTTTACGTGCATCAGTATCAACCTTTAGAATCTTTACTTCAACTTCGTCGCCCATCTTAACAATATCCTGAGGCTTATCAATCTTGTGGTCGGCGAGTTCAGAAATATGCAACAGCCCCTCCAAATCCTCTTCGAGCTCGACGAATGCGCCGAAATTAGTAAGCTTTGCCACCTTGCCCTTGATAATATGTCCCGGAATGTATTTATCGGGGATGGCACGTATCCAGGGATCTTCGGTCATCTGTTTTATGCCCATGGACACCCGCCGCTTTTCTTCATTAACTTCAAGAACAATACATTTTATTTCCTGACCCTTGTGCAGGGCCTCGCCGGGATGGCTGTGCTTTCTTGTCCAGCTCAAATCCGAAATGTGTATCATACCATCGATACCCGGCTCCACCTCCACGAAGGCACCGAAATTGGTCAAACTGCGTACTTTGGCGCTAACAATCGCACCGGCCGGATATTTCTGAGAAGCTATCGCCCATGGATTGGTCTGAGTCTGCTTGAGCCCCAGCGAGATTTCCTGCTTTTCCTTGTTGACACTCAGCACGACGACCTCTATTTCGTCTCCGAGATTGACCAGCTCGCCCGGATGCGCAAGGCGCTTGGTCCAGCTCATCTCGCTGATATGAACCAGCCCCTCGATGCCATCTTCGAGCCGTACGAAAACACCGTAGCTCATCACATTGACGACTTTGCCCTTTACCTTTGCCCCGATAGGATAACAATGTTCGACATCCTCCCAGGGGCTGGAAGTCTTCTGCTTGAAGCCCAGTGAAATTTTCTCGCGCTCCTTGTCAATGCCGACTACAACGCATTCTATCTCCTGATCGATCTCGACAATTTCCGAAGGATGCGAAATTCTGCCCCAGCTCAAATCAGAAATATGCAGCAGACCATCCAGGCCACCCAAATCCACGAACACACCGAAGTCGGCGATGTTTTTCACAATACCCTTTCTCAATTGGCCGACCTCGATTTCCGCCAGGATTTTTTCCTTGCTGCTCCGGCGTTCCTCTTCTATGAGTTTGCGCCTGGATATGACAATGTTTCTGCCTTCTATGTCGATCTTCAGAATCGTGCAGTCCACTTCTTTGCCGATGAACCTGCTGATATCGCCCGGCTTTCTGATATCCACCTGAGAAGCCGGCAAGAACACGGGCACTCCGATATCGACCAGCAGGCCTCCCTTGATTCGCCTTATGACCTTGCCCTTAACAACATCGCCCTCAGTTTTCGTATCGAGAATTGTTTTCCAGCCTCTCATGAGGTCGGCTTTGCGTTTGTTCAATAAAATAAGACCGCTTTCAGAGTCAGTATCTTCAAGCAGAACTTCGATCTCTTTACCCGGCTCTATCTCGTCGGAACTGTCAAATTCAATCGCATCGACAATCCCTTCGCTTTTCAGGCCTACCTCAACAATAACATCATTTCCTATCCGCGATACGATTGTTCCTTTAAGAATAGTACCGGGCAGGCGCAAATCCACCTTAGTCTTCAGAGCTTGTTCCAGGAATTCATTTTCCTGCTCGCCGAACATTTCATTAACCTGCTGCTCGAGCTTCTCTTGTGTTAAACCTAATTTATTGACTATATTTCTATCTACCATTAAACTAAATCCCTCTGTGGAGCTTGTGTTCCCGACTTATCGGCGCCCCACATTTACGCCGACAAGCTTATGTGCAACACTGCACACATTTTAGTTATTCAATTAATCATGCATAAAACCATTTGCCCACGCAGCAAATGTAATTCTCATCACAGCAACATTTTACCAACGCGGTAGTATTACCATATTGTGCTCATTTTTTCAAGGACCTCTTTGTTTTTTTTGTTAAAACCGCAGCCTCACGGGCTACCGTCATTAAAAACTTCCAAATTCTTTACGAACTCATTGATTATCCAGTCAGGAGTTGATGCTCCCGCCGTAACACCTACCGAGTTTTTGCCGGAAAGCACACTTTTATCGAGCTCATCCCAGTTTTGAAGGTGAAATGTGTGCTTATTGACTTTTTTGCACAGCTCCGCCAGCCTGCTCGTGTTGGCGCTTTCCAGACCCCCGAGAACAAACATTATGTCGACTTGTTTACACAACTGCACCGCTGATTCCTGTCTCTTTATCGCCTCCCTGCATAAAGTATTAATCACTTTCAACTCGCTGAAGCTTCCACTTCCCATAGCACCAAGCATCCTGCCGAAGTGATTGGGGCTTTGGGTGGTTTGACATACAATCCCCAGTTTGGCATTTTGTGGTAGTTTATGCAAATCGGATTTGTCGGCAATCACGATAACGTCCCTGGCACAGCCTACGACCGCCCGGACCTCGGGATGATTTTCCTCGCCTATAATTACAACTTTATAACCTTCTTTTTCGAGCTCGCCGGCTATATGCTGCACTCTCTTAACCAATATACAAGTGGCATCGACGATATTGAGTCCTTTTTCCTTGAGCTTCGCTATCTGTACGGGAGCAGCTCCATGAGAACGGATAAGAACCGTCCCCGAGTGAATATCTTCAACCTTCCCTACAGTTTTCAGGCCGCTTTTTGCCAGCCGCTCCACTGCATCTTTATTATGAATGATGGGACCGAAACTATAGACGTCATTTTCTTCTGCAAGAATTTTTTCGGCTACACTGATAGCGTTTCTAACGCCGTGACAAAATCCGCACTTTTCCGCTACTGAGACTTTCATAAAATCTTATTCGAATATCAAACCAAAGCTTAAGACTGCTTAATGACTCTTGCTTACATATATTGACTGTGGTTGCTTCTTCGGCAGCAACAAGAAACAATACAACCTGCAGACTAATGAGTTTTCCTTAAAGATTGTTCGTAATTATACTTTACCCTTCCCAAAATTACTCCGGGTAAAGTTATTTGAGGGTGAAATTCTATACTAAAGTTCCAATACAATCCACCAAAACTTTCTTGTCTAAGGACAGGCTGTCAAAAAGCTGCTGATATTTTGTAAAGATTATTCTTGACGGTTATACGCGAATCGGTTTAATTTGTAGGTGAGGGTCGAGAAAATAAAGTTTGTTAGGTTGTAAAGGCCTGTTATTAAATGGCTTGTGTATTTTAGGGATGGTAAAAATATCTTAATCATCTTGGAAAGGATTAAATGATGCGAACTGTCAAACTTTCAGCTATTTTTAGTTTATGTGTCTGTGTCTTGCTTTTAAATGGCTGCAACTCGGAGCTGCAGGACCTGCGAATCCAAAACAATACACAGCAAAAGCTCATAGACCAGCTTCAGGCCGAGCTGGCGGCTAATACGTTGCGACTTGAGCAGATGAAGAAACAACTCGCCGCTGCTCAGCAAACCGATAGTATCGAAGTCGAATCGCTGCAGCAGCAAATTGCCGCCCTCGAGGAAGACCTTGCCAAAAAGAAAGAGCTTATCGCTTCGATGCAGCAGATGCTGCTTATGGGCGGAGCTGCCCTGCCTGTGGAACTCAGCACTTTACTGGAAGACTTTGCCAAGCAACACGATATGGTCGATTACGATGCAAGCCGGGGCATAGTAAAATTCAAGAGCGATTTGCTTTTTGAACTGGCCAGTGACACGGTGGCCGCCTCGGCCGTCGAGTCCGTCAAATCGCTCTGCGGAATCCTGAATTCCGAACAGGGCAAGAAATTCGATATAATCATTGCCGGGCATACAGACGATATTCGTATTGCTACATCTGCGACCCGCGCGAAGCATCCGACCAATTGGCACTTATCAGTTCACAGGGCGATCGCTGTGCTGAACGTAATGGAGAGCAACAATATCGACTCGAAGCGACTGAGCGCACGAGGTTTCGGTGAATTCAGGCCGATCGCGGAAAACCTGCCCGGCAAAAAAGGCAATCCGCAGAACAGACGGGTGGAAATTTATATTGTAGCTGAGGGAGTGTAATATTGAATTTGCGATTGCCACTTGCCGATTTCATATCGCAAATCGTAAATCGCAAATCGCAAATCGCAAACTTCTCTTGAATGACAGAGCGCACTTTAATCATTATCAAGCCGGATGGTATACAGCGGCATTTGGCTGGCCAGATCGTTTCACGACTTGAAAGAAAAGGCCTGAAGCTCGCCGCGGCAAAATTTATGCAAATCCCTGCGGATCTCGCCCGTCGGCACTATGCCGCCCATCAGGATCAGCCGTTTTTTGCCCCGGCAGTGAAGTTCATGAGTTCTGCGCCGTCGCTTTTAATGATATGGGAAGCTGACGGCTGCGTAGATATGGTTCGCAAATTAATCGGCAGCACCTTCGGCTACGAAGCCCAGCCGGGTACTATCCGCGGAGACTTCGGCTGCTCCCAAAGATATAACCTCATTCACGGATCGGACAGCCCGGAATCGGCCCGGGACGAAATCAAGCTGTTCTTCGAACCCGGTGAAATAGTCGATTACGAGCTGTCGGATGCTCCGTGGCTCTACAGCAAAAAAATTGGTCCGAAAAAGTAAGACTTTGCCGGCTTTACTTATAGAAGATTCCAGCCAGGGTCTCGGGAGCCTGAAAAAGGCAATCCACACAATAGCTTAAAAGCTGTATGAAATAAGAAAACAAAGCTTTTTACTTGAATTAATGTTGTTTTTATAGTAGAATAAATACTTATAAATTTATACTCTACTGGAGGATGGATATTAGGATGAAAAAACTGGTTTTTACCCTCATATGCTTGTTGCCGGTTTTCACCTCTCAGGCGACTGTAATCACTGTCGACGATAATGGACCTGCGGACTTCGATAACATCCAGAATGCGATCAACTCTTCCGGACTCGGTGATACGATTGTTGTCAAGCCCGGCACTTACAACCGGAGGATTTTTTTCAACAACAAGTCTGTTACGCTTACGAGCGAAGATCCTGATGATCCGGACATTGTCCAATCAACGATTCTTACTATCGATTCGGGCTACACCGTGAATTTCGATTTCGGTGAGGGTCATAATTCGGTCCTTACAGGCTTTACTATCACCGGCCAGGGCATTCACTGTTACGGTTCTTCGCCGACAATCTCAAAGAACATCATCAGAGATTGCAGCGGTCACGGCATTCACGGAGAAGACAACGCCGCACCTGTTATTTCGGGCAATACGATAAGTTCCAATACCGGCTATGGGATATACTATTCTGACGGGCCGATAGAAAACAATACTATATCGCAAAACAAAGGCGGTATAGCTTATTCTAACGGGCCAATAACCGGAAACATTATTACGAATAACTTCGACATGAGTTCGGCCGACAGCGGCGGCGCTCTGTTTTTCTGCAAGGGTTTGATTACCGGCAACTTAATTGCCGAAAATTATGCAAGGAACAAAGGGGGTGCATGCTACGAATGTACAGGTAACATTGCCGGCAACAGGATCATTGGAAACACGAGCCGGATAGCGGGCGGTGCGCTGAGTAACTGCCGCGGCAGAATCACCAATAACATTATTGCCGGCAACAGGTCCAAAAACGGCGGCGGCTTATTCAGTTGTTACCAAATATACAACAATACCATTGTGGGCAACATTGCCGAAGAGAACGGCGGAGCTATGAGCCAATGCCCGGGTTACATCAGCAACAATATAATCGCATTTAACAGTGCAAGCTTCGTCGGCGGGATTTATGGAGCAGGTACGAGTTCTTACAATGCGTTCTGGTCGAATGAAGGTGGAAACTTCGGCGGCGGCGTAACAATGGGCCCGGGCGATATCATTGCCGAACCGCTTTTTGTCAGTAACGGTTACTGGGACAACAACGAAACACCCGATGAAAGTGACGACTTCTGGGTCGATGGAGACTTCCACGTCACATCTCAAGCCGGCAGATGGAGCCCCGTTGACCAGAGCTGGATTAACGACAGTCTCACCAGCCCCTGCATAGATGCCGGCGATCCCAATTCGGACTGGACGGCGGAATTATGGCCGCACGGCAGACGCATTAATATCGGCGCTTACGGCGGAACGGTCCAGGCAAGTATGTCACTGTCGGATGCCGGTAATATTGCCGACCTGAATCCTGATGTGAACGATGCCAACGACTGGGTGGATTACAACGATATGCTACTGTTGACGGACAAGTGGTTATCCAATGAAGTCACGTTAGCCGAAGACCTGGACAGGAATGGAATAGTAGATTTCGCAGATTATGCGATTCTTGTATACAACTTCCAGCCGAAGATATTCCCCCCGCAGCCGCCGGATCCCAATCCTATGACATGGCAGACCGAACCTTACGCAACCTCAAGAACTGCAATTGAAATGGCTGCGACAATCGCCACTTCATCGGACGACAGCGGTGTGGAGTACTATTTTCAATGTATTTCTCTCGGCGGGCACGATAGCGGCTGGCAGGATGAACCGAATTACACGGACACAGGCTTGACTGCCGGCACCGAATACTCTTACAGAGTAAGCGCTCGCAACAAAGCCGATCTCGTCGAAACCGCTTCCTCAGACCTGCGTTTTACAACCACTTTTCCTGAGGATACTACACCTCCGAGCCCTAATCCGGCAACATGGCAAACAGAGCCTTATCCGATCCTGCCTTCATCAGTCCGTATGGTAGCTACAACTGCATCAGATGAAAGCGGCGTAGAATACTTTTTCGCCTGTACCTCAAATCCGGCATATAACGGCAACTGGCAGGATGATCCCGTGTACCGCGCAACTTCTCTGCCGAAGGGCACATACAGCTTCGTTGTAAGAGTTCGGGACAAATCGCCCAATCGAAATACTACGGGCGATTCGGTCCGGGCCACCGTCGACCTTCAGCCTCCAATCCCGGATCCCATGCAGTGGGCTCCCGGCGGCGAACCTCGCGAAGTCTATGGCGGAGGCGGAACGTGGGATTACTATGCCGAGATGACTGCGGCAGAAACCACAGACACAAGCGGCGGCGTGGAGTATTACTTCGAATGCACTACAGAGTCCGGCTTCAGCAGGGATTGGGATGCCTCGCCGTACTACAAAGTACTTGTCGGCAGAACGGGACAGAGCCACCGTTTCCGTGTAAAGGCACGTGACACCTACAAAAATGAAACAGCCTACTCCCCCTTGTTGCCGACCCAATAACAACAAAGCAATACAATAATTTTGTAATATGCCGCTCAAATTCATATCTGATCGGCAACGATACTGACGTAAACGGCCCGTCAGGCCTTCATTGCCTTTTTCGGAGTTGCCGGACTGGCCCCGTTGAATTCCTGAATCACCCAGGCAGTGCCCGATTTAGATAAAGGCCGAGCGGAAAAGCTCCGCAAAAGCAATATTATGCAATTGTAAGGGCGCAATTCCTTCGGTAGAATAAACGCACGAATTCTTGATTGAATCTCCAGGCTGTTTGGGTAATATGAACAAACAATGCCGAATCTTAAGGACGCCTGCCTGTCTTTGACGGCATGATTACCGCCGCCGGCAGCCGATTGTACATCGTAAACCAGGGCCGCCGGCTCTTATATCCGGCCGGGAAATATTTTCAATAAAGGAGGACCCAACATGACTGCACGAACACGAAGAATTGTCACATTGATTGTTCTGGTATTGGCGCTGATGATTAACCCGGCTCCGGCTGCGGACTCACAGCGCCGGCAAGCCGGACAAATCCTGGACGATACCGGCGTCAAAGGGGGCTTTATTGTCCACATCGGCTGCGGCGATGGAAAGCTCACTGCGGCGATGGGCGCCGATGAAAGATACCTCGTTCAAGGCCTGGACGTCGATGCGAATAACGTTCAAAAAGCCCGCGAGCATATCAGTTCGCTGAACCTTTACGGCAGGATCTCGGTTGACCGGTGGAATGGAACCAACCTGCCATATATCGATAATATGGTCAACCTTGTTGTGGCAGATGACATCGGCGATCTTCAGATCGATGAGATTTTGCGAGTGCTGGTTCCTGAAGGCGTTGCGTATATCAGGGACGGCGATGAGTGGACAAAGACATTCAAGATTCGGCCGAAAGACATCGACGAATGGACGCATTATCTGCACGATGCGAGCAATAATCCCGTCGCTCATGACCTGGCTGTCGGCCCGCCGAGGCGATACCAGTGGCTCGGCAGCCCGCGCTGGGCGCGGCACCACGATCACATGGCCAGCATGAGCGCGCTGGTCTCGACGGGGGGCCGGCTGTTTTACATTATGGACGAGGGTTCAAGAGCATCGATCCAACTGCCGGCCAGGTGGTTCCTCATCGCGCGGGACGCATTTAACGGAGTGCCTCTCTGGAAGCGATCGATGTCTTCATGGAACACGCACAGGTGGCCTTTGAAAAGCGGCCCGGCCCAGGTGACACGGCGCCTGGTGGCCGTGGGGGACAAAGTCTATGTCACGCTGGAGCTGGACGCCCCGGTGACGGCGCTGGATGCGGCCACCGGTAAAACAATCCGAACCTACGAGGATACAGCCAATACCGAAGAGCTGATAGTCTCCGACGGCGTGGTTTTCGCGCTTGTCAACGATGCGCCCTCGAAATGGCCTGGGTACCGGCAGAAATTCCCCTACGTCTGGGACAACTCCAGGCACGCCAACACCGACTGGGCCTGGGACGAGAACCCGCGCCATGTCTGTGCAGTCGAGGCCGATACCGGTAAAGTCCTGTGGAAGAAAGATGCCGCGGTCGCCCCGATGACACTCACCGCCGATGCGCAAGGCGTCTATTTCCACGACGGCCAAAAGCTCATCTGCCTCAATCGCAGCACCGGCGATCAAATCTGGCAATCCGAGCCTATCGGACGGCGGAAGATTATTCCCGCCTGCTTCGGCCCGCGACTGCTCGTCTGGCGGGACGTCGTTGTCTTCGCAGGCGGCGACAGGTCAATGACCGCCGTCTCGGCCAGGACAGGCAAAAAACTCTGGTCGGCCAGACACCCCCGCTCCGGGCACCAGTCGCCGGAAGATTTGCTTGTCGCAGGCGGCCTGGTCTGGTCGGGTGCGGTCGCCGTCGGCAACGACTCCGGCGTTTTCACAGGCCTCGATCCCCACACAGGCCAGGTCAAAAAACAGTTTCCACCCGATGTGGACATCTACTGGTTCCATCATCGCTGCTATCCGAGCAAGGCGACGGACCAATACCTGCTGACCTCGCGAACCGGCATCGAATTTATCAACCCTCAGACCGAAAGCTGGCAGACCAACCACTGGGTCCGCGGCGGGTGCATCTACGGAATTATGCCCTGCAACGGACTGATCTACGCTCCGCCTCACTCATGCGGCTGCTACCTGCAATCGAAGCTAAACGGATTCAACGCCCTGGCGCCGGAGCCGGCGCCCTTCGACTCCGCTCAGGGTGAAGGAGGGGCACGCTCCCCTTCATGCCGAGCGGAGACGAGGCACGAACGCGGCCCGGCATACGGAAAAATCGACAATCGAAAATCGTCAACCGAAAATCCAAATGACTGGCCGACGTATCGCCATGATGCGGCCCGAAGCGGTTTCGTAAAAACAGCCGTCCCTGCCGACTTGAAAAGCGCCTGGCAGACCGACCTGGGCGGCAGGCTCAGCAGTGTTGTTGCCGCGGATGGCAAGCTTTTCGTAGCCTCCGTCGATACACACCAGGTCCATGCCCTGGACGCTGGTTCGGGCAAGCGCATCTGGAGCTACAGTTCCGGTGGGCGCGTGGACAGCCCGCCGACGATTTACAAAGGCTGCGTCCTGTTCGGCTCGGCCGACGGCTGGGTGTACTGCCTGCGGGCCGCCGACGGAGCGCTGGCCTGGCGATTTCGTGCCGCCCCGGTGGATATGCGGATGATGGCCTACGAACAAATCGAGTCTGTATGGCCCGTGCACGGAAGCGTGCTCGTACAGGACGATGCGGTCTATTGCGTCGCCGGCCGGTCGATGTTCCTCGACGGGGGCCTTCGCTTCCTGCGGCTCGACCCGGCTACCGGCCGCAAGCTCTCCGAGAAGATTCTCGACGACCGTGACCCGGAGACCGGCGAGAACTTGCAGGTTCACGTCGATCGGCTCACCATGCCGGTGGCGCTGCCCGATATCCTCTCCAGCGACGGACGCCATCTCTACATGCGCGGCCAGCAGTTCGACCTGACCGGCGACCGCCCGCAAGTCGCGCCAATACCCGTCGAGGAGCAGGTCGGAGATGGGGGTCATTTGTTCTGCCAGATCGGATTCCTCGACGACTCATGGTTCTTCCGGTCCTACTGGATGTACGGCCGGGCCATGAGCGGCGGCTACGGAGGCTGGTTCCAGGCCGGACGTCTGGCTCCTTCCGGGCGGATTATGGTCTTCGACGACGATGCCGTTTACGGCTATGGCCGCAAGCCCGAATACATGGTCAACGCCTCAGTCCTCGAGTATAATCTATACGCCGCCGACAGGCAGATAAAGCCCGAATCGATCCAGCGAGTCACAGGCAGCAGAAGAAAAATCAACGCCAAGTCCAAAAAGAAAAACGCCAATTCCTCGGACTGGCAGCTCCGGCAGGGTTTCGACATCAAGTCGCTGTGGGCCGCCGACGTTCGCTGGTCCCAGGAAAAACCGCCGCTGCTGGTCCGGGCCATGGTACTCGCCGGCAAAACGCTGTTTGTCGCCGGTCCGCAGGATGTGGCCGATGAGCTTCAGGCCTTCTATGAGCCAGATGATGCAGAGAACCGCAGCGCCCTGGCCAAGCAGGATTCTGTTCTGGAGGGCCGGCAGGGAGCTCTACTGTACGCCGTTTCGGCATCGGATGGCCGGAAACTGGCCGAATATAAGCTCGATTCGCTGCCGGTCTGGGACGGCATGGCCGCGGCCAACGGCCGGTTGTACATCGCTACTAAAAGTGGCAAAGTGCTTTGTTTTGACAAACAATAGCGAATCGGGTATCGTATTGAAGTAAGAAGTTCCGACAATTGAAATCCTGCTTAGGTAAGACAGAAATGAAACAATACCGGCGTTTTGCGTTTTTCATTTTGCTTTCTGCATGTTTGGCCCGGCCTGTATTCGGTTGCGCTGTTCCTGTTTTTCGCTACGCTCTGGAGCGTTGGGCTCCTGATGCTTACGAAGCGGTACTGATCCACCGCGGCCCGCTTGCCGACGATGACCCTGCATCTTCGCTGTTCAAAGGTGACGAGGCGGAATTCCTGAATCTGAGGATCT
>Ga0307380_10004130_pt1 | contig 19718 bp, 36 predicted proteins | sample UN3MG_FD_202239 | JGI IMG/M metagenome (GOLD analysis project Ga0307380, IMG submission 202239) | Soil microbial communities from Risofladan, Vaasa, Finland - UN-3 | ecosystem: Environmental > Terrestrial > Soil > Coastal area > Acid sulfate soil | place: Finland: Risofladan, Vaasa | collected... | reverse complement strand
TCCCTCAAAGACTGAGGTTATGAACTACTTCATATGGAGACAACAAGACACCGTTCGTAATTCAATCTCAAGCGTTGCCCAGAGTCTTTACAGTGCCAAGGAACTCAATGGCAAGAACATGAGTCAGCAGCAGGATATGATACATGAGAAGGGTCAGAATTGGAATGATTTCACACCACAGGAGAAACGTGGTAGGTTCATTATTAAAGAAATTTTTACTTTAGAAACAGAGTATAAAGGAACAAATTTTCAACAGAAAAATTATGAAAGAACTCGTTGGGTTGCCAAGGAGTGTCCTACCTTTACAGCCGAACCATTGTTTCTGGATAATTATATTCCAGAAATGGACTAAATTTGTAACATATAAAGATGAAAAAGCCAAAGAATAGAAGTTTCTGGAATTTCCTGAGTGCTGGTACAACAGGAAAGAAAACTAAATGGGTTTTCACCATAGTGCCGGGTGTTGGTTTTCTAGGAGTCAGTCTTGGTAAAACAAGAAAAAGGTGGTTCAGTAATACCGAACACCTCATTATGTATCGAAACGGCATAAATAGACAGATACATTTCGGTTGGATTTCATCATCAATGTTAATAAAAAGGGATTAAAATGGAAGAATTAACAGAAGAAAAAGTATTGGATGTGAGGATGTACTTCTTTGTACCCTACAACATCAGCGAAATACAAAAAGGAATTCAATGTGGACACGCTGCCTTGCGTTATGCCAGAGCATTTTCAGCAGAGAACCCGGAAGTCTGGGACTTCGTTGATAACCATGAGACTTGGATAATTCTCAATGGTGGAACAACCAATGGGGAAAGAGACTTTGAAGGTGTTCCAGCAGGTACTCTGAATCAAATTGCTGACCAGATGCTGGAAGGTGATATATTATTCTCGTACTTCCTTGAACCTGACCTCAATAATGCTCTGACATCACTGTGTTTTTTAGCCGATGAACGAGTATTTAATAGAGAGGATTATCCAGATTTCGTTGACCATATAATTAATACCAGTGGTCAGGATGGGATATTAGATAGTTTCCCTGTTCTAACCAGAATGAAATCAAATGAGGAATTAATCGAGGAATATCCAAGTATCTATAAAGAATGGGTACGTAGTCTGGGTGGTGTTAAAAACGTGGTCTTGCGTGAAATAACGAGAGATAAAAAATTGGCATAATGAATATACGTAAAATCTTATATTTACCTAAAGCTGAACACGCAGAAATTATCGTGACAGATAATAAATTAATTTCTGGAAGGTGTTCGGAAATTGCTGATACTGAGCGTAAAGAGCAGAAAGAAAATCAGAAGAGTCGTGACAACAAATGTCCTAAATGTAGGACAACAGGGGGAAATAAGATTGTAGATAGAATTGCATCAGTGGAAGGTGGAGGAAATGTGGATGGTCATTTATTTGGTGTGCATGGACGTATGTCAATTGAGACCAAACCAGTTAATCACTGTAATGTGTGTAATCATGAATGGGAAAAGTTTAAAACAAAAGCCGTAACTGAGTTAGCAGTTATGAAAGTCATTCTAAACTATCTCAGCGATTTTATAAGAGACCCGGAAAGAAACAGCAGATATTCATGGAAAATCGAAGCGATTAAAATTTTCGAGGGTTGTCATGCTGAATCAATACATTATATGCAAACCAAGTACAAGCGTTCTGTTCGATATCCTGTAAGTGTAAGACAATTGAGAAGGAGATATAAATCAATATTCGATACACAAAAATCATAATTATGAAAAAAGTAAGCAAACTTGATAAAATTATATACGTCATATCGTTTGTTACGATACTTGTTGCAGCATTTGCTATTGGCGTGGGACTAGATTTAATCGAAATAGGTCAATATGGTATCCATTTCCTATTTTAATTAAAAAATCATGAAATTAATAATAATTGCTGCCGTAAGCGTTGATGGTGTTATCGGTATTGGTGATAATATACCGTGGCGCATTCCCGAAGATTTCCTGCATTATCGGGAAGTCACTATGGGTAACGTGTTGCTTGTAGGTGTTACGACATTTCAAACACTTCCACTAAAGGCACACGAAGGCAGAGAGTTTATGATATTGAATAATGGTGAGCGTCTTCCGTTACCGGGAATCCAATACACTCAATTTAGTACCTTACATACTGCTTTACATCTGCTGCAAAACCCCAAGAACAATTTCGATAAGACCTACGTCATTGGTGGTGCGAGTGTTTATGATGCATTGATTGACCATTGTGATGAAGCAATTATCACTTGGGTCAATAAAACTTATCCTGAAGGCGATAAAAAGTTTCCGATTGACAATTTATTTACTAACTTTACAGTCACTGGTGAAACGGTTTGGATGGAAAGTAAAACTGGTTATGTATTCAAACACACCAACTATAGGAGAAAATTATGAAAGAATTACAGATAATAATCGCAGGACCAGCAAACAGTGGTAAGTCAACAATGATGATGATGCTTGAAACAGTTTTAATTGAAAAGGGTTTTAGTGTCGAACTTGACCTTGAATTAGAAATGTTGGATTATGGTACGGAAGAACGATTTCGTAGAACCATGTGCCAACAAGTTATTGAACGTTACGAAAGTCTGTTGAAAAACACTAAGATAATTTTAACTACAAAGCAAACGCATCGTGAAAACTGGAAAAGGGACTAAAAAGATACCAATGGTAACAACTGCTGAAATGGAAGTTGCTATCGCAAAATATTTTGGTATCAGAAAACATATTATAGTGCCAAATCTGTCTTGGGGATTTTTTAGACACGAATGTGATTTGTTCATAATTAGAACGTCTGGTTTTGGGTTTGAGGTTGAGATTAAAAGGAGCAGGTCAGATATGCTTGCTGATTTCAAAAAGAAACGTAATCATATCGACAAAGGAAATCGCATAGTTCAATTATATTATGCGTTTCCAAAAGAATTACTACCGAAGGTAGAAGAACTTGTTCCACCTGAATGTGGGATAATTATAGTTGAGAGGTACGGAGACAAGGGATATGCCAGAATGCACCGAGAAGCAAAGCGAAGAACAGGTGTGAAGCCATTGACAGAAAAAGAGAAATTACAAATAGCCAGACTTGGTACGCTGCGAATCTGGTCACTGAAAGAAAAGTTGAACTTAATGAAATATAAGAAATAACGTGACCGAAAACCAACTAAAACTCCCTACGGGAAAAATAATAACGTTCAACCCGGAGCAGTTTGATGGGATAAATAAAATCAAACACTGGTTGAAAAACGGTGAAACTTTCTTCACCCTAGCTGGTTATGCTGGAACAGGAAAAACTACTATTATTAAAAAGATTCTGGACACTCATCGCTTCGGTGTGGTGGTAAGTGCCCCAACACATAAAGCCAAGAAGGTAATTATAAACACAACTGGTAAAGATGGTAAGACGCTTCATTCCCTACTTGGACTCAGACCAGATGTTGACCTTGACAACTTCAACCCCAACGACCCGAAGTTCAATCCAATTGCTACTCCAAAAATTACGGATTATAATTTCGTAATCATTGACGAGGCATCCATGATTAATCAGGAACTTTACGATTTAATCCTTGAGATGACTAAAGGTAGTAGCACCAAAACCCTTTTCATGGGTGACCCTGCTCAGATACCACCAGTAGGTGAAAAAGCCAGTGTGGTATTTCAGCAAGACCAAACCAAGTTGTTTCACCAACTTACAAAGATTGAAAGACAGAACGACACAAACCCATTGGCATTTGTATATACCGACTTAAGAAATAATCTTCACAAACTCGATGGTGGGTTCAAGCGCAGAACCAACATGAATGAGTTGGGTGAAGGCGTGAAGTTTACTCTCGATAAAAGAGAATTTCGTAGAGAAATACTTGATAAATATTCTTCTGATGATTTCAAGAAAGACACTGACTTCGCCAAAGTAATTGCATGGAAGAACGATACTGTTATGATGAGTAACGCTGTAATTCGTAAAGAATTGCTTGGTGAAGGCACTGATATCGTGGAAGTTAATGATATATTAATGGGATACAGGAGTGTGAGTTCGGAAAACCAAAGGTTAAATATAATTGAGAATAGTGCCGACTACCGGGTGGTAAGGAAGTCTGGGTTAGAAGAAAACCAGTACGGTATTCAGGGTTATCAGGTACAACTCCGAGAGGATGTTGCCAGAGGACAGTTTAAGCACCAAGATGTATTTATTATTAACGTGAATAATCACGACAATTTTCATCTCTATGCAGAAATGCATGATTTTTTCCGAGATATGGGGAAATCAAATAAAAGGAACTGGAAGAAATATTACGAATTCAGACGTTGCAATCTGTTAATGAGAACCGTTGAAAACTACAAGAACGGTTTACTTAGAGGCGGTGGAGATGTAATTGTAAAAGACCTTGATTATGGTTATGCGATTACCGGACATAAATCTCAGGGGTCAACCTATTCTCATGTGTTTGTGATGGAGAATGACATAAATGATAATTGGGTTCTGAAAGAGAGAAATCAAATTAAGTACGTGGCACTTACCAGACCAAGCATGACAGCCACAGTGTTAACAACTAAATTAGATTAAGATGAGCGAGAATAAATTATTTATAGTAGAATTTGGAGAACCACAGACATCATCTATGGGTTCTATGTTTGGCAATACTAGTTCGGTAAGACCAGTATATGTCATTGCAAAAGATTATACTGGTGCAAGCGTCAAAGCAACCATGTATTTAAAAGATTATTTGGAAACCAACCCAGAAGTAAAGAGTATCCTTGACAGTGATGGTAGTTTGAAGAAAACCAATAAATCCATTGACATCCAGATAACCGCAGTTAAATTATTGAGTGACCACATCATTTATTAATTATGAAAGCGAAAATCGTTAATCGTGACCCCACAGGGGTGGAAGTGGAATCGGCAGAAATAAAACTCCCTGTTATTGTGGAAGAAACTCCAGAGAATGGGTTTGAAACAGTGGTACTGGAAGACGGAACAGTTATTACATACGAAGAACCAGCGAGACAGAATAGATATTTCTTAGAGATTGGTGGTTATATCTATCGGCTAAACGCAAGAACAGGTGAACTGACTTTAATTAAAAGGGGAGATGATTAATCATGGAAAGAATAACTGACACACATGTATTTTTCTGGGGTGGTGAGTTCAGTAACTGGTATGAATGCCCTTTCAAATATAAAGGATTAACCTTTTTTAACACCGAACAGGCATTCATGTGGGAGAAAGCATTATTTTTTAACGACAGTGAAACCGCAGAACTAATTCTTAAAACACCAAATCCTAAAGAGAATAAATCATTGGGACGCAGAGTCAAAAACTTTAATGACGAGCAATGGATGATAAATTCATTCATCCTTATGGTCGCAGTTAATCTTGCCAAATACAGTCAGAAGAATGAAAATAATAAATATTTCCGTTGTGAAAGAGCAAGAAAACTTCTATTATCAACTGGTGATAAAACTATTGTGGAAGCCAGTCCCTACGATAAAATCTGGGGCATCGGACTTCATTGGGAAAATGATGACTGTCTTGATGAAACCAAGTGGCAAGGAATGAACCTATTAGGAAAAGCATTGATGGAAGTAAGAAAACAATTAAAAGAAAAAAAATCATGAGAAACATTATTCAGTTCATAATCGACCAACAACACGAAACAATCGATACTTATCCAACACTGGTTCTCCCAATTGCAGAGGAATTCAATATAGGAGTCAGTTGTGCTCAATCCATTATAGATACCGTAATAGAATGGGAAACCGACCCCCACACAATTGATAGTCTTGAAGTACTTCTTACAAAAAGATTCCCAGATATTGTAACAAATTAATTTCTTTTTCGTATAAACAAGGATTAATTAAACCTAAAATTAATGGAAATATTGAGATTTTATAAAGAAAAGAAGAAGGATTGGTATGCTGATATTCCTAGTTGGACCGGAAGAAAATCGGCATTACGCATGGTTGCGGGTGCTGATGACCTTTTGGATTTGATTGCTGTGGATAGGAAAGAAGTCTATCTCCATTTTTCTGAAGAGCCATTGGCTTCAGGTGCAGACGTATTGCACTTTAAGAAAAAATCTTGGTTTAATGGCGCAACATACAAACTCAAGCAATACAATGGAAAAAACCAAAAAATGAATGTGTGGTTGTGTGACGTGACTCTTCATGTTCTTGGTAAATTTCCAAAGAAAATCTATTTTAAAGAAGTGGATTACACTGAGGATTTGGTTAATCAATAAATTATCAGTATTATTGCATTATGGAAAAAGTAGTTATCATAGTACGTGGGTTACAGGGGTCTGGAAAGTCTACTGTCGCTAAGTTGTTCGACACAAAAGCAATTTGTTGTGCCGATGACTACTTCGTGCGTGATGGCGTATACGAATGGTATGGTATGGGATTACCCAAAGCACATGCTTGGTGTATACGTAAGTGTAGACGTTTTATGAAGAAACAAGCCTGTCGTATTGTGATTGATAACACCAACGTAAAAGCTAGAGACTTAATACCATACACTGATTTGGCAAGACAGTTTGGATATGTTGTTCATACTATCATCGTTGAAAATCGTCATGGTGGTGTTAATACTCATGATGTTCCAGCAGAAGCTCTGGAAAGACTCAGAGCAAGATTTGACATACAGTTATGAAACAAATAATTAAACATATAGTAAAACCTGAAAACGGCATCGAGGTAGCAATTACCTCGAATGCCGTTTTCATTGAAGGTGCATCATATGGAAAGCCACGTAGTGGTCATCCAGAAGGGAAGGTCATTTATCATGTCAAAGAAGTATTGGAGAACATCGATAAATTCTATGGTCCTGATGACCGAGACCGGGAAGACCTGAGATTCATTGCATTGATTCATGATACTTTCAAGCATAAGGTAGACCGGAACAAACCAAAAACTGGTGACAATCACCACGGAACCATTGCCAGAGTATTTGCGCAGCAATTCACTCAAGACCATAAGGTATTGAGAATCATTGAACTCCATGACGAAGCCTATAACTCTTGGAGTGTTGGTGGTAGAAAGGGTAATTGGTACAAGGCAGAGGAACGTGCTAGGAAACTTATTGACGAACTCATGACAATTGGTGGGTTGGGTCTCTATATAAAATTCTACAAATGTGACAACGCCACAGGGGATAAGGAACAAGAAAACTATGACTGGTTTATTAACCTAATGAATTGAAAACGTGGAAAAATTTCTCAACAAATTTTTTGGTTTCCTAAAACAGAAGAAATATAAGTCGAACAAGTATACTCGTGTTGATATCTGTGATGATGTTAGTGATGACTTCAGGGAACTCATTAAAAAGAATAGAATGCTTTTAAGTGATAATGGTGTTAATTTAAATAAGATTAGATTTATCTTTCAACCAACATTCACCTATGACATCGACAGGGATAGTGTTAATCCACAATATACTGTATATCTTCCACTTCGCAACGATGATAGTGGTTTGTTTGATAAGAACGCCCCTGTTCTTGAAATCGGGAAACCACAAAATATTGTCACTGGTACTGTCAATAATTATAAGTTCGAAGATAACTATGCTTTTATCAAGGAATTAACCAAGAAAACCAAGCGAGGTATTGCGATATATATCATTGAACATACAGATGCCTTGGATTGTTTTGGAAACAAGTTCAGTTACGAGTATGGTGTGGATTCAGAAATGGTTAGACTTCGTGACCTTGATGAACTTGGAGTCGAAGTTGAAGAATGTGAGCAGATTTTGTAACAATAAACGACTAGTATTCGTATAACTACATAAAATAAATATAATGAAACAGCACATATTACTTACACCCGAAATTAAAAAGGCAATGCCCGACACCATCAAAGAACTCCATAATTTTGGAAGAATTGATGTGGTATTCCCAGCTATTGACGACAAGGATGAAAACTTAATTCTCTTTGGAGACAACGCTATTGTCGAGGGTGAGCAAGAAGACATAGTTAATTGGTTTAAACCTTTTGATGGTGTACCTGTTGGTGATGGATTCCCTCAAGGAGAAAAGTTTATAATGATGCACATCAAAGACGATGTGTAATGACTGGTCGCACAAATACCGAAACATTTAAAAATTGTTGGAAGATTCAATACAATTCGTTTCGTGATGCGCAGGAAGTTATTAATTATTCCAGAAAACACAGATATAATAACGGTAAGCGTGTGAATAGGTTGATTGGAAAGAAAGATAAAAAGTTAGAACGAAGTTATAATTGTGAAGAGTGCGGATACTGGCACATCACGAGTCAAAAAGAAAGAGATGTTTGAGTTATTATTAGGACACCTTGCAGGAGACTACCTGCTCCAGAACGACTGGATGTCAAAGAACAAATCCAAGAACACTTGGATGGGTTGGTTGGCAGCTACGGTGCATTGCATTCTATACACAGCAGCTATTTGTTTGTTCATGTGGAACTTCGACCCGATTTGGATAGTGGTGGTGTTCCTCTCACACTTCCCCATCGACAAGTTCATGCTTGCCGAGAAGTACATGCATTTCATCAAGGGGAAAGGAATGCGTGACTACGTGAATGAAGATAATCATCTAGGTATTTCAGCACGTGGGAAAGGTTCAGTAAATGAAGAGGGAGTAGTAGATGATTATCAATTACTTGGTTTTGAAATGGTACGACAACCCCCACTCAATCGCATGAATGCTCTTGAAGGCGGTTTCACCGCATTTATTTACGCAGTAACAGATAATGCTATGCATCTCATACTAATGTGGGGTGCATACCAAATAATATATTAGATATGAGCGAGAGAAAACAATATTTCATGTATGGTGTTTTGGTATCCTTTAACAGTTATCTGGATATTAGAAACAATCTAACTCTTGAGGATGTCTTGAAGCAAGACGATGACCTTCAGGGTATATTTACTGGACGTGATGGTGACTTCATGATTGTTGGGAAGATACTGAAAACCATTGTTGGTGAAGATAAAGAACCACACGTTATACCGGAAATAAGTGATGTGGATATGTTAATTATTGAAACTATGGTAAATAAGAAGTACGGTATATATGGTGATTTTTATTATTATTTCATAAAAAAATAAGCTATGATAGAACTAACAGCGACTGAAAAAGATTGGATTAAGCTCTGCAAAGGGCATTTTAAATCAAGATACCCATATACTGGAAGATGGGTGGATACCTTGAAACCGTTGTTCATGGCAATATATGGTTGGAATCCCGATGAACATAATAATTACAGGGACTATCTCAATTGCTTGTTCAATAAATTATTTGAACTCCACCTGAAGATTCAAGATGACCAATCAGGTACTAATCTCCAGTTACGTGGTATATTCGAAGCAGCATTCTATAAGGGGATTTGTAGAGACGAAGACCTACCAATTGAAAGAGCGATTGCTGAACTCTGTGGACTGATTCAGAATAACATGGTACTTGTTGATGGCAAACCAAGATATACACTTTGATATGGCAAAAATAACAATCGAATACGAAATAGGTTACAAGGTGAAATTACCTTTTGACGAAACCGGAACTCTAGTTAGATTTCATGATTTGCCGTGGGGGAGTCGATGGGACGTTAGAATCAGGAAGTCCAATGGCTTCAATAAAACCAATCAAGTTGTAGATTTTTTTGAACGAGACTTTGAATTAGAAGAAAATTAACTATATTTGTAAAAAAACTATATTATGGAAACTGTAAACGTATACTCACCAGTAGAAGACAAGAAAATCAAGACTGATATCAATGGTTCACCGATATGGAAGGATAAGAATAATAAGTCCGTTGCCTATACGGAAGAAGAATATATGGAGAATCCCAAGAGGTTTCCATTCTGGTTCAAATATACGTTTAATTTCGATGGACTAAAACCCGTTCAGGTTAAGAAGGTCCAGAAACTCGCAAACTAATGTGTTATAGCGGTAAGTGTACGTGGGAAGACCACATGGGTGACTGTCGGTTCCCCACGATTAAAGTTGTTAGGGACAAGTATCCGCTCCCGGTTTGCGAAATCGGTGACGAGACCGAAGCTGAACGGCAAAGAACACAGGAAATAATTGCTGAAATAAAGAAACTTTTGTAACAATTTTCTCCAGTTTTCGTATAATAACAAAAACAAAGATGAGAATACTACCAACCATCAGGGAAACCGTTGTCGGTCAAGTCGAGAAATCAGACCTCGATAACGAGGTGATGTGTCAGTTTTTCGGGATACCGGGTCCAGATGATGACCCTCCCGATTTTGATTGGATTCGTAATTATAATTACCGTGAATCCTATTGGAAAGATAACGAACACATCCCAATTGAGATGCTTCAAGCAGCCGTTGATGAACTCAAAACCAAAGGTGCGACCCACGTGCAAATCTATCCTCATGGTGACCATCAAAGCTATTACTTCACCGGGGTGAAACTGGAACTGGTTCCTACCGAAGAAATAGTGGAACGCCAAAAACAGGAATTAAAACACGCCATTATTCGGAATCAGAACAAACTTCATGACGATGAAAAAGAAATTGAGGAACGTAAGGCACGTCTTCAGGCACAAAAAGAAGAGTTAAATGATTTGGAGTTATGATAAGCAATAAATTTAGTGTGGTAATTATAATAACGGTAGCGTTTATTTTGGGAATAACAACTCACCCATTCAGTAAACCAGCCAATCATAAAGCATTTTTAAATAAAATCCACAGTGCTGAAGCATATTATGATGAAGTCAAAGCACTATCACTTTCAATGCCATTATTGCCAGATAGCTTGGTTGGTGTTATTGCAGATAGTCTCTTTGTTACGCTCGTTAAATTAAATGAATCTTGGGTTATATTTGTGATGACTGAAGATGGGTTCGAGAAATATATGGAGGACATCGAACTCATGAACGAATCGCTTGATTATCTTCGGGTGAAATATGTTGTGGAGAATGCAATGAGAAACATACTGAAAGGTATTCGGAATATGGAAGAGGAATTAAATAAGTGGGAGAATAAAGCTAAAAAATATAGCACCTAATGAAAACTTTCTTTAAAAACGAAACCGAACGTAATCTCTGGCTACGATTAAATGCTGAACAAGTTCGATACAGCAATAACATCGTCAACAATTCAAACATCGAGGACTTGGGTGATATCGATACCGTATATACCCCGTACTGGATTTCGAATAACCAGTTGGTTTATGATGAAAAGAATCGTGATGCTCCACGTCTGAGTCTCGAAGAACTGTCGTCACTGTGTCACGAGGAAATTTTTGCTCTTAGTAGAGAAAGAAACAGCGAAACTCTTAAACAATTGTTCGAGAATTTTCCAAAAAGAGAGGATGAACTGTAATTTTTTTTAATTAAAACCGATGGAAAAACTTTACGTAATAAAAAACAACGAGACTGGTAAGTTCATAGCCATAGACCGCTCAAGTGGGGGTTATCCCTATGACACCGAACTCCAGCACGCTGCTACTTTCAATAATAAAGAACAACCACTGAGTTATCGTGATACAATGAAAGCCGATTGGTCTTTATGTGAATTAACACTAACAACAACTGAAACATCTTGGAGGACTAATATGAAATCAACAGGAAAAATAAATCCAATAACTGGTGACGAAATCCTCAGAGCCGAGGAACACGACATCGATTTCTGGGAAACCAAATGGGATGACCTAACAATTCAACAGAAAGCAACCTTTTGTTCATTCATTGGTGCAGAGTTCCTTGGAAAACAGAATGAGGCACATGTGAGAGCCAGATACTATTATTTTAGATTAAAAAATCTTTAGAATCATTTTAAATAAGAAAAATAATTACATATTAAAAAATAATTATTATATTTGCAATCACTTAATGTTTAACTAAAAAATATGAAAAGAATATTCTATCTACTAATATTTATTTTTTTCGTTGTCACCCTTTCTGCACAAGAAACTGACAGAGGAAAATTCCAAATCTTAACGGGATTTGAATCCGACATTTATTCTCAACCAAATTACAGGAACTATAATATCATCACAGGTGGATTTGGGTATAAGGGAAATCTAACAGCGATTTATGGTAAAGTTAATTTGGGTTATCTCTACAAAGAAGCAGATGGGATTCAACTCGACAGGATTAGTAACCAAACCCAATTTGAAATTGATTATTGGCAAATTCTAACTAAAAGCAAATCAACATCGTTTTGGTTGAATTATGCATATAGTCAACAACAACTATTTCCAAATCATCGTTTTATTTTTGAGGTCTGGCAAAAATTGTTTGCTGGTTTCTTGGTATCGAGTGGTGTTAATCATTATAGATTCGAGGACGGAAATGATGCAACCTTTGTTAATTTGGGTCTCGAAAATTATTTCGGTAGATGGTGGGTCGAAGGTAAAACTTATGTTTATCTAAAACAACCTGAAATTAGGACATCCTATTCATTAACTGGTAGGGTTTTCTTTAAGGACGTAAACTTTCTTCAATTGGGATTTAGCGTGGGGTCTGCTCAAGATGAACCCTTCCTCATTCAATCAGATTTGGAAAAACTGTTTGCTTATAGTGGAAACATCAAGTACACAACAAATATTTTTAATGAGAGAATGCGAGTCGCTATGGGTTTCACATATATGTATGAGGAATATAAAGACGATATGTGGAGAAACAGATATGCATTTGGTGTCGGACTAATCATTAACATCAGTAAGTAATGAAAAACAGGATAAAAATATTGATACCGATAATCGTTTTATTGGTGTTGTTCTTTGGTAGTTTTGTGATGCAGACTAAATATAATACTGTCATCATGAATGCCTTAACAGGACATGGTGCAGAAACATTATTTCTTAAACAGATTGCGGTGCTTGGGACTTCTTTTGTATTCATGAATTTGTTGATAGGTTCTATTATTCTTTGTTTCGGCATAATGGTATTCATATTGATTTTCGTTTTGTTTAACCGGAGAAGAATGGAAAAACGAGCGAAACTGAAAGAAGACCTATTGGTGTTGTATCAGGAATTGATTTTAAAATCTCTTGAAGGTGAGGTCATCACTAAAGAAAAATTTAAGAAAATTAGAAAAATTTGTAATAATCGTTTCAAACGAAACATATTGATTGACCAGATAATTGATGTTGCGTTGATGATGCCAGAAGATGCCTTGGTCAAATTAAGGAAACTCTATTTCGACCTGAAACTTATCAAAGATACCAAGCGAAAACTTTATAGCTTGAAATGGCATAACAAAATTAAAGCAATGAAAGAACTCGCTCATCTCGACATTAGAGATTATAATGAGAAGATAATGAAACATATCAATTCCAAAAATGATATTCTTAGAATGGAAGCACAAATTGCGATGGTGAGGTTATCCAACGGAAGTAACGCATTTTCCTTTTTAGAACATCTAACTCACCCTTTTTCAGTGTGGGAACAAATTACACTTCATGAGTTAATGGTGGAAGCAAATATAACACCACCATATTTTGGTAGGTGGTTGGTTTCAGATAACTATAATGTGGGAATGTTTTGTTTGAGAATGATGCGAGAATATCAACAACTCAAAAACGTTGAAGACATTAACAACATGCTTTATCATCCTGATGGAGAAGTAGTAAAACTTGCTATCGAAGTGGTGGGTGACCTAAAGGTTGAACCCCTCTCATATACACTCAAAAGAATTTATAAGGAAGTTCCGTATGGTACTAAGATTGAAATTCTTAAAAGTTTAGGTAAAATTGGAAACCCGAAAACTATTCGTTTCCTTCAGAATGTAGTGGATGTTGAAGAAAACACTGAACTTCAAATTGAAGGGGTTAAATCAATTAATGGGATGGGTGAGATAGGACAGACCCAATTGAAGAAGATGATGGATTCTGATTACAAGAATTATAAAATAATTATCAAGCATGTTCTCGATAAAAAAATTAATTAAAATATAATATTATGTGGTTTTTTATAAATTTCGTATTTTTATTCACATTAGTACTATTCGTTTCATATTTCGGATTAGGGTATTTTTCAGTTAAGAAACTGAGAAGGTATTTGAGAAAGAATAGTTATGTGAATTATAATAGTGTGGCAACATCGCCCTTATCTCCATCAGTATCAATAATTGCTCCTGCATATAATGAGAGCGCAAATATTATTGATAGCGTGAAGACTCTAATGAAGTTACATTACCGTAATTTCGAAATCATTATCGTTAATGACGGGTCTACTGATAATACGTTTGAACTTCTGAAAGATACTTTTAATTTAAAGAAATGTAATTACTTTTTTGAATATAAAATTTCCTGTGAGAGAATTAAGGGAATTTATAAATCCAGCAACAAGGAGTTCTCCAAACTAACTGTTGTAGATAAGATTAATGGTGGGTGTAAGGCAGATGCTAGTAATGCTGGTCTTAACATTTGTAAGAACGAACTGGTACTTATTATGGATGCGGATTCCGTTATTGAACCGGATTCAATTTCGAAACTCGTTAAACCATTCCTTGAGGAAAAGAAGAAGAAAGTTATTGGAACAGGTGGTGTTGTGAGAATCATGAATTCCTGTAATGTGGAAGACGGTAGGATTACGAAAATTAATTTACCTTCGAAGTTTCTACCAAGATGGCAAGCACTGGAATACACTCGTGCATTTTTACTTGGACGTATGGCGTGGTCACAACTCGATGGTCTGCTTCTCATATCAGGAGCAATGGGATTATTCAATAGAGAAATCCTTATTAATTCAGGTGGGTATGACCCCAAGGCAATTGGTGAAGATATGGAAATGGTGATTCGAATGAGAAGATATATGGCAGAAAGAAATGAGAAATATGAGGTCACCTATATTCCAGACCCATTGTGTTGGACTGAAGTTCCTTCAGATTATAAGTCGTTAGAAAGTCAGAGAGCAAGATGGGCACGTGGTTTAGTATATGCGTTAAGAAAACATAAAGTCATGTTTTTAAATAAGAAGTACGGTATGTTGGGTTTGTTGGGATATCCATTCTGGTTATTCTTTGAATGGTTAGCACCGCTTCTCGCATTCATTGGATTCGGATTCACCATTTACTTGGCGGTGAGTGGTTCAATAAATTGGGGATTCTTTGGGTTGCTATATCTCTTCATCTATGCTTTTGCCATATTCATGTCATCATGGTCAGTATTGTTTGAAGAACTAACATTCCATAAGTACGAGAGAAAAAGAGACGTGCTTAGATTATTGGCTACGGCATTTATTGAACCATTAATATACCCGATGATTGCGTGGTTTTCAGTGAAGGGAAATTGGGAGTATATTCGTGGTGTTGAAGGTTGGGGTAAGATTGTGAAGAAAGGTGCTAATTAAAATTATTCTAAATAAGAAAAATACTTGTATGTTAAAAATATTTATTATATATTTGCAGTCTATTAATGTTTAACTAAAAACTTTTTTGATATGAAGAAAAATTCTTTAACCCCGAATAAAGGTCTTAGCCTTTCACAAGCACAGTCAATTTCTAATCTTTGCAACCAGAGAGCAGGAGAAATCAGTGCCGATTTAAATGGTGTCAATAACTACTCGAAAGAGGTTGATGTACCCGTGAAAAAGGAAGTTAAAACTCACGTGATTATTGTGGGGAAACCATTACCAAGCAATGTGGTTGAGTTGCTTACAGAAAAATCCAAACTCCATGCTTGTCAGGCATTCCTGATGGAAAACCTAACAGCAAAAGAGGATTTGCTGAATCAGGCAAGGAACATTACTGTCGATATTTCAAACCTTGAAGTTCCTGAGAGACCTAAACTTGTTGGTGCTGAAATCAACATGTTGTCACAGGTCACCGAAAAAAATTGGGGTTGGGCACAACTCAGTGCTGCTGAACTCAATGAGTATTACGAAGCCGAGGCATATGCTGCCCATATCGGACAGTTCATTCATCAAGGCGGTCTTCTTGACACACTCAGGAGAGAACTTCCAAATGTTAAGACTGTTGAGTGGATGACAATCAAGGAAGGTGAGAAGACTCCGGTCACCGTGAAGCCTCACCACAATTCCAAGGACTTGCTGAAGGTTCATGAGGAACTGGCTGCACTCCACAGGGGTTATGAGCAGCGTGTGAATTACTTCAAGGCAAAAGTCAAGAACCTTGTAACCAAGGAGAATGCCCGTATTGCCAATGTCAATGCTGATGCTCAGTCGGCAGCCGAAGCAACCAATAACGAGTTGCAGACCACTTATGACACTGCTTTCAAGGCGTATAACGAAAAGGTGAAAACCCTTCGTGCCGAGTTTGAGAAAGAGCGTCAAGATAATATCAAGGAAATCGCTGCAATGCGCATCTCAGTGGATGTAAGATTCCAAGAGACGATTAATGTATTCCTGAATCAGCTTACCGAAGAAAAGGAATAATAAGAACTAAGGTGAGGGGTAGACAAAGCACAAGCCGAGTTTACCCTTTTTTGCGCTTAGTGATAGGTTCTTTTACATATAGATAAAGTCTAAACATAAACAGACGTTTTCGAGTCCATGCCCATCTTCGGATGTGGCTGACCCGAAAATTCATTATGGTAAACCGCTTTCTCTACGAAACCCAATAGTCTTTTTGGCTTCCTATAAAGAAGACCATACCGTGGCACTAAGTTACACCTTCGGGTAGATAATTAGACCACACCACAAGACTTGGTTTTTGCCTTTGCCTTTGATGTAGAGGAAGGTCTTTGACCTTGACGTTGGTTTTGACTTCGACTATATAAATCTATCACTAAGCGACTTATTTTTGTAACAATTCCCATTCATTTTCGTATAAGTAATTATGATGAGACGCTGGAAAAGAAAAAGCAATAAAATTCTGGTAAAACCGGAACGCACACTTGCTGAAATCGAACTTGAACTCGAAGCTGCTAGTGAGAAAACCAGAGAAATGGAACGGGCTGACCCTTATCGTGGCATGGAAGACCACGCCAAATCATGGGATTTATATTGTAAATACATGAAACCATATTGGGGTGCGCAACGTAAACTCGACAGAGAAAGACGTATGCTCATGACTCCTGAATTTAATAGAGAGGTAGAGAAAGACGATGACGTTATGTCGTTAACTGATTTTATTGAAGCAGTGAAAGATGGTTGTTTTATTGATTACGATGGGTTCGGACACTATGTCAAGAACGGTAAGATGTCCGACATTGATATTTATCCAAGTGATGTTGACCATAATTCAGTGCGTAAAGATTTTGACACCATAGTTTGGTTTAATAAATAAGGTCATGAGCAACGATATTAATATGGATGGATTCAATTACTACGGGGAAACCTGTAAGTTTGAAACAGCTAGACTCGCCAGAGAAAAGGGATTTGAACCACCAATAAGTTCACACTTTAATTATTGGGAATTTAGTGGTCGTTATGTTCGCCCATATGATTGGTTTACTGGAATTGGATTAGCATATATCATTCATGCTCCCACACAAGAAGTTCTGCAATCATGGATTCGTAAGAATCATGAAATCCATATTGAAATCTACAGCAATGCCAGTGGTTGGGGTTGGATACTCACGAAGCTCAACGGGACTACCATCAAGGAAATCACTGATGACCTATTCTTCGAGACGTATGAACTCGCTCTTGAAATGGGATTGGTGAAAGCATTGATGAGAATAAAAAACCCCAAGAAAAAATGAGAGAAGAACAATTCAGAGAATTTACTGAGGAAGTAATTCAACAGCAATTGTTTCATGTATACCCGACTGATATTGATGATGAGGGCGGTGGAAGACTTGATGAAGCAATATTGGTTAAAATAATTGCTCAGAACTCTTGGTGTTTGAAATATAAACCATTACAATGGTTTCTTGATACATTTTTAATATCAGAAGAAGAATGGGACAAACAGATAAAAAATGACATGGGACAAATAAAAAAAACAGAAATTATTCTCCGAGAAGATATTACTATTTATGGTGAATATGATTATATCGATTTGTTGAGATTAAAACTCGATATAGTTAATGGTAAGATTAAAGAAAAACTCTATTATAGAAATGAACATGGTGGTAGTACACCAATTGACGAGTTTGGTTGTAGTTCATATAGAGATTTTCCTCAAGTAAATGAATTGCTTCATAAAATTATTGTTGCACAAATGGAGAAGAGAAAAAACGAAATTCAGGAAAAAGAATTATTTCGTCAGATTCAGAGTGATGAAAGAGAGGGTGAAGTCTGTCCCGATTGCATGGGAACTGGTGAGGTTATGGGTTCATCCGAAATTGGTAGTGTAACCACGCATCAAAAATGTTTTGGTTGTAAAGGAACAGGACGTAAAAAATAAAGGATATGAAAAGAAATTTGCGTGAACTCAGTCTGACCGACCTCAAAAGTCTTTATGAATTATTGACTGAGGGATTTGTTGATGGTCGTAGTACCCAAAGAATAAGTATTGAAGCAGAAGGTTTCCAATATGGACACGAGAAGTGGAAAGAAAGGAAAGAAATCAGAAGTAAACAATTGCGGAATATCGAGAAGGCAATTCAGGAGAAAGCAAGTGAATATGATTTTTAATTAAAAGGATATGGACTGGCAAGAAATACATGAGAGTAAAAAGATAGAGGGGTATTGGTGGTCGGAACGTAAACCACAGTACCCTATGCCAGAACCAAATGCGCTTACACCAGAAGAAGCAAAAGAAATCTATAATCTAATGGTGCAAAAAGAAAAAATAGCAGAGATTATTCATTACTTTGGATTTAGTACTTGTAGAATCACAGAAGAAATGTTAGGGTGTGAGGAATATTATACTGATAAATGGGTATGGACTCAAGACCTTGGACCGCATTATGTGCTTAAACATCTTGTACGTCCCTCTGATGAATTTTTACGTTATATTGGATATATAAAATGAAACACGAGTTATTAGATAGAGACACCTTCCGTGAGTCCGTCTTCGAAAGAGACGGACATCTTTGCGTTATATGTGGTGAACCCGCACTGGATGCTCACCACATCATCGAAAGACGCTTATTTAGCGATGGTGGCTACTTTCTGGACAACGGGGCATCTTTATGTGAGAAACACCACCTAGAGGCAGAAATGACGGTTCTGGAGTGCGATGTGATACGTAGTGCTGCTGGAATCAAAACCGTAGTTATTCCAGACCATTTCTACGAAGACGTGGTGTATGATAAGTGGAGTAATCAAATCCTGAAAAACGGTACGAGACTCAAAGGAGAACTCTTTGATGATGAAAGCGTTCAGAAAATCTTGAAACAGGGAAATGTCTTGAACCAGTTTACTGATTATGTAAAATATCCCAGAACCTATCATCTTCCGTGGTCACAGGGCATGAACCGTGATGACCGAATGATGACAAACACTAATATCTTCAGAGGTCAAAAAATTATGGCATGTGAAAAACTCGATGGTGAAAACACCAGTTGTTACACTGACCGTGTGACAGCACGTAGTCTGGAAACCAGTAGTCATCCTTCAAGGCATTGGGTGAAGAACCTTTGGGCACAATTTGCATACAACATTCCCCAAGGTTGGAGAGTGTGCGGTGAAAACATGTTCGCCAAACACGCCATTCATTACACCAATGCAAACGGCAACGCACTGGACACCTATTTCTATATGTTCAGTATCTGGGACGACAAGAACATGTGTCTGAGTTGGGACGAAACCTTGGAATGGGCAGAACTTCTGGGACTCACTGTTGTTCCGGTTTTTTATTACGGGGTTTATGACATCGATTTTATCACTGAACTTAATAAGAAAATGGAAGCCAGTCC
>Ga0307380_10004128_pt1 | contig 19726 bp, 13 predicted proteins | sample UN3MG_FD_202239 | JGI IMG/M metagenome (GOLD analysis project Ga0307380, IMG submission 202239) | Soil microbial communities from Risofladan, Vaasa, Finland - UN-3 | ecosystem: Environmental > Terrestrial > Soil > Coastal area > Acid sulfate soil | place: Finland: Risofladan, Vaasa | collected... | reverse complement strand
GTGCCCTTGATTTCCTTCGCCTTGTTGAACTTCATCATGAAGTCCTCGGGATAGGCAAGGGAGAGCGTTGCGGTGTAGGGTATGCGGTGGGCGGCGGCGATCTCCAGCATGTTCTTCTTCGGCTCGCCCTTCTTGTTCTCCGCCGGCGTGGTGGTTGTCCAGGCGCCCCAGGGGGTGGCCGAGGAGCGCTGGATGCCGGTGTTCATGTACGCCTCGTTGTCGTAGCAGACGTAGATGAAGTTTTCGTTGCGCTCCATCGCGCCGCTCAACGCCTGCAGGCCGATGTCGAAGGTGCCGCCGTCGCCGCCCCAGGCGACCACGGTGACGTCGTCCTGGCCCTGCTGATCGAGTGCTGCGCGGATGCCGCTGGAGACGGCCGCGGCGGTCTCGAAGGGGACGTGGGCGAGCGGCACGGAGACGCTGGAATAGGGGAACGGTCCGGCGATGATCGACCAGCAGCAGGCCGGGATCACCAGCATCGTTTTTTCACCGAGGGCTTTGAGCGCGTAGCGCATCGAGAGGCTGGCGCCGCAGCCCGGGCAGGCGACGTGCCCCGGATAAAGCAGTTCCTCCTCGGGCATGAATTCCTGAATCATGGCATCACCCCTATCCATGTGTAATCGGCTTTCGGCCGGTCGGCTTCCTCGGTCTTGCGGATGATCTCCTTGATGGTCTCGGGCGTGATGTCGCGCCCGCCGATGCCGGCGATGTAGCCGTAGAGCTGGGGCCTGCGCTCGGCGTTGTAGAGAGCCGCTTTGATTTCCTGCGCGAAGATTCCTCCGGCGCCCCAGGAGAAGTTGCGGTCGAGCACGGCTATCTTCTCCACGCCGGCCAGCTTGTCGCGCACCTCCTCGGTGGGGAAGGGGCGGAAGGCCTGCATCTTGAGCTGGCCCACCGGCACGCCCTGCTTGCGCAGCTCGCGGATGGCGACGCGCGCGGTGCCGCTTGCCGTGCCGGAAGTGACGAGGGCGATCTTCGCGTCGTCGAGCATGTAGTCGCTGGTGAGGCCGTAGCTGCGGCCGAAGTGCTCGCCGAATTCCTTGCCGACGTCGACAATCACCCGCTTCGCCTCCTCCATCGACTGCTGCAGATGGACACGGATCTCAAAGAACTGGGCGGGGGTGACTAACGCATTGAAGGCATGCGGATCGTTGATGTCGAGATTGGGCGTGAGCCTGGCTTTCGGCAGGAAGGCATCGACGTCGGCCTGATCGGGCAGATCGACCATCTCGTAAGTATGGCTGAGGAAGAAGGCGTCGAGGTTGATCATCATCGGCACGCGGACCGTCTCGGCGATCTTGAAGGCCATGATCGTCCAGTCGAGCACTTCCTGGTTGCTTTCGCAGTAGACTTGCATGAAGCCGGTGTCGCGCTGGCTGAGGCTGTCGTTCTGGTCGGCCCAGATGTTCCAGCCGGGTCCCATCGCGCGGTTGATGTTGGCGAGGACAATCGGCAGCCTGCCGCCGGCGGCCCAGTGGAGCACTTCGTGCATGAGGGCGAGGCCCTGGCTCGAGGTGGCGGTGAAGGCGCGCGCGCCGGTCTGGCTTGCGCCGACGCATGCGGCCATCGCGCTGTGCTCGCTCTCGACCTTGATGAAGCGGGCGTCGAGTCTGCCGCTGGCGCAGAGCTCGCTGAGCTCTTCGACCACCTGTGTCTGTGGTGTGATCGGGTAGGCGGCGATGACGTCGACGCGGCTGAGCATGGCGCCGTGGGAGACGGCGTGGTTGCCCATCATAACTTTTTTCATTGCCCCACCTCCTCGAAGCTCATTGCCGAGCGGGGACATTCGTGGACGCATACGAGGCAGCCCTTGCAGTACTCGTAGTCGATCTTGAACGGGGCCTTGCCTGGCCCTTCGCCGCCGCCGGGGGAACGCAACACGGCGATGTCGGGGCAGAAGAGGATGCAGTTGTCGCACTCGATGCATGCTCCGCAGTTGAAGCAACGCTTCGCCTCGGCGATCGCCTGCTCTTCGCTGAGGCCCTTGTTGACCTCCTCGAATGTCGAACTGCGTGCTGCCGGCTCGAGGTGCGGCATTTCGGTGCGCGGCTCGGGCGTGAAGTAATCGGGGTTGAGGTCGCCGTAGTGCACAACCTCGTGAAGCTGATCGGGGCCGAGGCCCACGTATTTGCCGGTGGAGACGGAGCCCTTCTCGCCGACGCGGATCCGCTCGTAGACCTCACCTTCGGCGGAGGCTCGCAGCAGAACATCGATGCCGATCGCCGCCTTCTTGCCGGCGCCGATGGCGTCGACGACGGTGTGCGGCTGGTCGATCAGGTCGCCGCCGGCGTGGACCCTCTCTATCGAGGTTCTGCCGAAGCGGTCGGCCTTGACCTTGTTCCACTCCTTCTCGAGGCCGTCGCCGAGCGGCTCGGGCTCGGGGTCTTCGCCGATGGCGGTAAGGACCGTGTCAATCGGCATCTCGAACTCGCTGCCCTCGATCGGCACCGGGCGGCGGCGCCCGCTGGAGTCGGGCTTGCCCAGCTTCATGCGGATGCAGCGCATCGCGGCGACCCGGCCGTCCTTCTCGATCACCTCGACCGGCGCCGTGAGGAACTCGAAGGGGATCTCCTCGGCCTCGGCTTCCCGGATCTCCTCGTCGATGGCGGGCATCTCGGCGCGCGTGCGGCGGTAGACGACGACCGGCTCGCAGCCGAGGCGCAGGGCGGTGCGGCAGGAGTCCATGGCGGTGTTGCCGCCGCCGATCACCGCCACCTTCGGTCCGATTTTGGGCGGGTTGCCGGAGTTGACCTGATGAAGGAACTCCAACCCGCTCATCACGCCGGGCAGGTCCTCGCCGGGGATATCCATGCGCTTGCTATGCCAGACGCCTGTGGCGAGGTAGACCGCGTCGAAGCTGTCGGCCAGTTCCTCGAGGGTGAAGTCCCTGCCGAGTGCCTTTTTGTACTCGAAGCCGACGCCGACGCCTTCGATGTTTTCGATCTCGATGTCGAGGATCTCCTGCGGCAGGCGGTAGTCGGGGATGCCGTAACGCAGCACCCCGCCGGCCTTGGCGTTGCGCTCGTAGGCGGTAACCTTGTAGCCGAACATCGCCAGGTAGAAGGCGCAGGTGAGGCCGCTGGGCCCGGCGCCGACGACTGCCACCTTCTCCTTGAGTTTACACTTGTTGGGGTTCTCGGTGCGGATGTGGAGCGCCTCGTCGCCGATGCGCCGCTCGACGGCGTTGATCGCCAACGGCTCGTCGAAATCGGCGCGGTTGCAGGCGCTCTCGCAGGGGTGAAAGCAAACCCTGCCGGTGATCGCCGGGAAGGGGTGCTCCTGGCGGTAGAGGATCGCCGCCTCGCGGAACTTGCCTTCGGCGGCCAGCCGCATGAAGCCCTGGATATTCACGCCCGCGGGGCAGGTTTCGTTGCAGGGGCTGGTTTTGTCGTTGTACTTCGGCTGGACGTAGCGCCAGGAACCGGTCTTGTTGACGAGCGTGTCGCTGAGGCTCATCGTCACCGACGGGATGTCCGCCAGCTTTTCGAAGACAACCGGCCTGGCTTTTCTCTCGCTCATGGCTGCCCTCCCTGGTTGTCCAGTGCCAGCCGGTCGAACGCATCGCGCGCCGCCTGGGCGTTGTTTTCGCGCTTGAACGGCACCTCCCCGGCGATCGCCTCGATCACGGAGTCGAGCTTGACCAGGCCGGTCTGTTTGGCGAAGGCGCCGAGGATGGCCGTGTTGACGATCGGGTGTTGGCGGGTGCCCAGCTCGTGCTCGACGGCGATCGCGCTGGCGTCGATGGTCGCCACCCTGAACTTGCCGTACTGTTTGAAGTGTTCCGGCGGCTTGTCGCTGTTGATCAGGATGGTGCCGCCCTCCTTCAGCCCGCTGGTGACGTCGACGGCTTCGAGCAGCGAGGGGTCGAGCACGACCACGTGCTCCGGGTTGTAGACCTCGCAGCGCAGATCGATGTACTCCTCGTCGACGCGGACGAAGGCCATGACCGGCGCACCCCTGCGCTCGACGCCGAAAGCCGGGAAGGTCTGAACGTACTGCCCCTCCGAAAATAGCGCCACTGCAAGGATCTTTGAAGCGATCACCGCACCCTGGCCGCCGCGGCCGTGGAACCGGATTTCAAGCATTCACTCCCTCCGGCAGATGATAGCGGGCGGCTCTTGGCGCAATCGCGGGATTCGGAGAGGGCAGTAGCGGGCTAGTGAGTCGTGATAATTAATCTATGAAAACGGGTTTATGTTCCAGCCAGCACTGTTGCCGTCGATCCCGCACGTCGGCATGGTCTGCCGACTGCGATCCTTTGCTGGGCCGTGAGTGCCCGCGGATTAAGTCAGAAAAGAACTCTACACCGGGACCGAGTCGACTCGCTCGATCTCCGGAACCAGTTGCCGAATGCGAGCCTCGACGCCCTGCTTCAGCGTCATCTGGGCCATCGGACAGCCGCTGCAGGCGCCCATCAGGCGAACCGTGACGACACCTTCATCCACCCCGACCAGCTCGATATCGCCGCCGTCGGCCTGCAGTGCCGGGCGGATAGTCTCCAGTGCGTCTTCAACTTTCTGTAGTGTATCCGACATCAATATCTCCAATAGCTTGGAGCCGAAGCTCGTTTCGACCTATTCGATGGTAGCACCGGGCCGGGGGACAGTCAAGGAATGGGGAGGGGTGAGTCTGCAGGAGCTGTGTGCGATTTTTTACTTGGTTGTTTGGAAACGGGGAGATGGACCGCATCGGTTCCCGGCCTTATAGGTGACCCAGGGTGGTGCTTCGCTGACCCTGGGCTATGGTTGGGTCGCCCTTACAGGGCGAGGTGAGGGGGCGCTCGGCAACCAAGCCGGTGGGGCGACCATTGCGTTGACTAATAGCTTCAGTCGCCATTAGAGTGATCAAAAAGCACATTGGAGATTGGATGATGGCCGGTGGGGGTGTTTTGCCGAAACGGGTGTGGATGGCGGTAATCGTCGGCATCCTGGGATGGGTTTTGACGGAAGGTATCGGGGCGGCGTCAATGCCTGCCGCGCCGGCGGATCCAGAGATCCAGCCGTTCAACGACGTGCGCAACAAGGACTTGAGCGGCTACGATTTCTCCGACAAGCCCGACCTGATCCAGACGCTCTGGTTCAACAAGTCGACGATCTGGCCGCCGGCCTCGAAGATGCCGCCGGGCGTGAAGCCGGCGAAGATCATGACCAGGGGGAAGAATCCGGGGCTGGGGGTGCGGGCCCTTCACAAGCAGGGGGTGACCGGGGAGGGGGTGAGCGTGGCGATCATCGACCAGCCCCTGGACCTCAACCATCCCGAGTACAGGGGGAAGATCGTCGCCTACAAGGACTTCGTCAACAATCCCTCGCAACCGACCAGCATGCACGGACCGGCCGTGGCCAGCCTGCTGGTGGGGAGGAAGATCGGCGTGGCGCCGGGGGCGAGGCTCTACTACGCCGCCGTGCCCTCCTGGAAGCTCGATTCGGCCTACTACCAGAAGGCACTGGACTGGGTCATCAAGCAGAACAAGGGTCTGCCGAAGGGCGAGCGGATCAGGGTGGTGTCGGTCTCGGCTTGCCCATCCGGTCAAGGCACTCCCTACACGAAGAACACGCAGAAGTGGGATGCGGCCTGCCGGCGTGCCGAGAAGGCCGGGATTCTCGTGCTGGATTGCACGTATCATCGCGGCATAGTGGGGGTTTGCTACTACGATGCGAAGAAGCCGGACAAGGTGGAGAGATGCACGCCCGGATTCCCAGGGATGGAGTCTGGGAAATTCCCTGAGCTGATCCTGGCGGTCACCTCGCCGCGGACCCAGGCGGAGGTCCAGGAACCGGGTGAGTTCAGCTATCAATACATGGGCCGCGGCGGCCTGAGCTGGGGTATTCCATACTGCGCGGGAGTTCTGGCGATGGGTTGGCAACTGTCACCGGAGCTCTCGAAAGGGGAGATCGTGGCGCTGCTGTTCGAGTCGGCCTACAAGCCGGATGAGCAGACGAACATCATCAATCCCAAGGCGTTCATCAGCCTCGTCCGCCAGAGGACAGGCCGCGAGTAACCGGAAGCCGGTTCACTTTTTCTGAATATCATTGTGGTGAATCGAGGGGATAGACTAGGAGATGGAAAAGGAAAAAGAGAAGAAGTAAGGTTCGCTTTTCTCATCATCCATCTTCAGCCTTTCCAGTGATTCCAATCCCGCCTAACAACCAATCCCGGATCGCCGGGGTCAAATACCATGTGGTATTGGTGTATGTTGCCCTGTGGTTCAATGATGCGGAAGTCTTGTTTTTTCCGCAATGGCACTCTGGGGGGAGGTTCAAATGACTTTTCTGCTGGCAGTATTCCTGACTGTTTTGCCTTTTCATGCAGAGATCGAAACCCAAGCCATCCACTACGAGGTCTCGATACCGCAGCCGCAGACGCACATGTTCGAGGTGCGGATGGAGGTTGGCGGGCTGGGGCTGGGCGAGGTGGACTTGTCGATGCCGGTGTGGACGCCCGGCTCGTACCTGGTGCGCGAGTACGAGCGGCACGTGGTGAGATTTGCCGCGGAGAACGGCGCGGGCGATCCGCTGGCCTGGCGCAAGCTCGACAAGAACACCTGGCGTGTGCAGACGGGGGGCGCGGCCAAGGTTGTCGCGAAGTACGAGGTCTACGGCCGCGAGCCTGGGATCCGGTGGTCGTTCGTCTACGACGAGGGGGGGCACGTGATCGGCCCGAGCCTGTTGATGCACCCGGTGGGCTACGCCGATCTGCCGGCAACGGTCAGGTTCAACCTGCCGGAGGGGTGGAAGCTCGACGGCGGCATCGCCCCCGCGGCGGAGGATCCCTTCCTGATCTCGGCCCGCTCCTACCACGACCTGATCGACACGCCGATGATGATCGGCAATTTCGAGAGCGTCGAGTTCGAGGTCGACGGCGTGGCGCACCTGATCGCGGTGCTCGGTCCGACGGACGCCGACCTGGAGAAGCTGAGCGCCGATGTGAAGAAGCTCGTCGAGACAAACCGGGACCTTTTCGGCGAGCTGCCCTACGAGCGTTACGTGTTCGCGTGGATGACGATTGAGCATGGCGGGGGAATCGAGCACGCCAACGGCACCAGCCTGGGAATGGGCGGCTGGGGCTTCGACGACGAGGAGCGCTATAAGGGATTTCTCGGTGTGGTGGCACATGAGCACTTCCACGCCTGGAATGTGAAGAAGATCCAGCCGCCGGCTTTCCGTCCTTACGGCTACGAGGAGGAGAACTACACCGACGCACTCTGGTGGTACGAGGGCGTGACCTCATATTACAACGAGCGGATGCTATTACGGGCCGGATACGAGGATTACGAGGGCTACCTCAAGGATCTTGCAGGCCAGATAGACAGGTACAGGACGACTCCCGGCCGGGAATTACAGAGCGCCGCTGATTCGAGCTACGACGCCTGGGTCAAGGCTTACCGCGGCGACGAGAACAGCGAAAACGTGCAAATCAGCTATTACAACAAGGGCGCGATCGTCGGCCTGCTGCTCGATTTGGAAATCGCAAAACAAACCGGAGGAAAGAAGGGGCTCGACGACGTGGTTCGCCTGATGTGGGAGCGGACGCATGACGAGGGCGCGGCATTCGGCACGAATGATATCCGCGCCGTCTGCGAGGAGGTCGCCGGCGGTTCATTCGACGAGATCTTTGACAAGTATGTCTACGGCACCGCGGAGGTACCCTTCGAGGATTACCTGGGGTATGCGGGCTACGAGTTGAAGGCGGAGCAGGAAGAGGAGAAGGAGGGGGAGGATAAGGAGAAGCCGAAGGGTTTCCTGGGTGCGTCGTCGCGGGTATCAAACGGCAGGCTGACCGTCTTGCGGGTTGTCAGAGGCGCCCCGGCCTGGCTCGGCGGTCTCAATTTCGGCGATGAGATGCTGGCGATCAACGGTTTCCGTATCCCCGATTATGACGCCTTCATTCAGCAGTTGGGTCGCTACGGGCCGGGTGAGACGTTGGAAATACTGATCTCACGCCACGGAAAGATCCGCACGCTGGAGGTGACTCTCGGAGAGAGACCCTACCGCGAATACAAGATAGAGGAAGTGGGGGAGCCTTCGGAAGCGCAGACGGCGGTTCGTGAGAAGTGGCTGCCGAAGCCGCCCGCGAGTGAGGACGCGGAGGAATCCTGAAATCCACGTCGCCTGGTGAGTAGCGGTGTGGAAACCGAATCAGATGGATTTCTTGAAAACGATGCGGAAATGCCGCCCGTAGATGGCAAGCGTAATGGCCATCGGGAACAGGCTGGGGCGCCGAAATGCGGCCCAGAAAAAGAGCTTCCAGTAGTGAAGCCTTTCCTTGCCCAGGAGGCCGAGCCGGATGATGGATTTGATCAGCGCTCCGATGTGATAAGGCCTGAGATTGATCGATTTCCTGAATTTCGGCTTGAATCCTTTCAGGAATTCCTTGACGCGCTTGTAGTAAGGTCCCGGCGAGTACAACTTGCTGATGATCTCTTTATAGCCGCTAATCAAATTCGCCAGGCCCATTTTGGGGATGATGTTGGTCGAGCAGTTGGTGTTGTCACCGCTGAAGAAACTCGTCAGCCTTCCTTCCTGCTTGAGGCGTTGGTAGAGTTTCGTGCCTTTGGGGGCTTCCAGCAGGCCGACCATGGCGGTGACGATTCCGCTGTTTTGAATGAAGGATACCATGCGGTCGAAAATGGATGGGGGATCGTGATCGAAGCCGACGATGAAGCCGCCGGTGACCTGCAGTCCCGCCTCCTGGATCTTTTTGACGGAAGCCATCAGGTCGCGCTTGATGTTGTGGTTCTTGCCGCACTCGGCCAGAGATTCCTCGTTGGGCGATTCGATGCCGATGAAGACCATGGTGAATCCTGCGCTGGCCATCAGGTGCAAGAGCTCGTCGTCGTCGGAGAGGTCTATCGACGCTTCGGTGAGGAACTCGAAAGGCCGCGCTTTCTCTTTCTGCCATTCGATGATTGCCGGCAGGATTTCCCGTTTCAGTTTCCTGCGGTTGCCGATGAAATTGTCGTCGACGAAGAAGACGTTTCCCTGGTAGCCGCGCGAGTGAACGGCATCGAGTTCCGCGATTACCTGCTCTGTGGATTTGGTTCGGACTTTGCGACCGAAGAGCTCCGGGATGTCGCAGAACTCGCAGTGATACGGGCAGCCCCGCGAGTACTGGATATTCATCGAATTATATTTGTTCAGATTGATGAGGTCCCACTGGGGCATGGGGGTTCTCTCGAGGTCGTGGAAGCGGCGCGAGGAGTAAATACTCGCGGCTTGATTGTTCTCGAGGTCGTGGAGGAATCGAGGCAGGGATGCTTCCGCTTCATAGAGTACGAAGTGGTCGACACCGTCGAAGTCTTCGTGCTCGGCGGAAAACAGTGGTCCCCCGGCGACTACCTTCACCCCCTTTTTTTTGCACCTCTCTATCACTTCCCGCGCGGAATCGCGCTGCACTATCATGGCGCTGATGAAGACGATGTCCGCCCATTCAATCTGCTTGTCCTTGAGGCGGCTGACGTTCATGTCCACAACTTTCTTTTCCCAATCGTCGGGCAGCATTGATGCGACGGTAAGCAAGCCGAGCGGCGGGAAGGCGGCTTTTTTCGAGACAAACCACAAGGCGTGTTTGAAGCTCCAGAACGTGTCGGGGTAGCAGGGATAAATAAGCAGCGCCTTCATCGTGTCGATGCCCTTTTCTAATTGATGCCGGTTTGCCCCCACTCGATGAAACATTAAATCAGCAGCGAGACACGCATGGTGATTAGGCGCGCGCGCATAACCGACTCGGTGGGAAAGAGAAGCATGATACCATCAAAAGGCCGGCAAGTGGACTAAGTTGTTGCAGGAGAGGAACGGCGGCCGCACTTTCTCTCACGGGGGGTGGAAATGACCAAGGGACGATTGGGGATAATTTTCGGACTGATAATAATTTCGGTGGTCGCTTGCAATACGGACCAGAGCGCCGTAGTTCCTGCACTGGAGCCTGCTGAAGGCGGTCTTGCATCGGGTGAGCACGGCATGGTCAGCAGCGCCCACCCGCTGGCCACGCAGGCGGGGCTGACCGTTCTGAAGCAGGGAGGCAGCGCTTTCGACGCGGCGGTAGCGGTGGCGGCGGCGCTCAACGTGGTCGAGCCGATGATGTCGGGTATCGGCGGCTACGGCACCATTCTGGTTTACGATGCGCAAAAGGACGAAATCCTTTTCCTCGATTCCAGTGGCAAGATCCCGGTCGGCACCGACTCCGACGCCTTCCGCTCTCCGACGCCGAGTTACCTCGAGAACCGCCGCGGGCCGAAGGCGGTCTCGACTCCGGGTAACGTCAACGCCTGGGAGGCGATGTGGAAGGGCTACGGCAAGCTGCAATGGGCCGAATTGTTCGAGCCGGCGATTGCGCTCGCCGAGCATGGTTTCCGCATCGATGAGGGCTGCGCGCGTTCCATCGGGCGGGCTTTCGGTGAATTTCCCGAGCACGCGAAGGCATTTTACGGCAAAGGAGGCGTACCGCTGGGCGCGGGCGAATTGTTGATCCAGAGGGACCTGGCCGGCAGCCTGCGGTTGATAGCGCGCGAGGGGGCGAAGGCTATTTACGGCGGCGAGATCGGCTGGGCAATCGATGCGGAGATGCGCCGCACCGGCGGCTTCCTCTCGCTGGAGGACCTTGTCAAAGACAAGGCGGAATGGTGGGAGCCGATTCATATAACCTACCGCGGATACGAGGTTTACACCGCCTCACCGCCGAGCACGGCGTTTCCGTCGCTGATCCGGCTCGGCCTCATGAGCCGCTTCGACGTCGCGGCGCTTGGGCACAATTCGGCCGGCATCTTGCACCGCTTCATCGAGTCGACAAAGCACGCCTTTTGGTGCCGGCTGCGCTACGCCGGCGATCCCGAGGTCAGCCCACCTCCTCTGGAGATGTTGTTATCGGAGAAGTACTGGGACGAGGTGGTCTCCGGCTTCGACATGGAGAAGGCGAAGCCGTTTGAGTATCCCGGCATCGAAGAGACGCCGCAGAGGCACACAACGCACTTCGTCGTCGCTGACGCGCAGGGGAACATCGTCTGCGCCACGCAGACGCTCGGTAATGCTTTCGGCAGCCGCATCATGCCGGAGGGCACCGGCATCTGGCTCAACAACTCGCTCGCCTACTGCACCTTCGAGCCTAAGGGCAACCCGATGGACGCCCACGCGGGGCAGAGAAAACTATCGGGCGACTGCCCGACGATCATCTTGCGCGACGGTAGGCCCTGGGCGGCGTTGGGGACGCCGGGCGGGCACACGATCGGCCAGACAGTGCCGCAGATGGTGATGAACATGATCGATTTCCGCATGGACATCGCCGGGGCGATCGCGGCGCCGCGGGTCAGTTTCATCGAGCCGGACCTGATCGCGATCGAGGAAGGCGTAGAGCAGGGCGTGAGGGATGCTCTGGCGGCGATGGGACATAAAATCCGTGTATTGCGGAGACCTGGTGGCCTGGGCAATGCCTACGGCCTGACAATTGAATACGGCGCGAACGGCAGGCCGGTGCGTTTCAGTGGTGCCGCCGATCCGCGCGGCACCGGCAAGGCCGAGGGATACTGAGAAACGGGCAGAGTTAGCTTGTTGCCGCAAATCCGTTTGATGCAGATAAAGTTGCAGAGGACAGAGATTTTGTATCAAGTCTGCGGTTCCACACGAAGGTCGGTGGCAATAAACTGAAGTATGATGAATAATATCGCCGGGGTGTAGGGACCCCTTTCCATGCATCATCGAGCCGGGAGGAGGACTATGCGCGAAGCAGGTTTGAGGAATATTTTAGTTTTTCTACTGGTGGTTGTTTGTATGGCTCCGGCGAATGCGTCGGACAATCCCGTTCATTACACTGTCTCGATCCCCCAGCCGCAAACGCATCTGTTCCATGTCGAGATGGGTATTACAGGTGTAGAGGGGCCGCAAGTCGACTTGTCGATGCCGGTGTGGTGGGGCGCTTACCGCGTGCAGGATTTCTCGGCGAACGTGGTTGAGTTTGCTGCGTTCGACGCCGAAGGCAACAACCTGGAATGGCGCAAGCTCGACAAGAACACCTGGCGGATCGAGACTGGCGGCTCGGTGGCGGTCACGGCGAAGTACGTCGTCTATTCGCGCGAGATGCGGACGACCACCTCCTGGGTCAACTCGAACCTGGGCCACATCCTCGGCGGCAACCTGTTCTTCTGGGTTGACGACGACACCGGCCGGGCGGCGACGCTCAAGCTGGATCTGCAGGCCGGATGGAAAGTGAGCGCGGGAGCGGTCTCGGAGCCGGGCGATCAAACGCTGTTCAGCTTCCCGAGCTACCACGAGTTGATCGACACGCCGATGCTGATCGGCACTCACAGGGAATTCGGCTACGAGGTGGAGGGGATACCTCACCTGGTGGCGGTGGCGGGCAGGACCGATATCGACATCGATCTGTTCGTCGAGGACACTAAGAAGATCGTCGAGGCCTCGGCCGACTGGTTCGGCGGCCTGCCTTACGAAAAATACTGCTTCATCCTGGTCTGCTCACCCAACGCCGGCGGCGGCCTGGAGCACGCCAACGGCACGACGATGATCGTGCCAGATTGGCGCTACCCGCACAAGCGCCTGCGCTGGCTGACGGCGCACGAGTACTTCCACACCTGGAACGTCAAGCGCATCCAGCCGCCCTGCTTCAAGCCCTACGACTACGACCGCGAAATCTTCACCGGTTTCCTCTGGTTCAGCGAGGGCTGCACCGAATATTTCACCGCGCAGTTGCTGTTGCGCGCCGGATTGTGGACGCGCGAGATGGTGCTGGACAACTACGCCGAGCTGATCAACGAGTACCGTGGCCGCCCGGGCAGGCTCTACGAGAGCGCCTACGACGGCTCGTTCGACACCTGGCTCGGGCGCAGGCGCGGCGAGAATTCGGTCAACGTCAGCTTCAGTTATTACCCGAAGGGTGAGATTGCGGGGCTGATTATCAACTTCGAGATGATGCAGCGGACGGGTGGTGAGAAGTGCTTCGACGACGTCTTGATGGCGATGTGGCGCAGGTACCTGGAAGAGGATGCCGGATTCACGACCGAGGATGTGAGGGCCTTGTGCGAGGAGATCGCGGGCGGCTCGTTCGAGCAGGTCTTCGCCGATTACGTCTATGGCGTGCGTGATGTGCCATTCGAGGAGTACTTCCCGATCTGCGGCTACCGGGTGATCCCGGATCCTGAGCGGACCGCAGCGGAGCAGGTCGGGGCTTGGCTGGGCGCGAGGTACAGCGACGAGGGCGGAAAGGTCGAAATTACGGCGGTACTACGCGACACCGAAGCCTGGCAGGACGGCTTGAATTACGGCGACGAAATCATTTCCTTCGGCGGTGTGCGAATCCAAGGCACCGCCGACCTCGATCTGCAATTAAGACTGCGCAAGCCGGGCGAAGAGGTCGAGGTGGTAGTCGGCAGGGACGGACTGGTCGAGGCGCTTGCGGTGACGATGGAAGAATTCCCCCAGCCGATCTACACGATCGACGGCGTGAGGGAGCCGAGAGAGATACAGCTCAAGTGCCGGGAGAAATGGCTCGGTGTAGACAAGATACGGCCTTGATCAGCTTGGCCGGGTTGGGCACCGTCAGTTACAGCTGATTTCAATTCCGAGCGTCTGAATGCGCTTGGTCTGTACTATTCCTCGTCAACGCGCTCGAAGACGTAGAGGACTTCCTCGTAGCTGATCGAGATGGTGTCGTTTTCGGGATCGTACGTGCCATCGCCTGTGCCGGTTTCCATGGTGAAGGTGACCACGTTTTCCGCGAATTCATAGGTGCCGGTCCAGACCATCGTCTCGTCCGGAGTCGTGATTTCGGCGGTAAATTCTCCCTCCATCAGAGTCAGTTCGACCAGCGGGCCGCCGTCCTCGCTGTGGTCGCAGATCCAAAGGCCTTCGATCACATCCTCGGCTTGTGCAAATGCCAGCGTCGCGGCGAAGAGGAATGCAATTGTGGCAACCAGATGTTTCCAGCGCATATAATCACCCCCAGATATGGTTTGTAATTGTATCAATAATGTAGCTGTAAATTGTGTCGTATGCAACAAAATTCGTTCAAATTCGGGAAGGAGGCGTGAATGCTTATCAGACGCTGGTCCTTAACGTTTTTAGTGCTGGCTGCGGCGCTCTGTTGTCTGCCTGCTTCGGCGCAGGAAACAGAGGTCTTGACGCCGGAGATCCTGGAATCGCTGAAGAGTGTCGGCTCGGCGGCGATCTCGCCCGACGGGGCGAGAATTGCTTACGTATTGAGTGTTCCGCGCCCGGCCGACGAAGAGCCCGGCAGCGGCTATTCCGAGATCTGGGTCATGCCGTTTGAAGGCGGTGGCGCGCGGCCTTTCGTAACCGGCAAGGGCAGTGCCTCAAGACCGGAGTGGTCGCCGGACGGCCGGCAACTGGCTTTCCTGACGAGAAGGGGCGAAGAGACTCAGGTTCACGTGATGTCCGCCACCGGCGGTGAAGCCAGGGCTGTGACGTCCTCGCCGACCGGGGTAATGGACTTTCGTTGGTCGCCCGACGGGAGATCGATCGCATATGTCGCCGTCGATCCGCTGAGCGAAGAGCAGGAAAAAGCGAACGTAGAAGGACGCGATTGGCTCGTTGTCGACAGAGACCTCCGCCACCACCGGGTCCATATCGTGGATCTCGAATCCGGCGCGGATCGGGCTTTGACCCCGGCGGAATACACGATCTGGGATTTCAACTGGTCGCCGGACGGCAAGAATCTCGTGATTACTGCCAGCGATCTGCCGACCGTCGACGCCTCCTACATGTTCAAGCATCTCTATCTGGTGAATCTCGCCGATGGCAGCCGCAGAAAACTCTGCGACACCGAGGGCAAGCTGAGCACGCCGGTCTGGTCGCCCGACGGCGCGCGGATAGCCTGGAACGGTGGTGTCGATATCAACGACGAGACGGAAGGGACACTGTTCGTCGTGCCGGCCGAGGGCGGCGAGCCTCAGGTCTTGACGCCGGATTACGAGGGCACGGTGATGTGGTGCGGTTGGCTGGACAGCGAGACCATCATCTTCACGGCGCTTCACCGCCAGCACGTCCACATGTTCAGGATTTCGGCTGACGGCGGCGCGCCGGAAATCGTCGATAAGGGTGAGCCCGGGAAGCCCCTGTTCACTTCAGCAGTCTTCAGCTCCGACGGATCGAAGTTCGCTGTCGCCGCCAGCACAGCCGTGCATCCCGCTGAGCTGTTCTCGGGTAATACGGGCGGAGATTTGCGGAGGCTGACCGACAGTAACCCGATGCTCGATAGTATGGCCTTCGGCGATCAGGAGGTGGTCGTCTGGCTTGCCGGAGACGGCCTGGAGTTGGAAGGGATACTGATCAAGCCGGTCGGTTACGAGGAAGGGCAACGCTATCCCCTCGTTGTTCAGGTTCACGGCGGGCCTGAAGGCGCTTTCATGGACGGCTGGAACACCTCCTACGGGCGTTGGAGCCAGATGCTGGCGGGTCGCGGTTACGTGGTCTTCGCACCCAATTACCGCGCAAGCATCGGGCGCGGAGTGCGCTTCGGCAAAGCCGACCACTTTGACCTCGGTGGCCGCGAGTTTCAGGACGTGGTCGATGGCATTGACCATCTCGTCGAGATCGGTCTCGTGGACAAAGAGTGCGTCGGCATCGGCGGCGGCTCTTACGGTGGCTACTTCTCGGCGATTGCCGCGACGAAATTCAGCGACCGGTTCGCGGCCTCAGCGGTCTTCGCCGGGATAACCAACTGGTTCTCAAACATGGGCGTCTGCGACATCCCCTGGGAGAACACGCTGGTGCACTTCGAGTACAAGTGGTATGAGCACCCCGAGCGCACTTGGGCGGCCTCGCCGATGGCTTACATCCGCAATGCCCGGACGCCGACGCTGATCGGCCACGGCGAACGCGACGCACGCGTGCCCACGGGGCAGGGGTGGGAACTCTACACCGGCATGAAGTTCGTCGGCTGCCCGGTGGAGTTTGTCGTCTACCCTCGGGAGCCGCACGGCCTGCGCGAGCGCGCCCACCGGATCGACTACGCCGAGCGGGCGATGGCCTGGTTCGATAAGTATCTGAAGAAAAAAGGCGAGTAATTACTTCCGGTCTAGTCACGGATTTGCATCAGGTAGCCAGCTAGCTGACGCCTGCCCGGCTCGGCAGACGTCTGCGCGGACAGTCGGTGGATAATCCAACGACAGCAGGGATTACCAAACTTCAGGCGTGCTGCTGCGCAAGGAAGTTGAGCTTGGTGCCGGCCTTGATGATCGCGATCTGGTCGGGATGCAGGTCGAGCCTGACGGTGATCTTGCCCGCGGCGGTCTGCAGCTTCAGCTCTCCGCTGCCGTTACCCAGCTGCGTGAGGATGTCGACGCAGCTGATTTCGGCGCCCTGTTCCAGCTTGTCGTAGTCAGCCGGGTTGGTGAAGACGGCGGGGATGATGCCGTAGTTGATCAGGTTCTCGCGGTGGATGCGCTGGAAGCCCTTGGCGATGACCATTTTCACGCCGAGGTACATCGGGCAGAGGGCGGCGTGCTCGCGGCTCGAGCCCTCGCCGTAGCTGTCGCCGGCGACGATGACGCCGTGGCGTCCGCCGTTCTTGATCTCAGTCGCCCTGGCGGCGAACTCGGGATCGAGGTCGAAGAATGTTCCCTGGCTGTAGCGCTCGATGTTGGAGCGGTCGGCGAGGAAACGTCCGGCCGGCGTGATCGTGTCGGTGCTGATCTTGTCGCCGGCCTTGATGGCGACGACGCCGTCGAGAGCGGCGGGATAAGCGGTGTTGCCGATCGCGGGGCCGATCGTCGGCGGGCGGATGATCTCGACCTCTTGAGGTCGTTCAGACGGCCGCACGAGGAAGTTGTTGTCGGTGATGTAGGAGCGGGGTATGAAAATGCCCGGGTCGTCGATGCCGAGTTCGGACGCCAGCTTGCGCGGATCGACGATTTCGCCGGAAACGGCGGCCGCCGCCGCTGCCGACGGACTGCCGAGGTAGACCCCGGCGGAGTGTGTGCCGCAGCGGCCGATGTAGTTGCGGTTGATCGTGCGGAACGAGTTGGTGTTGTCGGGGGGTGCGCTGTGCTGGCCGATGCAGGCGCCGCAGCCGGGCTGGGTTACCTGGGCGCCGGCGGCGTAGAGTGTGGAGATGACACCCATCTCGGTGGCCATGCGCATCACTTGCTGGCTGGCGGGGGTGACGACCACGTGGACGCCGGGCTTGACGGGGCGCTTCTCGAGGAAGCGCGCGAAGGCGACGAGGTCGCTGATGCGGGCGTTGGTGCAGGAACCGACGACCACCTGGTGAATCGGCGTGCCCGCGACTTCGCTGATCTTCTTGATGTTGCCCGGATTGTGCGGGATCGCGACGAGCGGCTCGAGCGCGTCGAGGTCGATTTCCGTGATTTCGTCGTACTCGGCGCCGGGGTCCGGCAGCAACTCACTCCAGGCCTCCGGACGGCCCTGAGCTTCGAAGTAGCGGCGCGTGTTGGCGTCGGAGCCGAAGACGGAGGTGGTGGCGCCGAGCTCGGCACCCATGTTGACCACGGTGGCGCGTTGCTCGACAATCATTCTCTCCGCGCCGGGCCCGAAGTACTCGATCACGGCGTTGACCGAGGTGTCGGTGGAGCGGCGGCGCAGGACCTCGAGAATCAAATCCTTGGCCTCGACGAAGGGCTTGAATGAGCCGGTCAGGCGGACGCCGACAACACGCGGAGCGACGAACTGGAACTTGCCGGTGACCATGGCCACGACGACGTTCATGCCCCCGGTGCCGATCGCCAGCATGCCGACCGCGCCCATCGTCGGCGTGTGGCTGTCGCTGCCGATTATCGTCTCGCCGGTGCGGGCGAAGTGGGCGATGTGGACGTCGTGGCAGATGCCGCCGCCCGCCTTTGAGAACCACGCGCAGTAGTGCGCCGCGACGGTCTGCAGGTAGAGGCCGTCGTTGGCGTTGCGCGGATCGCCGAAGCCGACGATGTTGTGATCGTGGTAAAACACCGCCAGCTTGGGCTTGAACTGTTTGAGGTTGGGGATGCCGGTGAGGTAGTTGGCCACGGTGGTGCCTGTGGCATCCTGGCAGAGCGTCTGATCGATGGCGATGGTGATCAGGTCGCCCGGCTTCGGGTCGCTGCCGGGGGGCATGTGGCTGGCAATCAGTTTTCCGGTTACGGTTCCCTTCATGGATTCGTCCTATCTCTTCCTGCAGTTATGGGTTCTCTTATGATAGCACTTGTTTAAAACTACGCTCGTGAACAGTGGCGGATTCCCACGGTGCGCCGCCGTTGCCCTTTATTTCGGCGGAGTTTAGAATCTGAAATCGCGAGAATAATCGAAGCGGGGAAGCCATGAATCAGAATCTGATACGCAAACTTGCCATCTCCAACGAGAGTAAAATCGTGTTTCTGATAATCGACGGGCTGGGAGGGCTGCCCGATCCTGTCACCGGCCTGACGGAGCTTGAGACAGCGAGCACTCCGAACCTCGACCGCCTGGCTGCAGAAGGAACACTGGGAATGAGCACCCCGATCGGACCGGGCATCACGCCCGGAAGCGGCCCGGCCCATCTGTCGCTGTTCGGCTACGATCCCATCGAAGTCGAGGTCGGCCGCGGCATACTCGACATCCTGGGTGTCGACTTCGAGCTGCAGAAGGGCGACGTGGCGGCACGGATCAACTTCTGCACCATCGACAAGGAGGGCGTGATTACCGACCGCCGCGCCGGCCGCATCCCCGACGAGGAGGGTAAAAGGCTTTGCAAGCAGCTCGACGAGAAGATCTCCCTGCCCGGTGTGGAATCGTTCATCATACACACGAAGGAATACCGCGGAGGCATCATCCTGCGCGGCGAAGGCCTCAAGGGGGATATTCCCGACACCGATCCCCAGGCTGTGGGCGGGAAGCCGTTGCCCGCGAAAGCGCGCTCGCCTGAGGCGGAGAGAACGGCAGAGCTGTTCAACGACCTGATAGGGCAGGCAAAGGAACTCCTGGCCGGAGAGGAGAAGGCCAACATGATCCTCGTGCGCGGCATCGACACTTATCATCCGCTGCCGCAGATGCAGGATCTCTACAAACTCAATCCCGTCTGCGTCGCCGCATACCCGATGTACCGCGGCCTGGCGAAGCTGGTCGGGATGAAGCTGGTCGACATCCCCTCGACCGCCTCGATCAAGGACGAGTTCGACGCCCTGGAGAAAATCTGGGGCGATCACGATTTTGTTTTCCTGCACATCAAGAAAACCGACAGCGCGGGCGAGGACGGCGATTTCGACAAGAAGGTGCACGTCATCGAAGAGCTCGACTCGGAGGTGCCGCGACTGTTCGCCCTGGCCCCGGCAGTGATCGTGGTGACCGGCGATCACAGCACGCCGTCACTGATGAAGAGCCACTCCTGGCACCCGCTGCCGACGATACTCTGGAGCGGGCGTTGCCGCCGCGACAGCCAGAAAACGTTCGGCGAGAGCTCCTGCATCAAAGGCGGCATGGGGCGCTTCAATGCTCAAGCCCTGGTGCCGTTGGCGCTTGCCAATGCCGGCAAGCTGCTGAAATTCGGGGCGTGATATGAGTTTCATCATCGTGCTCGCGGCGTCGCTGTCGCTCGTTTCAAGCGGCATGCAAACTGTCAGCCGGGAAGAAGCGATCAAGATGATTGCCGGCCGTCTGAGCGGGCTGGATGCCTGTTTCGTGATGCTCGATCTGGAATCGGGCGAGTATTTGCGAGTAAATCCGGAGCGCTGCGCCGAGCGCCTCAGCCCCTGCTCGACCTTCAAGATCCCGAATTCGCTGATCGCCCTGGAGACCGG
>Ga0307380_10004127_pt1 | contig 19728 bp, 16 predicted proteins | sample UN3MG_FD_202239 | JGI IMG/M metagenome (GOLD analysis project Ga0307380, IMG submission 202239) | Soil microbial communities from Risofladan, Vaasa, Finland - UN-3 | ecosystem: Environmental > Terrestrial > Soil > Coastal area > Acid sulfate soil | place: Finland: Risofladan, Vaasa | collected... | reverse complement strand
AGAGCACCGGATTTGCCCGGATAGCGAGAGGTTTAGGCTGTTTTATGACAGCGAAATGTCGACTTGCTTCATGTCGGCTGCTGGCACGTAACGGACATATCCGTGATGTCCGCTGTTGGCACTTAGCAGACATCCTCTTCGACACTGAGGATGTCCGCTTGTGGGTGTAAAGCGGTCGCCCCTAAGTCGCGCTCCGATGTCCGCTAATGACCCAAAGCGGACGCAGTGTCGTGCAATAAAGCGCCCCGGCAGCAGGAGCGCGCCGGGGCCAGCCCATTGACGAGCCTTAGACCTAGGCTCCGGCGCCATTCGCTGCCATCATGCCTCAAGGTTGGCTTTGGGAGCCGGGGGACACGAAAACTATGGGCGAACTGGCTCTAACAAATCTGACATCGCCCATGATTCTGTTCTTCGTGCTGGGGCTCTTGGCAGCCCTGACGCGGTCAGACTTGACGATTCCGGAGGCCATAGCCAAAGGCCTCGCCATCTATTTGATGCTAGCCATTGGCTTCAAGGGGGGAGCCGGTGTTGCCGAACACGGCGTTGACGCCACGCTCATAATGGCGCTCCTGGCGGGCATCATTCTGAGCGCTGTTCTCCCGGTCATTGCCTTCCCACTCCTGACATGGACCACGCGCCTGTCACGGGTGGATGCGGCTGCCATCGCCGCCTGTTATGGCTCCATTTCGATCGTAACGTTCCTCGCCGCAGCACAAGCCCTGGAAACGGCCGGCGTCGCATATGAAGGCTACATGGTCGCCATTGCCGCTGCCATGGAAACACCGCCGATTATGGTCGCTCTCTGGCTTGCCAAGGACACGACGGCTGGATCGACATTCGACCGAACGGTTTTGCGAGAAGTCTTTCTCAATGGTTCGATTGTCGTGCTTGTCGGGTCTTTCGTCATTGGTTGGGTCACTGGCACCGAGGGGCTTGAATCAATCTCCGCCTTCGTCGTTGATCCCTTCAAGGGAATCTTGTGTTTGTTCTTGTTGGATATGGGTCTCGTTGCCGGGCGCGGCATGCGAGAGGGCAAGAACTTGTCGGCGCCGGTGGTGGCGTTCGGAATCTACATGCCGCTGATCGGCGCTGCGATCGGCTTCTTCGTTGCCCAACTGATTGGCCTCTCGCCAGGCGGCGTTGCGCTCATGACTACGCTGGCGGCAAGTGGATCCTACATCGCCGTACCTGCTGCGATGCGCGTGGCCTTACCGGACGCAAAACCGTCAATTTACCTGCCGTTATCGCTCGGCGTGACCTTCCCATTCAATCTCGCTGTAGGTATTCCGATCTATATCTACGCAGCGTCATCATTCTAGTAGGTCGCCATGGAAACCTTCTTGAAGAAGCGCATAGAAATCATGGTCGAAACGCCGCTCATGAGCCGAGTCATCGCGATTCTCGACGATCTCGGTGTATCTGGCTATACGGTGATGCCAGCCGTTGCCGGCAGGGGCAAAGACGGGTCGTGGCATCGGGACGGTCAGGTGGGGCGCGTCGGTTCTGTCGTGCAAATACTTTGCATCGTGGACGGAACCAGGGAAAACGATGTCTTGGAACCGCTGTTTCGGTTGGTCTCACGCCAAATTGGCATTGTCACAGTCAGTGATGTCCGCGTTGTTCGATCGGATCAATTTTAGCGCGCGCCGATCGCAGGCGAACCGATGTCGCTGAGTACATCTGAGAGCCATGTCGGCAACCACTAGCCCTATCCGACGATAATCTCGTGAGGTCCCGATGTCCGCTCTTGGCACGTAGCGGACATGCCCGCGGGCCAGCGTGACTTCCGCTTTTGACCCTTAGCGGACGTGCCGCCGCTTGGCTTGGACTCCTCGGCCGCGCCAAAGGGGTTGGGAGAACGACTGCATCACTCCTCTTCGGCCCTTACCTTCCCCGCTCCTGCTATTTGGCTTCCCGTAGTTTGGTGGTATTTTTGCAACTGATTTGCGGATTATAGGCCTTTCAGCCGTAGAAGCAGTTAGGTGGCCTTCTTTGAGGCCCAAATCAGTGCTTTTCAATCTGAGAGTCTGAGGCCTTGCTCCCCGATCGGGCGCACCTTCGGGCCGGACTGCCTGGAGGGGGTAGGGAGTGTTGGCTTTCAACGCCGGTTGCCAGATTGAGTCGGCCGACTTTGGCCTTTCAAAAAATTACGTTGCGCGTGCCGCCAGCGTGGGAGCAAGTCATGCAGGTCGTGTGGGGGCGGTAGCGGTCGCGATCCTTTCGTTGACCGTCTTGCTCACTGGTTGCGCTTCACGACCCGAAGTCGGTGCACTGCTCACAAATTATCAAACGAGCGCAGGAGCCAAGGACCACACCATCCTTGTCGCAACAACTCGTGCACGAGACCCGCGACCTGGAACATATTTCGGCGGCGAAAGATCCCAGTCCATCAACTACGCAAAGTTGACTGTAGCCGTGCCGCCCGCGCACGTGCCAGGCGAGATTGAATGGCCGTCTCGGGCGCCGGGCGACCCGATGACAGATTTTGTCGTGCGGGACGCCGCATATCTCGATAGCGAAAGAGATTTCATCAAAGCCCTCAATGCACAATTGGCTATGCGTCCGCCAGGACGGCGCAAGGTGCTCGTTTTTGTTCATGGCTACAATACGATGTTTGCAGAAGGGCTCTATCGCAACACGCAAATCGTGCACGACGCAGAGGCACCTGCTGTTCCGGTTCTATTCACCTGGGCCTCGCGCGGAAACCTGACGGATTATGTCTACGATTCCAACAGTGCGACGGCAGCGCGCGATGAACTTGAGCGTACGCTGCGGTTGGTTTTTGCAAGCAATGCTGATGAGATCAACATCCTCGCCCATTCAATGGGTAACTGGGTGACAGTGGAGGCCCTTCGCCAGATCAAGATCTCCGCCAACAAGCCGCCTATAAGGAAGTTAGGCACGGTCGTTCTGGCTGCCCCGGACATCGATATCGATGTGTTCAAAGCGCAAATGCGTCGGTTCGGCAAACCACGAAAGCCCTTTTTCATCGTCCTGTCTCGCGACGATAAGGCGCTACGGTTTTCTAATTTTATTGCCGGAGGTAAACAGCGACTCGGAGCTTATAGCGACGATGCCGAACTTACGGCGCTCGGCGCTGTTGTGATTGATATGACGGATGTGGAAGCCGATGATCCCAGCAACCACGCTAAGTTCGCGCAACTCGCCGAGATAGCGCCGGAGATGCGGCAGGTGTTGGCGCGAGGCGTGGCAGAACAGGGAAGGCCCGGAGCGGTGCAGGCGTCTGTTGTTCCAGGTCCGGGGGGCCTTGGTGGTGGGCCAATCCGGATCATACGCGCCGGTCAGTGAATACCGTCACATCGGCTAAGAGCAAGTGGGGGACCTAGTATTGATGAGCATGGCGCGACCCAAAAATTGAAACTTCATTCTCCACAAAGCGCAGCGTTTGACCCAAAGCGGTCCCATGACGGCCGATGAGGATGAACATCAAGGACTTCGATGGACGAAGCCAGGGGAGCCGGGTAGTCTTTCTCCAAGGCGGCGGTAGTAGAAGAGGCGAAATGCGCGTTCTTGCAGCCCTTACGGGCATTGCCTTCTTGTTGGCGGTGCAAGGGACATCCCTTGCCCAAGATGCGCCGGTAGAGCCGGACGAGGCACAGGCGCAGTCCGAGGAACAAACGGCATCCGCCAATCAAGAGGGTGCTCAGCAACTCCTCGACGAAGGCCAGCTCGACCAGCTTGTTGCGCCGATTGCGCTCTACCCCGATCCCCTCCTCGCCCAGGTCCTCATCGCCTCCACCTATCCGCTTGAAGTGGTGCAGGCGGAACGTTGGGTGGAGAAGAACAAGGACTTGAAGGGCGACGCGCTCGACGAAGCCGTGGCCAAGGAAGATTGGGACGACAGCATCAAGGCGCTTGTCGAAGTCCCCGATGTCCTGGAGATGATGAACAAGGATCTCGACTGGACGTCGAATCTTGGCGACGCCGTTCTCGCGCAACAGGCAGACGTCATGGATGCCGTGCAGCGTTTGCGCGCGCTCGCGCAAGAGAATGGGAAACTGGAGTCCAATGACCAGCAGACGGTGACGGTCAAGCAAGAGGTCAACGTCACGCCGGCGCCCGCCGATCAACCGGCCGGCCAGCAACCGGCATCGCATCAGGTCATCGTGATCGAGCCGACTTCGCCGGAGACTGTCTACGTTCCGTACTACGAGCCCTCGGTCGTTTACGGCAGCTGGCCCTATCCGGATTATCCCCCTTATTACTTCGAGCCAAGGCCCGGCTATATCGTTGGCGGTGCGCTGGCGACCGGTCTTGCGTGGGGCGCGGGCTTCGCCATCGGTAACGCCATTTGGGGAGACGGCTTCGATTGGCGCGGCGACAATATCCGCGTCAACGCCAATCGGAACGTCAACATCAACAACAACAACGTCAACGTCTCCAATTGGCAGCACAATTCCTATCATCGTCGTGGCGTGAACTACAACAACACGGAGGTGCGCAACAAATTCTCCAAAAGCAACCTAGCTGACAAGACGGGTGACTTCCGCGGCCGCGGAGACGGGCCCGGCAACAAGAGGCCTGATCTCGGTGACAAGCGTCCGAGCGTGGGCGATCTGCAGGGCGCCCTCAAGGACAAAAAGCCAGGTGGCGGGGGGCTTGCGGATAAGAAACCTGGTCTCGGCGACAAACGGCCGGGGGGCGGCGGCCTTGGCGATAAGAAGCCGGATCTCGGCGACAAGCGGCCGAGCGCCGGCGATCTGCAGGGCATCCTCAAGGACAAAAAGCCAGGCGGCGGGGGGCTTGCGGATAAGAAGCCCGATCTGAAAAAACCTGATCTGGCTAAGAAGCCGGACATCAAGAAGCCCGACCTTGCCAAGAGGCCGAATGTCGGGAAAGCCGCCGGCAATGCTTTCGACAAGCGCGACGGCGCCAAAGCGAAGGATTTTTCCAAACGTGGCAAAGCGAGCGTCGGCAATCGCAGCGCCTCCAATCTTGCCAAGAAGAAGCCGGCCGTGAAAAAGCCAGCGGCGAAGAAGCCTGCGATCAAGAAGCCGGCTGCCAAGAAGCCTGCGATCAAGAAACCGGCTGCCAAGAAGCCTGCGATCAAGAGGCCCTCCGGCGGCGGCAAGAGAAAAGGCGGCGGCGGCGGGGGCAAGCGCCGACGTTAAAGTATCAAGCGGACAGCTTTCAGAGGTCTAGCGATGGTTCAGAGATTGCGTTTGGTGCGGCAGGTGGGCCGGTGCCTCGCGGGTGCCGCGTTTCTGCTCGTTGGCACCTCGGCTTTCGCGCAAGAGTCTTTCGACAGCCCCGACGATGCCGTCGCCTCGCTGGTCTCCGCGGCGAAGGATGGGGACAAGGCGAAGCTTCTCGACATCCTTGGGCCTGCTGGAGAGGACGTGATCAGCTCCGGCGACGACGTCGCCGACCGCAATGCGCGCGATAGTTTCGCCGCCGCCTATGACGAGAAGCACAGCCTTGAGCGGGAAGGAGACAACAAGACTATTCTCGTTCTCGGCGCGGACGATTGGCCCTTCCCGATTCCGCTCGTCGCCAGCAACGGCAAGTGGAAATTTGATACGGCGGCAGGCCACGAGGAGATTGTGCTCAGGCGCATTGGGCGCAATGAACTTTCCGCCATTCAGGCGAGCCTGGCCTATGTCGCGGCACAGCGCGACTACGCGGCGATCGACGTCGATGGAGTCCATCCACCGGCCTATGCGCAGCGGATCGTGAGCAGCGAGGGCAAGAAGGACGGGCTGTATTGGCCGAGCGCTGAGGGCGATGAGCGAAGCCCGCTCGGCGCGCTGTTCGCCGAGGCTTCCGCGGAAGGCTATGCGTTTGGCGGTGCGCCGAGGCCGTATCACGGTTACTACTATCGGGTCCTAAAGCGCCAAGGCGCTGGCGCCCAAGGCGGAGCCTTCGACTACGTCGTGAACGGGCGGATGATCGGCGGGTTCGGGCTCATCGCCTATCCGGCGGAGTATGGGAATTCCGGCATCATGACCTTCTTGGTCAATCACGACGGCGTCGTGTTCCAAAAGGACCTCGGACCGGAGACCGAAGAGCGCGCGAGCAAGATCGACGCTTTCGCCCCGGACAATGGCTGGACCAAAGTCGAGATGCCCTAACCTCCGCGAAGGTTCTCAAGTCAGTTTTTGGCACCAAGCGGGCATGCCGACGGGCCAGCCGCACATCAGCGGCCCGACATTAATCGGTGGACGCCGTACGTTTGAACTTGACTGATCGCGCTGAATCGCCTGCTGTCTTGATTGCCGAGACGATTATGTCTTTGCTATAAAGGGGGGATTTCGACTTGGAAGCACTTCTTCCGATCATCGTTCAGATTGTTACTGGTGTCCTCGGCGGTCAAGCCGTTGGAGCGGTCCTGCAGCAAGTGGCGATGAGCCAGTTGCCCAAGATCATCAGCGGTGCGGTTGGCGGTGTGGCTGGCGGTACGGTTCTTGGTAGCCTTCTTGGTGGTGCAGCGGGCGCTGATCCTACTGCTGGAGGGGCGCTGGGCGGCCTTCTCGGCGATGCGATTGGCGGCGCGGGTGGCGGCGCAATCCTGACCGGCATCGTCGGTGCCGTTATGAAGGCGATGAACAAATAACGCCAGCACTCAACTCGGGGTGCTTGTGATTGGCCCGATGGCGTGGCAGATGCCAACGATGGATGGAATTGAGACCTCATTCCACCCCACTTAAAACGATTTAGGCGACGACAGCATTTCATGAAATTCGAATGTTGGTCGTGTCCGGCCGTCCTCGGGGCGCTGGGGTGGCGGCAGCAGCGCCAAGAGTTTTTTCCTCTACCACCATCCCAGCAAGCCGACGCTCACTGTCTGCGATGCAATGCCAACGTCTGTCCAATGATCTGTCTCTAGATAGCCTGCGTTAAAGCTCAGCGACCGAGTCACAGGAAACCCGGCTCTAATGGACCAGCCAACGCTCCCCCTCCGGTCGTCTTTCTCGATACCGTTTACTGTTGACTGGCCTCCGGTAATGAGGCCGGCACCTGCTGAGATCCAAAGACCGGACTGGAAATTGAACTCGACGCTTCCATCCACAATATAGAATGGGTCCTGCTCAAGCACATTGCCGCCAAAGAACGATGTATTGTCCGTATGGAAGCGCACAGTTCCAGTAGCCTCAAATGACCAATTGTGCAGCCTCTGATAGATGCCGGCCTGCGGTGAGAAAGTGAACCGGTTGGTGCCGAGGTTGATCAGTTTGTCTTCAAGGTATTGGCCGGTCGGCAATTGCACGCTCAGCGCAGCACCCACGATCGTGTCGACTTGAGCAGTTGCGCGGTAGGCTGCATAAGCCTCACCCGCAAGTGGCGGTGACCCAACCAAGTTCACCGAAAACCTTGCAAGCGTGTCCGATAATCCGTCCCGGTTCACCGTAGTCGGTACGCCGTCGACCAGTCCGTCCCAAGTCCCGGACTGCCACGCCTGGCGAACTTCGACGCGCGCCGTTTTGTCAAGCAACTCCAATGTTCAAATGTACCCCAGAAGCCATGTATCCAAGTCCACGGTCACATTTTCGAGCCGGAGCGCTGGATCGACAGAAATACCACCTTCGGTATGAGCAAAGTTCGTGGCAACGAAGTTCTCGTTTATTGGCAGATGGTTCCAGCGGCGAATCTCAAAATCTTGGGCAGAGACAGGCGTAGCCGTCCATAAACTCAATGACCCGGGTAGGGTAATCGCGAACAGAACAACACCACACTTTGCGCACCAACCAGCAGCAGTGGTTGAACCAATTGCGCCTTCAGGGCCAAGCATATTCCGCCTCTCGTTTGAAGGCCCATGCTACTGGACGAGAGAGTCCATGTCAGCTTTGGGTCATTAGGCGACATCAGAGCGCGGACCAGCGATGTCTGCTTTATCTCCGAAAGCGGTCATCGCTATCCGGAACCTAACTTGCTTGCCGTCCCACGACTGCGTCGGCGCCCGATCACGCCACCTCCCTCATTGCGAAAGGCCCCCCCGCTTTCAGCCGTGTGTCAGCGATCTGGACGGCTCTCGTAAGGAGCAAAGCGCAGGCCGGACCTGAATCTCGGCGCGCAAGCGTCAACAAACGTCAACATTACTAACCCATCAGAGCAGGGCCAAGCGGCCCCAGGGCCGGGTGTCCCGGTTAGGGCTTGAGCAAACCAAAGCTTCATCGCAACGAGTACTGGGCTAAGCGTCATGCCCCGATCCCCGAGACGAGATGCACCAGGTTATTGCCAGATTGGTTCGCGACCTATGGCCTAGGCGGTCTCTCTTCGGCTCAGCTTTACGCGATCTCAGGCCGCGGCCCGGTCATGTAACGGAAATTCGTTGAAGTCTCTCGGCTCGTCGGAGAGCATCGTGGGCTTCATCCATGGCTTCCCGGTCCATCGCCGAAGGTGCTCGGGCATGTCATTCCAGCCATCGAACTCGGCAGCGGCTTGGACCTCAGCCTCGGCACGGGTTAGGCCACCATCAAATTCTAGGATCGCGGCTCGTTCCTCGATCTCATCACCATTCCCGACCTTATCCGCTAGGTCCGCGATGTCCGCTAGGTTTTTGTCATTGTTATCAATTTCCTCGCGTTCATCGCCCTCATCGCGTTCAGGAATGTGAGGCGGCAAGTAACGGTGCCAGTTTTCGTGGAAGTCTTCCACGGTGTAGCCTTTGAGCGTCTTTCTGCCGATCCACACGTCCTTCGACTTAATCCCGTAAGGCTTGAGGCGTTTTGCTAGACCTCGTTTGTCGAGCGCCTTGCCCCGAATATCGGCCCAAGGGGATTCCTCCCTGCTACAAAGCCTCTCAATGATGGTGTCCGACCACAGCTTGTCCTCGTTGCCGAACGCTTCTTTGATATGGGCAAGCAACTCCACGCCAGCCGTCATGGCCTCGTCCTCAGCATTGCTTCGCGTGAAGGAGACGGCGGCGGCCCTAGCTCGTTCAGGCCAGTCGGTGCCCGCCGCGTTTGCGATGGCGATTAGGGGCTCCCAAATGTCGGCAGCGCGATCCTGAACGCCTTCTGGTAGGTCTGGCTCACGATTGATCTTTCCTTTTTGTTCCTCGCACCATTCGATGAGCGCCTCTTTGATCGGCCTAGCCTCGCCTTCGGCATAGCGTTGCCGGAACGACTGGACCTTTTCGCCTGGTGCGCGGCGCTGCATCCTTATCATGATGGATCGAGACGCTAACGTGTCGGGTAGATCGCGAAGTCCGGCTAGTGCGATAGGCGCAAAGCTGTCGAACGCCTGCGCCTCAATGCTCCGACCGCTTCCGCCGCTGGATCGCGCGCAAGCTATCTTTAGGTGCCAGTTCGCGAGTCGGCGCCTCGCAAAGGCAACACCTCATGGAACTTGCCGCTCGCGGTGAATTCGGGTGGTGCCTGGCTTTGTCGCACCGCGACGTCCTCCAGGCCATTATCGCGAAACACTTGTTTCACTGACTGGATGACTTCTTGAAAGACAACCCCTGCCGCCACCTCTTCGGCTGGTTCTATTCGCACTTCAAAATCTCTCTCGCTGGTCTGGACCAGCTGGATGCGCCGGGCGTGCTCGTGCTCCAGATCGAAGGCGAGCGGCGACAGCGTCACCTCGCCCACTCGAACGAGCGTCGCCTCGCGCCCTTCCACCTGAAAACTGCGGAACGGCGACCCACAGCGGCACGGGTCCGTGTAGAAACGAAGGCAGTCGCCGAGGTCATATCGGATGAAGGGTTGAACGTCGTTGGCGAGCACCGTCAGCAGCACGGTCGCGGACAGCGTGCCGTCGGGAACGGGCCGCATCGCTTCATCGACCGCTTCGAGGATGACCCAGTCTTCGTGCACATGCTTCCGCCCGTGGCTGCACACGAACGACATCACCAGGCACTCGGTGCAGCCGTAGGTGTCGACGATATTGTATTTCAGCGAGGGGAAGGCCCGGCGAACCCGCGCGCGTAGATCATCCGTGAGGGTCTCGCCCCCCGTGTTGAAGAGCACCGGCGCGATCTGCAGTCGCCCGGCCTTCTTTTCTTTGGCGAGAATCGTCAGCATGCTTGGGTAGGTTGCAATCCAGGCGATCTTCGGGATCGCATTAAGTCTTTCAACGATCCGGCCGATCGGCTGCTCGGCCTCGATGAAGATCCTACGCCCCGCCAACCGAGGATACAGATGCTCCATCAATTTGCCAAACCCGACGCCGGCAAAGTGACCGTTGCCGCCGGTGATAGTCACCTTCACGCCGTTCTTGAGGGCGAGCTTCCACTGGGTTCGATCGAAGCGCGCCATCGAAATTCCATAGCAATACTCCAGAAAGGATGAGGGCCATACGATGACTGCTCGTTCCCCTGATGTCCCGGAGGTCCGGAAAATAGCGACATCGTCGATAGGCACGCCAACCTTCCGGATATCCTGGAGATGATCGCGGGCCTTGTCGAGGGGAAGAGAACGAATCGTCAGCCAGTCGTCGAACTGCCTCATGAGATCGGGTTTGCGGGTCACCGGCAATTCGCGCGGTTCGACCTCGCTTGATGGTCGCAGATCCGCGTAAAGCCTGCGAAACAGCGGGGAGTCGCGCCGCGCCTTTTCCACGAGGCGCCGCAGGTTGCGGAGCTGCCTGGCTTCGATTCGCTTCCGTCCACCCCAGGCTGTCCAGAGCCCGCCGGCGAAGTATCCCAATGTTCTAAGAAGGCTGAAACGCATAGCTGCTCGCTAGGCCAATTCGATCCCAGTCAAGACGAGGCTTCACCTGGCTGTTCTAAGGAGAGGTTGTGCCTTGCGCGGGCGTGGTCTGTTGCGCCCAACGCTCTCTGCGCCGCCGCAACCATGACGACGCGTTCTCGCCAAGCATCAAGAGGCACGGCGTCAGCACAAGGGTCAGCAGGGTGGCGAATGTCAGCCCGCCGGCGATAGCGCTGGAGAGCTGCGTCCACCATTGCGTGGACGGTGCCCCGATAGAGACATCCTGACCGATGATGTCGATGCTGAGCCCGAACACCATGGGCATGAGGCCGAGAACGGTGGTGATCGAGGTCAGCAGTACGGGGCGCATGCGCTGGGCGGCGGTGCGCAAGATCGCTTCCTTGGGCGCGGCGCCTTTCGCCTTCATGTCGTTAAAGGTGTCGATCAGGATGATGTTGTTGTTCACGACAATGCCGGCCAGCGCGATAACGCCGATGCCGCCCATGACGATGCCGAAGGGTTGGCCGGTGACCAGCAGGCCCAACATCACGCCGGCCGTCGAAAAGATGATCGCGCTCAGCACCAGCCCGGTCTGATAGAAACTGTTGAACTGGGTCACCAGGATCGCCGTCATCGCGAAGATGGCGATGATGAAGGCCCTGAGCAGAAAGTCTCCTGCCTCGCGTTGGTCTTCGTCCTGCCCCTTGAAGCGCACGGTCACCGCCGGATCGAGATCGGCTTCAGCCACGGCGGCTTTGAGCTTGCGCACCTGATCGTCAACCAACAGTCCTTCGGCGACATCGGCCTTGACGGTGATGACCCGGCGGCTGTCGGTGCGGTTCAGATTGCCGGTCTTCTGCGCCGGCTCGAAGCTGACGAAGTTGCCGATCGGCACCTGGCCCTTGGCGGTCGGCACGCGGAGCCGATTGAGCTGCTCCAGATTGCGTTCGGCCAGCGGGAAACGCAGGCGGATGTCGACTTCTTCATCGGCATCGTCGGGCCTGTATTCGGCAACCTTGACGCCATTGGTGAGCATGGTGACCGCATCGCCGAGCAGGGCGACATCGGCACCGTTGCGCGCCGCCTTCTCCCGGTCGACCTTAAGGCGCCACTCGATGCCGGGCAGCGGACGGCTGTCCTGCGCGTCGACGAAGCCGCCGATCTGCTGCATCAGCAGACGCAGCCTCTCCACGGCCGGCGGCATTTTCTCGGGATCGCGGGATGTCACCAGCAACTCCACCGGCTTGCCGGCCGACGGTCCGCCCTCTTGTTTACGCACTTCCAGGATGACGCCGGGGATATCGGCGGTGAGGCTGCGTACCTCTTTTAGAATCTCCGAGGCGGGCGGGCGCGTGCGCCAGTTGGTGAACTTGAACTGGATAATGCCGACAACGTCCTCGGCCGAGCCTGTTTGCGACGGCGGCCCCCCTGCCCCCAGCGTCCTGGCATAGACGGACTCGAAATAGGGGAGCGCCAATAGACGGGTTTCGACCTTGCGCACGACGGTATCCATTTCCCGGATCGAGAGATCGCCGCGCGCACGCACCTGGACCTGCGCCAAGTCTGGCTCGACGTCGGGAAAGAATTCAACGCCGCGGCCGAACATGCCGAACGCCACATAGGTACCGATCAACAAAGCTACGGCGACACCGAGAATTTTCCCCGGATGGGCGAGCAGGCGCTTCAGCGTGCCGAGATAGAAGCCTGCCGGGCCTTTGATCTGGTCGAGATCGCCATCCTCGGCGGCCTTGATGGCGGCCAGGATCTTGCCGTCACCATGGCTGGCGCGGCCGATGACGCCGCCGAGCACCGGAATGAACACCAGCGCCATGGCGAGCGACGCCGCCAGCGTGACGAGCACGGTGATCGGCAGAAATTTCATGAACTCGCCGACGATTCCCGGCCAGAACAGCAGGGGCAGGAACACGACCAGTGTGGTGGCCGTCGAGGCGATGATCGGCCAGGCCATGCGCTTGGCAGCCTCGGCATAAGCGACTTTGCGATCCTTGCCTTCAGCCATTTTCCGGTCGGCCAATTCCACGGTGACGATGGCGCCGTCCACCAGCATGCCGACCACGAGGATGAGGCTGAACAGGACCACGATGTTCAGCGTGAGGCCCATCCCATAGATGATGAGAATGCCGGCGAGAAACGAGCCCGGGATGGCAAGGCCGACGAGAATGGCCGGCCGCACGCCCATAGCCGCGACGATGACGATCATCACCAGGACGATGGCCGCGATCACGTTGTTTTGCAGGTCGCCAAGCATGTCGCGGATCTGCTCGGACTTGTCCTGCATAAAAGTGACATTGACACCGGCCGGCCACGCCGACTGCTCGGCCGTCACGACCTCACGGACATCCGCGATGGTTGCGATGATGTTCGAGCCGATCCGCTTCTTGACCTCGAGCGCCAGCGCGGGTTTCCCGCCGACGCGGGCAAAACCTTGCGGGTCCTTGTAGGTCCGGCGAACGGAGGCAACGTCGCGGAACTTGACCACGGTGTTGCCGACGACCTTGACGGGGAGGTTGAGTACATCTGTGACCTCCTCGATGACGCCCGGCACTTTCAGCACCATGCGGCCCGCGGCGGTTTCCAGCGCGCCCGCGGCCACCAGACGGTTGTTGCGCTGGACCGTGCTCAGCACGTCCGCGAAGGAGACGTTGTAGGTCTCGAGCACCATGGGATCGACGATGATCTCCAGCAGTTCCTCTCTGTCGCCGCCGATATCGACCTCAAGCACGCCGCCGAGGCCTTCGATCTTGTCCTGCAGATCGCGCGCGATATTCACCAACGTGCGCTCCGGCACATTGCCGGACAGACCAACGGTGAGCACCGGGAATAGCGCGACGTTGACCTCGTGAACCCGCGGCTCATCGGTTTCCGGTGGGAGCTCGGCCTTGGCGATATCCACCTTCTCGCGCACGTCCTGGAGCGCCTGGTTGGCGTCGAAGCCTGCATCGAATTCGAGCGTGACCGAGCCGTAGCCCTCGGCGCTGACCGCGCGCATCTCCTTGATGCCCTCGATGGATTGAAGCTCTTTCTCCATCGGACGGATGAGGAGCCGCTCCGAATCCTCGGGCGAGATGCCCTCATAGGTCATCGAGACATAGATGGTCGGGATCGGAATATCGGGTTCGGATTCCTTGGGAATCGACACATAAGCGACCGCGCCCATGACGATGATCATGACAAAGGCCAGCGCCACCGTGCGGGTGCGCGTGAACGCTGCGTCGATGAGAGCGTTCATTGCGCGGCCGTCGGGTCTTTGGTGCTGCTCGTGGGAAGAAGCGCCGCGGCTGCCTTTGATCCGTCGGCGGACGCATTGCCTTCTTCCTCGGCGACCTGGACCTGTTCGCCGATCTGAACGAAGCCGTGACCAAGGGTGATGATGCGCGCATGGGCCGGCAGCCCCGTGATCCACGCGCCGTTGACATCCGACAGCACGATCGCGGCAGTGTGGAAGGCCACCTTGTTGTCTTCGTTGACGGTCTTGACGCCGAGCTTGCCTTCGTCGTTCAGCGACAAAGCCGCCGGCGAGACGAAATGCGCCAACACCGATCCCGTGGGGATCTTCGCTTCGGCACTGATACCAGAGGGGATCTCGCCGTCAGGGTTGGGGAGCTCGACCTCGACGCGGAACGTGCGGGTGTCCTCGTCGGCGCGGGCGGCGACGTAACGAATCTTGCCGTCGCGCTGTTGGCCCGTGGCGAAGGTCAAGGACGCCGGCTGGCCGACTTTGAGATCGGAAACGTCTTGCTGGGTGATCCGGAGGCTGACGACCAGCGGATCGTTGTCGACGATGGTCGCCACCTCGCCATTCACATCCATAAAGGCGCCGAGCTCGATCGGGCTCGACAGCACAACGCCTTCGAACGGGGCCTTGATCTCGATGCGATCGAGCTCAATGCGCGCCTCTTCCAGCTCCGCCTTCGCCGTCTGCAGCGAGGAGAATGTCTGGTCCGCTTGGCGCTGCGTCTGGTAGCCCTTCTTGCCGAGGGCTTCGGACGCCTCGAAGGCGCTCTGCTGCTCGCGCACGCGGGCCTCGGCGCGGTCGATCCGCGCTTGCCGGTCGTTGGCCTCCAGCCTGGCAATGACATCGCCGGCAGCCACGATGGCGCCCTCATCCGCCAGAATTTCGTCGACCTGACCGGCGGTCTCGGCGCGAATGGTCACGGTCCGGTTCGGCTCCGCCTGCCCCTGAGCGACGATGTATTGCTCAACCGACTTGGCGTCTTGGGTGCGCACCGACACGGTAATCGGCTCGACAGCGTCGGCGACAGCCGGCGCATCGGGCGTTTCCTTGCCTGAAGACTTGAACACATAGCCGCCGGCGACCCACGCGGCGATGCCGAGTGTGAAAGCAGCAGCAATGAGATACGACTTTTTCACAGAACCAACTCCAACCTGAGGCGTCGCGTTACGCAGGGTGCGTCGCGCCTTCCCGTTTTTGGGGCCCCAAGCTTGACCGCTTCTCGTCCCACTCTTCGATGACAGCCACGAAACTTTCGATCAGCGCCTCGTAGAACGCGTCGAGTTCCGTGAGCCGCTCTTGCGCCTCAATCAGATCTTCCGGAAGCGCCTGTTGTGCGCCCTCCACCACGTCGCGCGCGCGGCGCATTCGCTCGACAATTCCCCGCAACATCCGCGCATAAGGCTGGCGGCTCAGCTTGAAATAATCCTGCCGGTCGCCGGGCACGGCCGTGCGCTCGATGACGCCGAGATCTACCAGCAACCGCGTATTCGTGCTGATGCTGGCCCGGCTGACGCTCAAACGCTCGGCCAATTCGGTGAAGCCGAACGGTCCCCCATGCACGATCATCAAGCCCATAATGCGGCCAGCAATGCGCGGCAGGCCATCGGCCTGGGTGACCAGACCCATGCGCTCGACGAATTCGGAAATCGCCTGTTCGGTGTCATGTTCCATGGCCGGACATATGGTCTATCTTCTTTGTTCAGTCAAGACTGAATGAACTGAAAAGGCGGCCACGCGGGGCCGGTCCCCACGCGGCGAAGGTTGATGAGGGTGGGCGATCTGATCGTTGAGCACGCTCGCGAGCGGCCGGTTTCCGCCAATTCCCAGTCTGAGGGCCGCGGAGAAAAAGCCGGGCTCTCGTTGGCCAAGATGTGATTAGTTGGCCGCCGTGAGGGTTCTCATTCGAACACTGCAGCGCGGGGCAATCTTCGGCCTTGGCGTGCTCAGCGTCTGGCTGATCGTCTACGTCTTCGAATGGGTCGACGGGGAGCTGCCGTCGATCCTGGCGATTGCCGCGACCTATGGCTTAGCGGCCTATGTCATTCTCCCTTACGCCGTGCGCATGGGGCTCAAGGTTCTTCAACACCGGCACGTGCCCCAATACACGGTCACCGGCGACGGGCTGCCGGGCGACCCCGTCAATTTGGCCCTGATCGGCACGCTCGATGAGCTGCGCGCCGCGTTCGCCGCAGCGGGTTGGCAAAAGGCGGACACGCTGGGTATCAAGAGCTCCTGGCGCATGGCGAAGGCCTTTGTTCTCAATGAGCCCTATCCCACGGCACCGTTCTCGACACTCTTTCTCTTCGGACGCGGCCAAGACATCGGCTTTCAACGCGCCATCGATGACAGCCCGCGCAAACGGCATCATGTGCGGTTTTGGGCCAAGAGCCTTGCCGAAGCCGAGCGGACCATCGACGCGGACTTCTGGTTGAACACCGACCGTCCGGCGGAAGACAAGCGCGTGCTTTGGGTCGGCGCCGGAACCAAAGACACCGGCTTCTCGCTCACCCGCCTCACCTTTCAGATGACCCACGCCACGGACTCCGACACCAACGCAGAGCGGGACTACGTCGTCGCCGTGCTGAAGGACCAAGGCGCCATCCGCGACGTGACCTTGTACAACGCCGGCGACCGGCTGCAGACCGAGACCGTCAACCACTACGTCACCGACGGCGAGGTCGCCGTGGCAGAGCTCACGGAAGCACACAGATCCCCGAATAAGTCTCAAATGGCTTTCATGCAGCATGGACTTTTCCCAATGGAAATCGAGCAAGGCTGGCATCGCGTAGCCGGCAACCTCTCGTGTACAGGTGGGGTCGTTCACCCCCCAGCCCATGAGTTGCTCCCATGTCGCGTCACCTGTTTAAAGTTTCTGCCTTTCCCTTTGTTCTGGCCCCGGCTGAAGACATCTTCGGCCGGGGCCAGCGTCGCAGACCGGTGACGTCTGAACAAAACCGAACGCCCTACCCGGTCCCGGGCGCCTCAAGGACGTCATGCCAACTGGAAGCAAGCATGCTATGCGACGGACCGCACCCCCCGCGCCACAGGCGCGCCAGAAGGAGCATCGAAATGACCTTGAATATGGAGAAACTGGAGCCCCTGCTCCACATGATGGTCGGGGAGCTCGGTGCGGCCGCCAACGCCGCGCTCGTGCTCGTCGGTGATAAGCTTGGGCTGTACCGGGCACTGTCCGACCATGGACCGTTGAGCGCGAAAGCGCTCGCCGAAAAGACCGGCACCCATGAACGCTATGTCCGCGAATGGCTCTCGGCCCAGGCTGCTTCAAATTACATCGAATACGACGAGGCGTCGGACACCTTCTCCATGACGCCTGAGCAAACGGCCGTGTTTGCCGATCCCGACAGCCCGGTCAATATGGCGGGCGGCTTCTATTCGCTCGCCGCCGTGTTCGCCGATGAGCCCAAGCTGACGCAGGCCTTCCAGTCCGGCGACGGCGTCGGTTGGGGCGACCACAATGACTGCCTGTTCTGCGGCACGGAGCGCTTCTTCCGCCCCGGCTACAAGGCGCATCTGGTGGAAGAGTGGCTGCCGGCGCTCGAAGGCGTGGCCGAGAAGCTCTCGGCCGGCGGCAAGGTCGCCGATGTCGGCTGCGGCCATGGCGCATCGACCATCATCATGGCCGAGGCCTTCCCCAAGTCCGACTTTGTCGGCATCGACTTCCATAAGCCGTCGATCGACCATGCCCGGGACGCAGCCAACGGTCAGGGAAATCTGCGCTTCGAAGTGGCGCGCGCTCAGGATTTCGAGGGCGCGGGCTTCGACCTCGTCACCGTATTCGACGCCCTCCACGACATGGGCGATCCGGTCGGCGCCGCGGCCCATGTCCGCAAAACGCTCAAGCCCGACGGCGCGCTGATGCTGGTCGAGCCGCTGGCCGGCGATACGCTGAAAGACAACCTCAATCCCGTGGGCCGCATCTACTACGCCTTCTCCACCAATATCTGCGTGCCCGCCTCGCTGAACCAAGAAGTCGGCGCCGCCCTGGGTGCGCAAGCCGGGGAGAAGCGCCTCACCGAAGTGCTGAAGGAGGCCGGCTTCTCTCGCGTGCGCCGCGCCACAGATACGCCCTTCAACATGATCATCGAGGCGCGCCCCTGATCAGGCCCGGTATAAACAAAAAAAGGCCGGAGCCCTTTTCGGGTTCCGGCCAGTTTGCAGGCGGGGAGGAAAGGAGAAGAAGCGTTTCTTAGCCGCCGATCCGAGCCGTGCCCGAAGCGCCATCGTTGCGCACCCAGCGCACTTGGCTGCCCTTGCGGCTCAGCTCGTAGCAATAGGTCCGCCCTTCCATCCAAGTGTTCCACTTCTGGCAGAGCTGGTTGTCGGCGACCCACCACTTGCCCCGGTCGGACGAGCCGTCGCCGCGGGAGAAGGCCGCAGCGATGGTGCCCATGCTGCCCTTCATGGTGCCGCGGGACGAATACTGGATCGGCAGTTCAAAGCCTGAAATCTTGAGAAACACGGTCTTGCCCATCACGGCGCTGCGAAGCGCATCGCCAGAAAGGGTCTCGGCAGTGGCCGGCGCGGCGCCAAAGGCAAGCGTGGAAACGACGGCTGCAGTCATGAGAGCTGATTTCAACATCGGATCATCCTCCAACTCTGATGCGCCTTCCTCACAAAGGCGCGGGGTTCAATTTCGAAAGAGCGGAAGCGACCCCCCGCTCGTCAGGATGCTGTTGTCGCAGATCCGCGCTGAACCGAAGCTGAGGGCATCATTCATCTGCCATTCACGGGGAAAATCCCGGAAAACGGCGAAAAACGGGTCGTGACTCCGCCCGCGCACGGCGCAAGCCGGCCCCGACCGGGTCAGAAATGTCAGAGAAAACGCGCGCTAGCGCGTGGGCATCGGCGATTCGCCGCGATAGTCGTAGAAGCCGCGCTTGGCCTTCCGCCCGAGCCAGCCAGCCTCGACATATTTCACCAGAAGCGGGCAAGGCCGGTACTTGGAATCGGCGAGGCCTTCATACAGCACCTGCATGATCGACAAGCAGGTATCGAGCCCGATGAAGTCGGCGAGCTGTAGCGGCCCCATCGGATGATGGGCGCCAAGCCGCATGGCGGTGTCGATGGCGTCGACCGAGCCCACGCCCTCATAGAGCGTATAGACCGCCTCGTTGATCATCGGCAGCAGGATGCGGTTGACCATGAAGGCCGGGAAGTCTTCCGAGACCGCGGTCGTCTTGTCCAGCGTCTCGACGAACTCCCGCGCCCGCGTGAAGGTGACGTCGTCCGTGGCGATGCCGCGGATCATCTCCACCAGCTCCATCACCGGCACCGGATTCATAAAGTGCATGCCGATGAACCGCTCGGGCCGGTCCGTGGTGGCAGCGAGCCGGGTGATCGAGATCGACGAGGTGTTGGTGGCGACGATGGCGTCGGGCTTCAGGAACGGACAGACCGCCACGAAGATCTTGCGCTTGACAGTTTCGTCTTCGGTGGCCGCTTCCACGATCAAGTCACAATCGGCGAACTCTTGGAACGACTCGGCGAAGCTGATGCGGGAGAGCGCCTTGTCGCGGTCTTCCTGGCTGATCTTCCCGGAGCTCACCTGGCGCGTCATGTTCTTATCGATGGCCGCGAGCGCAGCCTCGAAGCGATCCTTTTCCAGATCGTTGATCGCCACGTCGTAGCCGCCGAGCGCCACCACATGAGCAATGCCGCTTCCCATCTGGCCGCTGCCGACAATACCGACTTTGCTAATGGGCTCCACCTTAAGCTCCTGCTTCGAGGTTGGATCGGCGCGGAGATCCGAGCCTTGCACTATTTCGTCCATATCCGTTCCTCATCAACCAGCTACTCTCCGTACCCCAATTTTTTCAATTCGGCGTCGAGCTCGGGCAG
>Ga0307380_10004125_pt1 | contig 19735 bp, 13 predicted proteins | sample UN3MG_FD_202239 | JGI IMG/M metagenome (GOLD analysis project Ga0307380, IMG submission 202239) | Soil microbial communities from Risofladan, Vaasa, Finland - UN-3 | ecosystem: Environmental > Terrestrial > Soil > Coastal area > Acid sulfate soil | place: Finland: Risofladan, Vaasa | collected... | reverse complement strand
TCCTTGTAGACGGTCAGCCAGACGGCCAGCGACTTGACCGTGACCTTGTCCTTGAGCTTGATGGTGAACTCGCCGCCTTCCAGCGGGTTGATGACCGTCCAACTGTTCTTCTGCCCGTCCACGATGCGGAAGAAGGGCGTGCTGCGGTTGATCTCCATGCCCTTTCGCGGCTCGACGACCGCGTCGGAGGCCTTCGCGGGCATGTCCGGCTCGTCGCCCTGAATCCAGCCCAGCAGGCAGCCGGAGTCCACCAGCTCCCTGGCCATCTCGGCCGGCATGTCCTCGCGAAACGAGCAGACGAAGTACATGCCCGCGTCCTTGACCTTCTGCCCGTACGGGAGGATGTCCTCGGTCTTGCCGACGTAGCCGACGATCGTGTTGATGCCGACCTCCTTCTCGTACGGGAAGTGCCGGGCATCCTGAAGCCACAGCATCAGCGGGAAGAACGGTTTGGCGTTGACGAGGAACTCGGCGTGCTTGCCGGTTGCGACGGACTTGATGGGCTGGAGCTCCTGCGCGTCGGCTGTCGCGGCGACGAGGACCGGCAGCAGCACGGCAAGGCATATCGTCAGGCAGTGTCTCATGATGGCGCTCCTTGCTACGTACGTGTTGTCCTGATCTGATTCATAGCCTCATACGCCTCGCCTGGGCGGCGGGGCGCGGCGTCTATTTCATCTCCAGCACCACCTTCGACGGATGCCCGCGCACGCCGAAGAGGTTCACCGACGCCACCTCCAGCGAATTGGCGCCCTCGTGAAGCGTCCAGGCGCCGGGCACGCCCTTGACCCACTTGCCCCCGTCCAGGCGGTGCTCGTAGTGGCTGAAGTTGGGTGTGAAGGTGTCGGCCTTAACGCTGACGGCGGCCCCCTCGGCGGGCGTCAGCGTCAGCGCCGCCTGGTTGATGGGGAAGTACGGCTCGCGGGCGGGGTCAGTCGGGTTGTCCCGCGTGTGCCACTTGATGCCCTCGCAGAGTGAGTCCTTGGTGATGAACATCCGCTTGTAGTCCGGCGGGGCGTCCATCCAGTTCGTGTTCGGGACGTAGCCCAGGAAGGCGTACTTGTCCATCGCTCGGGGCTTGAGCGACAGGTCGCCGTAGCCGCGATGGCGCGCCCGGAAGATCGGCATGTCCGCCTTGCGATACTCCTTCGGCTCGGCCCCGATGACGAAGATAAGGTCGTTGCCGTCGCGGTACAGCCACTCCTGGCGGATTTCCCACGCGTTCAGCGGCACCCCGCCGGCCGTGCAGTACAGCGCGTAGGTCGGGTCGAACATCACCCACTTGCCGTGCTGGTTCGACCAGATCTCCGTAATGCTGTGCTCTGTGGACCCCGGGGTGTCGTTGCCCAGCCGCAGCGCGACGCCGCGGTCGATCCATCCCAGGCTGGCCGCGGCGCCCATGAGAATCTGCGCGTAATGAGCGCAGTAGAACGTGTGCCCCTCGTCGACGGCCTTGAGGACTTCCAGCGCCCCGCGGGCCTTGGACGTGGGGGCGCCGAACCTCTTCACGCGCCTGTACGCCCAGTCCAGCAGCAGCACCTGCCTGTGGAACTCGTCCTTGCCGGGGGCGACGACCTCGTCGAGCTTCTCCTGGCTGCGGAGCTTGGCGAGCTTGGGGTTGCCGAACCTGTCGAAGACAAACCGCTCGGTCCATTTGTCCCGCACGACGGGCAGGGCGTGCATCTGCTTCACGGTCACCGACCGGCCGCCGAGGCGGATTGCCTCTCCCGGCTTCCTGGCCGCCAGGTTCTCGCCCGAGCGTGTCGTGGGCTGGGCTGCCCGAGCGGCGAGCGCCGTCGGTAGCGACGAAAGGAGCATGGCCCCCGCAATGGCACAACACACGGCCGTCTTCATGGGTCCATCTCCACGCCCCTGAGGGTTTGCCTTCGCAGCGGCCCCGGCATGCAGGCGAGCCGGTGCCCGTAGCTGAAACCCTCGGCGTGCATCGCGGTTTCGTGTCCCATGCGATGAGCAGCTCGCAAGCGCGCTACGGGGCGTGTGCGCGCAAGCTGACATGCGGTCCCATCCGTGAGGGGGTGCGTTCCTAGCTCCGCCGGGCCTTACGTCTTATTGGCCGCGGCCCCTGGGGGCGACGGCGGAGAGTTAGCCGTATGTTGCCCGCGCCGCTGCGGGATGTCAAATCCCATCCCTGTCGCCGCGGGGGCCGGCAGAGGGCTGGCGGCGCTTCTCGGCCAGTGCGACCATGTAGTGGCCCCACTCGTCGCGGCGGCTGGTGAGAAGCTCGAAACCGGCGTCGCGGGCCCAGCGGGTTGCCAGGTCGGCCGGGCGCGTCGTCATCTCCAGCGGCTGGCCGTCAAAGCCGCGGAACAGGTCGTTGGCCACCCGCAGGTTGCTGTGCCCGGTCTGGATCGTGAACACGAAGCACCCGCCTTCGGGAAGTGCCCGCGAGATCAGCTCCATCGACCGCCGAACGAGGGCATCCCGGCCCATCCAGTCGTAGAAGCCCGAGGCGACCACAACGTTCGGCTGGCGGGGCAGCCGGCTGTAGCTGTGCGGCTCCATCGCGTCGGCGCGGACGCAGAGCACGTTCGGCAGTTGCATCGCGCAGGCGGCCTCTTGGGCCTGCTCCAGGCAGTCCTCGTCCAGGTCCCAGCAAATGGCCTCCACCTTGTCGATCGGCAGGCGGGCCAGCACGTTCCGCAGGTACTCCGCCGGCCCGGCCGCCACGTCGAGCACGAACGCCTCGCCGCGCCGCTCGATTTGCAGCCGTATCGCCCACTCCAGGAGCTCCTGGAGGTGGGTCTTGCGGATGCGTATCGCCTGCCACGACCGGTGCGACAGGTACAGCCGGTCAAGTAGCCTGCCGACCCGCAGCCTGCCGGACGGGCGGTTGCGGTAGATGTAGTCGAGACTCAGGCCGGAGGTGACCCCGTGCTCCCGCGCGATTCGGATGCCGTCGCTCAGCCGGCCTACGGAGTGAACAAGGGCCTTCAACAGCGTGATCTGCACGGCGTTCATCATCTCTGGACTCCTTCAGAATGCCCGGCGCCAGTCGTGCCACACGGCGTCGGAGGTCCCGGGCGATCTTCAGCCAGTTGTCCTTGCTCGCGGCCTTGCCGCGATAACGGACCGGCTGCCCGAAGACCACCTCGACGCGGCCGGGACGGGGCAGGGCCATGCGGCGGTTCCAGCATTCGTATGTGCCCCGCACGAAGGCGGGCAGGACGGGCAGCCGGTGCCTCAGCGCCAACAGCCCGACCCCCGGCTTGAACGGCTGAATCCGCCCGTCCGCGGAGCGGCTGCCCTCGGGAAAGACTACCACGTTGTCTCCCTGGCGCAGCGCCTCCAGGCAGCAGCGGATCGCGCGGGCGTCGTAACGGTCCGTGGCCATGGGGATCACGTTCGCCAGGAGGAAGGCGATCGAACCCCGCACGCCCCGGCCGAAGAAGTAGTCCTTCGCGCACAGCACCCGCACGCGGTTGACTCGCCGAAGGCCGAACGCCGCCAGGATCACCAGGGCGTCCAGGTGGCTGGCGTGGTTGGCGACGATCAGGTGCCCGCGGATGCGCCGCAATTGCGCGGCGCCCCGCACGCGCAGGCGGTGGGCTGCCAGGAGGTACAGCCTCAGCGGAAGGAAGATCAGCAGGCGGAGCAGCGCGGACAGCAGCGTGTTCCGCGCATGGTCGTACGCGCTGGGCGGCGGCCCGTACTGCCACCAGACCATCTCCGCCGGCGCCGTCGATGTGTGCGTCATGGCCGGGTCCTCTCGGCAGGTGGGGCCCCTAAGGCAGCCGGGCGCTGCGGATCGTGAGCGGCCCGGCCGCCGTCGGGGCTACGCATGGGAATGGGGCTGTTGGGGGGCCGGCGGTGTCGCCGGATCGGCCCGCGCCGAAGCTGCATCGCCCAGTGCAGCACGCGCCGGGCGGTCGGCCACAGGCCGCACATCCCCAGCAGTTGCAGTCCGGCGCGGCTGAATCGCTGCGAGCCCCTCGGCCGCACCAGAGACAACAGCAACTGCGCCGGATTGAAGAAGTACAGGTACGCCGCCAGGATGTTCAGTTGCTTCCGCCAGGGCCTCGGGTGCCTTGAGGCGATGACGTACATGTCGCTGAAGCGCCACGCCTCGACGGGCTCACCGGCCACCGACCGGTAGGCCAGCCCCGAGGCGAACGCCTCCTCGTACATCCGGGAGCCGGGCGCGGGCGTCGTCATAAGGACCTGGATGTCCGCGGCTCCGGCCTTCCTGAGCAGCCGCACCTGGTTGAGCAGTCCGTAGGGCCGGCCGCGAGTGTGCAGCGGCTGGCTGTCGTGGTGCATCATCATCGGCATGGGCAGAATGCCCTCCGCTCGCAGCAGCCGCAGCAGCGACAGCGTCGCCTCCACGGTCTGGCCCTTGCGGATGAGGGTTCCGGTCATGTCCTCCACGCCCATCCAGAGGGCCTGCATGCCCGCTCGGCGGGCCAGTGACAGGTGCTCGCGGACGGCCAGGGCGTCGTGGACGGTGGCCTCCGTGCCCCAGCGGACAGCGCGATGGAGCGGCAGGCCGTCGATCTGCGTGCGGGCCAGCGCGGTCAGGATGTCCAGCGCCTTGGCGGGGTCGTTGAAGAAGTTTCCCCCCACCCCGCTGTAATGGCGGAAGCCGAACTCGCGGTGCAGGGCGACCATCTCGTCGGCGACCTGCCGGCCCGGCTTCATGCGATGAACGCGCTGGTTGTAGGCCGGGATCGGGCAGTACGGGCACGAGAACTTGCAGCCGAAGGTCATCACCAGCGAGGCGATCGGGCTGTGGCGCCGGACCTCGTCGGCGGGCAAGGCCCGCGGCGCCAGACCGGCCCGTCTGCTGGGCGGCTCCAACCGCCGCAGGCCAAGGCTCGGGTGCGGCAGCTCCTGAAGGTCGGCGGCCAGCCGCTGGATGCCCGTATCCACCAGCGCGTCCGTCTGGCCGTCGCCGTCCCCCACCGAATATACCAGCCCGGGGATGTCCTGTAGCATCGCCGCGTCCTTGGCTCGCAGGAATGCCGACCGCAGCGGCTCCGATGCCGTGCGGATGGACAGCGCCGCCTCCAGCATCCGCAGAAGGACGTACTCCTCGCCCGTGACGGCCACGTCCGCCCCCCAGCCGTCGTCCGGATCGGCGCTGAAGACGGTCCAGGGCTCGTAGATGACCTTCGACCCGCCGACGATGACGAGCGGCCGGTGCGCCGCGTCGATGCGGCCGGCGTCGCGGATGAGCGCTTCGCATGGGGCCGCGTGGATTTGCAGGCTGGAGATCAGGAGCATGTCCGGCAGCCGGCCGTCCAGCCGCGCCTTCGAGGGGCGAAAGCGAGGGCTCCACTGCTGCAGCACGATCCGCGTCCTGGCTATGCCCGCGTCGGACAGGGCAGCGCCGATCGCTAGCGCGCCGGCCGGCGCCATCCACATGTCCGCATAGAGGAACGGCAGCATCCGCGTGCGGTGGTCGTAGGCGCAGACGACGACGGCCGTCAGATCCTGCCCCCGAGCCAGCCGACGCAGGCGCCTTCGCGCGTCGGACAGCTCACCCGGCCTGAGCAGCTCATCGCCCTTGGCGCGGGAAGGAAGCTCCATCTGTCATTTCCTCCTGCTGCGTCCGCGGCGCTCCGGCCGCCGGACCATCTCAGCCGACCATGATGGGGGTTGGTTCACGAACCGATCCTTTCCGGGCCCTGGCGCTGGCCCGCACGGACTGGTGTGCGGCCGTTCCCGCGGCGCTGCGCATGGGAACCAGGCTGGCCGGCGCCCTGGTCCTGCGCTCGATCCTGCCGAACCCAAGGCGAAGCGCCCAGCCGAGCGTGCGCCGAAGCGTCTGCGGGAACCCGCACATCCCGAGGATCTGGAAAACCGGGTCGGCAAGGAAGACGCTGCTCTTCGGTCGGACCACCGCCTTCAGCAGCCTCAGCGGGTTGTAGAAATACAGGTACGCCGCCATGAGATTGAACTGCTTCCGCCATGGCTCCTTGCAGCCCGATTGGATGACGTAGTTGCCGTCGAACATTCGCTGCTCGACGCCGCGTCCGCCGGCGCGCCTGTACACCAGCCCCGCGTCGAACACCTCGTCGTAGCTCTTCGAGCCGATGGTCGGCGTCAGCATGAAGACCTGCATGGCCAGGGCGCCTGAGGCCCTCAGCAGGTGCACTTGGTTGAGCAGCCCGTAGTCGCTGCCGCGCGTGTAGAGGGGCTGGCTGTCGTGGTGGATCATCATCGGAAAGGGGATGATGCCGTTGCGGCGAAGCAGGTTGAAAACGTCGGTGGTCTTCCGGACGGTCTGGCCCTTGTTGATGAGCGTGGCGGTCATGTCCTCCACACCCAGCCACAGCCCGCGCACGCCCGCCCTGCGCAGCAGCGGGAAATGCTCCCTCATGCGGAACGTGTCGTGGACGGTCACCTCCGTGCCCCACCTGATCTTCCTGTGGAGCGCCGCGCCGTCGATCTGCGTGCGGGCCAGGGCCTCCGCGATCTCCACCGCGCGGGACCTATCGTTGAAGAAGTTGTCGTCGCAGCCGAAGAACTTCCTGATGCCGTACTGCCTGTGAAGGCGCACCATCTCCTCCGCCAGCCGCGGCCCGCTCTTGTACCGGAGCTGGCGCTGGCTGTACGCCGGGATCGGACAGAACGGGCACGAGCCCTTGCAGCCGTACGTGATGACCAACGTCCCGAGTGGGCTGTGCCTGCGAACCCGTTCGGGCGGCAGGGCGCGCGGGGCGAGCGTGGGCTTGCGGCTGGGCGGCTCGAGCAGCCGGTATCCGAGAACCGGGTCCGGCAGCTCGTCCAGGTCCCGCACCAGGCGCTGAGGCCCCGTGTCGATCAGCTCCTCGGCGACGCCGTTGATGCGGCCCCGCGGGTACACCAGGCCGGGAACCTCGTCGAGCATGCCGTTATCCCGCGCGCGGCGGAAGGCCGAGCGAACGGACTCGCCTGCCGCCCGGGCCGACAGCACCACCTCCAGCATGTTCAGCAGGACGTACTCCTCGCCCCTGACGGCCACGTCCGCGCCCCATGGGTCCCGGTGATCGGTGCTGAACAGGTCCCACGGCTGGTAGATGGCCTTGGCCCCGCCGACGATGATGAGCGGCCGCCGCGCCGGGTCGATCCGGCAGGCGTCGCGGATGAGGGCCCTGCACTCGGCCGAGTAGATCTGGATGCTCGAGACCATGAAGATGTCCGGCATCCTGCCGTCCAGACGCATCCGCGACGGCCGGAAGTTCCTGTTCCACTGCTGAAGGACGATGCGCGTCTTGTGGAAGCCGCTGTCGACCATGGCCGACCCTATGGCCCGCACCCCGCCCGGCGCCATGTGCGTGGTGACATAGACCAGCGGCAGCATCCGCGTGCGGTGGTCGAATGCGCACGCTATTACGCTCGCAACGTCGTGCCTGCGGGCAACGAGCCGCAGGCGCCTGCGAATGGCGGTCAGCTCGCCGTCCGTGAGCAGCTCGTCGCCTCTTGCGCGGGAAGTAAGTTCCATCGTGTTCCCCTTGTCAGTTCGTCCCCGTGCGGGTCGATCCTCAGGCCAGGTTCCGCACCGCGTGGAAGAACACCGGCGCGGCGAGCATGAGGCTGTCGCAGCGGTCCAGGACGCCGCCGTGGCCGGGGATGGCCGCGCCGGTGTCCTTGACTCGCACGTCGCGTTTGATGAAGGAAACGGCCAGGTCGCCGCACGTTCCCAGTGCCGCGATCATCGCCGCCAGGCCCAGCGCGAGGGCCGTTCCGCCGGCCGGCAGCAGGCCCCGCACAAGCCAGCCCACTGCAAGCACCGACGCCGCGCCCAGCGCCGCGCCCTCAATCGTCTTGTTGGGGCTGATCCGCGGAATCAGCTTGTGACGCCCCAGCCACGTGCCCCACAGGTATCCCAGTGCGTCGTTGCACACCACCAGCACAATCAGATAGAAGGCCCAGGCCACCCCGTGCCGCAGGTTCGGCAGGTACGCCAGGTGCGACATGAACCACCCGAAGTACACCACTGCCAGGATCGACAGCGACACCGTCTGGAGCATGTGCTCATAGCGCCCGCGGACTATCGGCACGAGCATCAGCAGCGCCACCGCCAGCACCGGCCCCGCCTGGTGGGCGCCGTACCAGCCGGCGAAGATCGGCACGTACATCGCAAGCGTCAGCGCATAGCAGAGCCGCACCACGCCCCGGTCGCTCCACAACCCCGTCACGCGCGCGTACTCGCGAATGCATTGCAGCGACACCAGCAGTATCACAACCTGGAACAGCACGCGGCTGTACACCAGCGGCAGCAGGATCGGCGGGGTGATGAGGAACCACGCGAGGTACTTCCTCACCATCGAGCGGGGACTGGCGCCCCTGGCGCGGGCGGCGATCGCGCCGACCAGAACGACCAGCCCGAAGCCGCCCAGGATGGCCGCCGTCAGCCCCAGGATCGTGTTGCCGGTCTGCGTATCGCTCATGGCCGGTTCTCCTGGGCCTTTGCCAGCCCGACGCCGAACAGGAACGCGCTGAGCAGGTCGTCCTCGTCGGGATGGCGCCGATAGGTGTTGACCAGTGCGTGCCGGCCCTTGCAGCGGAAGCGAGCCAGCGGCCGCCGCCCAATCGCCTGTTCGAAGCACCTCAGCGCCTTCCGCGCCTTGCCAGCGCCGATCACCGGCGCGCCGTACGTCACGAACGCCGCGTAGCTCCCGAGCTCCGGATGCCCGCGCAGGAACCGCATGACCTTGTCGGTCGGCCTGCTGCTGATGGTCGGGCTGCCGATGACGATCAGATCGTGGCCGCTAACGTCCCGCACCTCATCGACGCAGCTTAGCTCGGCGCCCAGGGCCTCGGCGATCGCGCCGGCGACCTTGGCGGTGTTGCCGGTGGACGAGTCGTACACGACCAGCGCCCGGCCGGGCGCCGAGCCGTCGCGCTGCCACTGAAGCTTCGCGACCTGCCTGAGAATCCCGCGCGTGCGGTTGAAGACGGTCACCTGCCCCAGCGCCGTGAACGCGATCATCGCCAGCTCCAGCGGTGTCAGCGGCCAGCCCAGGATCGTCCACCCGGTCCGTCCGCCCCGCAGGAGCACCAGCTGCACCAGCGTGAGGGCCATGATGCAGATCAGCCGCTCGACCTTCCCAAGCGGCCCCTGGTGCTGCCAGCTCGCGCCCAGCGCCTTGCCGAGCACGCCCACGTAGCTGACCAGCAGCATGGACGCCAACCCCAGCAGGCCCAAGACCGGCCGGCACAGGCCCGAAAGCGCGATGCCCGCCACCACGAGGATGTCCGAATACCGGTCGGGCAGGGCGTTGACCACCTCGCCCTTGAGGGTGAGCCGGCCTCGCCGGATCGCCAGGACCCCGTCGAGCGTGTTGAGTGTCATGCGCAGCAGCGTCAGGACGATCGCGCACGCCAGCAGCCACGGTCGTTCGGCCGCGAAGACGTAGCAGGCGGCCGTCGCGGCGCTCACGCCCGTCGCCAGGTAGCTCAGCACGTCCGGGTGAACCCCGCCCAGCAAGGCGGCAACCGGGAGAAGCATCCTGCGGTACGGGTATTTCAGAACGTACAGCCCCATTGGTCTTCCCCTTATGATCAGTTGCCCCGTGCTGCTCCGGCGGCGAAGGCCGACTTCGGCACGGCCGAGTCGGGCGGCTTGGTTCCGGTCGCGATGAACGCCCGCAACCGGGGCCCCGAGTCCGGCGACACCGGAGAGGGCACGTTCGTGCACCAGTAGGTTATGCCCTTCAGGCCGGCCTCGGCGAGCCACTTGCGGATCTGCTGCTCGGTGAAGCCCAGCCAGACGTCCGCCATGATCTCGCGGGCCCAGTCGTAGTCGTGCTTGACCAGCTCGCTGATGACGATCTTGCCGCCCGGGCGGATGATGCGGGCCATCTCGCGGACGCCGGCCGCCGGGTCGGCGAGGTGGTGCAGCAGCATGCTGCAGAAGGCGGTGTCGCATTCCCCGTCGGCCAGCGGCAGGGCCTCCGCGTCGCCCTGCCTGAGTTCGACGTTGGTCAGGCCGGCCTGCTCGATCCGCTGGCGGCAGACCTCCAGCATCTTCTCCGACTTGTCCACGCCGATGAGCCTCGCCGTGGTCCGGGCTAGGTGCACCAGCATCTCCCCGGTGCCGGCGCCGATGTCAACGGCCACCGCATCCGCCCGCACCAGGCCCGACAGCACCTGGAGCGACAGGGCGTCGTCGATGTAGTTGTGGCGGATGCGGTCCCACTCCGTCAGCACCACGTCGAAGTAGGCCCGGCTCCGGGCCTCGCGCTTCGCCAGGACCTGCTTCAGCCGGCTGAGGTCTCCTGCGAAGAGGTCCGAGTCCCCGCAATGCGAGCGAACGGCTCCCCAGACGGCCATCGCCAGCGGATGGCTGTCCTCTACGCCGAGGCGGTAGTAGATCCAGTTGCCCTCGCGGCGATCCTGGACCAGTCCGGCCTGCCGAAGGACCGCCAGGTGCCTGGAGACCCGCGGCTGGGGCATGTCGAGTACCTCGACCAGCTCGTTGACGGCCAGCTCGTGCGAGGAGACAAGCCGCAGTATCCGTAGCCGCGTGTCATGCCCAAAGGCCTTCAGCATGGCCGAGACGGTGTGCATCTGCGTCACTCCATGACTGCATCTGAATATAGGCATATACTTTGGCCCCAGGGGCTGTCAAGCCCTAGTTGAAGTTTTTTTCCCGACGGGTACGCCCGGAGCGGCTGGAGGATGGCGGCGCTGTAATATCCTGTCATATAACGGGTTGTGTCGCGGTCCCCCTCGGTTGGCGGCATCTGGGCGGGCCGAAGTACGCGGTCTGCCGGCTCAGAGGGCAGGCCGCACTTGGGCGGCAGGCGGCGTGGGGAGGTAGGCTGGGAGTGGCCCAAGTGGCTGGCCTAGCCCGGGCTCTGGCGGGGGCAGCCGTGTGGAGCCGCGCGGCCGTGCGATCCCGTTAGTCAGGGCGACAGGTCGGAGTGGGGCGTGGCGGGGTTGGCGGGGGCGTGGGCCAGCCCGGAGGCCGTGCCGGTGGGTGGGAGCGATGATCGGCCTGCGGCGCTTGACCGGTCTGCCGTTCGTGGTATCATGGTATCTGTACGGGTGTATTTACACCCGCGCGTGGGTGCGGCTTTGTCAGGAGCAAGGCGGAGCTGCGACGCCTGTGGCCGGACCGTGTGTCTCGGCCGGGCCTTCAGGGGTCGGGGACCTCCGCCGGGCATACCTCACTTGGGCAACAGAGGGTACGCAAGGGAGACGGCATGATGTTCGCGCAGCGATCCGGCCTGCGGTGTGCCGCGCGGGGTCGGCGGCCGGTTGAGGCGGCCCGCGGGGCACTTGTTGTACTGAGCCTTCTGGCCGCGGTGACGGTTTCCTTCCCCGGGCAGGCCCAGGCCGCTGACACGTACTGGGACGCCAATGCCGGCAACTGGTCGGACGCCAACAACTGGTCAGCCGGCGAGCCGAACGCCAACGTCAACGCCATCATCTCCAACGGCGGGACGGCCACGATCACTGAGGCGAATGAGGCCTGCCGCGACCTGTATGTCGGCAAGCTGGCGTCCGAAACGGGCAGTGTGGTCGTGTCCAGCGGCTCGCTCAATACCAAGGAAGCGTACATAGGTAGCTCCGGCGACGGCAACTTCACTCAGACTGGCGGGGAGGTGTCGACCAACAGCTTCCACGTGGGCGGGGAGGCTGGCTCGGTCGGGCGCTACGAGCTCCACGATGGTAACCTCATCTTCGAAGGAGATAACTGGTACGTTGGAGAGCAGGGCGCCGGGACGTTCATCCAATATGGCGGCACACATACCATTGACTGTGGGTTCTGGCAGGACGTCTATCTGGGGTACGGCCCCAACTCCGTTGGACACTACGAACTTCACGACGGCAACCTCCTGGTGAGCTACCCCAATAGCGTGTGGGTCGGGAAGTATGGCACTGGCAGTTTCATCCAATATGGCGGCACACACAAAGCCGGCTTCCAACTGCTCTTGGGTGGTGAAGCCAACTCCCTCGCCACCTACCAAATGCAAGGGGGCAGCTTGACCACCGGCGGGCTGACTGTCAGCTCAGGCGGAACGTTCACACAGACTGGGGGCGACGTGTCCGCGTCGTACTTCAACGTCAGCGGCTCGACGGACTCAGTGGCGACCTACGAACTCTACGACGGCAATCTCACCGTGCGCGACTCTTACGTCTTCATTGGGAGGAACGGTGCCGGCAGGCTCATTCAATATGGGGGCACGCTAACCGCTGGTGAGTGGTACGGGACCCGATTGCTCGTGGGCGACAACACCGGTCAATCCGGGACGTACGAGCTGCGCGGCGGCAGCCTGATTCTGCTGGGGTCTGGTACGAGCATCATCGTCGGCAACTACGGCCAGGGTACGTTTGTCCAGGCGGCGACCGGCACATCGTTGAACGTCGACACCATCAGCGTCGGCAACTACGGGCAGGGGACATACATACAGAACGGGGGCGATCTGTCCGTCGGTCTTCTGGAGTTGGGCCGATATGCAGGTTCCGTCGGCCGCTTCGAATACCATGACGGCAACCTGAGTTTCAACACACTGACCATCGGCCGCGACGGCAATGGTACGTTTGTCCAGTATGCGAACGATCTCCTGTTCAACACCTTCACCCTTGGCACCAACATCGGTTCGGAGGGCTGCTACGAACTCCACGACGGCAATCTCTACGTGTCGTCCTCACCATGGATAGGGTATGAGGGCAGGGGAGTGTTCACTCAGACGGGGGGCACGTGCCACGTCTGGTGGCGTTCGCTGTTCCTCGGGGTCACGCCGACGGGACACGGCACCTGCAACCTTCAAGGCGGTGTCCTACTGCCCTATGACACTTGGGTGGGGTCCGAAGGCACAGGCGTGTTCGTCCAGACGGGCGGCTATCACAGACCCTATCGGCTCTACGTTGGCGACCGGGGCGATGGCACATACGAGCTTCATGACGGCAATCTCACCGTCTACTGGTATTTCCACGTCGGCTGCTGGGGTAAGGGGACGTTCATTCAGTACGGCGGCACAAGCGAAGTCGAGTGCGCGCTGAACATTGGCCTGGAACGATACCTGCCGGGCCCCGCCCCGCTTCTGGACGGGAATCTCACTGCCGAGGGCACCTATGTGCTTCACGACGGCAGTCTTCACACGGGCAAAGGGACGACCGTGGGCGGCGACACCCGCGGCACGTTCACGCAGAGCGGGGGAAGCCACGCCGCCTACAGCCTCTGCGTCGGTCTCCTTCCGGACGGCAACGGCTTGTACGAGTTGTCGGCGGGAAGTCTGCATGTCGAGACGGACGAGCGCATCGGCAATGAAGGACTGGGCCGTTTCATCCAGACGGGCGGGGCGCACGAGGTCGGCGGGTATCTGCTGGTTGGCGATGGCCCTAGCGGCATCGGGAGCTACGCTCTTGATGACGGCAACTTGACGACCGGCGGCACAAGGATCGGCATCCAGGGCAACGGGGCGTTCACTCAGGCCGGCGGGCTGCACACTATCGTCGGCGAGTTGTGCGTCGGGCGGGAGCCTAACTCGGCTGGCGCCTACGTCCTGGCCGATGGCAATCTAGTGGTCGGCCACGACGCCACTATCGGCTTCGACGGCAACGGGGCGTTCACTCAGACGGGCGGAACGTTCGCGCTGGGTGACGACCTCTGGATCGGCTGGGGAGCGGACTCGACTGGTGCATATGAGATGCAGGACGGCAGCCTGGCCGTCCGAGCCGTGTTCGTCGGGATGGCCGGCACCGGGACGTTCACACAGACGGGCGGCGGGGTGTCCGTGGAAGACGACCTGCACATCGGATGGGGCCCGGCCTCACAGGGAACCTGCGAGATACAGGGGGGCGTCCTGGCTGTCAGTAACGTCTATGCCGGCTACTACGGATACGGCACGCTCACTCAGACCGGCGGGGAGGTGTCCGTGACCGGGCACCTGTACGTCGGATACTGTGGCGACGGGAACTTCGCTAAGAGCGGCGGCGACCTGTTCGTAGCCGGAGACCTGATCGTCGGTTGGGGATCGGGTACCAGAGGGCACGGCGAGCTCCACGACGGCAACTTGACCGTGTCGGGCGACACCCGCGTGGGGCTGGACGGGCAGGGAACGTTCATGCAGTACGGCGGCACACACACTATAGGGGGCGATCTGTGGCTCGGCGGTGCCCCTAACTCGATCGGCGACTACGGGTTCTACGGTGGACGCTTGGCAGTCCACGGCACGATCGTCAGCCCCGACGGAAACCGCGCATTCATCCAGACTACCGGCGACGTGTTCATCGATCACCTTGGGGTCGATTCGCAGCAGCCGAACACGATCGGCTCCTATGAGATCTCCGGCGGCACGGCAACCATCGATGACATGACTGTTGGCTCGGCCGGTGAGGGGTGGTTCACTCAGACCGACGGCAATGTCTGCGGGACGTACCTGTTCCTCGGGGGCGAGCCGAACTCCGCGGGTCACTACGCACTGCTCGGCGGCAGCCTGACTCTCGGCACTCATACGCATGTCGGGACCAACGGGCATGGCACGTTCACCCAGCACGGAGGGACGCACGGCGTCAGGTGGCTCTATGTCGGCGCAGCGAGCACCGCACGAGGCATCTACCAGATTGACGACGGAAACCTGACAGTCGGCGTGTCGTTGAAGGTCGGGAATGACGGGAACGGAACGTTCCTTCAGAACGGCGGGCACGTATCCGTGGGCGGGCTGTGTTTGGGCTATGATGATGGCTCCGACGGACGCTATGAACTGACTGACGGTAACCTTGTGGTCGGCGGCGGCACTGCTCTGGGCCAGTATGGCGGACTTGGGTCCTTTATTCAGACAGGTGGGCGCGCGTTCATAGGTGGCGAGCTATGCGTGGGCTGCGCCGCCGACGCGGAGGGGATCTGCTCCCTGTATTCAGGCGGCAGTCTGAGCGTCGTTGGCGTCATCTCCGTGGGTGGTTACCAGGGCGGCGTGGGGAGCATGTTCATCTACGGCGGGACGCTGCGCGCAGGCAACATCGTGAGGATCTGGTCCACGGGCTCGATGGTCCTGGGCGGCGGCACGCTCGCCCACGCGGACTCAAACCTGCATGTGGACATCGAGAACGACGGCCTGTTGCACGTGACGGCCGGCGGCCACACGCTCGGCCATGTCGTCAGCATCGACGCCAACGTTCTGGGCACGACACAGCTCGACGCCGGCAGCTCACTGAGCGTGACCGAGATCGTGCAGGACACACTCACGATCGGCGCGGGGGCGACGCTGACGATTCGCGGCTCCAGTGCCACGACCAGCATCATCAACAACCTGTCGATCGACGCCGCCAACGGCGGACAGTTGGACCTCGATGACTCCTACGACGGCAAGGGCAACATGCTGGTCCTGCCCGGCGCCACCTACGCCACCGTTGCCGGGCTGGTCCAGTCCGGCCGGAACGGCGGCACGGGCGTCTGGGACGGTGCGGGTATCGTGACGTCTGTGGGCCAGGACTCGAACAATCCGGTGGCCGTGGGCGTGATCGACAACGCGCAGTTCACCTACACCACGTTCGGTGACGCCACTGGCCTTGACGGCAACGAGGTTCTGCTGAAGTGCACGTGGAACGGCGACGCGGACCTGAAGAACGGGACGGAGACGTTCGACCTGCTGCGTTGGCTGGACGGATACAACGCTGTGGGCACCGGTTGGGCCTACGGCGACTTCGATTACGACGGCGACACGGACATCTTCGACCTGTTGAATTGGCTGGACGGATACAACGCCACACAGTCGTACGGCGTGATGGTGATGGGTCCGGACGGCGGCGAGACGCCGATTCCCGAGCCGGCGACGTTGGCGCTGCTTGCCCTCGGGGGCGCGGCGCTGCTGAGGCGTGGCTCCAGGCGGCTTAGGGCCGTCCCGGCGCGCCGGGATCGTGGCCGATAACGCCGCGGCGCCCAACCGCTTGCGGACGCGACGGAGCGCGTCCCTCCAGGCTCCAGGCTGCTCAAGCGTCCCCTCCAGGTTCGCCGGGCAACCAGAGCGTCGGGCATAGCCCGACCCTACACGGCTCGTTTGCTCGGGGCACCCGGCAGTGCCCGCGTGCAGGTTTGCACGCGCTACGATCTCGTTTGCCCGGAGCACCCAGGCTCCGGCTGTGCTCCGGACGCCGAGCCGGGCGCTGCCGAACGCGCGGTGGTCTTGGTTGACCCAGGCCGGCCGTTGCGGTAGGATTGCGGTTCTCTACAAGGGCTCGCCGAATGGGCACCGATTTGACTCACCTGCGGTCCCCGACGGAATGCATGGCCGGCGCCCGGGGCGCCGATGCGTCGCTGCCGGCGCGTCTGTCCGGCGCGGCGGCGGCGCTGGGGTGCGTGGCGGCCTTCTGGGCGGCGGGCCTGCTGGCGCCCAGCAGCGAGGGCTTCGGCACGCACCGGCAGTTGGGCCTGCCGTACTGCTCGTTCCTGGCGCGGACGGGCTGGCCGTGCCCGACGTGCGGGCTGACGACGTCGATGTCGGCGGCGGCGCGCGGGCGCATCGCCGCGGCGTGGGCGGCGCAGCCGTTCGGCGTGCTGGTGATGGCGGGGATTTGGGCGATTGGTGCCGCCGGCGCGGCGCAGCTCGCCACGGGGCGGGAGTTGCTGCGGCGGGCGCGGCCGCGGGTGTGGTGGATCTGGGCGGGCGCCGGGGCGCTGCTGGGCGGATGGGCGTGGAAGTTGGCGGCGGGTGCTATCAGCGGCCGGCTGCCGCTGCGGTAGGGCGCCGAGACGTCGCGGGCATGGCTGTGCGAGACACGACAATGGCCTTCAGAGTTCTGAAAGTGCTGCTGGCGGCTGCACTGCCTGCGATGGGGGGCTGCAACTATGCGGCGTATCTCCTTTACCTGGTCGCTCCGGGGGAAGACAGCGGGCAGACGGTGAAGGCCGAGTACGAGGGCCTGGCCGGCCACAGCCTGGCGATCGTGGTCTATGCCGACCAGAAGGTCCAGTACGAGTACCCTCTGGCCAGGGAGCACATCTCCCGGTCGATCGCCAGCAGGTTACAGAGCGATGAAGTCCGCAAGAAGATCAAGGACCTGCGGATCGTCGAGCCGACGAAGGTGCTGTCCTATCAGGAGGAGCACATCAGTTGGGACACGATGGACAAGACGGAGCTTGGGCGGGTCTTTGGGGCGGACTTGGTGCTGTACGTGACGCTGGTGGAGTTCAGCACTCGCGAGCCGGGCAGCGTGCACCTCTATCGCGGGATCATCACGGCCGAGGCGAGTTTGTACAAGACCGCCCTGGCCGAGCCTGACTCGCGCGTGTGGAAGAGCGACGACATCCGCGTGATCTACCCTGAGGACAGCCCCAGCGGCGTGTCGGCGGCAAACGACCTGTTGATCCGCAGGAACACGGTGTGGCTGTTCGCCGACAGGCTGGTGAAGAGATTCTACAAGCACACGGAGACGCTCAAGTGAGTCGCCGCTGGTTGAGAGCGCTGACGACACTCGTGCTGGCGGCGGCCGCCGCGGCGGGTGGGTGCACGCAGGGGCTGGCGTGGCTGGTGGCGCAGTTCACTCCGCCGAAGCGGGTAAAGGCCGTCTACCAGCCGCCGAAGGGCAAGAAGGTCCTCGTGTTCGTGGACGACCAGAAGTTCCCGGTGGAGTATGAGCCGGTCAAGTACGAGCTGGCGGCGAGGATCAACAAGCAGCTCATCGAGCACAAGATCGCGCGGTCGACGGTTCGATACGAGCTGTTGCAGAACCTCTCGACGACGCGCGACTTTCACCGGCTTGCCATCAGCGAAGTGGGCGCGAAGCTCGGCGCGGACCTGGTGCTATACGTGCAGATCGAGGCCTTCAGCCTGAAGGACAACCCGTACAGCCCGCTGTGGCAGGGCCGGCTGGAGACGTCGGTATGGTTCGTGGACGCGCGGAAACCCGCGAAGTTGTGGCCGACTGACGTGCCCCACGGCAGCGGGCACATCGTCCCGCCCGTGGAGTTCAAGCCGACGGAGAACCCGTCAGTGACTTACGGGGAGGAGGTGGCCAAATCTCTGGCCGCGCAGATGGCCGAGCGCATCGTCAAGCTGTTCTACGACCACTATGAGGCCGCCGATCCGCACCACGACGAGGGCCCCAAGAGCGGTGACGATGAGGGCTGGGGGGATTGGAGCCTGTCCGAATAATCGTCCGGCTCCGACCGGCTGTGACGGCCGTGGGTTGCGTCGGGCCGACGAGGGTCAGTCGGATAGGCCCTCAGCCGAGCTTGTAGTGTTTCCGGACGGCGGTCTTGACCTCCCAGACGCAGTCGAGGTCTTTGGGGAAGACCACCAGGTCGCCGGCCCCGAAGGACACCTGCTCCTCGCCGGCGATGACGGTGACCTGGCCGGCCAGCAGGTAGCAGGTCTCCTTGTCGTCATAGTGCCAGTCGAACCTGGAAGGCTCGCAGGTCCAGATGGGCCACTGAGAGACGCCCAGTTCGTCCAGGGCGTGCTGAGAGGGCTTGGTGACGGTGATCTTGGACATGGGCATGTCTCCTTGTCGCAGCGGTCGCGTGCTGTCGGGCCGTCTGCCACCTCCGCACATTGTACAGACCGGTGGGAGGAAGGCCCAGGCTTGGCCCCGAGACTGCCTTGCAGGTGGACGCGGGGGTCTTTTCCGATGTGAGCTCTGCTCGGCGTCCGGCTGTGCGCGAAGCGCGCCGGCAACGGGAGTATAGCGCTCGCCTGGCGCGGCCTACTGGCGAACCGGCGCCTGTTCCAGCCCTCGCCGGATGGCCTGGGCGAGGCGCTGAAGCTCCTTGAGTCTGAGTGCAGCCGACTCCACGTCGCCGGCCTTGGCGTCCTGCTCGAGCTGCGCGGCTACCTCCGTGACGGCGGGGTATCCGTAGCCGCCGCCGGAACCCTTGAGTTGATGCGCGTTTCGGCGGAGTTCCTCGAGATGACTGTTCGCCATCGCCTGGCGCATGGCCGCGATGCGCCGCGGCAGACCCGCGGCGAACTCGCGAACCAGCGGGACCATCTCGGGATCGTCGGTGAAGTCGGACCGGATGACCTCGCCCCCCGAGGCCTTCGGCGGTTCGGCTGTGGGCGGAAGCGCATCGCTGTCGGACCGCCTGCCTGTGCGCTGAGCGACCATCTGGATGAGCCGGTTGCGGTTGATGGGTTTGGCCACGTAGTCGGTGCAGCCGGCGGCCAGGCACCGCTGGCGGTCGCCCACCAGGGCGTGGGCAGTGAGCGCGACGATCGGGCAGCGGACGCCGGCGGCGCGGAGCTTGCCGGTGGCCTCGTAGCCGTCCATCTCCGGCATCTGCATGTCCATGAGGATCAGGTCGAACTCGGCGGCGGCGGCGCGTTCGACGGCGAGGCGGCCGTTGTCGGCGACGTCCACGGTTGCCCCGGCCCTCCGCAGCAGTTCGGAGATCAGCCGCTGGTTGTCCGGTCCGTCCTCTGCCAGCAGGACCCTCAGCCCGTCCAGGGCGAGGTCCTGGCCGGCCGATCCCGCGGTGGCCGTGTCGGTTGGGGCATCGATGGCCTCAGTCGGCGCTTCGACCATCTTCACGCCGTTCAGGGAGCCGGTGGGCATCGTGATCGTGAATGCGCTGCCCTTTCCTCGCTCGGACTGGACGGTCAGCTCGGCGCCCATCATGTCCACCAGCCGGCGCGTGATGGTCAGCCCCAGACCCGTTCCGCCGTACTTGCGGGTGGTGGAGGCGTCGGCCTGCTCGAAAGGCCGGCCGAGGGCACTGACAACTTCCGGGTCCATCCCGATGCCGGTGTCGGAGATCTGGATCCGCAAGGCGGGCTGGTCATCCTTCCAGGCCGGCAGGAAGGAGTTGATCAACCGCACGCTGCCCTTGTCGGTGAACTTCAGCGCG
>Ga0307380_10004122_pt1 | contig 19756 bp, 10 predicted proteins | sample UN3MG_FD_202239 | JGI IMG/M metagenome (GOLD analysis project Ga0307380, IMG submission 202239) | Soil microbial communities from Risofladan, Vaasa, Finland - UN-3 | ecosystem: Environmental > Terrestrial > Soil > Coastal area > Acid sulfate soil | place: Finland: Risofladan, Vaasa | collected... | reverse complement strand
GGTAATAGGGCGTGGGCGTGGGAGGCCGGTGGCCTGTGCTTGCGCAACTCATTTGGATCCGTTATTGCCGGCAACACCATATCAGGCAATAAAAGCATTGATTGGGGTGGTGGTGGGACTTATGTGAGTGGTTCGGCAACCATCATCGGCAACACAATAGTTGGCAATTCTGTTCTCTCTCATGGGGGCGGCGGAATTCACGGGAGAGGACACATAGCCCTCACCAATAACATCATCACTGGAAACCGCGCACAGTTCGGTTCTCAACTGGTGGCGGAAGGCTCGTCTTCGCAATTCGTACTAAGGAACTGTCTTATAAGCAGAGGAGAAGATGCGATCCGTGTATCCGACGGCGGCGAGCTCACCTGGGGCCCCGGCAACATCGATGGCGACCCCCTCTTCGTCGATCCCGGTCACTGGGGCGCTGCCGGCAATCCCTCTTACCCTTGGGACGACACCTTCGTCCTCGGCGATTATCACCTCCTCCCCGGCTCCCCCTGCATCGACGCCGGCACGAACAACGTTGACAACCCCGACACGCCCGAAGTGGAAACCCTCCCCGCCATCGACATCGCCGGCCTCCCGCGCATCATCGACGGCAACCTGGACGGCGTCGCCACCGTCGACATCGGCGCCTACGAATACCTCCCCGGCGATGTGAACTACGACGGCAGGGTGAACGTTCTTGACCTCATTCTCGTCCGCAACAGCCTCGGCCGCGATCCCGCCTCCTCCATCGAAGCCCGCAAGGCCGACGTGAACGCAGACGGGGCGGTGAACGTGCAGGACCTGATCATCGTGCGCGGGCGGTTGGGGAAGAACCAATAGAGCGGCCAATCGGAGTGATACGAGCATTCGTACGAGGGCGAACACAAGGTTCGCCCACAGGCGATCGATGGCGGCATGAACATCCGGGCGCGGGCGAGCACGATGGTTCGCCCCTACTCGCGCAGTCCCAGGTCTTCCAGCTTCTTGCGCAGGGTGGTGCGGTGAATCGACAGCAGCCGTGAAGCCTGGGCTTGGTTGTTGCCGGTGAATCGCATCAGTTCCTCGAGCAGGGGCTTCTCGAGTTCGGCGATGATCTGATCGTAGGTGACGTTTCCTTCCCGTTCGGCGCGCACGAGGCGCGTTCTCGCAAACTCCCTGATCACCTTGTCGAGGCGCGAGGCCGTTTCCGCGGCACCGCGTCCGCCGAAGATGCAGTCGGGCAGATGCTCCACGGCGATGGCACGGCCGCGCGAGGCGACGACGGCGTGGTCGACCGCATTGCGAAGCTCGCGGACGTTCCCGGGCCAGGTGCAGTTTCTGAGGGCGTCGAGGGCTTCGGGGGTGATGTCGGCCCGGCGGCGGCCCGACGCCTGGTCCAGGAAATGCGCCACGAGCGCCGGCAGGTCGTCCAGCCGGTCCCGAAGCGGCGGCAGGCTGATCGCGAGCACGTTCAGCCGGTAGAAGAGGTCCTCGCGGAACGAGCCGTCGGCCACGCGTTCGTTCACCGGCTGGTTGGTGGCGGCGATCACGCGGGCGTCGACCGCGATCTGCTCGGTCGAGCCGAGGCGCGACAGTGTTTTCGTTTCGAGGAACCGCAGGAGCCTCACCTGTGCGGCGGGCGACATCTCGGCGATTTCATCGAGAAACAGCGTGCCGCCGGCGGCTGCTTCGATGCGGCCGTGCTTGCAGCGGATGGCCCCGGTGAACGCGCCCTCCTCGTGGCCGAACAGCTCGCTTTCCAGCAGCGTCTCGGGCAGCGAGCCGCAGTTGATGGGAACGAACGGCTCGTCGCGGCGAGGGCTATTGAGGTGGATGGCCATTGCGACCAGCTCCTTGCCGGTGCCGCTCTCGCCCTGGATGAGCACGCCGGCGTCGCTCAGGCCTGCCATGCCGATCCGCTTGTAGATCTCCTGCATGGCTTGGCTTGAGCCGACGAGCAGCCGGCGCATTCCCGCGTGTTCGACCGTGCGGAACTGTTCGACTTCACCGCTGCTGGCCGCGGCTTTCAGGGCGCGAGCGATCACTTCACGGGCCTTGGCGAGGTCCACCGGTTTCACCAGGTATTCGTAGGCGCCATGCTGCATGGCCTCCACCGCGTTTTCCATCAGGCCGTGGGCCGTGATGATGATTACCGGCAGGCTGGGGCGGCTGCGCTGGATCTGCTTGAGCACGTCGAGGCCGGAAATCCCGGGCAGGCGGATGTCCAGGATCACCAGGTCGGGCGTTCGTTCGGCGATCAGGCGCAGGGCCTCCTCGCCCGACGACGCCACGCGCGGGCGATGGCTGTCGGCCGTCAGGAACCTGCTGAACGCCGTGCAGATCGAAACTTCGTCGTCAACGATGAGGATGTCGGGCATGGTTGAGGCTCAAAGCAAGAAACGCGCAGATCTGACAGATGTGACCGATCCGACAGACCTGACCGATCCGATGAAAACGCCCACCGTTACGCAACAGGCAATTTCACGCGAAATACCGTTCCTTTGTCCTTGCGGGTGAATTCGATGCTGCCACCGTGCTCCTCGATGATACGCTTGCAGACCGCCAGGCCGATGCCGATGCCGCCTTCGCGGGTGGAGAAGAACGGCTCGAAGATCTTCGCGTCCAGGCCGTCGGGGACGCCGGTGCCCGTATCGTCGAATTCGGCGATCACGCGGCGGGCGCCGTCGGTGCGGGTGCGAACGGTGAGCCTGCCACCGCCGGGCATGGCGTCCATCGCGTTGATCGCGAGATTCATCGCGGCCTGCTTGAACCGCGAGCGGTCGAGCTTCGCGGGGGCCAGGCCGGGGCCGTATTCGCGGACCAGCTCGACGTGTGCGTGTGCGAGCTGCGGGGCGAGCACGGCCAGCGCGTCATCGAGGGCGGCGTTCACCGACGTATCCTGCGCTCGCAGCGGCGTGGGCCGGCCGTAATACAGGAGCTGCTCGACCAGCGACTGCACGCGCTCGATCTCGGCGACGATCCCGGCGGCAACGTCGCTGCCGGGGGCCGCCTCCTGGATGAGCTGGGCGTTCATCTTCATCGAGGCGAGCGGGTTGCGCACTTCGTGAGCGATGCCGGTGGCCACGCGGCCGACGGCGGCAAGCTTCTCGGCCTCGATGAGCTTGCGGCGCGATTCGTCCAGCCGCGTGAGCATCCGCTGGAAGGCGTCGGCGAGGTTCGCCACTTCGCCGCCGGTGGAGGCAGACGAACGCGGCGGTGCGTCTTCGCGCGCCGTGCTTTCAGCTTCGGCCGCCAGCCTGCGGAGCGGGCCGGTGATCGTGCGCGTGAGCAAGACGCCGAGGACGACGGTGGCCGAGGCGCCGGCGAGCGCGAGGATGATGATCGGGCGCGCGGCCGCGCGGCCCGCCGCCTCAAGCTCGGCTTCAGGCATGAGCAGGTAGAGGCGCGAGCCATCGTCGCTCACCGGCGAGCCGAACACGCGATAGGCCGTCTTCTCGACCGTAAGCTCCTCCACGCCCTGCGGCAGCTCGGCCAGCCGCGTACTGTAGCTGCCTTCGAGCGTGGCGGTAACGCTGCCGGTGGCGGCATCGTAGAACGCGGCTTCCTTGCCGGCGACGGCCTTGATGCGCTCCATCAGGCCGCGGCTGAGCGGCAGCCGGGCGGCGTTGATGAACCGGGCCATGTCCACCGCCTGCTTGCGCACCGCGGCTTCCTGCTGCCGCATCACCACGCGCGCCGCCACCACCGCCGTGATGGCGAACACGGCAATGAACATCACGCTGAACGGCAGCACGATCTTGCGCTGGATGCCTGCGAAGAGGGGCATTGGGCGATTCCGGGCTTTGGGCATTGGGCTTGAGGCTTTGGGCTGAAGAGGCGCGAAGCCAATCCAGCAGCCATTTCGTTCTCGATGCCTCATTATAGTATTCCGGGCGGCTCTCGGCAATGGTCTTCCGCGAAATGCGCGTTGGCTGCGTTGGCTCATGCTCGTTGAATTTCGCCGTCCGATGGTTAGAATCTACTTGTGTTCGCGCTGAATTCTGAATTCCGACTTTTTGCCTTTTTACTTTTTCCTTTTTACTTTCCAGCGGAGACTCATCCGATGTCGAAGGTTCGCATGGCAATCGTGGGCACGGGCGGAATGGGCTCGGGCCACGCGAAGATGATTCAGAACGTGGAGGAAGTGCAGCTCGTGGCGGTGGCCGACTTTCGGCTGGAAGTCGCACAGAAGGTTGCGGCCTTGTACTCCATCCCCGCCTACGGCGATTCTCACGAGATGTTCGCGAAGGAGAAGCTCGACTTCATCCTGATCGCCACGCCGCACCCGGCCCACATGAAGGTGGCGGCCGATGCGTTCAAGGCCGGGCTGCACGTGCTGTCGGAGAAGCCGCTCGCGTCGAACCTGATCGAGGCCGACAGAATGCTGCAGGCGGCGGAGAAATACGGCAAGCTGCTGGGCACGATGTTCCAGATGCGCACCGAGCCTGCGAAGCGCAAGATGCACGAGATCGTGAGCAGCGGAATGCTGGGCGACGTCTATCGCGTGAACATGATCGCAAGCAACTACCGCACCCAGGCGTACTACGACAGCGGCACGTGGCGCGGCACGTGGGCAGGCGAAGGCGGGGGCGTGCTGATCAACCAGGCCCCGCACGACCTCGACCAGTTCATCTGGATCGGCGGCAGGCCGACGTCGGTGTTCGGCGCGGTGGAAACCCGCCTGCACGACATCGAGGTGGAGGATTCGGCCACGGCGATGGTGACCTACGCGAACGGCGGCCGCGGCTACTTCCACACCAGCACGGTCGAGCATCCCAACACGTGGCGGATCGAGGTGTGCGGCGACAAGGGCAAGGTGCTTTTCGAGAACAACCAGATCAAGCTCTACATGCTCGAAACGCCGATCAGCGTGTTCACGAAGACGACGACGGCGGCGTGGTCGTTCCCGCCGTTCAGGGATGAGCCGGTGGAGGTCGTGCAGTGCCCGAGCGGGCACGCCGAGGTGACGCGCGACTTCGCCCACGCGATCATGGAGAACCGCCGGCCCATCGCGCCCGGCGACGAGGGAATCTTGTCGCTCGAACTCGCCAACGCCATGATCTATTCCAGCCACCTCGGCAAGCCGGTGAGCATGCCGCTGAATCGCCGCGCGTACGATCGGTTCTTCAAGGAGAAGTGCAAGGAAAGCAAATACAAGGAATGATGAATGATGAAAGATGAATGATGAAAGCTGACATCTGCAAACATTCGGCAGGCTATTGGCTGTAGAGCGTTCTTCGTTGGTGGCAGTTGCAGGATGCGATGGCGGCTTTCATCATTCATCATTCATCTTTCATCATTCGGCTGCTGCCGCTTTTCCCCCCAATCCCGTCCATGATTTTCCTCCGCTCTTCCCGCTGTTTTAAAGGAAGGGCGAACACAAGGTTCGCCCCTACGAATCAGGATAGCGATGCCCTGTCAATGGGGCGATCCTCTATTCGTGGCGTGGGGGGAGCATGCGCATTCCATCGGCAACGTACAGGCTGCAGTTCAACTCCGGATTTGCCTTCGGCAACGCCATGGGGATCGTGCAGTACCTGGCGGACCTGGGGATCACGGACGTGTATGCTTCGCCGGTGTTCACGGCGGTGCCGGGGAGCATGCACGGCTACGACGTTGCGGATCCCACCAGTGTGAATCCCGAACTCGGCGGCAAGGCTGCGCTCGACGAGCTGCTGGCTGAGGCCCGCCGCCTCGGCCTTGGATGGGTGCAGGACATTGTTCCCAACCACATGGCGTATCATCCGTCGAACGCGATGCTGATGGACGTGCTGGAGAAGGGGCAGGCGTCGCGGTATGTCGGGTTTTTCGACATCGCCTGCGACCTGCAGCCCGGCGGGGGCAGCGTGCTGGCTCCCTTCCTGGGCAGGCTCTACGTGGAGGCTCTCGAGAACGGCGAGATCACGCTCGGCTTCGGTCAGGATGGTCTGAGCGTGCGGTACGGCATGCTGCGGCTGCCGGTGCGGCTGCTGTCGTACGCGAGGGTATTCCATCCGGCGATGGTTCCGGTGGCGGCCGGTGGCGCGGCGCCCGAGCCGGGCGTTGAGCGATTCTACGAGGCGGTCGATTCCATCGCGGCGGCGCCGGCCGGAGATGCCGCCGAATGCGCCGAGACCGTGCACCGCGCCAAGGCCGCGCTCTGGGAGGCATACACGAGCGATGAGGCGGTGAAGGACCACGTGGATGAGGCCGTGGCACTGTTCAACGGCGAGAAGGGCGGCCCGCGAAGTTTCGACCGCCTCGACGAGTTGCTGCAGGAGCAGCACTACCGCCTGTGCTTCTGGAAGGTGACGGTTGACGAGATCAACTACCGCAGGTTCTTCAACATCAGCGACCTGATCTGCCTGCGCGTCGAGGATGAGGCGGTCTTCGAGCAGACGCACGCGCTGGTTCTGCAGTACGTGAAGGAGGGCAAGTTCACCGGGCTGCGCGTGGATCACGTGGATGGACTGTACGAGCCGACGGCCTACCTTGGCCGGCTGAGAAAGCGGACGGGCGACACCTACCTCATCGTGGAGAAGATCCTGGCTCACGACGAGCCGGTGCGGCCGGCGTGGCCGGTCCAGGGCACGACGGGCTACGAATTCGTGAACCAGGTCAACGGCATCTTCTGCATGCCGGAGCACGAGGCGCGATTCGACAGGATCTACGGCCGGTTCGTCCCCCGGCACGCGCCGTATCGTGAGTTGCTGTTCAACAAGAAGAAACTGATCGCGGAACGGATGATGGCGGGCGAGGCGGCGAACCTGGCCGATCTGCTGAAGCGGATAGCAGCCCGCAACCGCTACGGCCGTGACATGACCTTCGGCGGCCTGAAGAAGGTGCTGTTGGAGGTGATGGCGGTCTTCCCGGTCTACCGCACGTACGAGGGGGAGGCGTGGGCCTCCGAGCGCGACCGGGCAATCGTGAACGAGGCGATCCGCCTGGCGATGGAGCATCGCCCCGACCTGCTCTATGAGCTGAATCTCGTGCAGAAGGTGCTGCTGCTGCAGTTCGACGAGGCGATGAGCGACGCCGAGCGCGCCCAGTGGAAGCACTTCGTGAAACGCCTGCAGCAGTTCACCGGCCCCCTGATGGCCAAGGGCTTCGAGGACACGTTCCTGTATCTGTATAACCGGCTGCTGTCGCTGAACGACGTGGGGGGCAGCCCCGACCGGTTCGGGGTGAGTGCCGAGGAGTTCCACGATTTCAACGCAAGCCGCAACCGGCTGCATCCGCACACGCTGAGTGCGACTTCTACGCACGACACGAAGCGAGGCGAGGACGTGCGGGCGCGGCTGAACGTGCTGTCGGAGCTGCCGGAGGAGTGGGGGGAGGCCGCCGTCCACTGGCGCGCGCTCAATCGAGCCGCGAAGGGGTCCGTGAACGGGCACAGGGCGCCCGATCCGAACGACGAGTACCTACTGTATCAGAGCCTGGTGGGCGGGTGGCCGTTCTCGGAGGACGAGCAGCCGGCGTTCCGGCAGCGTCTGAAGGATTTCATGCTCAAGGCGGTGCGCGAGGCGCGCGTTCACACGGGCTGGCTGAAGCCCGATGCTGCATACGAGAACGCGTGCCTGGGCTTCATCGACCGCATCCTCGAGCCGGGCGTCGCGTGCAGAGACGCCCCGTGTGGGCGCCGACCGAAGACGGTCGGGCGTCTGAGACGTGCCACCGGCACGTCTCTACATGCATCTGGCGAGCGAAACCGTTTCCTGGCGGAGTTCATCCCCTTCCAGCGGAAAATCGCGCGCTACGGCATCTACAATTCTCTCTCGCAGGTTTTGCTCAAGATCGCGTCGCCGGGCGTGCCCGACTTCTATCAGGGAACCGAGCTGTGGGACCTGCATTTCGTGGATCCGGACAACCGGCGTCCGGTGGATTTCGGCCTGCGGAAGAAGCTGCTGCGCGAGGTGCAGGAGGGAATTGCCCGCGACCTGCCGGGGCTGCTCGGCCGTCTTCTCGCAAGCAAGACCGATGGCGCGATCAAACTGTTCCTCACGTACCGGGCGCTCCGTGCCCGCCGCGAGCGGGCCGAGCTGTTCCAGTACGGCGACTACCTTCCGCTGCAGGTGCGGGGCGTGCACGCGCGGAACGTGATTGCCTTCGCGAGAATGACGGACGGCTCGTGGGCGGTGGCCGTGGCGCCGAGATTCCTCACGCAGGTGGTGCCCGACGACCGCGAGCCGCTGGGCCGCGTGTGGAGCGATACGCGGATCCTGCTGCCCGACGACGCCCCGGCATCGTGGACCGATGCCATCTCCGGCGGGGCGGTCACCGGAGCCGATGGCCTGCCCGTGGCCGACGTGTTCCGCAGTTTTCCGGTTGCCTTTCTCACAGGTGAGCGATGAAGACGGGGGCACAGTATCTTGGGAAGAACCGCTGCGAGTTCACGGTGTGGGCGCCGCTCCCCGAGACGGTGGATCTGGTGGTCCGCACGCCGCATGCAGGGGCCGGCCGGCGGCCGCCGCGGTCGCACGTGCCCTGCCCTTGGGATGAGCGCACGATCGAGATGGCCCGCGACGCCCGCGGCTGCTGGCATGCCACTGCCGATGGCGTGCCCTCCGGGACGCTATATTCCTACCGGCTGAACGGCAAGACGCTCCGGCCGGACCCGGCATCGCACTCGCAGCCGGAGGGGGTGCACGGGCCGTCGGAGGTCGTCGATCACGGAGCGTTCGCGTGGAGCGACCGCACGTGGGCGGGCATCCCGTTCGACCAGATGATCATCTACGAGATTCACACGGGCACGTTCACGCCGGAGGGGACGTTCAGCGCGATCATCCCGCGGCTGGAGGAGCTGGCGAAGCTCGGCGTGACCGCGATCGAGCTGATGCCGGTGGCGCAGTTCCCCGGCCCGCGGAACTGGGGCTACGACGGCGCCTATCCCTACGCCGTGCAGACAAGCTACGGCGGCCCCGATGCGCTCAAGCGGCTGGTCGACGCCTGCCATCGCCACGGCCTTGCCGCCGTTCTCGACGTGGTCTACAACCACCTCGGCCCCGAGGGCTGCTACATGCTGGAGTTCGGGCCGTACTTCACCGAGAAGCACCTCACGCCGTGGGGCAACGCGATGAACTACGACAACCACGACAGCGACCAGGTGCGCGACTTCTTCATCGAGAACGCCCTGCACTGGTTCGAGCATTACCACTTCGACGCCCTGCGGCTGGACGCAGTCGACTGCATCTCCACCGTATCGGCCAAGCCATTTCTGCAGGAGCTTGCGGAGCGGACGGGCGAGTTTTGCCGCCGCACGGGCAGAAAGCACTATCTGGCCGCCGAGATGGATCTGAACGACAACCGCTACGTGGCGCCGGTCGAGAACGGCGGCTACGGGGTCGACGTTCAGTGGTGCGATGACTTCCACCACGCGCTGTTCTCGGTGCTCACGGGCTACAGGCGCTGCTACTACAGCGATTTCGGCACGATCGGTCAGTTGGCGAAATCGCTGAGCGGCGGGTACGTCTACACGTGGGAATACTCGCCGTTCCGGCGGCGGCACCGGGGCAGCTCGCCTGATCACATTCGTGCCGACCAGCTCGTGGTGTTCTCCCAGAACCACGACCAGGTGGGCAACCGGATGGCGGCGGAGCGGCTGTCGGCGCAGGTGCCGTTCGACGCGCTGAAGCTCGCGGCGGCCACGTACCTGCTGTCGCCGTATGTGCCGCTGCTTTTCATGGGTGAGGAATACGCGGAGGAGGCGCCGTTCTTCTACTTCATCAGCCACGGCGATCCCGAGCTTGTGGATGCGGTGCGCGCCGGCTACTGCAAGGGGCTGAAGGCCTTCAATGATCCCGGCGAGCCGGCGGATCCGTTCAGCGAGCAGACCTTCCTGCGGTCGAAGCTGCACTGGGACGTGCGATCGGCAGGCCGGCATCGCGTGCTGCTTGAATGGTACCGCTCGCTGCTCAGGCTCCGCAAGGAGACGCCGGCATTCGCGCGTCTGGACAAGCGCAGCACGGAAGTGACGGCCCGCGAGGAGCAGCGGCTGATCATCGTTCGCCGCTGGCACAACGGCAGCCACGCCGCCTGCCTGCTGAACTTCAACGAGCGCGAAACGGCCGTGGAGCTTGATCTGCCGGGAGGCGTGTGGACCAAGGCGCTCGATTCGTCGGAGGACGTGTGGGAAGGTCCGGGCACCACGGTGCCCACGCTGGTTCACAGCGGGCAACGCATGACGGTGCCGCCGCTGACGGCGGTGGTGCTGGGCAGGCAGTGACCAGGCGAGGCAGTTCAGGGGTCCGGGACTACGGGCCTGAAAGCCGAGCGGCACCTGTTCTGCGGCCGTAGACATGACCCGAGGCATTGCATTCATCAGCAGGATTCGGGCCGTATGAAAACCGGCACACATGCGAACGTTCTTGCTCCGCCTGCCTTCGGCCGCAAGGCTGCGATGCCCGAACGCGTGAGGCCCATGCTCGCCATGGTGACGGATCAGCCGTTTTCCGACCCTGATTGGCTGTTCGAGGTGAAATGGGACGGCGTGCGGGCGCTGTGCTACCTGCGCGACGGTAAGGCCACGCTGGTCTCGCGCAACCTGAACGATATCACCCGCGAGTACCCCGAGGTTGCAGCCGGAGCCGAGCGGGCGCTCGCCGGGCATCGCAGTGCGATCATCGATGGCGAGATCGTGGCATTCGAGGAATCCGAAGGCCGCGGCTTGCAACCGCCTCCGGTTGCCGGCATCCGCCGGCCAAGCTTTCAGCGCCTCCAGCAGCGGATGCACCTCACCCGGCCCGAGCAGATCCGCCGAATGATGGCCGAAGTGCCCGTGGCATACTGCGTGTTCGACATCGTCTACCTCGACGGCAAGCTGCTCACGGGCTGCGAGCTGGTTGACCGCAGATGCGTGCTGCAGCAGGCCGTCCAGACTAATGACCAGGTGCTTGTGCCCGATGCGGTGGAAGAACGCGGGGAGGAGTTCTTCGAAGCGGCGAAGTCCAACCAGCTCGAAGGCATCATGGCGAAATGCAGGACCAGCCGCTATGCATTCGGCAGCCGCAGCCGCGACTGGCTGAAGCTCAAGATCACGAAAACGCTCGACTGCGTGATCGGCGGCTACACCGATCCGCGGGGTACGCGGGCGTTTTTCGGGGCGCTGCTCCTGGGGCTGTACGGAAGGGCGAACACGAGGTTCGCCCCTGCCGGAGACGGCGGCCGGCTCGTCTACATCGGCCACACCGGCACCGGCTTCGACTACGCGGGGCTTGAGAGGATGTACCGCATGATGAAGCCGCTGGAAACGAAGCAGTCGCCGTTCGACCCGCCGCCCCGGCCGAACGCGCCCGCCCATTGGCTGCGGCCGGAGCTTGTGGCCGAGATCAAGTACGCCGAGATCACCGGCGACGGCCGGCTGCGGCACCCGGTATTCATGGGGCTTCGCACCGACAAGTCGCCCCGCGAATGCGCGATGCAGTCGGAGCTGCCGGACGACGTTGCGCTGCACGCGGCTGAGGAAACGGTGGAAGCTGAGCCGCCCCCGCGCATCAGGATCACGAAGGCCGACAAGCCTCTGTGGCCGGCCTTCAACGGCAATCCGCCCATCACCAAGCAGATGCTGGCCGACTACTACGACTCGCTGCGCGACGCCATCCTGCCGTTCACCGGTGGCAGGCCGCTGATGCTGAACCGCTACCCCGACGGGATCACCGGCCCGGCGTTCTTCCAGAAGGACTACCCCGACCCGGTGCCGCGCGGGGTGGACGTTTACGTGTACCATTCGATCCATGCCGAGCGGGACGTCCGCCACGTCGTGTGCAGCAACCGCATCACGCTGAAATGGCTGGCCCAGCTTGCGTGCGTGGAGCTGAACTGCTGGATGTCGCGCGTCGACATGCCCAACCGCCCGGATTTCGTGGTTTTCGACATCGACCCCTACATCACGTGGAAGCGCGGGCGAAAGGCGTCGCTGCTGAGCGCGGACGACTACGATGCGGCGGCGGACGTCGCCCGCAAGCTGAAGCCTGTGCTGGACCAGGTGGGGCTGCGCGGATTCCTGAAGACCTCGGGCCAGACCGGCCTGCACGTCTTCGTGCCGATCCGCCGAGAGTACGTCTACGACCAGGTGACCGCCTACGCCAAGGCGATGGCGCAGTTCATGGAGCGGTCGTACCCGAAGCTGATCACTACGGCGTGGAAGGAGGAGGACCGCGCGGGCAGGGTGTTCTTCGATTACTCGATCAACGCGCGCGGCAAGACGCTGGTCGGCCCCTACTCGCCGCGTCCCACGCCCCCGGCCACCGTCTCGGCACCGATCACGTGGGATGAGCTGGACCACGCCCGGCCGACCGATTTCACGATGTTCAACATCAAGGAGCGGCTGAAAGATGTGGGAGACTTGTGGGCTGGCATTTTCGGTTCAGCCCAGCAGCTAGGCTGAGCGCCGCTGCCGGCCCATCCTCGCGAGGCCGTTTGTCAACTACGTCAACTACGTCCACTACGTCCACTTGGTCCACTTGGTCCACTTAATCCACTACGTCCATTCAGCGCGCCGCCGCATTCCTCACTGCTCACCGGCATGTCCCCAGCTTGTTGCGTGCCTTGATGAGATCCAGCACGTTCACGGCGCCGTCGCCGTTGACGTCCTCCTGCGCGGCGGAGGAGCCGAGGGCGTTGCGGATGGCGATGAGGTCGAGGACGTTCACGCAGCCGTCGCCGTTGACGTCTTCGGCCAGCCACGAACTGCGGATCTCGAGCGCCCAGCCGAGGAACACGCCAACGTCATCATTGCCATTGTCGATGATGTTCAGCGTCCAGTTGCCGGCCGATGATTGCCCGCGGAAGCTGAACTGCGTGTCGAAATCGCAGGCGAAGCCCTGGCTGTCGTCGACGTTCGACGAGCGAAGCGTGCCGGCGGTTCCGGCGGGTGAGGTGAGCCGCACCTCGAGGTCGCCCATCCACGGGTGATCGGTCTCCACGCGAACGGAGACGTCGCGGATGGTGACATTGCCCGGCACGGTGATGGTATTCGCCACGCCGGCGGGGTCGTTGTCGGGAATCGGGAGCGGCGTGGGGAACGTGACGGCATAGCGGCCGGTAACGGGCGGACGGGCGACGAGGGCCCTGAACGCGTTCGCCCTGCCGCCGGTGAAGCACTTGCCGGAATAGTACGGGATGGGATCGTTGCCTTCCAGCAGCATCAGGCGCAGATCGCGGACGCTCAGCCCGGGGAACCGCGAGCGGAGCAGCCCCGCAATGCCCACCATCTGCGGCGTGGCGAATGACGTCCCGCTCGCGAAGGCGTAGGCGCTGGTCATCCGCGTGGTGTAGATCGACGTCCCCGGGGCAGCGATGTCCACCGACTTCGCTCCGTAGTTCGAGTAGCCGGCGAGATTGTCGTTCGCATCGCTCGCGGCGACCGAGATGATGTTTGCCAGGTTGTAGCTGGCGGGGTATTCGGGGGATGTATCGGTATTGCGCGATGCGTTGCCGGCGGCCGCCACAAACAGCACCCCGGCCTCCTGTGCTCGTTGGATGGCCTCGAGCTCGGCATGGGCATAATCGGTGCCGCCGAAGCTGGCGTTGATGATCTTGGCGCCCATCAGGACGGCGTAGTCGATGGCCTCGACTTCGCCGACGGACGAGAGCTCGTTGAGCGTGGGCGAATCGGAGCCGATCTTCAGCGGCAGAATGCGCACCTGCCAGCAGACGCCGGCTATTCCCAGGGCGTTGTTGCCGACGGCCCCGATCACGCCGGCCACCTTCGTGCCGTGGCCGAGGAAGTCGGTTGGGTCCTTGTCGTGAACGGGCGAGTCCAGATCGGGGCCGACGAAATCCCAGCCGGTCACGTCATCGACGAAGCCGTTGCTGTCATTGTCGATGCCGTCGCCGGGAATCTCGCCGGTGTTCACGAGGATGTTCGGCTGCAGGTCGGGGTGATTCAACTGGATGCCGGAATCGATCACGGCGATGGTGACGGCGGGCGAGCCGATAGTGAGATCCCACGCCTGCGGCAGGCTCATCTTCGCCGCGGCGTACTGGTTGTAGTAGATGGAGTCGTTCGGCTCGCGGGAGACGGTGCGAACGTAGTCCGGCTCGATGCTGACGACGCCGGGAATGGTGCGGGCGAGGCGGATGGCGCGATCGACCGTCATGCCGGGCGGGAGGTTCCACAGCTCGAATGACGTGACGCGGAATGTGCGTTTGAGGCGGAAGCCGCGCCCGGCGAGCCGCTGGCCGGGTAGCTTGCCTTGCTGCCGCGCAAATCGCACCAGCACCCTCCCCGGGACGACTGGCCGGCCATTGAAGTCATCCATCTTGCCGCCGGCATCGGCAGCCGCCGCCAGTCCGAAACAGAGAAAACAACATCCTGCCAGGCTTCTCAAAACCCTGTACACAACGTCACCTCTGTGAATGGCCGGAGGATATCCCGATTCAGAACACGGCCCCGCGCCCGAACAAGCCTCGGCAAATATATTAGTATTGTCGGCCAATGTCAAGTTCCCATTATTCCATTTCCGGGTCGCGTCCCACGCGGCAGGACAAGCGCAAAACTAAAAACTAGGGACAGTCACCATGTTTTCCCGCATTTTTCCACGTCCGGGGGTGGATGTGCAGACATCGGAAAACAATAGGCCTGAAAACATGGTGACTGTCCCTGGTTTCGCGGATAGCGATTTCCGCTTGAAAGCCCGGCCGCCACATGCATAATAATGCCGCACCGTGGAGCGACAAAACGTTGCATTGTTCCCGATCCACTGCGCGAAAGGAGCACGCTATGCACCGGCAGTTTTCCCTGACGTGCCTGATGGCGATCGTGGCGTCTGCGATTTTCGCTGCGGAGGAGGCGAACGGCCCGGCCGTCGACTTCAAGCTCAAGAAGGATGCGAAGGCCAGCATCGCGATCTATGACCAGCAGGGCGAGATCGTGCGGCAACTGCTGCTTGCGGAGCCTCGCAAGGCCGGCCGCAACACGGCCGTGTGGGACGGCCTCGACGATCAGGGCAAGCCCGCGGCCCCCGGCAAGTACTCGTGGAAGCTGCTGTCGTCGCAGGGGCTGAAGGCCGAATGGATGGTGTCGCTCGGCACCAACCTCAACCCCGGCTGGCAAATCATGCCAGGCAACCACGTGGGCGCGATCACCGCCGCGATCGACGACAGCGGCGTCTATGTGATGGGCGGCTGCAGCGAGTGCGTGCCCGGGATGGAGAAGGTCACCCCCGATGGCAGGAGCCTGTGGACCAGCGACCACCTGCTTGAGAGCAACAACGATTGTGGCGTGGGCCTTGCCGGTGGCAGAATGTACTCCATGCTCGGCAACGCGAAGCTCATCGCCATCGATCCGGCGACCGGCAAGGGCCAGTGGAAGGCCAACACCGAATGGCACGACGTGAAGGAGACATGGAAGCCGGGCCGCGGCGTGCTGTGCATGGCCGCCCGCGGCGACCAGATCGTGATCAGCAACAAGGACCGCAACCTGATCCAGTGGCTGAATCCTGCCGACGGTACGAAGATCGATGGGGCGGCCGTAACCGCTCCGCGGGCCGTCGCGATCGACGGGGCCGGCAACGCGCTCGCCATCAGCGGCGACGCCGTGGTGAAGCTGTCGCGGGCCGACAAGGCCCCGAAGACCATCATCACCGGCCTCACCACCGCGATGCGGCTGGATGCCGACCCGAAGTCCGGCGAGATCTTCGTCGCCGAAACAGGCAATGTGAACCAGGCCAAGCGGTTCTCGCCCGACGGCAAACTGCTGAACACCTACGGCCGTGCGGGCGGGCGGCTGTTTGGCAAGTACGAGCCGCAGGATTTCCTGGGCATCACCGACGTCAAGGCCGATGGCGCGGGCGGGTTCATTGCGGCCGAGGGAGCCGCCGCGCCCCGCCGCGTGGCGTTCTTCGACAAGGCCGGCAAGCTCGTCCGCGAGTGGTACGGCGGCCTCCACTATGCCAACGGCGGCGCCGTCGACCCCGACGACGTCGGCGTCGCCTGGTACCATTCCGGCTCGGGCCAGGTGGTCAAGGCGAAAATCGATTTCGTGGAGAAGACCTACCAGGTGCTCGAAACCTACCAGTTGATCGGCATCGGCGACGGCATCATCCATCCCGGCAACAGCATGGACACCTTCGTGGTTCGGCACTGCAAGGGGCGCACCTACCTGGTGAACATGAGCATCTCGCCGCGAATCGTGATGGTGGACGAGGCCGACCGCCGGCTGGTGCCCGTCGTCAGCGGCAAGTACTTCCTGCTGCACGACTTCCTGAATGCAAACTATACGCCGCGCGCGTTCCTGAAGGCGTACTTCGGCGGGACGATCCCCGACAACCCCAAGTACGGTTCCGTGCCCGACGCGAGGAACAGGGAAGCCGCGATCTGGACCGACCTCAACGGCGACGGCCTTCCCCAGGACGACGAAATGGTCTTCTCGCCGCGAAAGCTGATGATCTGGTCCTGCGGCCGCATCTGGGCCGACGAGCAGATGAACCTGTACGAGATGAACGACCGGCCGATGGTCTGGCGCCCGAAGGATTGGACGAAGGGCGGCGCCCCCATCTATGGCGGCTGGGCTGACTGGCAGCCGATGGGCGACAAGCCGTCGCGGTTCGACCCGCTGCAGGCCACCTGGCCCGCAGGATCCGGCGTCATTCCGCTTCCCGAGGGCGGATTCATCGGCTTCTTCAACAATACGCAGAATCCGTTCGGCAAGGGCATCGGCAGCGAAGGCATCGGCGGAAACTACATTGTGAAGTGGGACAAGGCCGGCAAGGTGGTGTGGACGACCGGGCGGCACGCGCCCGATTTCGGAGCCGCACCCGGCGAAGGCCGATTCCTGTGGAACGTCGCCGGCCTCGCGCACGGCTGCGTCGCCGTCACCGACATGCAGTGCTACTTCATCCACAAGAACCTCGTGCACGTGTGGGACTCCGACGGACTGTGGGTGGGCCGGCTGCTTGAGAATCCCGACCTCGATGCCGCGCCCGTCGAGGCCTACAACCTCGCCACGGAGAGCTTCGGCGGCACGCTGGTGGAGGTCACCCGCAAGAACAAGGCACCGGGGCTGAGTGCGGGCGATGTGATCTTCGCGGGCTGCGGGCAGAACGTAACCGCCATCTACCGCATCACCGGGTGGGATACCTTCGCGCGGGACAAGGGCACGCTGACGCTGACGCCGGAGCAGGCGGAGCTTGCCAAGACGACGGCATTCAGGGTCGCCGCGGTCAGGATGAGCAGAGGCAAGCTCTCGCGAATGAAGAAGCACGTGGCGTCCACGCTGCCCCGGCTTGCCGCCGCGCCCGTACTGGATGGCAAGCTCGATGACGACGCGTGGAAGAAGGCGGGCGTGGTCGACGATCTCCGCCTCACGCCGGTCGACGATTTCCCCCTCACGCCGGCCGAAGAGGACAACGAGGAAGCCGGAACAGGCGTGTTCGTGGGCTACGACGACACCAACTTCCACTTCGGGTTCCGCTGCAGGGAGCCGAACCTCGACAAGCTGCGGGCGTTCGGCTCGCCGATGCACCTCGATGACAGCATCGAGATGTTCATCGATGCCGGCTGCACGCGGTCCCGCTACTACCAGTTCATCGTCAACTCGAACGGCCGGTTCTACGTGGGCAAGGGCTGGGCCGCTCAGCCTGATGCGAAGATCAGCACGAAGGCGGGGCGCGAAGCGGACGCCTGGGCCGTCGAGGGCGCGGTCCCGTGGGCGCTCGCCGAGGGCGCCGCTCCCGCCGAAGGCGACAGGGTCGGCTTCAACGTCGTGCGCAACCGATTTGCCGGCGTATCGCAAAGCTCCAACTGGAGCCCGCTGCGCGGCAACCTCAACCATACCCCGGCTACTTCGGCACGCTGTACGCGGGCGGCAAGCTGCCCCGCGGCGCCGTGGCGCTGATCGCGGGCGACGCGTTTGTTCGCAACCTGAAGGACGTGCCGGTCAACCTCGATGGCTCGCTGGCGGAATGGAAGGGCGTGGTGCCCCTCAAGGTCTACGATGGCGCGAAGCTGGCAGCCGACGTCTATCTTGGCTGGAAGCCCGACGGGCTGTACGCCGCGTTCGACGTGAACACCGCGATGCCGTGGAAGAACGGATCGGCGTTTGACATGGCGTTCAACGGCGGAGCGGCGGTCGGCCTGAACGCCGGTCCGCTGGAGCCGGAGCGCAAGAAGGGCGGCACGGGCGATGCGCGGTACATTGCGGCCCCGCTCGATGGCAAGGCCGAAGTTGCCGAATTCCTCGTGAAACTTGCCGAGGGCGCATCGGGCGTCGAGCGTGCCTCGCGCACCTATCGCACCGATGCGCAGGGCGACAACGTGCTCGACCGCGTGGCACTGCTGGATCCGAATTCGGCCGCCGCGCAGGTCAAGCCCGACGGCAAGGGCTACATCGTTGAAATGCACGTGCCGCTGCGCGCACCGCTGAAGCTGGAGTCCGGCCGGCGGTTCAGGTTCGATGCCACCGTCATCCTGTCCGATCCGGCGGGCGCACGGGCGATGCTGCGCCTCCCGTGGTACAGCACCAGCGGCGACGACATGTTCGTGGCCACCGACGTGGTGATCGAATCGACGCTGCGGCCGGGCAACTGGGGCGCGGCGGAGCTGGAGTAGTCTCCTCAAGCTCCTTGAGCTGCCAGACATGCTTCAGCGCGGCGTCTTGAGGCTGTTGAGCCGGGCGTAGGGAATGATGGATACTGAGGGGCAGGCCCCCGTGCCTGCCCAGGGCGGACACGGGGGTCCGCCCCTGCAAGCCTGGAGGCAATGGTGCAGGATCGCAATTTCACATTAAATGCGACGGTCCGCCCCTGCAAGCCGGGAGGCAATACATGAAAACGAGCTTCGAAATCAGGAATGGCGGGGTTGCCGTGGGACCCGAGAGCCGTGCTGGCGTCTTCCTGTATCTGGCGCCGGATAGCCAGGAAAAGCAGGAGATCATTGAAAGGCTGCATCTGGATCCGTACGATCTTGATTCGGCGCTCGACCCCGACGAGGTACCGCGGCTGGAGTGTACGCCGAATCGATTCTTCCTGATCCTGAAGCGCCCGAAGAGCGTGACCGTGGATCAGAAGATTCGATTCGACGTTTCATCCCTTGGTCTTTTTCTTCAGCAGGACAAGCTGCTGGTGATCATGAACGAGGAAGTCATTCCATTTTCGGGGAAAGAGTTCCAGGGGGCCACTGCGGCCGCTGACGTCTTGCTGGGGTGCATCCTCTTCACCATCCATCACTACCAGAGCCACGTGCGGGCGATCAGGCAGCTCACCGCCGAGCTGGAGTCGAAGATCGTCTCGTCCATGGAGAACCGCTACCTGCTCCAGATGTTCTCCCTAGGCGAGAGCCTTGTCTACTATCTTGATGCCATTGAAGCGAATGGCGCCGTCCTGGCGCGGCTGCGCACCGTGGCTGAGCGGCTCGGGTTCTCCAAGGAGGAGATCGAGTCGATAGACAACATCATCCAGGACAATCAGCAGTGCTCGCGGCAGGCCCAGATATACAGCACTGTGCTATCGGGGCTGATGGACGCGCGCGGCACGATCGTCAACAACAACATGAACGTGCTGCTGAAGAATCTGACCATCATCAACGTGGTCTTTCTCCCGCTCAACCTCCTCGCGAGCATCGGAGGGATGTCAGAGTACAGCGCATTGACGCGAGGCATCGACTGGAGGATTTCGTACTCGCTGTTTACCCTTGGCATGGTCGCGCTTGGTTTGGCGAGCTGGCAGATACTTCGACGCGTTTTCGAGCGGGCTAGACACAGAGGCAGCCAAATGCCAAAGTGAGGCGCGGACTGTGACCGAGTGGTCGTATTTCTTCAACTCGTACGGGCTGTTCAGCATCTATGCGTCGCGGCGCGATGTTCATGCACTACGAC
>Ga0307380_10004119_pt1 | contig 19760 bp, 24 predicted proteins | sample UN3MG_FD_202239 | JGI IMG/M metagenome (GOLD analysis project Ga0307380, IMG submission 202239) | Soil microbial communities from Risofladan, Vaasa, Finland - UN-3 | ecosystem: Environmental > Terrestrial > Soil > Coastal area > Acid sulfate soil | place: Finland: Risofladan, Vaasa | collected... | reverse complement strand
GAGGAATTTGTTTTCTTCGTTTGCCATACTTTTATTATATCAAGAAATAAAAAGGCTTTTCTCTAGCATCGCCATATGCTTAGGTCTAGCTACCCACGCCTTTGCCCCTTGTTTGTCGTAAATAATTTTAGCCATCTTAATGTTCATTTCTGTGTCTAACATTCTTCCCCAGTATTCTTCAACCTTTTCAGGGGTAAGTCCTTCCCAGTTTAAATGGGGTTCATCAATAATTCCCGCTTCATACAACAACTTTCTTTCTTCCTTGCCACCAAGATAGGTATAGAAAGTTTTATTATTTATCCTGAACAAACCCCTGTCTAAAGAATCTTCCTGCTCTTTAGTAAAAGGATTCACGATTTGGTCTATGGGGGCATCAGGGTCATTGTTCCAAACTTGTTCTCCTGACTTTGGGTCATACTTGGTTCTGTTGGGAATATCAAGGGTTGGGTCAAAGGCCTGGTTTTCTCCACCATACTTTCCTTCCTCATCCTTCCATCTCAAAATCTGTTTGGCTCGAATCGCAAGATCACCGAAAACTTCATCAATTACACCAGAGATTTCTTCGGGAATACTGGGGTCAACCCATTCTTGCCCGCCAGGGGCTTCTTGTTCGGGAACTGGTGTAGGAATCGCTTTTGGGGGTTCTTCCTCGGCTTCGACAGCTTCGGGCTTTACGGCAGTGGGTTCTTCAATGTTAGTATGCCGATACTTGTCCTTCTCTTCCTCTGATAATTCTTTCCACCATTGGGGAACTGGGCCACTTGTTACCGTAGCCCCGCCAAGGTCAGAGGCTTTGTATTGAAAACCACCTTCAGGGACAGGCGTTTCGGCATCCTCACGTCTTTTGAGTAGCTCGTCTTTAATCTTGGTTATTCTTTCCCAGAAATCTCCTAAGTTGATTGCCATTATATTCCTCCCATAAAAGCTGAAAATAACTTCTGAGCCCAAATAAATCCAACCATTGCTAAGATAAAAACTAACACTTGAGCAGTTATGTTTTCTTCCATTTTCATTATTCTCCTCCCATTTTCTCTGATGGGACTAATATGTAACCCTTGCCTTCGCAAGCATGACATTTAGCTTTTCCCCAATTTACAGTCCCAAAGCCGTTACAAACCACACACTTGACTGGGATGTAGGCGGGTCTTTGGTTATTTTTGTCTGCCATCTTTAATCTCCTTTCTTTTAATCTCTAATCTAGCGAATAATCAGTCCCTTGTCAAGGGGTAATTCTTTATATACCACCCCTCATAAATTTCATTATTTTCTCCTGTGTTTCTCTTGTTTTCTTGCTCTTTTCTTCTCCTGAAATTCCTGGCTTCATCATAAACTTCTTTAATTCCTGCTTGAGTTTATCAATCTTTTCCTTAGACTCTTTCTTCCGCCAATATTGCTGTTCGCCCACGTCAATAGGAGTTGTTTTCAATCCCAGAAAGACATCAAAGATGGTTGCTGGCAAACTTCGCTGTCGACCACGATAGTCAGGGACTCCCCTAACTGCTTCTTCAAGTTTTTCAGCTGAATATCCCCCTGGAGTTAATGGGGGAGTTGCTTGTTTCCAAACATAGGCGGCTATCTTTCCCCACCTTTCTTCAGTAGTGTCGAGTTCGCTGTAAATCTCTTTACCAAAATAGTCCTTATTCTTTTGAAGGTCGGCAAGAGTTGAGGTAATCGGGTGTTTCATTGGCCCTTGTCCAGCAAGGCTGTACCAAGGCAGAATATAGGAAAGGTCAAGATATTGACTTCGACCATATTTGTCTTTAATTGGGAGTTTGAGAAACTTTTTGTCCAAGCCTTTCATCCAGTCAGGTAAAACTTTTTCTTCCGTTTCCTTTTCCCGCTTGTCGCTAAGGCTTTCAATCCCCTTAAACAAACGCTGGTAGTTAGCAAACTTGGTTGGTTGATTCATAAAGGCTTTACCGAGGGCTGGCATGGCTTTGTATGAGAAGGTTAAGAAAGGAATACCAAGGACAGACTTACGGAGAGCATCAATAAAGGGCGGGACTTTACCATAGTTGAACAGGGCATCTTCGGCAATCTTAGCGGCTTCTTCGGCTGTTTTTCCTAGTGATTTGTGATGTTTAAACACAGCCAATTTCATCCAGTCTTCTTCAGCAGAGTAAACTCTCCCTAACTTATCGGCTGTCTTTTTGATTCCTTTTATAATTCCCTTCCCCTCGTTGACATTGGTAAACATTTCCTGAATCTCGTTGTAGTAGAAGGTAGTTCGGCCAAGCAATCCTATTTCCTTTGCTTCTTTGAAATCACCACTCTTTTTGGCAAGGTCAGTTAAAGCATCAACATAAACATCAACCCTCGTTGGTGAAAGACCACCAATGGTATCTGCCAATACGAAGTTAGACATTACGTTCCTAGCATGAGTAGCGGGGTTAGCGACTACTTTCCCATACTTCCAATAGGCTGTCGCTTTGTTAAGCATTTTCTCGACTGGGTCTTTAGTCTTAATCCATTGTTGAATGTCGTTAAAAACTGGGTTAATAACATACTTACCGCTTAGTTCTCCCAGTCTTTTGTTATCGGGCAACTTTTCAAATCCTTCCTTGGCAGTCTTGCTTACCCATTCTGCGTTTTCTGAAACTGCCCTGAAGAATTTGGAACGAGTAACGGCTTGGCCTAAGTCGGCTAATCCTTTGGCGGTAGGATAACCAGCTTCTTCAATTTCCCCCATAATTTTTCTTATATCTTCGGGAATATCCTTACGCTTCATGAACCGCCCCATCCCAATTCTGAGTGGCTTGAAGTCAAATCCACTTACCTTGTCACCCTTCTCGAACTTCTCGTATAATCGGGGAAAGTAAGTCTTGAGGTTTTTAATATAGGTGGTTTCATCTAGTAATCCTTCTTTGACTGCCTCAGCCCCAAGCCTAACAAACTCTTCCCTAATCGGTTCAGAAGCCTCTCCTAGCTTACCCATGATTGGGATTTCTCCTTTTAACATTTGGGCAAGCTTTACTTGGTCTTCGGCTGGTAATTTAGAAATTGGTTTGGCAAGTTCGACTGCCTTTTCCCCAGATACACCTATATCTCGCAAGGCTTTCTCGGCTAACTTGGCATAATCTTGTGGTTGTCCGTACCGATAGGAAAGTAATTCTCCAAGTTTACTTCCATATTGACTAAGCATCTTTGGGGTAGGAAGTTCGCTCAAGCCTTTTAGAACTTTGCTTCCTTGTTTGGTTAGTCCAGTTAGTTTACTTATTTTCCCAATGGGGACTGCGGGAATAGAAAAGGCAACAGGAATTGCCATTGCGTATTTGACTGGTTCGGGGACATCTTCTACTTCTTTAATGTATTCAAAAAGGTCAGTTCTTTCTTTAATCCCTGTCGGAATATGTTTAACACCAGCTTTTAGAGATTCAAATATAGCTCCTGGGAATTTAGTTTTGTCTTTAGCAACTTGGGGAGCAAGTTCTTCTGCTTTACGCCTTGTCCCAGTTAGAAAACCGCCAGGAATATATTCAAGACCTTGCATCCAATAATCAAGTGCCCCCCCTACTTTAGTGCCTCGGAATCTTTCGTAACCAGCACCAATTCTTTCAAGAAGACCAGGAGAACCCCCCGCTTGTGTCGGAGTTAGTTGGGTTTCCCCTTTTGTTTTTTTCCATTCATCGATAGATAGAACTGCCATACATATAGATTATCTTATGGTGTTGGCGTTCCTGTCTGTCCAGGGCGACCAGTATAAACATAATTTATTTCCCAGGGTTCTTTTCCAGCTTGCCTAATATAATCTTCAACTTCTTCTCGTGAATAACCCTGAAGTTCTAATTGGTAGGCATTTTGTTTAATAGTCTGGATTGTTTGCCATTCTGCCGTTGTTCCTTCTGGCTCTGTTTCTACCCATTTCCCAAACTGTTCTGGCGTTTCTTCCATTGCTCCATAGGGACTATTTTGATTATAGAGATTGATTAGTTCCCATGCAGATAAACCACTATCTCCATATTTCTTGGCGAAGTTTTCACTATTTAGTCCCCCAGCAGCGTCAGCCATAGCTGCATCCCTAATTCTTTTTGCTTCTCTTTCTCCTGCTGTTCCCACACCACCAGCCCCTAACCTTGACTCTTGCTTTTTTGCCAAGTCTAGCCTTTCTCTTGCTTCCCATTCATCAAACTCTCTTTTCTTTAAATCTTCTTGTAACCTAATCTGATTGGTAAGCGTCTCTGCTTCGGTAGCTGCCCGCTCTGCTTCAGCCCTTTTTACATCAGCTTGGGCTAGTAGTCTATTCGTTCCTGCCCCGACTACTTCCTGAATCGTGCCTTCCCTGCCTCGACTAACCTCACCTAGAGTTGCCAGAGTGCTAAGGGTTTGGCCTGTTTGTCTTCCTGTTAAAACATCTGTTTGGAGTGGGTTGACATCAGCCAACCTTGCTCTCATTTCCGCGGGGGCAGATGCTAGTTGACCAGTTGTATAACCAACCGCCTCTTCGAGAGAAGATACTCCTCTTGCGGCTCTTGCTCCTCGCACGCCCTCCATAACCTTGTCCTCGAAGGTTCTTGCTCCAGCCGTTAATGCCCCAGCTTGAGATGCAAGGGCTGTGGCTTCTTTTCGTTTAGCAGTAACTTGTTCTATATCCTGTGCTGTCGTTGGCATTATAGTGCGTAGCCGTATAGGGCTGCCTCCCTTTTCTTTTTAGCAATATCCGCTTCTATTTTCTTTCTTTCGGCGGATTCTGCTGCTTCTCTTTGAGCTAATGTTTCCTGTTGTAAAGTTAGTTTTCTTGATTCAATCGCTTTCTTCTCTTCTTCGGTAATATCGGTTAAGGCTTCTGGTCGGTAAGTGGTGATATTCCTTTCTGCCCTTGCCCTTTCAATCTCAGCGGCAGAAGGCAACTCTCCCATTCCAGTATAACCTAATTCTCCTAAAGCTCCTGCTTCGGTTTGTTGTTCTTCTTCTGGAGTACCTAACCTTCTCACTCGTTCCCTTTGGGCTGATTCTCTAGCCAAGGTAATTCTTTCAATGTCATACTTTGCCCCAGCTTCTTCTTCGGCTGTGGCTACCCCTGCCCTTCTGGTAATAGCCTCCTTTTCAGTTTCTTCTCTTTCGAGTAGTTCTCTAATCCTTTGTTGACCGATACCACTGGTTAAAACACCAGTTTGGACTTGACCTGTTTTAGCGGCTCTTATCCTATCCCGCCAGTCAGCCGTCTTAGCTTCTAAGTTTTCTTCCTTAGTAGAAGTAATATCAGCAAGGGTTCTTACCAAGTCTTCTTCTGTTTCAGCTTGCTCAATATCGAATCTGGCAAGTTCTCCCTCAATGTCTGCTCGAACCTCACGCATCTCTACTAGCAAATCTTCCATTGACCGAACTCGACCCTCCTTAATCCCCGCCTCTATCTCAGCTTTCTTCTTGTCATAGTAAGGCTTGACCTGCTCAATGGCCTTTTGGAGAAATGACTCCATTTCAGCATCGGTTAAAGCGGGAACACCAAGAGTAGAGAGCTTTGACTCGTATTCATTTATAATACCAACAATTTCTTGGATTAACTGTTGGTCGGCCGAGCTTCCGATATCTCCAGTAGCAGGAACGCCTCGCTCACGCTGAAGAGTAGCAAGGTCGTTTCCTTTGGCTTTGTAGTCTTCTTTTGCCCCTGTCTCATCCCAACCAGCATAATAAGTTCGGTAAATTTCTGACCAGTCCATGATTTTATTTTAACATATCAGATAAGTCCCGATGAAATTCATCTAGTCCTTTTACAAGTAAAAGACCAATTAAAACTAAAAAGAGTGAAAATACTAAGGTGATTAAACCTAGCCCTGCAATTAGTTTAAAAGTAGTTAAGAAACTCAATTTAATCACCTCCTATTCTTCGATTGGGTCAATAAGGATATAATAATAGACATCTCCGTTACTAGCAAGAGTGATTTTTAAATTAGTTGAATCAGCCCCAATATACCCTTGGACTCCTCCCCCAACTGGGTCAGTCGCCCCATCGAAATCTCTGTTCAATTTAAAGCGATAGCCACCTCCCTCAACCCAGCCTAAAACAGCAGGAGTGTAAGATAAATTATGAGCTACGTTTTTTAACACTCCACCAGTACAACTCACTTCTGCTTCCTCTTTAACCTTTAGTGTCCTTTTAGCGGTTGTGAAATAAAGTTGATCTTCAGTCGCTGTTTTGACATCCACCCCTGGTTCAGACATTTTCAATCCCCAACTCTTAGTAGAAGGGAAATCTGGGGCATTGATACTCCCTGGGGTTGGGGTTGTGTCAGGTTCGGCACTAGGTCTAATCCAAAGGTAACTCTGCTCATCTTCAAGTGAGTCGTCAACAATCTCATTGCTCCCATTAGAAGAAGTTGTCCCATTATCTTCCCAAATAAATCCTATCGAATTTCCACTCGACCAGCCTGGTCTAGCCAAAATTTCATTGACGATTGAAGTCACATCTATTGGAACCCAATCCCCACCTGAGGGATTAACATTAACAGTAGTCTGAGCCGTTGTTTTGGTTCTCCCGAAGGGATTACTAGAAAAATCAGAGGTATTATCTTCGTCAATTCCCCAGATAATCGAGTTAATCTGTCCAGAACCTGACCTCTCAGAAGCGTCAACATGAAACCTAATTTGGGCTGCGTTCACTGTTGTTCCTTGAGCAATATTGACATCCAAAAACCTCAAAGCTCCATTGTCGGGATACGAACCACCACTGACAAATAACCCCACCGCACACCATCTTGTTGTCCAAAATAACCCCTCAGCTTCAGCGGCAAAGTCGGCAGTTGTTTCTCCATGATAACAATATTCATTCATGCCGATAAGTCCTCTGTAAAAATATAACACCTAAGAGTAATTGTCTCATTTGCCATGAAATTTTGTTGATTAGTGCCTAAAGCAAATATGGCATTTCGATAGAAAGAGAGTCTTACCCTAGTCGAATCACAAAATCCCGCCACGCTATAATTAAAAAGGTCAATCGAGTTATAGGTAGCGAAAGGGACTTGGAAATGAACTCCTGAGGTTATTGGCCCATTCCCATCGCTTTCAAAAAAGGCAAGGAAAAGTGGAGGATAACCTAAACCATGATTGATATCAACATAAGTTCCTTCCTCAACAGAGGTATCGTAACAACTTGCCCAAATCCCAGGGAGAGTAAGAGAATGAGTCTTAAAACTAACATTATGATATTGAAGAGCCTTATATTTTGTGCTATAAGCCAATTCATACTCTTGGGCGGTTTTAACATCAACCCCTGGCTTGGAAATTTTAAGACCGTAGTTCTCTGAGGTAGTCGGCCCACCAGAACCCGAAAAATCCTCAGCCAAATCAGCTAAGAGGTAATATCTAAGGTTATAAGTTTTAGAGGCTGTTGCGTCTCTTGCTTGGAAATAAAATTTGGAACTATCAGAATAAGCATGAATGGCGTGATGGTAAGCATCATCCGCCCAAAGATTCCAAGTGCCAACATCAGGAACATAAGCATTGGAATAAGAACTCCCATCCATGAATGACCAAGAGGCAGTACATTTGTTAAAAGTAAAAAAAGCTGGAGCATACCCTAAGCTGTGAGTAATCTCCCTCGTTCCATCTCCGCCTCCATCAGTTGTGAGAGTTGTGTCATCCCATGAATATAATTTTAGTGTACTAAACTTAGTTGAATAGACTAAATCTTTGTCTTCAGCACTCCCAACATCTTCCCCTGAATCTGAAAACTTTAATCCGAAGTGAGCCATCAAAAACCATCCTCTTGATACCCAAGCAAAACCCTATCATCCGAACCATCATTTATAAGAATCCTCTTATTCGCCCCATCAATCTTAATATTACTATCCCCAACCGTGATGTATTCATCCACATCAAGAGTCCCTGTTTTTGCAGCAAGGACATCAAGTTGATCTCCACTTATCTCCGAAGCCGTGATGGTGTTGGCTGCAATCTCCGTAGCAGTAATAGTATTAGCCGTGATTTGAGCAGCAGTAATTCCTGAAACATTTAAACCAGCCGCAATCGTGGGGGTGATTTTACAGTCCTTTCCGCTCGCCCCTTCCTCGACAATGGCAAGCAATAAACGATTGTATTTAGTAGCATTAGCAACGGTTGTAGTGGATTGTAAAACTCCCAGGATTTCCTTGTCGTAATAAACATAGGTAGTCGCTGAAATGTTGCCCGTATTTCCTGCATCCATTGTCCCTGAATTAGTCCCGTCAGCAAAGTAAATCGTTCCCGAAGCCCAAGCAGCCGTGTCAGCATCGGTTGAGCTAAAAACAATATCGGTTGAGGCATTAAGTGGTGAAGTAAGCATTGAAGGACTAATCCCGCCAATGGGGATTAGATTCCTCGCCTCAAGAGAAGAAAGGCTATTACTTGAAGGAATGGTTCGAGTCATAAAAGAATCAAATCCGAGCGACCGCCAATCAGTTAGGTTATTCATATTTTCTACTCCCTTCGAAATACTCAGTCCAATCTTCCCTAGTAAAGTTTGTTTGGAAATGACAGTTCATACAAAGAGAAATTAGATTTTCTGGATTATTATTCTTTTTATCATAGTCAATATGGTGAATTGTTAATTTGTATTTTCTTCCCGATTTGGTATAAAGCTCGTTCTGGTGTCGGAAACATTCTTGACAACGACAACTATCTCGCTTTCTTATTTGTTCTTTTAGTCTTTCATTAAACTCAGCACCATATGGCTCAAACGATTTTCCACCCATCCAGTTGTAGTGCCTTTTTCCGCTCGTCTTCCAGATGTCTTCGGCAGTCCGCTTCCTTCCAGTATTAGCAATGCTAATATTTTTCTTATGCTTTTCTGATAACCCGCCCCTAGACCTTCTTTCCGCTACTAATTTTTCTCTTATCTCTGGGTCAAGCCACATCTTCTTAGATTTTTCACCCAATAGTTGCTTAGTTTCGTCACTATGTTTTCCAGTAAATCCAGAACTTCCCTTTTTAAAGTGAGTTCTTCCCGTATTAGTTTGAATATGAGTCTCCTTAAATAATCCCCGTCCTAGTTTAAGACCGCCAAGCTGTTTCTTGGTTGGCTTATGACCGACCCTTGACTTATGAAAACACTCTTGAGAGCAAAACTTTATCCTATTTCTAGGTGGGTTAAATATTTTTCGGCAAAATTTACACTTCTTTTCAATCATTGTTTTCACCTTTTTCTTTCGTAAATGCAGGAGAAAATCCGACATCAATACGATGAAGCTCAAAAAGATTGTTTTTACTCGTTTCCCTCAAAAGAAACTTTATGCGATACCCCCTAGCCTTGAATTTGACCACATCAGTCGAAGCGTTGAGTTGTCCCACTGCCGTCCATTCCCCATCATCAACCTTATACGAAACACTCAACCCGCTTAGTTTATTTCCATATCCCCAAAGCTCAAAGAAGTCTTCTTGGAAACGAGGCCCAGAGCCGTAGAACCAGTCTGTCTCAAGGAACGAGGTAAAGGCAGCAGTGTATTGAGCATCGCTAGTAAAGAGTGTAAAAACTTCTCCGTCATCATTTCCAAAAAACAATGCCTTGCCAGTAGAAGTGACATAGGTGTGCATATCTAAAACTTCTTCAGCCAAACTCATCCTGTTCCAATCGTTCTGGAGAATATCATAATCCCATAAGACGTTAGCCAAAGCATTACCTTCAACGGTTACATCTCCCATATAAATATAAAGGTGATGGCCTAGAACTTCCTGTTGGATTTTACTCAGGTTCGCCTCAGGAATTGCATCCCAATATTCCTGAATAGGCACGGAAATCTTTTGGTCTGAACCACCATCAAAGGCATATACCCCATCTCTGGCTGCCCAGAATCCCCACTTACCGTAACTCGTTACGCTATCTGCCGATACACAGCCATGCCCAGAAATCAAATATTTCTCGTCATTAAGGGTGAAAACATAAACGCTCGTTTCGCAAGCCACCAACATATTCTCCCCAACCTTACCTCCACCGACAATTACATCGTCAAATACAGTCCAATCATTAGTCGTGTCCCAAGTAATTGAGCCAGAATCAACTAAGGAAGACCGATAGGCTCTTGTCGGATAATCTGTGCCACTCACATCACAGTTTAAAAGATAAAGCCTCCGACCAAACATAATAGGTATTTTAGCTTTGGGAGCAGACGTAACATTAGTTGAAGTTGACCAGCTTGAACCATTATAGCTTCGAGTAGCATCTGAATATTTAGCTGTGAACAGGGTGTCTAGCGTGGGAGAATAGGCAAACCTTACCTTTTCGTTCTTAGTTAAGGATTGAGATTGGGCTGTCCAGTCTGACCCAGAGGAAACATAAGTATCCGAAGTAGAAGCTCCATCACAAGCCACCACGTGCGTATGAGTACCATCGGCACGAAGAAAATCAATCCCACCCAAAATATCTTGTGAAGCGGTGATTTGGGAGTGCTTAATATTATAGTCGCCAGTCTTTTTAAGTATTCCAATTTTGTTTGTGACTAAGTTCTGAGCTTCAGCATATTCACCAGCACCCACTAAGAAGGGGCTTACATTCCTATTTATTCCTAAGAATCCAATTAAGCTCTGATATTTCATTATTCAACCAATTCATATAAATCCGCACCAACCCCAGTAACTTCGACCTGTTTGTTTTCAGGATACTGTTTTTGTTGGGCTACAAATTCAAGATATTCTGGGAGGTCTTCTTTAAGGTCAGCCCTATACTCATCCCCCTTAGTCGAGTCTTTAGTTCTCCAAGCTCGCATAAGCCCATAAGTAATCAATACCTCTCTTGCCCCATAAGGAAGTCCGTGTGTATCGCCATCATCAGTCATAGTCGCTGGATAGTCCCAGTACCACATAAAAGCCATCCCACTTGCGGCTGGGGCTGGTCTAATCCCAAATTGCTCGGTGTTACCGCTAGACCTAAAGTAAATTCTGGGGTCATTGGTATAGTAACTCGTGTCTGCCTCACCTTCATACTCACTTTCAAACTCGGCTTTGTGAGCAGAAGTGGCTGAAGTCCCCGTTAGGTTGACATCTACCCTAAAAAAGGCCAAAAACCTAGTCGGCAAATCATATTCGCTTGTCCCACTTGTCAACGCCTGAGTGTCATATTTCCTGCGATAGTCAGGCATAGTTTTAATTAGTTCTTTAGTAAGTTTCCTCACACCCGCCCTCAAGTACCGACTGACTCTATTTCGGCTTATCTCTTTAGCATCAGGGTCGCCAAAATCCTCTAAAATCTCATCAGTCATTGAACGCAGACTTTCTTCAGAATAACCCGTTCCTAAAACTGCGTCAGAATAACTAGAGAGAGTAGTTGTCGTTTCGTTGTAATATTTGACTTTATACCAAGTAGTAGTCGTGCCTGCAGTGTCATCATAAACTGTTTGCTTTTGGTCAACATCTAAGTCAACCGTAGCTAACAAAGAATAAGTCCCTGTTTCAGTCGTGGATGAATAGACTTTAACCTGATTGTATTTAATCTGGGAAATTGGTGTTCTAGCTGAGTGAGGGAAAACTGGGCCAGTAGTATGTCCTAGAGTGACATTAGCTGTCGTTGAAGTCAGTTTGACGAGTTCAGTCTTCTCTTCACCCAACTTACCAAAGACACAGTAGTCATTGGTAGCAAAACCATCATAGTTTTCCACCGTACTTGAAGTAGCCGAGGCTGCGACATCGGCTGAAAGTCTCGTTTTTTGTGGGCCTGTTTCTGGATGGTCAATAAAAACTAACATCTTATTTCATTCTATCACTTAAACCATATTAAATAGAAATGCTCCACCCTCCACTGTATAAGTAACTGATAAATAAGGGTCTTGGTCTATTCCTGTATATTCAGAAGCCTGAATATACAAAGAGTTATTAGTTCCATCCGCACCAACGTAGGCGTGGTCTAAACAATCATGCCCTTCTCTCACGCCTAACATTGTATAGGGGTCAGCAGCAGTCTTTTTAATCCAACTTATTCCTGTGGCATTTAAAGTCCAGATATTATATTGTCCATCTGTAATGTTTCCTAAATCAATCTTATCTGAACCTTCAGTGGGATTGTTTATTGCTCCACATTGGTCAAAATCTTCCGCCTCTAGTGTTGTAGGGTCTGCTTGGGTGGTTTCTCCAATAACTACGATGTAGTCTTCTCCATCATTATCGCTATCGTTTACAGCCGAGGGAGGCCACAAATAAAGAAGACCAGCACTTATTTCGGCACTATCTGGAAGTCCTGAAGTATTTGGGGGGAAAAATCCCCTTCTTATCCTATAATTCGTGCCACTCATACCAACTCCTACATAGACGGTCGCACCTGTTGAGTCAGCAGTTCCAGTTGTGGCATCATGAACAGTATTCCAAACGGTGCTTTGTGTCCAAACAAATCCGTCTCCTGCCCCCGCATAATAGGGGGTAGTTGTTAAATAAATTTGGGGATATTTATAATTTCTTTCTAAATCTGAAAAATGAGTGAAGGCTTGGTAGTTGTCTTGAATCTTTTTGTATTCTTTTTCATAAATCTCCATCTTCACCAAAGAAGGAAGGAAGAATTTGGCTACCTTTTCGTAGCAGAAGAATTTAGCTACATAAACAGGTTTGTCTTTCTTGAAGTCAACCAAAAAATGCCAGCCATTAGGATCAACTTTAACGATGGGATATTTTTCTTTAATACCCAATAAATGCCTTCCCGCAGGAGAATTAGCCAACTGAAGAAAGGTTTTTTGATTTTCTTTGAAAAAGGTTCTATTATCCATCTTTTCTTATGCCTCCTCCGTCACTGCCAAACAATCCCATTTTCCCTCCTTAAACATTTTGCCCCACAATAAAACCATCATAAGTATCAGTTCCATAAGTTAATAAATTAAAATTAAAATAAGATTCCCATTCTTCTTCATGTCTTAAAACCCACCTAATATCACAGTCCCTACAAATCGTAATTCCGTTATTGTCGTCAATTCTTAAATTTGGATGGTCGGCATATTTCTTGATATGATTAGCCCGCAATTCCCCACCTCTCTTGCCACAGATTTGGCAAGTATAATCGTCTCTTTTAAAAATGTTTCTTCGCCAGTTCTTATATTCAAGTGTATCCATAAAGTTAGTTCTTTCCTTTCTGGTAATCTTAGATATGCCACCCTTCCATAGATTATTCTTCTCGCCCACCAATTTACCCCTTTGACTTAAGTGTGGTCTATATTTCAATCTTTTACCTTTATTCCATGCCACTTTTCCCAAATGAGCAATTCTATTTTTCTCTTTTGCTTCTTCTGTATGTGTTGAGCCACGACGATAAGTATTACCAGTGTGCGTCAAAGCAACACCATGCCTCCATTTATCTGGAACTGCATGACTCTTAATAAATCTCCCGAATTTATCCCTCATACGTTTTGTCCAACTATATAGGCTTGATAGGTATCTGCCGCCGTAACTCTGAAACCAAAGGTATCAGTTTTGTCTGCTGTTGTTGTAAGGGTAGGAGCACTTCCTCCTGCCCAAGAAATTCCCGCAAACCATGTAACTGTCCTCGAACCAGTCGCATCTTGGGTAATCTCCACCAAAAAACACTGACCATTGGTTTCGTTGGAAATCGCAATAGTGATATTCCCTGCGGGCATTGTAATATGATGGATATTCCCAGTCGCTAAATCAAGAGTTGATGTTCCCGCAGCATCAGGAGTATAAGAAATAACCGTATTGATTAAGGCTACTGGAGTGATTGTTTTATTAGTCAGGGCTTGGGTAGCCGCTAGTGTCACCAAAGTATCACTGGCGGTATCGGGAACTGTCATTAACTTAGTTTTACCTGCGTCTTGGTATAAAGAAGCAATAATCGGTGTAGTTAGCGTCTTGAGGGTAAGGGTTTGAGTAAAGTTTTTGAAAACAAATTCATCATTCCCCGCAAGAAGGGGGAGCGTAACCGTTCTGTCAGCCGCCAATTCACTCACTCCAAAAATATATTGATGGTCAGAAGAAGTGTCATTGATTTGAGGGGTTGTTATAACAGGACTTGAGAGTGAACCAGTTAAACCCGTTACGGCAGGCGAAGTTAAAGTTTTATTGGTAAGAGTCTGGGCAGATGTTTTATCAACAATGCCTGCTGTATCAGGAGTAGCCCAGGCACTTGTTCCTGTCGCAGAGCCATAAAGAATTTTATTTGTAGTCGTAGGGGTTGTAGCTCCAATCCCAAGTTTAGCCCCCAAAGCATTTATATCTTCTCCCTGAGCATTTTGGTCAGCAGAAGCAATAATATCATCGCTGTCGTAATCTGTTTTAGCCCCTGGTAGGGCTGCTGGAAAATCACTTGCCATTTTTATAACTCCTCTATTGTTTTAATTGTAACACTTTCTTGTTTTGAACCTAATCCTGTTTTTTCAGCCGAAGCCGAAATGGTGGGGATTTCACCTTGATTAGAAACTACATCCCCAGGATACCACCTATTGTAATAGGCACTCGTATCATCATACTTTATCCCCGAATCGTAAAGTAAAGGTGTGCCACTAACTGTCGTGGCGGTTGTTCCAGTTAAGTCTAAGCTAGGTTTTGCCATTATTTATAAATATAAGTACAATGAGTTTGCAGGGTTTGGTCAACACAAATACCTGTACTAAAATAAGAGTTAATAGGTAAATAACCATGAAGGGTTGTCATTAGGGTACTCCCAGCAACATAAACTTCAATATTTCCATCGCCATCGCTGGCGTGATTTGAAATCTCAATTACCGCACTTCCCACATCAGCTCCGATAATAATCCCCTTTAAATAGCCAGGCTTGTTTTTAACAACAACATCGGCTGAGGCAGCAGCCTGATATTTTCTTTTGAATTTACCAACATTTCTATCCATAAGTTAGTTCACCCCCCCCGTTCTTCCCAAAAAAGTTCTTGGTTTTAATCGAAAAACATTTTTCTTAGGTCGAACCCCGCTCTGCATATCCCTAATCGCACCTTTCCATAGTTTCCAGAAATACTTGTTGCGGGCAGTCACTTCTTTCTCAAATGTCTCATCTTTCTTTTTCTCAACCAATTGATTGTGGTGGTCAAGAATGAGACCAATGTTCTTCGCACCAACTGAACTATCAATCTTGCCTGTTTCTTTCATCATTTTAATCGCTTGGCTTATCTTAGTTTTTCCGAGCTTCATTACTTTATTTTACCATGTTTATCCACTGGCTTCTTCCTTTTAACTTCCTCAACCGTAACAAACTTAGTTTCTCCCTTGCCTTCCCTCTTAGCCATCTGGATTAGTCTTAACATTTGAAGTAAGTCAACATTCTTGTAATACCTATTGATACATAGTCCCCCAGCCAAAAGTAGGAGTGTCCATATGACATTCCTTACATAGCGTTTTTCCGTTTTTAACGTCCCAAAGTTCACTACAATTTTTCGCCTGCTCAAAGTTTCTTAATCCGTGTCTCTTTAGAATTTTAGAAAATGGGTCAATATGGTCTGCGTGTAAATAGCTTCCTTTTTTTCTACAAACCTGGCAAGTGTGGTTATCCCTCTCAAAAACAGCGACTCTCCAAGTCCTATACATTAACGACTTTCGTAACAACTTATTTAAAGGGCTAAGACCGCCTTTCCAGTTTGGGTTATTCTTTCCTCTAAGAGCTCTGCTCAATTTTTGTTTTGTTGCTTTAGTGCGTTTTTTCCCTACATTCCATTTGCCATGGCCATTCTTAAAAGCAATTTCACTTATTTTTTCTTTTGTTTCTTCTGAGTGTTTTTTTCCAGTCCAATTTAATCTAACCTTATCTAAATATTTTTTACTATGCAAAACTTTTAAAGCACATCTTTTAGAACAGTATTTTCCCCTACCATTTCTAATCCACGCAGAATGAGTTTTAAACTCTTCACTACACAGCTGACACTTTCTTGTTACCATCATCCTTCTACTGTTGACAACTTTTCTTTTGGCAAACTGATTGTTGGTACACCTGTTAAAGCAGCATTAGAAACTAACTTGGTGACTTTTAGTAAATCCACAGTTTTAAAATGAGAAGCGACGTATTCCCAATGAGTCCAAATTTCAAATCCTTCCTGATGGCACTTATGGCTGAACGCTAGGTCATCATTGGTTACTAACCTACCATACTTATCAAATAAGTCCTCAAATGGCCTCTCTATACCCTCTAGCACCCTTCTTTTGATAAATATCCCACCTGTGCCAATAGCATCAACTTTCTTTAGCCCCTCCCTCTCTACGGGGTCATATTGCTTAAACTCAATCTTTTTTGGGTAATTTTTACTAAATTTGTAAACATGGAAGCGGATGCCATTGTCACCCCAACCAGGATAGACTAAACCAATCACATCCTTATCGAAGTCAAGCAAGTCGAAGGGATTTTTTAAGGGACACATATCTGCGTCAAGCATACCAAGAATATCGTAGTCGCTATCAAGGAATTTTTTGGCGATTGTGTTGCGATTATTAGAAATCGGCCTTTCAGTAGGTTCAAAGAAGTTAAAAGAATACTTGTCACCCTTCTCTTTCATCCATAAATACAACTGAAGCTCAAGACCATTAGATATAGTTCCTTGGTTCAAAAGGTTGAAGTAAACCCTCTTTTTCTTTTTAGCCATTATCTTATTATACCATTACTTTTTCTTTGGTTTACAACCAGCAGGACAGGGTTTCATATTGTCTTCGACTCTCAGGTCAAAGCCTGTGCCACCACACGAACTACAAGCCATTTTAACTGCTTTTACTTTCTCTTTTGCCATATAAAATCACCTCCTATCTATTTTACTAAATATAAATATTCGGTGGTGATTTCGCACAGCCACCAAAGCGAAGGGGTGAGTGATAGAGTTACCCTCATCTCCAAAACTACGCCTAGGCTGGTGTCGCCAACTGGAAGTTGTTGATTGCTAACGGTGAAGTTCCATTGTCAGATATGTCTGCATTGGAAAACTCAGAGTAACAATTCATTACTGCGTTGTTGGTTGAACCATTCGCATCTACTGGCAAGTCAATCGTGTCTGGCCTGTCTGTAGTGTCGTCCATGAAAATACAATCTTTAACAATCGTATTGTGGCCCGAATTGTCATCAACCCCAATTGGAGTTCCTGTAAATCTACAGCCTTCTACCAAAACATTTACTGGGTTAGTAACACCGTTGGTTCTGATTCTAACACCGAAGTCCTTACAAGAGGTACTGAAAGTACATCCCTTAATAACTGGCCCTTCGTTGCTTACAGCGTCAATTCCACCAAGCTCTCCATCAGCCGTGTCCCTAATAAAATTACAGTTCACAATTTTGTTGTTGTAACTATTAGCCGTTGCTGAAAGGTGAGTGTCACTCGCGTGACCTCCATCTTGGATAGCAGCATACAATGGGTCACTTGTGTAGAAACTCAAGTTCTCAATCGTACAGTTTGAACAAGTGAGTTGTAAAGCTGGCCCTCCTGCTGTTCCACTAAAAGTTCCAGCAACAGGAACACCATAAAGTACGGTTGAATCGTGGCTACCAGAGGCAACTCCGATGATATGGACATCGCTTGCTGTGAGAGTCATTGGTAATTCTGCGTACCAACCCTCAGCGATGTAGATAACTCGGTTTCTACCTTTACTTTTCCTAGCAGCGTTATTGACTCCAGCAGTATAATCAGCGTTTACAGCCGCAATAGCCTCAGTCCATGTCTTAAAGGCACTTCCCCAAGACTTACCGTCACCTGTAGTTCCCATGTTCCTATCAACATAATAGACAACACCAGGAGTGTTTGTGCCACCACCTGCTATCTTTGAGACTTCAATCTCAGCGTTTGGATCAATATTTCTGTTTCTAATCATTTTTTATTCACCTCCTTTCATAGTAAAATTCTAAATAGGCTAAATGTTTAGCCCTGACAATATTCAAAAGAAAAGCGGGAGTGTCCTTAAGGATTTTTCACTCCCGCTATAAGCACCATTGCTTACCACAGTTTACCCTCCTTTCGGAGATACTTGTGGCTTCCTTATAGCGGGCTACCTTTCGCTGGCTTTTAGGTCAGCCAACCCCGTGTCTGAGTTAGAAAGCCGCACGGTGCTTCCTTTTACTGTACATCCCGCAAAAACGAGTGTGATCTCGGTCTGTCAGTCGCCAAGTCAGCATACCAGAAAAGGGCTGCTTCGTAAGCGTCTGATCCAGAAACTCTTGAAAGAACAGCTCCGTCTTCATCCATCCAGTCCCAGTCGCCCATCTGCATGATGAACAATCGGTCTGTATTCAGGAAGAAAATGGTATTGGGTTGAACATCAACGTCCGAAACCCAAGGAACTCCACTGTATTCAAGGGCCTTGAAACCACCATCTAATTCGAGGGTATTCACGAAACGCTTGTCAGCCACCAAAAGGGCTGCATAGCTATCTCGCAAATCAGGGCCAGAAAGAATCAACTTCACTGTGTCACCGTTTTTCTCAACAGCCGTCATTCCTTCTTGGATTAAATCCAGAGTCAAATCACGATTAGTTCCACTATTGTCGTCATTGGTAAAAGTAGAACACTTCCACCAAGCGTAGGAACTTCGTGACAAACCGTGCAGAGTCGTCACATAGGTAGCATCGTCAGCAATACCCTTAATACCCATCATTTCGTATGAGTCTGAGGCTGCCACACCTGCTCCATCGTGAGAATTTGCACGAATCACCCAGTCGTTATCCGCAACTCCTGTGTCAATAGCACTTGTGGTACATGAAGTCGCACTATCAACAGTGGTAATAGTTACATCAGTGTCAGTAGCCACACCACTATCATCAGCGATAATATCAATGACCATGCCATCGTACAGATAGTTCGAACCAGGGGCATCAACCGTCATGGTTGTGCCTTCTGCACCAGGATCACCGTTAATCAAACAACGTCTGGAAGTTCCATCGTTATTTAATTGGTAGTTGATTTCCTTTTTCATATCCCTAGTCGCACCCTGAATTTCTGCGTCCAATGCCCTGACGATTGCTCCCTTGTCATTTCGGGAAGCAGCCATAACTGGCCCAGAAACCTGAATCCTTGCACGGTTGTAAGCAACAGTGTCGGTAGGATTAAGGTACTTCTGTTGACCAGCAGTAGGTAATGTGGTTTCGTCACCAGCACCAACACCGCTATTGCGGTAATAGTGGGCAACCATTTTCCACTCTTTACCAGTAACATCCCTCTCGTTCCTCTGAACCTTGTTCAAAAGAATAGAAGAATTATTTAACTGATTCCGAATCACAGGAAGATAATCAATCTTCAAAGCTGCGTCAAAGTTAGATAAATTTTGTGCCATGAAATAAATTTTACTTCGTTTGGGGTTTAAACAAAGTCCTCATTTTCTCACCTCCTTCATTGAGGAATATAAATAATACCCCTAATAAAGTAGGTAAGCTGAGGTAAGAAGTTAGACTCGGCTTCTAGCAGCGTTGGCAGCTTCGGCAAAGGTTTTTGGAGTCTTTGCCTGCGGTTTCCCGCTTTCGTCCCCGCCAGTTGTTTCCAACTGTGAACCGCCTTTTTGCCTCTTCAGGGCTTGTTTAACTTCGTAGTCAAACAACTCCTTCCGATGCAACTTTTCATAGACGGTTTCGGGGTTAAAGTCTCGATTGTCTTCTTCCCGCATCTTAGCGAGAATCTTAGACCGCTCGAACTTCGGCCTGCCGTCTCCCCCTGGATATTTTGTCTCCAGAGAACCTAACTCTGCTTTGAAAGCCTTGTCCTTCTCGGATTGGGCTGTTTCTTCCTTTAATCCACCAATTCTTTGTTGGATTATTGGCTCAACGATTCGGGTAATCGCTTCCCTTACGGAAGGATCAACATCCTTTAATAAATCGTCCTTAGCAACAGCCTCACGGGCTTGTTGCCCAGCCTCACTCTTGGCTTCCTCTTCGGCTTTCTCAAACTTCGCTAA
>Ga0307380_10004118_pt1 | contig 19760 bp, 21 predicted proteins | sample UN3MG_FD_202239 | JGI IMG/M metagenome (GOLD analysis project Ga0307380, IMG submission 202239) | Soil microbial communities from Risofladan, Vaasa, Finland - UN-3 | ecosystem: Environmental > Terrestrial > Soil > Coastal area > Acid sulfate soil | place: Finland: Risofladan, Vaasa | collected... | reverse complement strand
CAGCGGAAGTGTCAATGCACGGGGTATGCTATTGTGAACAAGCAGGTTTTACAGTAGATAACACGGCGGTAACCTATGACGGCACGACATGTGACGAGACGTATCAGCTTTACATTTACACGCCATTCGACATAGTGAGACAGTGCAACTTCCGGCACCGGGTTCTAAATGGTGGGATCTGGTCAGTACAGGAATACCGGCTGGAATTAGCAGCAACCCCAATTCTGCAAACGAGTAATACGACGCTGCAACATTTGAACATTGAGGGGATTCAGTTTCATCAATCGTCAGCGGTTGCAGCAGCAAGGCAAACTCTGTATTTCTTCGGACGGGTAGATTCTACAACGAAAGTTACATCGTGCGTGATCCGGGTAGCAGATTGTCTGGGGGCGAACCTGCGGACAGGTTCAAGGGTTGACCAGGGCATACTGTATATCAACCACTGTATAGTGTATCTGATAGGTCTAAACCCGCCGCAGGTTACACAATCGGGGATTGTAGCTGATGGTGCGGATGCGTCCCAATATGTAAAATTCTGCACGGTTTATGGGTTTGACCGGCCGGTAGTTGGAGCGGGGGGGTCATATGATTCTGTTTTTAATTGTGCGTTTATTGGAAATACCCAGGCGTCCGGAGGATTAAACGAGCAGGATTACAATGTGTACGATATCAACGAAGGAGAAGTTCACGGTTACCTGACGGTTCAAGCGGACGCAGCACTCTTCACGGCAGTAGCAGGAGGCCGGGAAACGTGGGACTGGACGCCGATAATCGGCAGTGATTTGATCTTCCGGGCCCGTCACTTTAATAATTATACGGGAGACCTGGATCATGAGCCGGGGTGGCGATACCAGGGGATAGCACCGGATGCGGGAGCAATAGAAAGAGCACAGTGCGTGTCTCCGTTTGGAGTGTGCCCTAACTGTCCGGCGGATATCCAGAGCGGAGCAGGGACGGTAACCTTGGTTGATGGAGTGGCAACATTCGAAATACCGCAGGTGAATGTGCTGATGGGAGTTGGGGCTGATGTTGACTACGGAGGAGGACCGGCACACGGATATGTGAGAGAGATGATCAATCCGTTTCAATTCATCCTGAGAACAGGGGCCGGGGGGGTTCCGGGAAATGCTGCAGACCAGGCAGTGAATGCAATCGATCATCCGTTCGCGAGCCAATCGGCGGCGGAAGCAGGATATGCTGCTCTAACGGGAAACGCTTCGCTGGTTGCGGGAGATTATCAGCTTTGGTTTCCTTGTTATTGTGAGCAGGCAACATTCACAGCGGACCTGGTAGGAGTAGTCTACGACGGTCCAACATGCGACTTTGGACATTATATAAAAGCATGGCAGACGTTCTCAACGGTAAAAGAAAGCATAATGCAACACCGGGTAACAGAGAATGGAAGATGGAATGTAGAAAAATATCGATTGCGGCAATCCGTGGGTGAAGTCTGGATGGTAGACAACACAGGGGGAAACATCATATACATCCTGACGGAAGGAATGCAATTCTTCAATTTCTCGACGTTTGCAGGAACACGGCGAGTGTGGAGAGTACAGGGTCAAAATGGAAGCCGGATAATCTTCAGTGCGTGCCGAACGCGGGCGGTATATGCGGTAGCACGAAGAAATGTGATGTCAGGAGATCTAGCAGGTCCAAGTGAAATATGGGTATGGAATTGCCTGAGCACATTAGCAGCACCGGCAGGAACGCTGGCAAGCCAGGAAGGATATTCAATCGGGATAAAAAACTGGTTGAATATTTACAACTCGGCAATCTGGAACTACTACCAGCCGACAAACTTGAATGCAGGTGTAATATCAATCGGGAAAAATAATGTATGGGTCAACAATACAGCAGGAGCCGGAGGAATAGACACCCAAGATTATAACCTATACCGCGAGGTAGATGAAGGTGAAGCAAACGGAGTTCTAACAGAGCAAACAGACATAGAGCTATGGATGGACCCAAGTCAATTCACAGGAAACTGGTGTCCCCAAGCAGGAAGTAACCTGATCGATAATGGAATAGCAAGCCCAACAGAACCAGTCGAATTCGCATATATGCTCCAGGGAGATCTCGACCACCCATTCGAAACTGAATGGCGGCCGGAGGGTTTTCCGGGAGCAGAGGCATACGACATAGGCCCGCTGGAAAGAAAGTTCGCGGGAATAGTTCAATGGTACAATTACTGGTAGAGGATAAAGAAAATGGCACACGGTAAACCGTTTCACTCACTGAACCCGACGCTTAACGCACTGAGGATCGCGAATCAGGCAGCAGAGTTCATCACGGTATCGCCGATCACCGGAGTGGGAGATTATAGCACAATTGAAGATGCACTGGCATCAGGAGCAACAAATATCTATGTAAAGAAGGGAACGTATGCAGAAACGGCAGACCTTGTACTGTCCGGACAGAACCTCATCGGAGAAGACCCGAAAAACACTATCATCCAATTAGCAGACCACAGCATCGAGTTTGAAACGCACGACGCAACAAACGCTTACGATATCCAAACGGCGCAGGTGCAGCTGAACAATACGCAAGTCCTGGGCGTCGGCGGAACATTATGGGATACAGGAGTAAATGCTCCTTCAGGATACACGGATCCCTGGCTTATCATACGTGGCATGGCAATGCCGATTGAGAGTTTTACAAATGACACAACTCTTGACCTGACGCAACAATACCGGGGAGATACACAAACCGGAAACTATTACATCATCGATGCAAAAAATATCGGCTCATCGTTCTCAGGATTCACGGTGGAACACAATCCGACAGTTGGAACAGTGTGCATGAAAGTGTCGGGAATTAATGTAACGGTCGAACGGAATATCTTCAAATGTCACCGCCTCAATACAACACATGTAATTCAAACAGGGGTGGATACGAATTCAGTAGCGATCAAAGCGTTCATCCAGAACAATGAAATCTGGTCCGGAGCAATAGCTATTCACCTGAAAAATGCACAGAACTGTCAGGTCATTAACAACAGCATCCAAAGCCCGGGGGATCATGCAATCATGACAGATACAACAGACCATGATTGCTGGGATAATCAAATTAAAGACAACTCAATTTACGGCCCGACAAATACGGCAATTGAGCTGGACTCTGCATCAGAACGAACACTAATTTCAGGGAACCGCCTGGAAAGCTGCAGAGGGATCCTGATTCTTGCAGACAACTGTGACTATCTATCAATTACTAATAATAGAATGGATGGAGTGGGAACGGCAAACGCGATCACCTTAACAGCGGCATGTTCATGGCCGGTAATCGAAGATAATTTCACAACACCGCATGACTGGGAAATGAATATTTTCGAGGGAAGTGTGTGCGGAAATGTAGTATTAGGAGGAAACATTGCGGTTACCGGAGACAACAATGTAATTAACGATAACAATGTGACAGAAGGAAAGATCGTGCTGGTTGGGAACTTCTGCAATGTAAACGACAATAATTTCGCATATGGGGAATCGGACGAATGTATTCTGTTGAACGGAGAAGGAGACAGCGCAATTGGAAATATAATGGAGGATGCGGCAGGATACGGAATAAACCTGGACGGAACCGGCGGGCATATATGTAGCAATAATATGATTAAATCATCGGGGGCGGCAGGGATTTACGTTGACGCACCAAACTGTATAATAAGTGGAAACATAATTGACGCGTCGGATGCAGAAGGAATCCGAACAACAAATGTTGCAGACGAATGCATAATCAAAGGGAACAGAATAGCAGGAACGACAGAGGTAGGTATCAGATACCTGGGAACCCGATCAATGATCATTGACAATCACATTACAGATGTGCTGGGAGCCTATGGTATCCAACTGGAGCAGACCGGGGCGGGAGATGGAGACGAATGTGTAATCCGGGGAAATACAATCGAAACAGCGCCGATCGGAATTTATGCAGACTCAGATAACGGCGGATGCAAGATCGATGAAAACCTGATCAGCGACACAACAACGCTGGGAATTCAGATCAATGCAACAGGAGCCCATCACTGGAGCATAAACAATAATCATGTAATAGATGCGGGTACAATTGCAATCTTGCTGGATGCAGGCTGCAGACTGTCAACAATAAGCAATAATGTGATCTTCAACCCGGGATCGCACGGAATACATCTTCATACGGGTTTAGCGGATCTTCACTGCAGCATCATGGGTAATACGATTGACACGGCGGGGGCTACTGGTATACTGCTCGATGCAGAAGGCCAAGCAGCAGGAGATCGAAACGACCATTGCATCGTAAGTAATAATAATATACGGGGTAGCGGGGGAAGAGGAATAAGCTGCAATTCATTGCGAAGTATCATCGGTGGAAATCGAGTTGACGATGGAGGTGATGTGGGAATCTATGTAGCAGCAGGAGACCAAACAATCGTAAGTGGAAATGGCTGCGACAATAATACAACGAATGGAATAGAAATTGTGAATACAGCAGACCGGATCATCATCACCAGCAATATCTGTCTCAATAATGGAGCAAACCAAATTCTTAATAACGGAACAAACACAGTAGCGGCAAACAATATCGTAGCATAAAGGAAAAAAATGGCACTGACAGACATCGAAACGGTAAAAAAAGTAATCCAATCGGATAAAGTTTTTGTATCGGAGCAATTAAACAACCGGTTAAAGCTAGTACTTTTTAATAAAGCACAGCTGGAGTTTACAAATATAACGGAAGACTCTGAAAAAGTAAAGATCATCCGGGTAAATGCACCGCATGCAGACAGTCACAATCCGATAACGTTGAATGATCAAGATCCGGTTGACCTGGATGCACAAAAAATCGCGTGGGATTCGGTTGTGGTAGCAAGTGATCTTATTCTCACAACGGTATATGTAGAAAGTGATGATTACATTATCGATTACGAAAACGGAGCAGTATCACGAAGCTCTATCGGAAGTACGATTCCAAACGGTGGAACAGTGTATGTCTGGTACATTCCATTCGTAGTATTGACAACAGGAGACGATTATAATATCGATTATAATACGGGAGAAATCAACCGCCGTGCGGGGAGCAGCATCCCGAACAATGCAACGGTATACGTAGATTACAATCACACGGAGACGGCGCCGGGAGACGCCCTTCTGCTGGAACTGATTGAAGAAATGGAAGCGATGATCGTTCCAAAATTAAAAGGCGGGTTTTCTGTTGATTCAGCGGATAAAGGATTAAAAGCGGCGGCAACAAATTATGTGCTATATGCATTTTGTCTGGCTGCAAGTCTGAAAGAGCTAAATATTGCAGGTCGAAATACATCAGACGATCTGGCGAGAAGGTGGCATGATTTAGCAGATAAATATCTGGCACTGGCAAAATCCATGTTTTCAAAATATCTATCGGTATCAACGCAACAGCTGGGGGGATTAATCCAGAATAGATTCGCGGAAAACCGAAAACGTACAATCCAGTCGCCAACAATTACAGCCCGATTACGGAGGCACTAAATGGGTGGACATTGGAATGAAATCACACGAACCTCAAGTAAATGCCTAGCTTGCACATCGAATTATCGGGAAGAAATCGAGAAAAGATTAAATGAAGGTAAGGCGTACACAGAGATCATAAAATGGGTAGCAAAACAAAAACCGACGGAAGATATTTCACGGCATACGCTTAAAAGACATAAAACGAAACATGGCTTTAAAATGCGAGTGATCAATAAAGGAGAGGGAGAAGAAACAACAATCGACGAAGAGCATCTGACGTCGCTAAATGACTTCCTTGACGATGTTATAAGCAAGGTCCATGAGAGAGTAAAATCAGGGGCATTAAAACCGACAATAACGGAAGGTGTCAAAGCGGCAGAAATAAAGGGAAAAATCAAAGAAGGGTCGAAATGGGAAAAAGAAGTGTTAAAATTCTTCCTGGGAGTATCAGAAAAGCATGGACATAGTAATTAAGCCGGGATGGAAAGAGACGATCAGAAGGGGATTTCAAAGCCCGTCAAGCTTTGCAAAAGAAATCCTGGAAGCAGAATTGCATGAGGAACAGGAAGAGTGCCTGGACCTAATGGCATTCGCTGAAATGTTTGGATTAACAACAGGGAACCGGTGGGGAAAAGGAGAAGAAATTGCAATTCTGAGCGCGTGGAAAGCCTCGTATAAACCGGTACCCGTGAAGTTCAAAGACAAGAATTTGGCGATTCTGAATACGTCGATCTCACAGGATCAGGCGAACATCGTGTTTGACAAGTTTACAGAGTCGTATCTGGATCGACCAAAATTCTCATGGATAATAAAAGATATAAAACGGTCGCCATTTCCGAATATCACTTTTAAATCGGGAGTAACGTGGTGGTTCAGAAATGCGTCACAAGACGGAAAGTTCCTGGAGGGTCGGTCATACTTCTATGCGAACTTCGACGAGGCAGATCTGCAAAGGGATCTGAAAAAGTTTTTTGAAGATATTCTGGCGCCGCGACTGTGGGATTACGGTGGATGCCTGTCATGGACAACAACGCCGCGGCGGGGAAAGAAAAATGCGTATAAGGTCTGGGAAGAAATTATGAAAATGCGCAAAGCGGGCAACACAAATGTAAACCGGTACCAGGGAGATTCAAGAAAAAACAGGTTCCTGGATGCCAAAGCACATAAACGAATGAATCAGCTCCCAAAAAGATTGTTTAACAAAAATGTGCTGGGTCTGTACGAAGATTCGGACGGGGTAATCTCAAATGAAATCTGTGACTATGCGGAACTGATAGCAGAGGGGTTGCGAGACAAACCGGAACCCGGAGCGAAATATATAAATATCTGGGACTTTGCACGAAGCAGCACTTTTAATGTAGGTATCACGCTGGAATTATCAAACCCGCTGCAACTTCGGTCATGGGAGCGGACACAGGAAGATAAAGCGAACAGAACGCGAACGTACTGGGATCTTATAAAAAAACGGGTGAGAGACCGTCATATGAAATGGAAAGGGAAAACAATCATTGACGCGACAGGAATCGGAGACGTACTCGGATCCGACCTGGCGGGAATTCATCCGGTTTTGGTAAAACTGGTAAATCCAATCCGAGTGCAGATTATTGAAGAAGGATTATCAGCATTGGAAAATGGAGAAATTGGAATTCCACTACAAGGGGATACAGAACACAAAGGTATCGAACAAATATTAAATGGAGAGTATTGGTGTCTTAGAGACGAGCTGACAGATTTTGATCCGGAGGCGCTGGACTATATTATCTGGGATGTTGTATGCTGTCTGTTCATCGGGGCATGGTATTCAAAAGGGTTCCGTCCAAATAAAGTAAAATTAAGAAATGTAACGGTACCACAAGTGAATCCGCGAGCTAAGGGAAGGAGCAAATATGGCGCTGTGGCCGTTCAGTAAAAAAGATAGAAAAAGTGGGGGTGTGACGCCACAACTGGCGAACCGTCCATACAACAAAAGGATAAACCAGTTCGTGAAAACGAAGGTAAGCGGCAATGAGTTCCGGGACTGGGCAGGAAAAAGTACAGTATCGATTGCGCTGGGATCTAATGTGCTGGCAGATTATTCGCGGGCATATAAGTTCTTTTTTCAAACGGTGTCGCGGTATTATCCAATGGCGGCAGCGGCAGTATGGACATGGGTGAATTTGTGTGGAACGCGCCAGAAATTAAAATTTCTGGGAGGAACGGAGAACGAAAGAAATAAAGCAAAAACCGTAGTAAGCGAACTGGACGAGCGTATCAGCCCGTTCCCATTCGTTCAGGGTGGAGGTATGGATGTTCTGTTGGGGCAATTCTTTCACTACCTGTTTACATACGGAAGGTTCTCAGGGAACCTGGAACTAAGTCGAGACCTGTCTCGAGTAGAAGAATTCAATATAGGGGATCCGTTCTGGGTACGATTCACAAAAAAGGAACGGGAAGCATATTCATCGCCAAACGGTACGGATTATTTTAAAACAAATCCACATACGTTCTTCTTCTATGCGCTGGATATGGACTGGGAAAATCCGTACGGCTGCGCTATGATCGAATCGGCATGGTCGCTAATGCAAATGGCAGACAATATGCTTAAAGATCTAACGGCGTCATCGGCAAATGCGGGTGTTCCAAGAATGCATATTAAAATAAAGCAGCCGCAAATGATGGAAGATGAAAACGGCGAAGATTACAACAATCGGGCGGCAACATACTTCGATTCATATGTAGACAAATTCTCGGATATCGCCCCGGATGACAATTTCTATTCATGGGATGATATCTCAATCGGGGTAGTAGGGGGACACCCGGGAGCAAGCGGTTTCGTGTGGAGAATGAACCGGCAGATTCTGGATGAAGAAATTATCGCAGGTTTTCATCTGTTCCCGTGGATCGTAGGAAAATCAACACAGACAACGAAAAACTGGGTGCGTTCGCAGTTCGATCTGATAATGTCACAGGTAGAAACAATTCAAAAAATCGGTAAACGTTTTGCTGAGTGGATCCGAAATACGGAACTGGCACTCAAAGGAATTACAACAGTAAAAACTCACCAGACATTCGAGCCGGTGCGAGACCCGGCAAGAAAAGATATCGCTATAGCCGAACGGTTCGAAATCAGTAACGTTGAAAGTAAAGTAAAAGACGGGTTCATCTCGGTAGACGATGGAGCGCGGGAGCTGGGATACGATAAAGCACACGATCCGAAACTGATCTTAAAAAAAGAAGATTCTAATGACCCGGGACACAAAGATGACAAAACAGATGAAATGTTGGAACGCATGGAGAATATGGAAGAAATGATTGAAAGCCTGACGCATGCAGGAGCGGCGTCAACGGGATGCCCAATAAAAGAAAGGGAAACGGGAAAAGAATGAGCTCAATAATCCTGAATCCAATAGGAGTAGGAAGTGTAACGGGATGCACACCAATTCCGGGAGCACGTCCGAACTGGCAGTGTGTGAATGATTACCCTCAAAGTCTGGAAGGTGAATCGTACGTATTTGTAGATAACGGGACGCAGGAAGATATGTACGACATGTCAACAATCGAAGCGTTACAACGAATCAAGATCACAAGCGTGGCGGTGATCGCACTGGCTGAAAGAGAAAATAATACACAGATTTGTTCAGCTGAGGTAGGAATACGTCCTGTGGCGGCAACGTCGAGAGGAGCAATCGAGGCATTAACGGAAATATTTGTAGAGTATATAAACACATGGAATGTGAATCCGGAAACGGACGACTTCTGGACAATCGCGGATGTAAATGCTTTTGAAGCAGGAGTGCGGTTGATATCGGCAGGGGTGGGGTGTGAAGCGCAATGCACACAGATATATATAAATCTGACAGTAGCTGTTCTGGGCGAATTTATTACAAACTATTCCCCGTTTTACAAAGATATAATCCACAAAGACCAGAATTATTCAGTGATAGCGCAAGAAGATTACGGGCGCTCGTTATTTGGAGCAACGACAGTACAGATAAGATATAAAGATCCGGATGGAGTAACGGGAAATATCACGGGAGATATTATAGATGAAAACAAAATCATTGTTCCGGTGAGTGCGGCGGTAAATAATAAAACAGGCAAGTGGTGGTTCATGGTTTATGCAGTGCTGGCAGGAGGAGAGATTCTGAAAGGTAAACCGTTCTTTGTGAATGTGCAACCGGAATGGATCTAATTGAAAACCGCAAAAGACAAAAGAGATTTCATATGTCCTTTTCCGTGCAGTTGCACATGGCGGCAATGCGGTAATCCAAAATGCAGCGCCGGCAAACCTGTAGTTATGTGCAGTGAATATATGAGTAGAGAGGAATTGGAACATGCAAAAAAAACAAAAGCCGGCGACAAACTTCGGCCCCGTCGGGGAAAAAATGCGTGAATTGTGGGAAATAAAGATATTGGTAAGCGTAATAATGTGTATGAGCGTGATTATAATTATGCTGGCGTCGAGGTGTAGTTATGAAATGCCGGCGGAGATCGGACCGTTCCTTGTCTTCCACCCGGAAGACGGCATTCCACCGGATTGGTTCCTGGATATAATTGACACATCGAGCAATCCTCCCGATACAATCTTCATTAGCTGGGATAGTATAGGGTCTCAGTAAGAAGCATAAAGTGTTATATTACGTACATGGCAAATATAATCCGTTGTAAAAAAGACGTCGCTGTAATCGGCGCGGGTCATTGGGGAAAAAATTACATCCGTATCCTCAACGAGAAAAGGCGCCTGCATACAGTGTGCGAAACAAAGCTGCAGTTCCGCCTGCCCGAAGCGATAGGCTGGGTCAAAAATCCTGAATATATTCAAGAGAATCCTCAAATCAAAAGCGTGGTAATTGCAACTCCTCCGGAAACGCACTTTAAACTGGCCATTGAAATGCTGAAAAGCGGAAAACACGTTCTTGTGGAAAAACCAATGTGTATGTCGAGCACAGAGGGGGTGATTCTTGGAGTGGAAGCCAGATCGGACAAAAGAATTCTAATGGTAGGCCATCTTCTACGCTACCATCCGGCGTTCAGGAAAGTACTGGAACTGATAAATGCAGATCAGATCGGAAAACTGAACTACATTTACGCAAGTCGTTTGAACCTGGGTCGGATTAGAGAAAATGAAAATGTGTGGTGGAGCTTCGCGCCGCACGACATCTCAATGATTCTGGCGCTGACCGGGAAGGAACCGACAAAAGTGCGGGCATGCGGATCGCATAATCTGAAACGTATACAGTGCGATTCGACAATGACATTAATGTCATTCGGAAACGACATTGGGGCTCACATTTTCGTGTCCTGGCTACATCCGTTTAAGCGGCACGAACTAGTATGTATAGGAAGCAGAGGAATGATTACGTTCGACGACTGCAAATCCTGGGACGAAAAAATATGCGTCAGTATGCTTCGTCCTGATATAACGTCGATTCCGGAATACGAACCCGTAAAACAGGCAGAACCGCTGGAAATTGAAATTGATCATTTCCTGGAATGCTGTGACGCGTCGGGCAAGGAAACAGAAGTATCACCGGTAACAGACGCGGCAGAAGGAATCAGTGTATTAAAAATACTTGAAAGAGCTCAACAATCTATGGAGGATAATAATGGGAGAGAACAGTAAAAAGCAGAGCCCGCGGCTTCGAACGATGCTGGCGGGAGAAGAAATTGAACAGGAAAAAAGAATCCGTTATATGGCGCATGATACATCGATTATAGAAGAAGGATGCAAGATCGGTGACGGCTCGAAGATCTGGCATTTTTCGCATATTGGTCGGCATACTGTAATCGGAAAAGACTGTGTCATCGGGGATTATGTGTACATCGGACCGGAGGTGGAAATCGGGGACAGGTGCAAAATCCAGAATCACGTATCGATCTTCGAAGGAGTGACAATAGAGGACGATGTATTTATAGGTCCGGGGGCTATGTTTACCAATGTAAACAACCCGCGTGCGTTTATAAACCGGAGACATGCATTCCGGCATACTAACGTGGCAAAGGGAGCGTCTGTCGGCGCAAATGTGACAATTATCTGCGGTCACAGCCTGGGTCGCTATTCGTTCATCGGGGCAGGGTCGGTCGTGACTGCGGACGTTCTGCCATTCGCGCTGGTGGTAGGTGTTCCGGCCAGACAGGTGTGCTGGATTTCTGCGGAAGGGGCAAAACAGATGAACCGGCCGGGGGTGTAACATGGATTTCACGGGATTAAAAATTGAAATTAAGGAACATGTCGGGGAAATATTGGAAAGTATGGAAAAGGTACTGGAGAGAAGTGATTTTATTGAAGGTCAAGAGGTGAAAGAACTGGAACTGGCGCTTGAAGGGCTGACTGGTGCACAGTATTGTGTTTCGTGCGCTTCGGGAACCGATGCACTCTGGCTTGCGCTGAAATCAATCGGGGCCGGTCCGGGGGATGCTGTCCTGGTTTCCCCTTTCTCATTTATCGCAAGCGCAGATGTGATCTCCCGGGCTGGGGCAACTGCGGTATTTGTAGATATTGACGGGGATTCGTGGTGTATCGATTCAAACAGGATCCGCGCGGCGATGTTCTTCGCGCGAGGGATCGGTCTGAATCCGAAAGCGATTATAGGAGTAGATATTTTCGGGGTACCGTGTGATTATATAAGTCTGAAAGATATTGCGAGAGATTCCGGAGCCGTGGTAATCGCAGATGCGGCCCAATCTCTCGGTGGTTCCCGTTTCGGGATCAGCGTTGGAAACCTGACGGAGATTTCCTGCACATCATTCTTTCCGACAAAACCGCTGGGGTGTTTCGGAGACGGAGGAGCGGTATTCTGTCAGAGTATCGAAAGAAGAGACCGTATCCGAAGCCTGAAAGCCCATGGTAAAAAGACAAAGAGGGATAAGTCGGAAGTGAGTTACGAGGAGATCGGAACAAACTCGCGTCTGGACACATTGCAGGCGGGAATATTGTGCGCGAAATTAAAATGGTTTGAAATGGATAATTTCAAGCGCAACGCTATCGCGGAAAAGTACCGGGGAACACTGAAAAATGTTCAGTTTCAGGCGGTTCCCACAGACGGGGTGTCGGCATATGCGCAGTTTGGTATTTTATCGGCCCGAAAAAATATTATTTCGGAGACGCTTTTGCAAAGAGGGATTCCGTCACGGGTGTATTATGCGAGAGGCATACACGAAGAAAGAGCATTCCGGATGTTGAATCGGAGGGAAGAAACGTTCCCGATAACGGAGCGTGTGTGCAGGGAAATTTTATGCCTTCCGATGCATAGCTATTTAAAAGAAGAAGAAGTGGATCTCGTATGCGAGGTGGTAAACAGTGTATCGTAAGGCAAAGGAGGATTCATGTCGGGAGTAATCAGAGATCCGGGTCAATGCCCTTTTCCGGGGGCATGCGAGCGCTGGAGCGATAGCGGGTGTACAGTGGAAAAACAGAGTCCGCTGATTTTCTGTTCGCTGGCGGAGCGCGCAAGGAGACCGGTGGAATTTACAAAAACAAGCATCGGAAGTTATCTCGACAGACACATCGCTGTCTGGGCAGAGAAAGCGCGGTTCACAAGATCGGAGTTCGCCGGCTTCTATGTTGATGCATACCAGAAACTCCGGAAGGATTTACTGGGAACCGAGCTGAGGCTTCCGGTACGAGCAAGTCGAACACGGAACGAGGAAATAGATCCGCTGGAAAGCGAAAAAACGCAGAATGATTGGAATCATTTCGTCCGTCGGATCAGTTTTGGAGGCATATATGGCAAGTGATGCGCGTCGGCTTCAGGGTTTATACTGGGACAGGGCGCTATACCTGGTGGAAGGATGTGCTGCGGTAGATGAGGGTTGTGCTAATTGCTGGGCATACTCGTTCGCGCAGCGGTGGGGAAATCAGTCGGATCTGATAGACGCGATTCGCAGGCGGTGGTCAGGATTGATTCGATTCCGGAAAGACAAACTAAGCCTTCCGGAATCAGTTTCTCTGCCGACGACATGGGCGGTGTGGAACGATCTTTGTCAGGAGAGGGTGAAAGAAGAGTTTATCTTGTCGAGCCTTTTGTCGATGTTGGGCTGCAGCCGCCACACGTTCCTGGTTCTCACGAAGCGGATAGCCAGATTGTGGGATATTTTAGACGCATTGGAAACTCCATGGCCGGACAGCGCGGAGCACGTGTGGTTTGGCACATCGATTAGCAGAACAAGCGATAGCCCTAGTGATCTGCGTTTAATGCAGTTAGCGGTAGGAGGATGCAGCTATCCTCGCGTTTTTCTGTCGATCGCCCCGATGCTTGGTCCAGTGGATATCAGTTCGCTGGGCAGAGCTGCAAAATCCATCGATCTGATTATCTGCGAATGCGAATCGGGGCCGAAACGGAGAAAAGTGAAAACAAAGGATCTTGACAACCTGATCGGGCAATGCCTGGATTTTAAAATTCAGTTGTTCATCAAGCAGTGGGATTTTACAGGTCATAAGATTATTAAGACGGGGGAACTTCCTGTCAAGTATCAAGAGTTTACCAAGTTACCATTTTAAAAGGAGGTTTTGTGGAAGATAGTAAAAATGCCGGAATAGTATCAAGTGTTGGATCTCTGTCAATATCAAATCTGGAAGGTAGAGTGTCCAGAGTGGAGACACAGGTTAAAGAATTAATAGGTGTGCTGGGGCCTGTGTGCTTGAGAGATGATGGTCCGGTAAAAGAAGAAGTAGAGAATGTTGAAATTGAATGCGCTGAATTATTCAGAATGATAAATAGAGAAGCGGGTAGATTAGAAAGAGTCAGCGAAAGATTAGATATTTTATTAAACAATATACAAGTATAATCGGGGCGCATCCCTTACAGGGTCGGCGTGGCTCCGGGCTACCCGCTGGTCGGTGTTTCACATGAAACACAGCTACGCTCCCTACGCCTGCCTTGCGCAAAGTCAAAATCATTAAGGTAGCTACGATGTTTCAAAATTGTGCCAGAAACAGCGGGGCACTTCTCTCTTTATCATCAAAGTCCCACCGCTAAAACTCCAAAAAAAAAATCGAATGCAGTCTTCCTCCGCCTTTATATTGTGGGGCGAGCCCTTGGAATTGGGCTCCCCCTCGCAAGAACGTTTCGTAGACAACCAAAACCCAAAACAGATCGGCGAATGTCGCAACAATATTCAATGCAGTTATAACGGGACGGTTGCCCCTGCACACTTCAGCCCCTTCTAAATTTTGAATTATAAAAGCGGAACAAAAAAAAATAAGCCTTCCGCGTGCTGGGGTATAAATGCAGTCCAACTCCTCCCAGGCTAAACAAATTTTTTTTTGTTCCGCTCCATGCTAAGCATAGCGGAGCGTGTGCATAGCCAACCGCGGTTTTTGCGGCTGTTTTTCTTGCAGTTCTAACCGGGCAATTACGAATGCCACTTCAGAAAAAAAAATCTGTCACCGAGGTGTGAAGCTTAATTCTCTTGCCGTCGCCAGATTTTAGCCAATTGTGGATTTTATCGATTATATGCAAAACAGTAAATCCCTGTTCTTTTGGTTGCTGGGCTTAAATTCAAAGAGCGCCTAAGCGTCGGTTGCTTTTGGGTTTTGGTTGTTTTTTTTTTCAACAAAGGGGGTTTCTGTGTCTTTTCTCTGTTCCTCGTTTTCCGGTCTGGGTCTCTGGCTCGGTCGTGGTCTGTGCTCCCGTCTCGTTGCCTTCGTGCGTTCCGGTCGGTCCGTGTCTGTTTTTTGCCTGCCGTGTTGCCATTTTCGGGTTGTTTTCCAGCGGTCTTCCTCTCGTTCGCGTTTTGGCGCCTGGGTTGGGGGCGGTTGTCTTTTTGTCGTTGTCCCTGCTTCTTTTTCATGCTAACAATGCCGGTGTCTTTTTCCCTTTCGTGTGTCGGTCTCGTGGGTTCTCGTGGCCGTCTTCCGCTTGTTTCTCTCCAGTGCGCCCGTGGCGTGCTTTCCTCGTTTTCTCCTTCCGTTGCGGCTGCCGGGGGCTCTTTTGCTTCCGGCTGCTGTCCTTCCGGGTTGGATCGTGCCGTTCGTTCGTTTTGTCTTCTCTCTTCTTTTCCCTTGCGGGTTTTTTCTGTGTCCGGCGTCCGCTCCGCTGCTGCGTTGCGTGCCCGTTCTCTGCGCTTGGTGGCGTCCGTGTCTGCCCTGTTTGTTTTTCCCCTGTCCGCTTCTTTTGCTCATTCGGGTTCGTGGTTGTGCGCTTTCGCTGGCGCTCGTCGTGCCGTGCCTGTTTTCGTTTTTCTGCCGTCCGCTTCTCTGTCCTCGCTTCCCTGTGTCGGCGGCGTCGTTTCCTGGCGTGTCGTGCCTGGGGCTTCTGTGTCTCCTGCGCTGTCCGCTTTTTCGTTCTTTGCTCCCGTCGTGGATTCGGCGGAGCTTTCCCTTTTGTAATTGGAGGAATTTTAAAATGCAATTTTATAAAACATTCGGCGGTGCGCTTAAGTCAGCTTTTGACGAATCAAAAGAAAGGGATGATAATAAGAAAAAAATCATTTCCGACGAAAAACCTATGTCACGCGCGGAGTATGTTGAATTCAAGTCTAAAGAGCTGCAGAAGAAAATTAACAATCTTTCAAATGAAGCTTCTAAATGAAAACCGCAACCATAACTTATTCAGACGGAACAATTATTACAACTTCCATAAACGGGACTCACAAAGAAATTAAAAATTATTTCAGGATCGGAAGGGTCTTTAATGTCGGCAGTGGTGAAAATGACAAAATGGCAAAAGTTATTAAATGTGAAGTAAACAAATTCAATTCTTATTTTAAATAAAAAGGAAGCTTAAAAATGTTACAAGAACAAATTAGAGAATTAACAGCCGAAAAGTTTAAAGAAATTTATTCCATTGAGAAATTTAGGAATGAAATAGCGTACGCACACGATCACCTCGACAGTAATTCAAATTTTAAATACAAAGCAACGTGTTCCTGGCCGGTTAAATATATCGTTACCAACAAACAAATCGAAGAAGCAAAAAAAGAACTGGACCGGAAAACAAAAGAGATTCAGGAAAAGCACAAAAACGATCTTCTTTTCGTTGGGATGGGTTGTGCCTACGATACTGATATCGAAATAGGAAATCACAGAATAAGAACAGAATTTTTAAACTCAGAAGGATTACAAATCTTTGTCGAGTTCTCAAAGAGTTGTAAATTAAAGGAAAACGGTATCGGAAGTTTTGTGTGTACCGATTCAGTAAATCGAAGCAAAGAAATAAAGCTTAAAAGTTCATTTGACAGACAAGGAGAATATTACAACTTTGAAGGACTGGAACAAGATGGAGGTTTAAAATATATGGATTATACGCGCCAAACGATTCTTGAGCTGGTAAACAGGATATTTAATTGCAAGTTTAAAAATATCATCATTGATAATTACAATATACGATGTGATGGTATTGTCTGTGAAAGCCCAAAAGAATAAATAATTATTTCAAATAGGGGATTTCCGCTCGCGGGGATCCCCGGAAAGGTTTTTTGTGTCCCGTAAAACAGAATTTTTTAAATTAACCGTTTACCATAAAGGTCGGGCGGTGTCATTCAGGAATTTAAAACTGACCTCCGCAGACCCTGTTCGTGACATTTATAAGGTTTTGGAGAAGTACGAGAAAATCAGTCCGTTGACCGCGAATGAATTTATTGCAGCCAGTCCTTTCGTGAACCATGAACAGGAATTATCGTGTCTTTATTCTAACCAGAGGAGGTACTAAAATATGCATTCTTTAATTGTAGATATAAAAGCAAAAAAGGAGGATTTTGAATTTTACCCGACTACGGATGAAATAATTTTCCAAATGATAAAGGATATAAAAAATATAGATACTAGCTATTCAAGAAGATTTGGTTTTTCATCCATCCTTGATATCGGAGCCGGAACGGGTAAAGTATTAAAAGCGCTAAAAAAGGAATTTACGGATATCGATCTGTTCGCGATAGAAAAAGCCGAAACGTTAAAACAATTACTTGACCATTCTATATATATTATTGGAACAGATTTTAATGAGCAATCGTTACTTGACAAAACAGTATCGATAACTTTTTGCAATCCTCCATATTCAAAATTCAAGGAATGGTCCACTAAAATTATCCGTGAATCCTGCTCTCCTCACATCTATTTGGTAATACCCAAACGCTGGTCAGAATCAATCGAAATAAAAGAAGCCCTGAAATACAGGGATGCAAAATATAAAGTAATCGGTGAATTCAGTTTTCAGGATGCGGAAGATAGAAAAGCCAGGGCAATCGTTAATTTATTGCGTATTGAACTATCAACTGAAAAAGAGGATGCTTTTGAACGTTTCTTCAATGAAGAATTTAAGGAGTTGAAAGAAAAATTCGGCGATGACTCAGAACAAAGCTATCAGGTCAAACAAGAAGAAAAAGAAAATAAATTCTGCGGTCTGGTCCTGGGTACAGATTATTGCAAGAACTTAGTTCAGATGTATAATGCTGAAATTAATAAAATTAAAAATAACTATCTGTATGTCGGCAAACTTGACGCAGACCTTTTAAAGGAATTCGATATCACGCCCTCAAAAATATTAGATCTTCTCCGGGACAGATTGAAGGGATTAAAAAATTTATACTGGCATGAGCTGATCTCTCGAATGACCGAAATAACAAGCAGGCTAATATCAACGAAACGGCGCAAACTGTTAGACACTCTAAACGAAAACGGCCATGTTGATTTTACCGAATCAAACATTTACGCTGTTGTATTGTGGATCCTGAAAAACGCCGGTTCATATATTGACGAACAGGTTATTGACGTATACGAAGAGTTGATGTCAAACGCAAACTGCAGAAATTACAAATCAAATAAAAAGGTTTTTGAGGGTGACCACTGGCGATATAAACAAGAGAAACCATCACACGTGTTTTTAGATTTTCGTTTAGTTGTACGATATTGGGGGTGTCTTGAACAAAGATCATATTCGCAGGATACGGGGTATACGCTCAGCGAAACTGCATGCGAACACATTCGTGATTTATGCACGGTTGCCAATAATCTTGGTTTTATCAATTTTACCGATAATAGATTATACCACTATGGAGATCAGCCCTGGCGACCAGGGAAACCTCAGTTTTTCCATTGTAACTATAAAAACAAAAGTGAAATGTTATTTGAAGTCAAAGCACACAAAAACGGAAATCTCCATATAAGGCTTAATCAAAAGTTTGCCCTGGCTCTCAATGTGGAGTTTGGCAGACTAAAGGGCTGGATACACGAAGCAAAAGAAGCAAGCGAAGAATTACAAGATAAAGAAGCTGCACAGTATTTTAAATCAAATTTCTCATTATTACGCAGCCCCTTTTTAGCTATAGAAAATAATGAAACAATTGAACCTCCGGATCTAACTATTTCCGGTTCCGAGCCGGTAGAAGTTGAGCAGGTTTCCTGCTTATAGAAATGTATTGACATTCCTCCGGCATTAACTATTTTAGTAACATGAATAAAAAGGATAAGAAGTTGACAAATCTTAATATAAGAATAGATATTCCGCTCATTACCAGGCTTCGTGCTTTTTGTAAAAGAAAGGGTGTGGGTGTGAGCCAGGTTGTCCGTGTTGCTCTTTTAAATTACCTTATCAACAAACAATGATTTTTTTTACCTATAGCCGAAATGTCAATACACTTTTAACATTAAACCGATAGGAAAAGCAGGTTAATTATGAAAACCCTATCTAAAAGAGAGCTGAAATTAATCTCCGAACTTAAATTGTACGGATCGATTGAGATCAGTAAAATGTCAGATATGCGAAACAGAACATTGGGCAATCTCTGTATCGCGGGTATCTGCCGGTATGAAATGGTTGAATACCGGAACTCAGAAAATCGCCCCCTTATTAAAATTATTTACACATTAATTTAGGAGTATTCTAAATGCCGCCAGGATACATAGCCAAACCCCGCACTTTTCCTGAAATTGAGAAGCTTCCCGAAATATTACGGAAGCAGGTTATAAAAATGAAATACAGCGAGCTGCAGGAAACGGCGCTCAAATTACTTGAACCGGAAAACCGGTACCATTCCTGTAATAATTGCCTTATGTGTGCCGCGGTCGCAGAACTTATCGAACGGGTCGAGTTTGATAAATACGAACCGCAAATTGTTAAACAGATTTTGGAGGGATAACATATGCATTTTAATAAATATCTAAAAATCTGCGAGTGGGCTAGAAAGAGATATCAGGAATCCCCCCTGGTAATTGTTACATACAGTAAGGGGCAACCGACAAAATACACTCGCATTTGTCAGAGTGCTTTTAATAAATACATTTTTTCGGGAGAGAAATAAAACATGTCTGATTTATTTAACGGTACTGAACACGCAGATCCCCGCACAGAAATTCAAAAAGAATTCGATATGCTCATC
>Ga0307380_10004116_pt1 | contig 19768 bp, 15 predicted proteins | sample UN3MG_FD_202239 | JGI IMG/M metagenome (GOLD analysis project Ga0307380, IMG submission 202239) | Soil microbial communities from Risofladan, Vaasa, Finland - UN-3 | ecosystem: Environmental > Terrestrial > Soil > Coastal area > Acid sulfate soil | place: Finland: Risofladan, Vaasa | collected... | reverse complement strand
TGATGGACGCGAACGTCTCGACGGTGACGGCGTCGGCCTCGTGCAGCCCGACCGGCTACGGTGGAGCGGTCACTCCGATCGCGGACGGGACCACGACGGTGGTGGTGGGCTTCGGGTCGGGCCTGCCGGACGGCGACTGCTGCGAGATCACTTTGGGTGGTGACGCGGCCGATAGCGCGTTCGTGGCCAATCTGACGGGCGACGTGGACCGTGACGCCTCGGTTTCGACGGCGGACAACTCGTCGGTGAAGTCTCGGCTGGGCTCGGTGGTAGACGGGAGCAACTTCCAGTACGACGTCGACGCGGACGGCTCGATCTCGACGGCGGACAACTCTTCGGTGAAGTCTCGTCTGGGGAGCGTGGCCCCGGCGTGTCCGTAGCGGTTGTGCGGGCCGGTGTGCAGTTGCGGTCGTTGTTGTGACCGCGACGACTGAGTGAGGAACAGAACCGCCCGCCTGTGCCCCGCATCCGCGGGCGGCACAGGCGGGCGTTGTCCTTGCGACGTTGGGCATCGGCGGGTAATACCGGTTGCAGTCTGATTGTGCCGAGTGGGTGTCCCGCGAGTGGGCGTGTCCCGGGTTGCACAGGCCGCGCGTGAAGCTCGCGGCTCGGGAAGGTGCCTCCTGCCCGCCGCTTTGCCTGTCTCAACGATCGATCTGCAGGAACTCGACCATGTGTTCGTCGTAAATCTGCTGGGCGTGGGGGTCGGCCAATTGGAGCCCCATTTCGTTGACCACTTTGGTGCCGACGCCGATCCATTCCTTCCAGCAGGCCTCGCAGACCCCGTTCCAGACTTGCTCGCCGAGATCGCCCTTGAACGGTCTCTTCTCCATCCGCCTGGCGGGTCGGCCACAGCGGGCACAGTGGAAATCCGCGCCGTCGACCGGCACCTCGGCCGCCGCCGGTCGACCGGGCGGCTCCGGGGGCGACTCGCCCAGTTCGGTCATCAGTTGGGCCATTTCATCGCGCGGCATGCGGTCGCCCCGCCGGTCGGCCACCGCGATGCCGGCCTCGAGCGTCTGGAGGGCGGCGTCCCGCTTGTCCAGTCGGACCTGGGCCGAGGCCAGGACGGCATAGGCTTTGGAGAACTCCGGATTGATCTGGATCACCCGCTCGAGCGCAGGCAGGGCCTCGGCGAGGCGACCGGCCTCGACCAGGGCTTTGCCCAGGCTGAAGTGCCCCAGCTCGTTATCCGGATCAGCCTCGACCATTCTGGTGAACTGTGCAATGCGATCCTCGTGTTCCATATTCGCTTCGCGCGCCGGGTGACGTTATCGCCACGGTGCGCCCTTTCTGTCGGGTACGGGCTCCCGATCCGCCGGCTTCCTAAAACCGGCCCGTGGGCCTATGATTCGCGGTTCCCGTCGGTCGTCGAGATCGGCGGGCAACCGGGGCCGGATCACAGGGGATTGTAGACGGGTCCATGTCAACCGCCACCGCGAGCGAGAGACTCGCCAACAGCACGTTTCTGCGGGCCTGCCGCCGGGAACCGGTGGACTACACGCCCATCTGGATCATGCGTCAGGCCGGCCGCTACCTGAAGGCCTACCGGGACCTGCGGGCCAAGTTCTCGTTCCTGGACATGTGCAAGAGTCCCGAACTGGCCACCGAGGTGACCTTGATGCCCATCGAGGCCATCGGCGTGGATGCGGCCATCCTGTTCGCCGACATCCTGCTGATCGCCGAGCCGATCGGGGTGGGGCTGACGTTCGCCGCGGGCGAGGGGCCGTCGCTGCCCAATCCCATCCGGCAAGCGGAAGACCTCGAGCGGCTGCGTGAGGTGGAACCGGATGAATCGCTGGGCTTCGTCTTCGAGGCCGCCCGACTCGTCCGCCGGGCACTGCCGCCCGACATCCCGCTGATCGGGTTCGCCGGAGCGCCCTTCACGGTGGCGTCCTATCTGGTGGAGGGCAAGGGTTCGCGCGATTACCTGCACACCAAGTCGCTGATGTACCGCGACCCCGGCGCCTGGCACGCCCTGATGGAGCACTTGTCGCGGGGGTTGGTGAAATACCTCAACGGTCAGATCGCGGCCGGCGCCAGCGCCGTCCAACTCTTTGACAGTTGGGTGGGGGCCCTTTCGCCGGACGACTACCGCGACTTCGTCCTGCCGCACACGCGAAAGGTGATCTCCGGGCTGACGCCGGGCGTTCCGGTCATCCACTTCGGCACGGGCAATCCGACCTTGCTGGAGTTGATGCGCGACGCCGGCGGGGATGTCATCGGGCTCGACTGGCGTGTGAACCTGGACGAGGGCTGGCGGCGGGTGGGCTACGACCGCGGCGTCCAGGGCAACCTCGACCCCGTGACTCTGTTGGCCGAACCGGACGAAATCCGCCGCCGGGCCAAGGTCGTCCTGGACCGAGCGGGCGGTCGCAATGGTCACATCTTCAACCTGGGCCACGGTATCATGCGGCAGACGCCCCCGGACCACGCCCGGGCCCTGGTCGACGCCGTGCACGAACTCAGCGCCCGGTGACACGCCCGGCGGGACGTGTGGTTTTGGCGCCACACGGGCGCACCTTCTTGTAGGATACCGACGTGTCCAGGGACCGTCGCAGGCCGAAGTCCGCGCCCGACACCGACACCGGCACCGTGCGGCCGGCGCGGACGTTTGCATCCGTGCCGCGAGCGCTCGGTCGGCTGGACCTGAAACTCTGCGCGGCCGTCTTCCTCGCAGCGTTTGCCCTGCGAGTCCTGTACCTGGGCGAGATCGTTCACCAGCCCGAGTTCGACCTGCCGGCCGTGGACGCGGGCTATCACGACTACTGGGCCTGGGGGCTGGCCAGCGGTGAGTGGGCGCCGCCGCCGTACCGCGAGGACCCGCAGATCCAATCGACGCCCTACTTCCGCCCGCCGTTGTGTCCGTACTTTCTGGCGCTGATCTACTCGATCTTCGGGCACAACTACGTGGCCGTCCGGGTCGTTCAGATGCTGCTCGGCTCGCTGAGCTGTGTTCTGGCGTATGTACTCGCGGCGCGGCTCTTCGACCGCGGCACGGCCATCGTCAGCGGCGGCTTCATGGCCGGGTACTGGGTGTTCATTTACTTCGACAGTGAACTGCGGGAAGTCGTGTTGCTGGTGTTCCTGCTGGAGGCGTTGGTGCTCGGACTGCTGTCGCTGCGCGTTCGCCCGGGGCCGCTTCGCGCGCTGGGGTGCGGGGTGTTGCTGGGGCTGGCGGCCCTGGCCAAGCCCAACGCGCTCCTGCTGATCCCGGTCGTGATTCTGTGGCTCTTGCTCGTCAACCGCCCCGGGGCTTGCTGGAGGCGCGGGGCACGGGTCGGCACCGGGCTGGTGGTCGGGACGATTCTCACCATCGCACCGGCCTTCTTGCGAAACAGCCTAGTGGCAAAGGACGGGGTTTTCATCTCCGCCAACGGCGGGATCAACCTGTACGCCGGCAACAACCCGGTGGCCAGCGGCTACGACGTGCGGCTGCCGCCGCCGCTCCCGGAGTTCGCCAGCTCCTGGGAGTACCCCCAGGTTGTGCGGCACGTTCAGCGAATCGAAGGCCGGCCGATGAAAGGCTCCGAGGTCTCCGGCTGGTTCGCCCGGCAGGCTCTCGAGCACGTCAGGTCGGACCCCGGTGGTACGGCCGCCCTCGTCCTGCGCAAGGCGATCCTGTTCTGGGGCGGAGTCGAGATCGTCAGTGAGCGGGACTTGAACGCGGCCCGCGGCGAGTCCGCGCTCCTTCGCCTGTTGCCTGGAGACTTCTCGACCCTGCTGGCGTGCGCGGTTGTCGGCTTCGTTTTCACCCTGGGCAGGCCCGGCGAACGCCGACCGAACCTTGCTGAGCCCCGGGCCGCTGCGGTCGCGTCCCCACACCGGGCGGACCTGGCCCTGATCGTGCTTCTGGTAGGCACGTATTTCGTCTCCTTCCTGCCCTTCTTCGTCACGGCCAGATACCGCGCCGCGATCATCCCGTTTATGGTGGTGTTCGCGGCGTACGGGTTGGTTCGCATCGCTGTCGGATTCCTGGAGGGGCGGGTCGTAACTGGGGTGGTCGCGCTTGTCGCGATCGTCGCCCTGTATCTGGGCAACAGCGTCGACTACTACAACGTCTCCGATGACGGCTTCAAGGCGGCGTACGACCGGGCCGTGGCGCTTGGCAAGAAGGGCCGGCCCGAAGACGCCATCACCCATTACCGCGAAGCCCTGCGGATCAGGCCCTATGCTCCCAAGGCGCACAACAACCTCGGCTTGCTCCTGGCTGAGCGCGGTGAGGCCGGTGAGGCCATCGAACATTACGCCCAGGCCCTGCTGGTGCAACCCGAATACGCCGAAGCCCACAACAACCTGGGGGCCGAGTTCCTCAAACAGGGCGATCTGGATGGGGCGGTCGTCCACTGCGGTGAGGCGGTGCGGCTGCGACCGGAGTTCGTTCTGGCACGCAAGAATCTCGCCCTGGCTCTGGCCCTGCAGGGCCGGAACGACGAAGCCATCGACCAGTACCGAGAGGCTCTGCGGGTTCAGCCCCGCGATGCGGGTGCACGTTACAATCTGGGCATTCTGCTGAGCCGTCAGGGTCGCATCGAGGAAGCCATCCGCGAATACCGGACGGCTCTGGAAATCCAACCCGACGACGCCAGGACGCGCCAGGCGCTCGACGAGGCACTGGCGCAGCAGGGCGGCATAGACCGGTCCTGAACAAGGTCTTTCATCGCAGGCAGGTGTGGACTATCGGCTCGGTGTCTAGAACGGGCACTCCGGAGGTACGGCTCCGTCGGGGCCGGTGAAGCAGGCGTCGAAGACGTCCAGGTCGGCCAGGTCCACGTCCTGGTCCAGATCGAAGTCGAAGACGGCCGTCGGGGCCGGGCAGGTGCCGGGGATGGCTTGGCCGTCGCCACCGAAGCAGAGCTGGAAGTCGGCGAAGTCCTCCAGGTCGTGATCGCCGTCGCCGTCGGCATCGGCCAGGTTCGCGTAGACGCGGGTCATGCCCAGGTCGCAGAACTCGCCGAAGCCGCGGGCCGGGCTGCTGCCGCGGACGCGGTAGAAGTAATCGTCGTCGCTGCGCCCGGTGATGGGGTAGGACGTGCCGGCGATGCTGCTGGACAGCGTGGTGATGTCCGACCACCTCGCGACCGGGTGGATGTCATCCACGTAGAAGCCTTCCCCGGTGGTGTTCGTATCGGTCGTGTACCGGAATCGCAGGTAGATCGACCGCCCGGCGTAGGCGTCGAGGCTGTAGGACTGTTGCACCCAGTTACCGCTGGAGCCGGTGAACTTGTCCAGCACGTCGAATTGTCGCCCGTCGGCCGACACCTCCACTATGGCCATGTCCCAGTCCGTCTCGATGTTGTACCAGGTCCAGAACGTGAGTTGATCGCCGGCTTCGACGGGCAACGGGTCGGTCGTCGTCATGGCCGCGATGATCTCGTTGCCGGGCGGCGACTTGAAACTGGAGAAGCCCAGGTGGGCGCGGGTGTTGCTGGTGGAGAACCCGTCCAGGTTCCAGTTACCGGCGCCGAGTTCGGCGCCGTCGCTCTGTCTGGACAGGCCGGTGAGTTCCTGCAACTCGTAGAGTGTCGCCCCGGCATCGGGATTCTTCTGGACCCAGGAGACGGTGTAATCGCCGTCCGCGTCGACAGGGGGCGTGGTCAGGATCGGTGGCAGCACGAAGGGCACGAGTTGGCTCTGCGCTGCGGCGGCCTGCTGCAGCACGTACAAGGCCCCGTCCCAGTTCTTGTCCAACAGGGCCTGCAACAGGCTCTCCGCCGGATGGAACGAGGTCCCCATTTCCACCGTATAGCCCAGCGTGTTCTTGCCCAACTCGTAATAGCGATATCCATAGGCCCAGTCATCCGATCCGCCCGTCGTCGGATAGAGGGCCGAGGCCTGCTGCGCGGTGTAGCCGCCGATCGCGGAGGCCATCCCCTGCCCGATGGAGACGAACAGGGCGTCGTCGTCGGTCTGGACACTGCCGTCGAACCCCCAGGGCCAAAGCACCAGTTGGGAGTAGGTATGGTAGGAGATGGAGATGACGACGTCGCGCGTGGCGAAGAAGTCGCGGATGGCCTGAGTCTCGGGTTCGGAGAGCGGCCAGGGCCCGACGTAGGTTTCGTAACCGGGTTGGTGGCTCTGCGAGCCGGTGCCGATCGAGCCCCAGGCCCCGTCCTTGTGACCGCTGGCCGACCCGTCGTAGTTGCGGTTCAGGTCCACGCCGTAGACGCCGGCACCGAGGTCCCGGCGGTTCTGACGCCACCATTCGTCCACGTCGCGGCTGTAGACCAGGCCGTCCGGGTTGACGCAGGGGATCACCCAGATGCGGTTGTTGTCCACGAGATTCTGGATGGTGGGATTGGAAGCGTATTGCGACGTGAGCCGGCCGGCGATGTCCAGGGTTACTTCCACGCAGGGCCATTCGCGGGCGTGGTGAAGACCCATGTACTGCACGCCCGGCTCGCCCTCGTCGACGCCGGGGTTGTCGGTGATCTCCAGGCACCAGATGGTGCGCCCCTCCCACGACGTACCGATGGAGTAGAGATCGGTGATGGCGGGGTAGTTCGTCGCCATGGCGGCCAGTTCGGTCTCCATGTCGGCGAAGCTGTGGTAGGTGGCCCGCAGGCCGGCCGGGGTCACGCCGACGTCGCGGGGCACGATCTCGAAGGGAATACCGGCCGCCTCCAGTTGGCGGCGCTGGAGTTCGGTCACCACCAGGTCCAGCGATCGGCCCGGATCGACGGTGCCGGCCACGTCCCACGCCCGCAGCACGCGCTTGAGTCCGGTCACGGTTTGTTCTAAGGTGACGTCCACGCGGATGATGCCCTTGGCGTCATCCGCGAGAGCCGCCCGGCCCTGTGCCTCGGGCGGGGAATCCGCCAGCGAAACGCCGCAACACCAGATTATCCCCAGTACGGTCGCCAAGACGTGCAGACGTACCTGCATCTTTCCACTCCTCTTGCGTTTCGCAGACCTGAGGGGAGGACCCGGCGTCGCTCTCGAACGCACACATGCGACCTGACGGCGATGATCCTCTGGGATCCCTTCGGTCGTGCGGCCGACAAACCTATGACATTGTAGCAGGATGGCCGCACGCAGGACAGGCGTGTGAGGACCTTTCGGGGTCGCCCGCCCGGGTGGTTTTCCTTGCGTGCTGCGTGCGGGGCACCGCCCGTCTCGCGTCCGAAATGCCGATCGACCGCCGATATCGGTCCATGCGGGACCGCAAGTGCTTCAATGTTGGCACTTAGCCCTCAGTCCTCAGCCATCAGTCGTCAGTCCTGCTTTGGGGGCCTCTCGAACAGGGAGGCGCACTCTTCGAGCCGGTTCTCCCTTCCGGCGTGGACGGCGAACGTGCCCTTGGACCAGATGGCGGCCGATCCGAACAGCCCGTCCTTGCGCACCGCGTAGAAGATCAGGTCGAAGTTGGGCCGCCCGTCACTGCGTTTCAGGCGCGGGTCGTGATTGCGGGCCACGACCCGGCGGAGCACGTCCAGGCAGGCCATCGTCGGCGTCTTGCCCTGTCGCATCGCCTCGACCACGCTGAAGGACCCGCAGTTGAGAATGGCCGCCTCGCCGCGCCCGGTCGCGCCGGCCGCGCCGATCTCGTTGTCCACGAACAGGCCGGCCCCGATGATCGGCGAGTCCCCCACCCGCCCGGGGATCTTGTAGCTCAGCCCGCTGGTGGTGGTGACGCCGGCCAGATTGCCGGACGCATCCAGCCCGCAGCAGTTGATCGTCCCGCAGGTGTAGTGGACGCCATGCGCCCCGACCCACATCGCCCCCGGACCGGGCAGGATATCGCGGCCTATCGGCGCCAGCGCCGAGACCGGCTCGTCCTCGGGCTCAACTTCCGGGCCGATCCAATCGTCATCCGGGCGGGCCTCCTTCCACTTCAGCCACTCCCGGCGGGCGTCGTCGGTGAGCAGTTCCTCCTCCTTGAAGCCGTGGGCCTTGGCGAAGCGCAGGGCGCCCTTGCCGACGATCAGCACGTGGTCGGTGCGCTCCATGACCAGCTTGGCCACGCGCGAGGGCGTCTTGATGTGACGCAGCCCGGCGACCGCCCCGGCGTTGTGCGTCGGCCCGTGCATGACGCAGGAGTCCAGCTCGACCACGCCGTCCTCGTTGGGCAGTCCGCCGTAGCCGACGGTCATATCCTGGGGATCGCGCTCGACGATGTTGACGCCGGCCACCACGGCGTCGAGCGGGTCGGCGCCGGCCAGGATCATCTCCATCGCCTTAGCGGTTGCGGATTGGCCGTTGCCGCTGGCGATCACGACCGGTCCACCAGGGCCTTGGGCGCTTGATTCGCCGGCGCCGGCAGCATCAGGGCCGGCTTGGCCTCGGCCGGTGTCGGTATCCGCCTGCGCGGCTCGGCTCGCGTATCGAGAGAGGCCGCCGGCAGCGACCAGCGCGGTCGTCGATTTCAGGAACCTGCGACGGGAGTATCTGTTGGACATGTCGCTATCTCCGCCATCGTGCCCCGTCCACCGTGAACTGTCCGCCCCCATTCAGTTGATCGGTAATCGCCCGGCATCATAACCCAACCGGCAGGTTCCTGGCCATGCCGCATCCTGGGGCCGGCGTCGGCATGTTGGGAGCCTGGATGGATCGCTGCCTGCGATGTCGGGTCGAGGTGACGACGCGCAGGTTTGCTTACGAGTGGGGCGGAAGTCGCTTCCCGAGCGCTGTTTGCGTTCCGTGGACAGGCACCGGCCGATCCACTATCACTCCCGAATGCTCGCGGACGCGACTGGCGCGATCTCCACATCTCCCCTGATCGAGCAGCCGGCCGGTCTGCTGGCCGTGCTCCTGACGGTTTTGGCCGTCATCTTCTGGCTGGGCCAGCATCCGATCTACGGCAAGCTGTTCAAGGTCGTTCCCGCGCTGGTGTTCTGCTACTTCGTTCCGACGGCGCTGACCACGGCCGGCGTGATTCCCGACAAGTCGCCGCTGTATGACTGGATCAAGGACTTCGTTCTGCCGGCCAGCCTGTTGCTGTTGATTCTGGCGTTGGACCTGCCGGCGATCCTGCGTCTGGGCCCCAAGGCCGTCATCATGCTCCTGGCCGGCACGACGGGCGTGGTCATCGGGGGGCCGGTGTCGTTGCTGATCTGCCAGCACTGGCTGCCCGCCGACGCCTGGCAGGGCATGTCGGCCCTGGCCGGCAGTTGGATCGGCGGTGGGGCCAACTTCGTGGCCATGGGCAAGATCGCCGGGACCTCCGACGCCATGCTGGCCCTGATGGTCGTCCCCGACGTATTCGTGGCCAGCATCTGGATGGGCGTCCTGCTGTATCTGTCCGGGCACCAGGGGTGGATCGATCGCTGGACCGGGGCCGACGCCCGCGCCATCCACACCCTCCAGCGCCGCATGACCGACTTCCAGGAGCGCACCAAGCGCATTCCCAGTCTGCCGGACCTGATGATGATTCTGGCCCTGGGGTTCGCCGGGAGTTGGGTCAGTTATAAGGTCGCCCTGTGGCTTCCTGAAATCGGCGAGATGATCAACTCGTTCGCCTGGAAGTTCATTGTGGTGACGGGCATTGGTATCGCCTTGTCGTTTACCCGGGCCCGCAATCTCGAAGGGGCGGGCGCCTCGAAGATCGGCTCGGTGATGATCTACCTGCTGGTAGCGTGCATCGGGGCGTCGGCCAACTTCGCCAAGATCCTCGAAGCCCCGGCCTTCATTCTGATGGGGTTCGTTTGGATGGCCTGTCACGTGATCGTCTTGTTGGGCGTGGGGAGGCTGATTCGGGCGCCGATCTTCCTGGTGGCGGTCGGCTCGCAGTCCAACATCGGCGGGGCGGCCAGCGCCCCGGTGGTGGCCTCGGCCTTCCATCCCTCGCTGGCGGCGGTCGGCGCCCTGATGGCAGTGGCCGGCTACGTGCTGGGCACCTATGCCGGACTGGTCTGCATGACGTTGCTCAAGATCGTGGCCGGAGTGTAGCCAGCGCCGGAAGCTATGATCGGCCTGCGCACCTACCGTGCCGCAGTCACGCTCCCTCGAAGACGAACTCGAATCCCACCAGGTATCCGCCCTCGCGGGCTGTGCAGTGACGCACGGTGCCCTGGCCGTGGAAGCTTCTCTCCGGCTGGTGAATGGCGATGGACATTGTGGCCCCGACCTTGATCGTCTCCTCGACACGGACGCCCACCCCGCGCTCGGTCAGGTTGTGGCAGACGCCGAGCACGTGTCGCTCGCCGCCGCCCTCGGCCGGCACCCAGACCTCGACGGCCCCGGGGAATGCCCAGCGCGGCACTCGGCGTTTCTCGTCCCCACTCGCCTTCTGCCGGGCTCCGCGTCTGGCCTCCAGCAGTTGGTTGATTGCTTCAGCCGTCAGCGGCACGATTTCGTCGGCGTCCATGCGATCATCTCCCGGCCACGGGTTTGCTCTATCGCCACCGGCGCTAACGCAGGCGGTATCCTACCCGTGCGGCTCAGTCTTGCAACGAACGGGTGGATGAGCGGGGCACCCGTCGTCCCGCGCCGTGTGCAGAAAAGCCGCCGCGCCAGCCCGCGCCGCAACCGCGCCGGGGCGAGGATCAGACCAGGACCACGCGGGTCACCTCGGGCACCTGGGCCATGAGGTTCCGCTCGATCCCCTGGCTGAGTGTCATGCTGGCGGCCATACAGCCGACGCACGCGCCGTGGAACCGCACCTGCACAACGCCGTGGTCGTCCACGCCCACCAGCTCGACGTCGCCGCCGTCCCCTTGGATCATCGGGCGAATCGACTCGATCACCGCGTTGACGCGCTCCTTGAGGGAGGGCGTGGATGCGCCGGCGGGGGTGTCGTCACTGTGCATTGATCGTGCTCCAGGTGGGAAATCGGGGTCGAGTTCCTGGCAGGCACGATTGTAGCCCGTAACCAATCGCGGAACAACCGGCCGGCCCCGTGCGTCCAAGTACATGCCGGCCACCGGCTCGGCGAATGCCCTGGTCCCGGGCTCGGCAGCCCGGCCCGGAGGACAGCCGGCACGGGCTGTGAGAACACGACGGGGGGTGCCCTTTTGCAGGATAGGCGGCTTGACACCGAACGGGCCCTTTCGGTACGGTTCCATCCTACCGCGGACGCAAAGGACCCGGCGACCTGGCGCTCGCCCGTGCAACCGAGAATGGCTTTGACAACGCAGCCTCATCCCAGAGAACGTACCTTGGCCGACCGCCCCGACGGCGTGGCGTGCGGCCTGGGCGTCAGCGGACGCCGGTGGCAGCGCCTGTCCCCGATTCTGCCGGCCTGTTTTCTGGTCGTTCTGGGCGCTGTCGGGCTCCAGGCGGCCCGGGCTCAGGATCAGGAGGCCGCAGCCCCGCCGGCCAATCCTCTCGATCCGGTTCGTGAACTCGTGGCTCTGAGCAGCGACAACCTCGAGGTGATCGACGGCTGGATCGCCGCCCGGATCAACGAACTCAAGAATGCGACCGGCCCGGAAGTGACCGCCGCGGGTACCGCCTTCCATCAGGCCTTCGCCCGGGAACGGCAGAACCCCGCGAACAGTGCCGAGTTCGGCCGCCGGTTCGCCGCCCGAGCCGGTGCGGCTTTCGCGACGGAGTTCGGGCTGGCGGAACCCCTGTCCAAGGAGGCGGCCTGGCCCCTGGCTCGGGTCCTGCTCGACCTGGACAGCTTCGACACGCTCGACGCGGTGAACGCCGGTCTGGCCCATCCCGTCCAGGCTGTTCGGTACCTGTGCGCCAAGACCTGTTCCGGCCTGCGCAACCGGATCAGTACCGACCTCAACCTGACTCGTTCCATGATCACGCTGTTGAAAGATGCGGCCGTCAAGGAGCCGAACGCCGTCGTGCTCAGTGCGCTCTACGGCGCAATGGGGTATACCGAGCATACGGAGGAGAGCGCCCGTGCCATGGCGGAAGTCTTTGCCGCACGCGTGCAGAAGCGCCAGACCGGGCAGATCAAGGTTGCCGATCGGGCCGAGCTGGCGGCCTGGGAGTTTCTCCACCAGGCCCGGGCTCGCATCCCGGACCCTGAGAAGGCCCTGCTGGCCCGCGAATTGGCCGGCTTCCTGACCCTGGACGTGGACCGATATGCCGTGGCCAAAGGGGATGAGCAGTTGACCATCGAAGAGCGCATCGAGGTCGGCGAGGATCTGCTCGAACGCCTTGTGGGCCGGGGGGGCGGCGGGAACGTCCGCAAGGCCATGAAGGCGGGCGGCACCTCCGTAGACCTCGACATGAAGCTGGAACTCGTCAACTGGGTCGGGGCCGAGGGAGCAGAAGGCGCCCTCAACAAGAGTCCCTGGAACGTCCCCGTCGGAGGCCTGCCCGCCGAGCAGTAACGGTCCTGCGCAGCGCCGTCGGCATCGCGGTGAACGACCCGGATTCCTGATCTCACACGTCTCTGTCTCCGACCTGCCCGCTGGCCCTCGCTTTCCCGTAGCCGGACCGCCCGTTATCCTTGCCCGGCATGTTCCGATGGGTGGTTGCGGTCTGCCTGATCCTGTTGGCCGCGACGTTGGCCGGCTACACCCTGGCCGGCGGCAGCGAGCGGGCCGACTTCGCCTACGTCAACTCGACGGGCATCAACACGCTCGATCCCGCGCAGATGAGCTGGACGCCCGACATCCGAGTGGCCATCAACATCTGGGAGGGGCTGACGACGTACGATCCGCGGACCACCCGGCCTCGCGAGGGCGCGGCCTACCTCCCGCCGGACGTATCGGCGGATCACCTGACCTACACCTTCACCCTTCGCCCCGATGCCCGGTGGTCCAACGGTGACCCGGTCACGAGTGGTGATTTCGTTCGCGCCTGGCGGCGGGCCATCGAGCCGGGCACGGCCGGTGACTACGCGTTTTTCATCACCGATTACATCGCCGGCGCAGGCGAGTACTACGAATGGCGGAACCACAACGTTGCCGCCCTCACTGCGCTGAACCGCCTGGCGCGTGGCTGGGGCGTTGATGACGAGAGTGCCCGCTCGCTCTGGGGCGATGCCGAACTGCCGGAGTTGGCAGCCGCCCGGCCCGGCCCGGAGCCTCCGACGGTCGCCGAAATCACCAGCCTCGATCTGGATTGGGGCGCGATCTACCGGCGCCGGTTCGAGCGCCACGCCGCCGAACTCGATGCCCGCTTTGTTTCGGTCGGCCTCGAGGCTCCAAACGATCACACGTTGCGCGTCATGCTGACCCGGCCGTGTCCCTATTTCCTGGACCTGTGCGCCTTCGCGGTCATGCTGCCCTGCCACCGCAGCATCGAGCTGCTCCGCGAAGGCGTTGGCGACACCGGCCTGACACCGGAAGGGCTGGTGGTCTACGACCCGCAATGGACCAAGCCCGACTACCACGCCAACGGTTATCCGGGCCTGATTACCAACGGCCCGTACCGAGTGGCCGACTGGGCGTTCAAACGCCGCCTGCACCTGGAAACGAACCCCCACTACTGGGACCGCGAGTCGATCGCCTGCCGCTCGATCGACATGCTGGTGTACAGCGATCTGAACACGGCCCTGATGGCCTACGAACGCGGCGACGTGGACTTCCTGCCCGACATGAGCGTGGAGTACGATCACCAGCTCGTCGAGCTGGCGGTCACCGGCCAACGGCCGGATTTCATCTTCCCAGTCGTCTTCGGCACCTATTATTACATCTTTAACTGCGATAGCGAGACGGTGCGCGGGCGGGCCAACCCCTTCCGCGACGCCCGCGTACGCAAGGCCTTCGCCCTCTGCATCGACAAGCGGACGCTGACCGACAAGGTCATCGGCCGCGGAGACCCGGTCAGTCAGCACGTCATTCCCGTCGGCACGATTACGGGCTACGAGTCACCGCCGGTGGCCGCGGGCGATGCCGGCGAGGCTCGACGCCTGCTGGCCGATGCCGGATACGCCGGTGGTCGGGACCTGCCGCCGATCGACTTGCTTTACAGCACCGGTTCGCAGCACGGGAAGGTGTGCGAGTACCTGGCCAACACCTGGCGCCTGGAGCTTGGCGTGACGGTGGAACTTCGCGGCAAGGAAACCAAGACCTTCGCCGAGGACAAGGTCAAGTGCAACTATATGATCGCCCGGGCCGGCTGGTACGGGGATTATGCCGACCCCACGACGTTCCTCGACGTCTTCGCCACGGGCAACGGCAACAACGACGCCGGCTACTCCAACCCGACGTACGACGCCCTGCTGGCCCGCGCCGCGGCCGAGACCGACGCCGCCCGCCGCATGCAACTGCTGGCCGATGCCGAGGCCATGCTGGTGAACGACGAGTTCCCGGCGCTTCCGCTTTGGCAGTACACCAACCTCATGGCCGTCAAGTCCCACGTTCGCGGTCTGCATCCCAATCCGCGCCTGACCTTCCCGTTTCGGTATCTCTCGGTGCAACGATGACCCGGCGCATCTTCAACCGACTTGTGTGGGGCCTGGTCACATTGGGGTGCATCTACGTGATCACGTTTCTCATGGTGGTCTCCGCGCCGGGGAATCCGTTCGCCGCGGCCGAGCGCAACATGCCGCCCGAGGTCGTCCGGGCCCTGGAAGCCCGCTACAGCATGGACAACCAGGCGGCCTACTTCTTCCAGTTTCTGGCCGGTGCCGTGCGGTTCGACTTCGGCCCCTCGTTTCAATACAAGGACTGGACCTGCTCGCAGATCATCGCCCGGGCGCTACCCGTGTCGCTGACGCTGGGCCTGGTGGCCATGCTGATCGCCGTGCTGGTCGGTGTGCCCGTCGGCGTGCTCAGCGCCGTCCGGCGAAACAGTTGGTTCGACCTGACCAGCCTGGGGTTCATCCTGATCGGCATTTCGCTGCCGGCCTTCGTCACCGGGTCGGCCCTGCTGATCGTGTTTGCGATCTATCTGAAGGTCCTGCCCATCGGCGGGTGGGGCCGGATCAGCCAACTGGTCCTGCCGGCACTGACGCTGTCGCTGCCGTTCATGGCCTACATCGCCCGGCTGACGCGGGTGGGCATGCTCGACGTGCTGGGCAGCGACTTCGTGCGCACCGCGGTGGCCAAGGGGCTCGACCGCCGGGCGGTGATCTGGCGCCACGCCTTCCGCGTGGCCTTCCTGCCGGTGCTGAGCTACCTGGGCCCGGCGGCGGCCCAGGCCATGACCGGATCGTTCGTCGTCGAGAAGGTGTTCAACGTCCCCGGCTTGGGCATCCACTTCGTGGACGCCGCGCTCAACCTCGACCGCGGTCTGATCATGAGCTGCGTGCTGGCTTACTCGGCCATCCTGATCCTGTTCAACATCATCGTGGACCTGCTCTACGCCCAGGTGGACCCGCGCATCAAGGAGGCCGCATGATCGGCGCGCCCGCGACATCCCGACGCGCCGGCGACCGACGCCCCGAGCGCCCGTCGAGCCGATCCTGGCGGCGCTTCCGCGCCAATCGTCTGGCCGGTGCGGGCACCGTCTTCGTCCTGGTTGCGACGCTGATCGCGATCTTCGCGCTGCCCTTCTCGTTGAGCTGGTTCGATGTCCAGAACGCCACCACGGCCGTCCGCCACGCGCCGGCCGTCGGTCGTGTCGTCGATCAGGCCCCGTACGCAGAAGCCCAGGGCAGCAATACGCCGGGCAGCTGGTTTACGTGGGCTGGTCCAGCCGTCTATCGCGTTGCGTCCTGGTGGGGGCACGACAACCTGGGCCGTAGCGTTTTGTTCCGCTGTCTGCTGGGATTCCTGGTGTCGTTGGTCATCGGGTTGGGTGCGGCCGTGATGTCGGTGACCATCGGCGTGTTGTGGGGGGCGGTTGCGGCGCTGGCCGGCGGGCGCGTGGACGCGGTGATGATGCGCATCGTGGACGTGCTCTTCGGCCTGCCCTACATCCTGATGGTGATCCTGCTGAAGATCGCCCTGGAGGGCCCGCTGATCCGCCTCTTCGCCGGGCGAACGCAACTGGCCAACGTTGTCCTGCTGGCCGTCGCCATCGGGGCCGTGAGCTGGCTGACCATGGCCCGAGTGATTCGCGGACAGGTCCTGTCGCTTCGCGAGCAGCCGTTCATCGAGGCCGCCCGGGCTATCGGGGCGGGGCGACTGCGGATTCTGTTCCTGCACCTGCTGCCGAACCTGGTCGGCCCGATCGCGGTCTACGCCACGCTGGTCGTCCCGCAGGCCGTCTTGCAGGAGTCGTTCCTGAGCTTCCTGGGCATCGGCGTCCAGCAGCCGGTGCCGTCGCTGGGCCGGCTGGCGGCCGACGGCGTCCAGGCCGTCAACACTTTTGTCGGCTATTGGTGGCTGATCACATTCCCCTGCCTGCTGCTGGTGCTGACGCTTCTGGCCCTGAACTTCATCGGCGACGGGCTCCGCGACGCGTTTGACCCCAAATCCCGAACCACACTGCTCGTTTAACGTGGCACCCGTTGGGTCGGAGGCCGTTCGAGATGCTCAGGCGAACTCTGCCGGGGGCATTCCGTCGGCTACTTCCTGGAGCTTGGGCAGGTCGCGGATGCGGAGTTGCTGGTCGTGCATCTGGATCAGGCCGCAGTCGACCAGGCGGCGTAGCGTGCGGGACAGCGTCTCGCTGGTCAGGTTCAGGTGGCTGGCCAGGTCGCGCTTGCGCATGGGCAGGACGAAATCGCCGCGGCCGCCGGTGGTGTCCGACTGAATCAGGTGCCGGGCTACACGGGCCGTCGCGTCCCGCAGGACCACGTCCTCGAGCAGGCCGACCAGGTCGCGGACCCACCGGGCCATGCCGGCCATCATCTCGATGCAGAAGCCGTGGTCCTCGTCGACCAGCCGCCGGAACTCGTCCCGCGGAACCAGGGCACAGACCGTGTCCTCGGCCGCGTCCGCGAACGCCGGGCAGTCGAACTGTCCGATGGCGGCCACCTCGGCGAAGGTCATCCCGGGGTAGGCGAAGTGCAGCACGTGCTCCTTACCGCTGGGTGCCAGTTTGAACACGCGGACGGCCCCGGTGCCCACGACGTAGATCCCCGGGCAGGGATCGCCCTCGCGGAAGATCATCCGCCCCCGGTCGAAGCGGACGATCCGGGCGATCCGCTCGACCTTCTGCAAGCCCCCCTCGGTCAGGCCCTTGAACAGCCCGCAGGAGCGGATCACGTCGCCAGGGGATGGGTCCATGACGGCCTCGGAAAGAACCCGGGAAAAACTCCGAAAAAACTGCCAAAAACCGGCGGGTTGATCCAGATCAAGGCACGGCAGCCCGGGTTGGACGACCATGGAGTATGTCGAGAGTTGACCCGGGAGGCAACCGGAGTCCCTGAGGCGTCGGAGACCGTAATCATGATCCGCGACATCGTTTCGATCGACGAGGAGCTTTGCGACGGCTGCGGCCAGTGCGTCCCCGCGTGTGCCGAGGGGGCCGTCCGAATCGTCAACGGCAAGGCCCGGCTGGTCTCGGACGTGCTCTGCGACGGTCTGGGTGCGTGCCTGGGGCACTGCCCCAGAGGAGCGATCAAAATCGTCCGCCGCGACGCCGCCGCGTTCGACGAGGCTGCGGTACACGGGAACCTCGCCTCGGGCGAGCCGGCCCGTGTGCCGTCGGGCTGCCCGTCGAGTCGGTTTGCCCAGTTCGCCGGCCCGGTACGCGGGCGCGATACGGGTGCCGGTAACGGACGCCATGCGGCCGAATCGGACGCGCCCTCCGAGCTGACCCACTGGCCGGTGCAGCTCCGGTTGCTGCCACCCACCGCGCCCATCCTGCAGGGGGCCAGGTTGCTCGTGGCGGCCGATTGTGTCCCCGTGGCCTATGCGGCGTTCCATTCCGAACTGTTGCGCGATCACGCTGTTGTGATTGCGTGCCCGAAGCTTGATGATACGCGCGGTTACGTCGAGAAACTGGCCGATATGATCCGCCACAACGACCCGGTGGAACTCACCGTGGCCCACATGCAGGTGCCCTGCTGCACGGGCATCCTGCAGGCGGTGCTCGAGGCCCGTCGGCTGGCGGGCAGCGAACTGCCGGTGGACGAGGTCGTGATCGGCGTGCAGGGCCAGGTCGTCGGCCGCCGGCGGATACCGGCCGAGTCGATGGCCGTGCCGCCACAGTAAATCGGGCTTCCTCCGGACGAGTGCTACAAAAGGAGTTACTCAGATGTTCTGCAATCAATGTGAACAAACGGCCCACGGGACGGCCTGTGTGGACATCGGCGTGTGCGGTAAAGACCCGGACATGCAGTCGCTGCAGGAGATGTTGCTCTACGGCCTGAAGGGCATGTGCTCCTACGCCCACCACGCCCGGCGACTGGGCATGGTCGACGAGGAGGTTGACGCGTTCGTTGAGGAGGCCCTCTTCGCCACGGTCACCAACGTCAACTTCGACATGGAAAGCCTCTTCGAGCTGGTGCTGGAGTGCGGTCGGAAGAACCTCCGCGTCATGCAGATGCTCGACGAGGGGCACGTGAAGCGGTTTGGCAAGCCTTCGCCGACCGTGGTCTACGAGGGCACCAAGGCCGGTCCGGGCATTCTGGTCACCGGGCACGACATGGTCGACCTGGCCGACCTGCTCGAGCAGACCAAGGGCACGGGCATCAACGTCTACACGCACGGTGAGATGCTCCCGGCCCACATGTATCCCGAGCTGCGCAAGTACGAGCACCTGGCGGGGCACTACGGCGGCGCCTGGCAGAAGCAGAAGGTCGAGTTCGCCGCGTTCACCGGCCCGGTGCTGGCCACGACCAACTGCGTGCTGATTCCCCGGCCGGACTACAAGGATCGGTTGTTCACCACCCGTGTGACGGCCGTGCCGGGCGGCAAGCGGCTGACCACCAACGACTTCTCCGAGGTCATCGAATGCGCCAAGCGCTGCGAGCCGCTGACGGAGAAGAAGGTCGGCGAATCGACGATCGGCTTCCACCACTCGGTGCTGCTGGGGTTGGCCGACAAGATCGTGGCAGCCGTCAAGGCCGGCAAACTGAACCACTTCTTCCTCATCGGCGGGTGCGACGGCGCGGAGCCGGGCCGCAACTACTTCTCCGAGTTCGCCCGCAACACCCCGCCGGACTCGCTGGTTTTGACGCTGGGTTGCGGCAAGTACCGCATTCGCGACAACGACTACGGCACGCTGGACATCGAGGGCGTCGGCCCGGTGCCGCGGTTGTTGGACATGGGACAGTGCAACGACGCCTACGGCGCCGTTCAGGTGGCGGTGGCTCTGTCTGAGGCGTTCAACTGCGGCGTGAACGACCTGCCGCTGACCATCGTGCTCTCGTGGTTCGAGCAGAAGGCGGTGGCCGTCCTGCTGACGCTGCTGGCTTTGGACGTGAAGGGCATCCGCATCGGCCCGGCGGCGCCGGCGTTCGTGTCGCCCAACGTCTTTGCGATCCTGCAGGACAAATATGACCTGAAGCTGACGGACCGCGACCCGATAGCGGATTTGAAGGCGTCGCTCACGAGCACGATGTAGCAGGGCACTGGCTTGGCCGGGCGATCGGCAGCGTTCGACCCCGACCGCTGGCCGCGATCAATCACCACCATCCCGCCGGGCGTGATACAGCGCGTCTGGCGGGATGGTTTGTTTGTCGATGCCCGGCCCCTGGTAGCGGACCTCCAGGCCGTCGCCCCCGGTGCGTTCGAAGTACGTCACGCGAATGGGGTGCAGCCCCGCCTTGAGGGCGATCTGTCCGGACCGTTCGCGCAGGCCGTGGAGGCCGTCGTTGTCCACGATCTCGACGTCCCCGATGTACAGGCTGCTGCCGTCGTCGCTGGCGGTGTGAAACGTGTAGACCCCGTCGCGCGGCACCTCGACGAAGCCGGCAAACGCGAAGCCGAACTGCTCGTCCTGGCTCCTCGGCGTCAGCTCGAAGCCCGGCACGACGCCCGACCCGACCGGCGCCAGCGTGTCGAAATCCGGCAGCGCCAGCCACTCTCCCTCGTAATACCGATATTCGAGCCCGGGCGCTACGGCCGGCGGGGTGGCCGCC
>Ga0307380_10004115_pt1 | contig 19773 bp, 17 predicted proteins | sample UN3MG_FD_202239 | JGI IMG/M metagenome (GOLD analysis project Ga0307380, IMG submission 202239) | Soil microbial communities from Risofladan, Vaasa, Finland - UN-3 | ecosystem: Environmental > Terrestrial > Soil > Coastal area > Acid sulfate soil | place: Finland: Risofladan, Vaasa | collected... | reverse complement strand
ATATATGAGAAATTGAAAGTGTACTGACAATACAAACGCCTATGCAGGGTGACGACCAGATCCAGTTTAATAAAAAGGCCGGCGACAGGGTCAGCGCCAGGTACGAGCAGCTGCATGGGGAGATATTCAACCCCATTGAGCAGCAGCGGCTGCACGCAGCATTGACTATGGCCAGAAACGCCGTCAAGACCTCAGCAGCGCCTTTGAAAGCTCTCGATTACGGATGCGGCTCAGGCAATCTGACCAGGCACTTGATCGAGCTTGGGATTTACACCGTCTCCGCGGATGTTTCCGAGGGCTTCCTGAGCTTGATCGAGAGCCGTTTTCGCCAGACGCGCCTTTCCGAAGGTCTGCTGATAAACGGCAAAGACCTCTCGAACGTGCCTGACGGCTCGTTTGACATGGCGGCGACGTATTCCGTGCTGCACCACGTGCCCGATTATTTGCACATTGTCAGGGAGCTGTGCCGAGTGCTCAAGCCCGGCGGCGTGCTGTATCTCGACCATGAAGTGAATGAATCGTATTTCAGCAGGCCGAAAGAGTATATTGAGTACCTCAAGAAAGCCCGGCCGGTCATCAATCTCAAGCGATGTCTGAAGCTGCTGCTCGACGTGCGAGGTTACATCCACATCGTCAGGCGTTTGATGAACCCCCGTTACAAACCGGAAGGGGATATCCACGTCTGGCCGGACGACCACGTCGAGTGGGACAAGATCGAGCAGCTTCTCACTTCGGAAGACTTCGAGATAGTCATGAAGCAGGATTATCTGCTCTACAGGAATAACTACAAGCTCGATGTTTATAAGCAATACAAAGACAAGTGTGCGGATGAGACGGTCCTGATTGCAAGAAAACAGTGATCGTCCTTTGGGCGGAACGGCCCGGTTTCGTCCGTATGGACAGGGGTAATACGATATGACAAATCAAAACAAGGAATCCGATGCTTTTTTCGAGCATTTCAATCGAGGGGACAAACCGACCAAAGCCGGAGCGGGCCTGGTCAGGGCCCTGGCCCGAAAAATCTTCACATACGCCGGCATCGCGCCGGGCGGCAGCGTCCTGGAAATAGGGCCGGGTCGAGGCGACTTTGCCGATATTTGTCTCAAGGATGGCATCGAATACGCCGCCATCGAGGCAAACCGGCCCATGGCCGAATCGCTTGAGCGCCGAGGCGCGCATGTGGTCCTCGCGATGGCCCCCCCGCTGCCCGCGATGGACAAGCAGTTCGATACCGTCGTAATGATCAACGTCATGGAGCACATGAGCAGCATGAAGGACGCCCTGGAAATCACCCGGCAAATCAGGGACGTCCTCAAGCCCAGGGGAAGGTTCGTCATCTGCTCGCCGGACTATCTGAACTGGCGGCACAACTTCTTCAACTGCGATTTCTCGCACAACTACGTCACGACGAGGCGCAGGCTCGAGCAACTGCTGGTTGACAACGGTTTTGGCAACATAAGAAGCTGCCACCTGTGCGGCCCCGTAAGCGGGCTCTTGTGTTTTCTCATCAGTGCTTTGGTGTCCCGCTTGCCCTTCGGGTACCTGAACGCGGCGTTTCCCGACAGCAAGTTGTTCTACAAACTCTACAAGGGACAACTGACTTTCCTGCGAAAAGTCCTGATCGTAGGAGAAAAATAATCCCAATCCCAAAACCCGCCGACCGACCGGCACGTTCGATATCGTATGACCAGTCGTAGCAAACAAATAGCCAAGCTCGCTCTGAGAGTCCTGATCGCCACGGCGCTGCTGCTCTGGGCCTTCAGCCAGATTGACCTGGGGCAATTCCGGGACGCCGTCAGGACGGCGCGCTGGCAATTGCTGATCGCCGTCTGGGGGCTGACGGCCATACTCTTCTGGATCCGGTCGGCCAAAATGCAGTTCGTTCTCAGGAGGCAGGACTGCCGCGTCGGCATCGGAACCATCTTCGGCGCCACAACCATGACGGCGCTCTACAGCCTGATCCTGCCGGGCATACTCAGCACGGGGGTCAAATGGTACGTTCTCAAGAGAAGCACGGGCAAAGGCAGCAACGTCTTCAGCAGCATGGTGTATAACCAGCTTTCCACAATGATCGTGCTGACGGTGTTCGGGCTGGCCGCGTTGATGATTTCAAACCCGACGCCACTGCTGCTGCCCGAGGCAAAGAATCAATGGCTGCTGCCGGCCGTTTGCGGCGCGTTGCTGATCGCGGTGTTAGCTCTCACCTTGCTGCTGCTCAATAGCCGGACGGGCGGGCGTATCATCCGGGTTTTCAAGCGTCTGCTCAGGCCCTTGCCCGAAAGAATTCGCCAAAAAATAGCGGACATACTCGATCAGATTGCGGTCTTTCAGGCCGCCGGGTGGCGGTTCCATTTTATTTTCACGCTCATAACCGTTGCGGATACTCTGGTCGGCGGCGTTGTGACCTACGTGCTCGCCGCCCGAACGGCAAGTATCGACGCGCCGGTGTCGGCGTTCGTATGGCTCTGCGCGCTGATCTATGTTCTGGGCCGAATGCCAATCTCTATAGCCAACCTCGGCGTTCGAGAAATCACGCTGGTGGGATTCCTGGCCGTCTATGGCGTGGGAAAGCCGGCCGCCATGCTCATGTCGATGATCCTGTTCTCCACCCTGGTCTTCATGGCGATGGTAGGCGCCGCATACCAGCTATTCTGGACCCTCACGGCGAAGAAATCGTATCGAGAGCCGGATGAACGGGCACTGTAATCTAAGATCCTCGATTTTCGATTCTCAATCGGCAATCCTCTGCTCTTATTCTTCTGCGACTTCGAATAGCAAAAATGAAGCCGATAAATCCGGGGGCAACTCCACTTTACGGAGCCAATCCGGGATCATATCTTTACACAGCCTTTGATAGAAAGTGGATGCCTGTTCCGGTTTGGAGTAAAATTGGGATTCGCTGGATGTGGGGCGAAGCACGATCATATCAATGCTTCGCTTGCGTATAAGCTCAAGAGCCTCCCGATCGGTACCCGCCGTCATGATGTCGTAAGTGTCGAGGATTCCGAGCTGGTTCCGCTGGTAGGGTGTTCCGATCACTTCGTGCCGGGTCCGATAGAGAATTTCGGCGCCTTCAAACAGGTCAGCGAGAATACGAAGCTGCCGCCCTTGCCATTGGTCCTCTGTGTTGAGGTACTCGCAGAAGGGCCTCATGCGGGTTTCGGGATGCGGCTTGGCGCCCTTGTTCAGGAGCGCCTCCGTCGCTATGCCCAGAGACAAAGGCCCGAACACGAAGAACAGCTTGATAAGAACGTTTCTGATCGCCTTTAAGAGCTCGTTCTTTTGGATCTGCCGCCAGGCGAGAACTCTGTTCATCAGGCCGGTCATCGGCACGACGATTACCGTTTGCGCGTAGTACGCCCAGCGAGCGTACTGAAAGATTGCCACCGAGCCAAAGAGAACGACCGCCAGAAATATATAGACCCAGCCGCCGTGTTCCCTGCCCTGGTCTCTGCGAAATAGCAGATATGCGAAAAAAGGCAGAGACACCACGATGGACGCCACAAGCTGAACCAATACAATCAAGGAATCCGACTTGGATATAAGAGGTATGGCTTCAGAGACTCTTTGCAGCCATATCGGAACCAGGCGAGGATCCATATCCGCAAATGGACCTTGGTAGAATCTTGGGAACAAGAGCAGCATTGCCAGAGCGAGAAAGGACACACACATCGGAATGGACAGCAAACGGTTTGTCCCCGTGCGAAACACTCGCGTGTGGCGATTCAGGACAGAAATGGCGATCCACAACAGGGCGATGACGCCGAAGAGACTGAAATGGACAATGGACAGGCGGTCATACTCCTCGGCAAGCAGAGTGCGCCGGGACCGCTCGATGAGCAGGCTGAACCCGATCCCGGCGAATAGAGAGATGGCGTAGTGCAGATTCTTTCCTGAGAAGTCACCGTTTTTCAAAACCCACAGTGCACCCAGCACTGCAAGGGTGATGCCAATCGGAACCATCGATTCGACATTTGTCCACATAGCCAGTGCACTGACCATCCCGGCCATATAACAGAGGCGAACGTCAAGAGGCTTGAGGATCATGCGAAGCGTCAGCCCGATCGAGAGGGCAAAGAGGAAGATCAGCAGGGTTTGGTGGTCCGGCCGGCCGGGTTGAAAACAGGCCCACAGCGTCGTCTGGCCGAGGTAGAGGAAGCCAACCGCCAGCGAGCCCTTCCTGCTTAGGATGGGCCTCGTGGCCCATTGAAGGGCCAGGATGGTCACAAACATCAGGACCGGCCCGCTCACAACCCCCCACCAGAAAAGAGCCGACCTGAAATTCACAAAAAGAGAGATGGGCATAGCCCCCAGAAGCAACAGAACGTCGAACGGCCTGGTCCAGTGAGACGTTTGCCCATAGGGTGCATTTTCCCTGGGCATAACCGGATCGTACCAGAGGCCCCCATCATGCAGAGCCTCGACGCGGAGCAGCCGCATATAGCAGTCCGAATCGGCCAGTTCCCCCTTCTTGCACGGCGCTACTCCAAATACATAGAGCATGATCCAAAGCACGGGGATCACAGTCAACAACCCCGCAAGCTTCAAGAACAAGCGTGCATCTTCGTCTCGTCCGGGATCAAGATTTTCTGATACTTCGTCAACCACCATAGAAGCAAGTCATCCTTCTTAATGAGAAACGATCTAAATCTGACGCCGTTTCAATACCACAAGTTGATTGCAGCCGGACTGGAATCTCCGGTACTTCTCAATTTCCAGGCCGAACTGCGCGGCGAAGACTTGGAAACGCCGTTTGCTGAAGATAATTGGATGCTGATCCTCGGCGGCCCTGGAGAAGAAACCCAGGCGTGTACCGCAGCGATGAACGAGATCGCCCAGGGGCGTAGGGGTAGTAATCACGATTCGTCCGTCCGGCTTGAGGTGTCGCAGGACTTCCGTGAACAAGTGTTTCTGATTGTAGATATGTTCGATGAACGCCACCATCAGCACGGTGTCAAAGCGTTGTTCGATCTCGATCCGGTCCTCGTCCATGTCCAGACAGAGGAAGGTGTGCTCCGGGTAACGCCGTGCGGCTGACTCGACCAGTTCGGCGCAGAGTTCCACACCGCAGTATACTTCAATCCGCCCCAGGTGATCGAGAATGGGTGCATCACCGCAGCCTATGTCGAGGACGGAGCCTTGGATGCATGCGAGGACCTTCGCTATTCTTACATGTTTCAAGTATTTTGACAATCTTGCCATAGCCACAACGCGTCGTTTTCATCCACCACGGGGCATCTTGTGCCTCACGGTCAATACTTGTATCGCTGCCAGCGCCAGCCAGGCCGTGCCCAGGACAGCAAAGTCGATGATACGGAACATGCCTGAAACCATAACACCATACATCATCTGATCCATCAGCACACCGGCCGAGAGGCCGGTGAACAGTTCCGAGACTCCAAGATTGCCAGGAACGATGTTAATCATACGGCTGAGAACAAAGGCCGACGTTAATACGATAACATCAGATGCGGAGATATCCCCGGCGAACGCCCGTAGGCAGATCGCAGTGCCGGTAAGAGCTGTCACGTAGACCAGAATAGCCATTACAGACAGAAATACCACTTTACGCCTATCCTGCATACACCGAGTCAGAACACTGAAGAATATGCGCAGTCTATCAACTGTCCAGCCAAACCAGCCGGATTCTGGTGGAACAATCGATTGGTCGATTCTTCTTACAATACGGGGAAGGACCAATAGTGGAACAGTGGCAATGATGCCGATCCCAAGCATGAGAAAACCACCAATCGACTTGAACTGACTCACTGCAAGAAGCAGTAGTCCCGTAACTATGCCGACACTCGCCAGATCAAGGCAAGTGACCACGATCGTAACACCAATGGATTCAGAATAGGAAAAGGAGTACGCCCTCTTCAGCATGACGGCCCGATAAACATTAGTTCCTTGCGCAACACAGTAATTGGCAAGGCGCGACACTGTGAATATCTGAATCCATTGCCGGAAAGCCATATCTTCCACCCCAAGCCATCGCAGCATAACAAACAACTTGCAGGCTGCGATTAGGTTTGCAGAGGCTATCAAGAGCAGAAGAAAGGTAACGTCTAATGCGGACAGACTCTGAATGACGGACAAGTCCGAGCGATGCCGAAAACAATAGGCAATCACAAGTGCTACAGACGCCGTGAGGATCAATAGACGAACATATTTACCCTGAGGGTGCCACATAGGACCTCTTGTCTCTCCAGACCCATGCGGTGGGACTACGCCGCAGAGTCATTCCTGTCATACTCACCTCAAACATTATGAAGACACCTGGTATCCCTGTATGCCTCCAGGAGCCCCTGCAGATGATTGCTTCTTTGCAACGTACACCAGCATGTAACTAAGACTTGTGGGTACGGGAATGGGCAGTAGATAGAGCCCTACGGGCACAATCCTTTCGAGAGTGTACCCCGTTAAGCTGAGCATCCGCTCAACCCACCGAGGTAGGAAATAGTAGAGATGATATTGCGTATAGAAGAAGCGCTTGGATCCCATGAATTCGAAAAACAGCGTGGGTAGGGACAGCGGATTGGGAGTGGAAAGGATCAACCGCCCATCATTGTCGATCAATCGCCAAAGCTCTCTGAGTGCACTATATGGGGCCTCCACATGCTCAATCACTTCCCCGAGGAGAATGGTGTCGAACTTGCGACCACTCAGACGGGTGCCAATATCACCAATCTCGCCTTTGATTATCTCACTATAACCGGGGATGGCTTGCGCCTCGATAGCATCGTAACCAACTACATGTTTGTCGTCGCCCAGGTATCTATTCGGGGCACCTGCGAATCCAACGTCAAGAATTCGATTCCCCACGGTATACCGAGCCATTATCCGATGGCGCCTTTCAATGGTGGTTCGCACAAGGTACGCCATGATAGAGTGTAAGCATCCATTCTTCATGTGGTATCGCCTGCTTTCTATACCAGCCTTCTCATCCTCCGCAAGGTGTAGTTCAATACCTTGGAAGGCTGCCTAACAAGAAGTTTGAGTGCCCACTTGGTTCTAGTTCGGCGATGCTCTTTCTGACAAAGTCGGAATAATTCCTGGAGCTCTTTGCGTGATAGTCTCTCGGACAGTATAGGTGCCTGATCTTGAGCCACGGAGAAGTCAACGTTGAGTACGCTCCAATCTACATCATGTATGTTGTCGAGTGGGATCAACTTCCTATCAATCACGATGTCCCAGAGCGGTGTATTGGGGTACGGAACTAGAACATAGACAGATGCACTATCGAGAGGAACCCGTCTGATGAAATCAAGGGTCTCCATGATGTCTTCTCTCGTCTCATCAGGAGCGCCAATTATGAAGGAACCTGTGACCCAGATTCCGTTATCCTTCAACTTCCTCACGGCATTCTCATTACATGCAACGGATGTAACCCCTCTTTTGAGGTAGGCCAGAGTCTTGCTGCAACCTGATTCGAGCCCCATACCAACTTCGGTGACATTCATCTCCCTTAGAAGGGAGGCAACTTCATCGTCTATAAGATTCGCTGTTGCAGAGACAATAAATCTGATTCTCTTCTGAAGCCCTTCGGATCTGACCAATTCCACCACTTGTTTCAGCCGTTGTCTGTCCGCTATGAATAGATCGTCAAACATCTTTATACTACGTACGTGCGGATAACGAGTCAACAGGTCCTTAATCTCTCGTAGTACGTATTGGGCGGAAAAGCGACGATAGTGTGACCAATATCGCGATGAAGCGCAAAACGTGCACCTATATGGGCACCCCCTGGACGTAAACATGTACGCCTCATTTCCCTCATTCTTAAGAAGATCCCTTGCGGGTAAGGGCAACCGGTCCAATGGCTCGATTGCGGTCCTTGCAGATGAAAGCTCAATGGTGTTCCCCTGATGATACACAACCCCGGCGACTTTTCTTAAACCGTTGGCACTCCATGCTCCATCGTAAAGTCTCAACAATTCTACGAGTGTGTCCTCGCCCTCACCCACAACACCCACATCCATATGTTTGTTGAGACAGGATGGAAGCGATGAAATGTGAATGCCTCCAATAACGACGCGTGCACCCGCATCTCTGCAGATGGACGCGAGTTCTCTTGCTTTGTTGAAATTCTGAGATACCGAAGAAATACCAACAACATCTGGCCGAAACTCAGCTATCGCAGTTTCCACGTCGGATGTGGCAATGCGCATTTCTACGCCAGACACGTTTTGTCTCACATATGATGCAAGATAGCCCAGTCCAAGTGGAGGATACTTGCTCTGTATGTAGGCGCGACTATCCTCAAGGCAGTTCGTTAATAGAAGTTTCATTTGGCAGCTTTCAGCCCAGAAGCGAGAATAGGATTATTGCGCACACCGGAGTCGTATGGATGTACCGGCGAGCACGCTCATAGATTATCGCATGGCCTTCGTGGCCATCGCAGAAATCCGCTTGCTGAATATCAGTTTGAATGGATAAAACCTGCATAAGAACTTGTCGATGTAGTATATAAGTCGTGAAATATGTACTTCTTTATCGAACGAATACAAGGGTTCTAGCTTGACCTTACTGATGAATCCTTCCTTCCGTAGCAGCGTCTTAAGAGTGATGATTGACTGTTCATTCACGTGCACATGTACATCATACTTCTCTCTGGTAGGTATTACTCTCTTCTGAAACAGACGCCTTGCCAGTTTCTCAAACAGTTGGCCGAATTTCAGGAACCAGGTATTCGGCGCCGTCTCAAGTATGAGCCTGCCGTCTGGCTTCAGCACGCGTTTCACCTCCACGAGGCATTCGTGCAGCTCCCACGGATGAAGATGTTCGATTACATCAAACATGAAAACTATATCGAAAATACTATCCGGGAAAGGAATATGCTTTGCGTCTCCGACAGTGAAAGAGATCAAGTCCTTCAGCGGGATGTTCTCAGAAGCCTTGAGCTCGCTCTTGGCGATTTCGATGGCGTCTGGGGAATAGTCTAAACCCACTGCTTGGGCACCATGCATGGCAGAACAAAAAACCACGTCTCCTCTGCCACACCCAATGTCCAGCACGACCATACCAGGTTTCACCCTGGCCTCGTCAAACAGTCGTCTGAGCCGGGGATGAATTGCCTTCCCTCTGCACTCGATGAACTCCTTCGCGCCGGGTACTCCCTTTGGCCCAAGATAATACTCCTTACTGTAAAGGTTAGGAGACACAGGCTCTTCTCGTGACTGCGATCCATCATCCAACGCGTCCATGGTGTTGCTATCGCTCCTTTCTTGAAGGTGGCGGCCAATGCCACAGCCCTCGTGAGCCATTCAGAATACCTTCTCATTCTTGTGGCCGAGACAGGGAACCAAGCCCCATGTTCTGCGAACCTTTGGTAAATAGGTCGTGAAATCCTCTGTAAATTGCTTTTGCGATCTCAGCTTTTCCACGACAGATCGCAATACATGCCGTCAGGCTGGCGTTAGCAGCGACGGCGAACGGCAGCGTAAGCCAGTGGGCCGGGCGGGCATACCGGCGAAAGAATACTGCGCCGCCGCGAATCTTCAGATACACTTTGAGGGGTGCCGGGCACGTTCCGGAGACTTTATGCAGGATCTTTGCATGCTCGACGCAGACGGCCCGGTAGCCCCGGCGCCTGAACCGCACGCACAGGTCCACATCTTCGAAATAGCCCGGACTGAAGGCCGGATCGAACGGCCCGATTTCTTCGATCATCGTCCGTTTGAGCAAGAGGGCACAGCCGGTCAGATAGGGCACGTCCCGGACGCCTTGATACCTTGCGCCGTCTTTTCGCCTGCCCGCGATATGCCACGTATAGCCGAGCGGAAAGCAGATTCTGCCTCCCAGACACCAGATTCTGTCCGGGTTATCATAGTAGCAGATCTTCGGTGCAACAGCGGCAATGCCTGGGTCGCTCTCCGCCACACGGATCAATTTGTCGAGGACATCCGGAAGGACCACGGTGTCATTGTTCAGAACGAAAAGGTAATCGGCTCCGTTTTTCAGGCCGTATTCAATACCCTGGTTGCTTGCCAGGACAAAGCCCAGGTTAGACTTGTTCTCTATCAGGCTAAGGTCGGGAAATACCCGTTTGAAATGCTCTACAGAGCTGTCTGTCGAGCCGTTATCAACAAGGACAATGCGGTAATGGGGATACGCCAAAGTCTTCAGTGAACCGAGACATTCCTCGGTATCTTCTCTCCCGTTCCAGTTGAGCACAATTATGTACACTAATGGGTGATTCATTTGCTCCTATCCCGTTGCGGGTGTAGCATAACGAGATTGTCGATAACCTCAACTATTCGGTTCCAGGAGAACTGCAGGCGCCTGCAGGCGATATTCCGGGCGAACTCCGCGTGCTGGCTGGACTCATAGAAACTAAGGACAGCCCGTGCAATTGCCTGTGAGTCCTCGGGCGCCACCACAAAGCCGGTCTTCCCATCTTCGACCGCTTCCGGCAGGCCGCCTACGTTGGTCACAATTGCAGGCTTGCCGAATGCGTAAGCGATCTGCACGATGCCGGTTTGGGTTGCCGTGATGTACGGCAGTACGACGGCGTCGGCGGCCGAGAAGTACACGCCCACTTCCTCGTTGGCGATGTATCGGTCCACGAGCGTTACATGATCTTCGATGCCCAACGCGCATATCTGCTCCACGTAGCGCTGCTTATCGCGCCAGAATTCGCCTGCCACAAGCAGGCGTGCGCCAGTATTGTCCACGATTGCAGGCATGGCGTCCAGGAGATATTCGAGCCCCTTGTAGGGGCGAACGAATCCGAAAAACAGCAGCGTCCTGCCGGAGATGCCAAGGCGTTTCTGCGCTTCGGACTGGCTCAGCCGCTCTCGGCCAAAGACGTCATACGTAGGATGAAACACCTTCCTGGCATTGGCCTGAGGGAGCATTTCTTTGAGGTTGTGCAAATCCTCATCGGAGTGGACGATGAAGCAGTCGCCATTTCGCAGTACGAGCTTCGTGCAGAGGCGGTCCCATGCCCTTGCCTCATGGGCTACCACGTTGTGGCAGATGAACAGGATCTTTGTTGCGCAAGACCTGCGCACGAGACGAATGACACTCCAGAACTGCAATGTCCAGAACGTCACCCACCACGGGATGATCAAGAGGTCGGGGGAATCGTGCCTGATCCGTTGCGCAACCTGCCACCATGTGAAAGGATTGAGCGAATCCAGCACGCACTCAACGCTATCCTCCTTGATGGCCAAGCTGCTCGGGTCTCGGTCGGTTCGCCCAGGATAGAGCCATAGCGGATATTGACGCTTGAATGCGTAGAACTTCACGTCGTGACGCTCTCGTAACGCTCGATACAACAGGGTCGTATAGTGCGCGATACCGCCACGAAAGGGATATGATGGTCCTATCATACAAATTCTCTCAAGGGTACTCATCTCAGAGCCTTCCCCGGCAGAATCCCCGGGATACATCTATGCCCCTTTGCTTTGGCGAGCTTCTCCAACCCTGCCTTTACCGAGGCTGTCGCTGAGCAATTGGTACCTGATATCTTCTGCCAGTCTTCGGTTCACGCTGAGCATATCGGCTACGAATGCGACGACAATTGTCTGGAAGCCGATCCCGATGAGGATGCTGGCGAGGATCAGCGATTGAATATGGCCCTGGCCGCCTGTAGTGAACATGTACCACAGATAGCGAGCTCCTATGAGTGTGCCCACCAGAAAAAGCAACACGCCTATAGAGCAGAAGAAACGGAACGGCCGATAGACCACGAAAATTCTGACAATTATCAGGATAGATTTCAGAATGTAAGAGGGGACGCTGCCGACAAGCCGGGAGGGGCGCAGGGTCTGATTCGTCCTAATGGGTACGGAAGTCACGCAGATTCCCCGCTGGCCCGCCTGAATGATGGTCTCCAGCGTGTAGGTGTAATTGCTATAGACTCTTATTCGCATAGCCGCCTGGCGGGAAAAGGCGCGGAAGCCGCTCGGGGCGTCGGGAATATCGGTCCCGCTTGCCAGGCGGACCACCCAGCTTCCAAACTTCTGCAGGGCCTTTTTTGTCCTTGAAAAGTCCTCGATTTCGTCGATAGGCCGGGCGCCAACAACAATCTCGGCTCGCTGCTCAATGATAGGACGGATCAGGTCACCAATGCAGTCTGCACAATATTGGTTATCGGCGTCGATGTTGACAATGATATCGGCGCCGCGCTCCAAGGACGCCTCCAAGCCGCTGGTAAACGCCCTGGCCAGGCCGAGGTTCTTGGGGTGGCGGATAATATGATCGGCGCCGTGCGCCCGGGCGACTTCCACCGTCTGGTCGGTGCTGCCGTCATCGATCACCAGCCATTCGACCTGATCCATACCCGGCACCTCTCGCGGCAGTCCGGAGAGCGTCACGCCCAGCGTCTTTTCCTCATTGTAACAGGGTATTTGAATGATCAGTTTTACCAAATCTATGCCTCTCAATGCCTCTCACTGTCCTGAAGTCGCCGCGAGCGAAGACACATGTATTATATATCGGCGTCAAAAACCTGCAAGTTGAAAACGTTGGCTGGAAGCTGGCCGCGACCTGCAAGCACAACAACATCATTCAATGCACCAGAGTGCCTCTGTTGTGCGCACAAACAATTGACCGTCAACCGGTGCGGGTGATGCGTAAATGCCGCCGGGCAGGGTGTTCTGGGCGATCTTTTTGAAAGTCCGATCACAAGCGACGACAGTTGTTACCCCAGATGTGTTCCAGAAGTAGACGTGATCCCCCATTACTATGGGCGAAGCGAGGTACTCACCTGGGGGGAGCCTTTCTTGCCAGAGGAGCTCGCCGTCACTTGCACTCAAGCAACTCGCATATCCGTGGTCCGAGACCATGAAGAGCATGCCATTAGACAGCACTGGTGATGGCGTGACCGGACCTTTGCCGCGCATGTCGGTGTTCCAGGCTGCGGTAGGAAGTGCCGTCTCACCTGCCAGTGAAAGCCTTATCGCAGCAATGTCAGACCTGCTCGGCAGATAAAGCATACCATCACTCCACAAGATACTGGCCACGGACTCCCCTGCAAACTTGCCCTTGGGCTGGCACTTCCAAAGCTCTTGGCCGGAACGAACGTCGTATGCAGTGAGCTCATTGTGGTAACGACACCAATTCACAACCACCTTCTTACCCTGACTGCTCACGATCAGAGGCGTACGATGTTCCCCGTGGATACCCGACCACCCACGGATTTTGGTGGTCCAGATACGCTCTCCAGTGCTACAATCCAAGGCGGCAATGTAGGGCGCCTTGGAGTTTAGACTTGTAATGAAAATGTATCCGTCACAAGCTATTGGCGAGGCACCGACGCCATGAATTCCTTCATATGGCAAATCGTGGTTTGACCAGATCAGGTTTCCTTCAAGATCGGCACACATTAGTCCGGGACTGCCAAAATATGCGTACACACGCTGATTGTGGATTACCGGCGTGGGTGTCGCGGCAGAATTAGCCCTGTGCGTTTTTTCCTTCGGGCCAGCTAAAGCTTTACATATCCATTTGATGGTACCATCATATCGATCGACACAGACAATGGCGCGGACGTACTGATCTTGTGTACCTACATAGTTCGCTGCGATGAAAGCCAGCCCCGCCAAACAGAGTACACCGAACGAGAAGAAGCTATGCGGGTGGATGGCGGGGAGCTTCTTGCTGATGGTCTGCATTGCACACCATATAAGTACTGCGATAGCACATCCACCTATGCTTATTGAGTCCATGTAGAGGATATTGGGCGGAAGAGAAAACCAGCCTTGTCGGATCAGTAGGGGAACCCAAATTATCGCCCCGAAGCCGATGAGGCCACACATGTAGCAAGCCCAGGCTAAGCCTACTTTCAAGAAAGTTGACCTCATCTGCTGTCCGTCTGCTTGTTGTTCAGTACCGGGACACGGAGCAGGTCGTTTCCTGATTATCCCAAGAATTGATGCTATCCCTATGCTTGCCAAGACCGCCAGCACCGTATAGGTAGGCACTAGATGGTAACGATCAACCGTCAAGTAGTAGTATTCAGGCTGAGGCCGAAACCATATCAGGAGCCAGGCGAGCAGAAATGGAAGGATACCCAGAAGTATTCGCCGAGCCGACCGTCTGGGCGATCCTGTTATTGCCAAGACGACACCAATTCCACCAAGCATGTAAGACAGCACCCACATTATGTATCGGGACCGATGATCTGTCGCGGATGCTCGGCTGGCGAGCAGCAATAGCGCATAGATGAAGACTCCCAGAAGCATACAGAACAACCATACTGAGCAAAACTGGGCCTTGTTTAGGTTCCGCCGACAACATCTCAGTAAATACGGCACGCTTGACAAAGCCAATCCAATAGCCAAACCCAAAATGCCGTAGAGCGTCAACTGCCTGACCTGCTGGCCGTGTGTCACAGGACAAGCTGCAGTGACCACAACTTTGTTTTCGACCACCACTGGGGATGAGTGTCCCTCACCTGGAAGATTCGTTTTCCAACGGATATTGCTACTATCAACTGACCATTTAATAGGCCCTCCTAACTCACTGGTTCCCTGTGCGCCAAGACCGCGCCAACCTGGCCAGTCCGAATCGGATTGACCGAGACACAGACCAATGCATACGGGCCATAGCAATAGCAGCCCACAAAAAGGACAGAGCGTCAATTTCATGGTATTCTTCTTCCTTCACCTCACACTGCCACTCCGAAAGAGATATGAGGCAATTTTCCGATATATCTGCTTTACCGTATTCTCGATGCTCTCAACAGATTATATCGTCAAATTTACTCTTGGATATCACTAATTCGTTGCTATCGGAGCAGAGAGGCATGGGCGCCAAGATGGCGCTAGTTTTTTCTGCAATTTATCATAGCAGGAAGGACAGGAGACCGATAAAGCTACCATGTACCAATGTAGAGAGCCACAGCGTGCATATCTCACAGATAGAGATTACAGGCGGTCCGCGATCATTTTTGCAGCGATGGTGCTGACGGCACTTCTCTTGAAGGCCATGCTTCTGCCTCGATGGCCGATCCATCAGGACGAGTTTCACTATCTTTCCATGGTGTACACCTATGAGCGAGGCGAACCACTGCCAACATTTTTGACTGCCCACGTGCATTTCTTCGGCTGGCTCAGCGCCCTGGGACAAAACGAGGTCACGCAGGTCATCGCCGCTCGGATTGTGATGTATCTTCTGCTGTTGGGGACCTGCCTGTATCTGTTCTGCGTGGGCCGGCACTTGCTCGGCATGCGGGCCGCGCTGTTCTGCGTGCTGTGCTATCTGTGCTTTCTCTTCACGGTTGCCAACGGTGCGAGCTTTCGCCACGATACGCCCGCAACGTTCTTTTTCATGCTCGCTCTCTATTATTTCGTCGTCCGGGAGGATTCGGTATTCTCGAATGCCCTGGCCGGCCTGGCGATGGCGGTTTCGCTGCTATTCACGATCAAAGCGGCCATCTATCTGCCTGTATTTGCGGGATGGTTCTTATCGAGGCGGCTGCTGTGCGGCGGCCGGGGCAGGTCTCTGATCCGCACCGGTTGTTTCCTGGCGGCCCTGATTCTTGGCTTCATTGCGATCTACACGGTCCACTCGGCTACGCTTACCCCTCTGGCCACACAGAGCAATACAGGCTTCCTCGGAAGGGTTTTTTCAACGTTCATCACGTTTGAGCAGCTTTTCCCGGCGAGCAAGTGGATCATCCAGACGCTTGGCATCGACTTGCTTATCTGGCTCTTGCTGCTCGGGGGCCTTGTCGTCCATGTGGCCGACCTGTTAAGAGGCAGGTACGCGCGGAACGACCCGAGGGCATATCTGCTTGTTTTGGCCATACCGTTGTTTTCGCTTGTGGTCTATAGAAACGCTTATCCCTATTTTTTTGTGTTCCTTGTGCCCACGGTCACCTTATTCTGTGGCTATGCCTTCGAGCGTCTTGCAGCGAAACTAAAAAACGCCAAGAGAATAACAGTTCCGGTTTTGTCCGTCGCTTTGGGCCTTATGGTTCTTTCCAATTTCATCGTCCACTATCCACGTTACGTCTGGTCAGGGTGGGAATTGACGAGGCTCCAACGGGATATTCTGGGCACCATCCATACGATGTTCCCTGAGCCTGTTGCCTACGTCGATAAATGCTCGATGGTTTCCTCGTATCCCAAAGTGGGTCTCTTCATGAGCCGGGCAGTCATTCGCAACTATCAGCGGCGGGCCGAGCCGATAATGGAGGGGCTGCTGAGCAGCGAGAAGCCCCGCTTCCTGCTGGCAAATTCCTTGGTCCTGGACCTCAATGCGAGCGAGGCGCCACGTTCTACCGCCGGCCAGGCACTTCTGGAGGCAGATTGGGCCGCGCTGAAATTGTACTTCATTCATCACTGGGGTCCGGTCTGGGTCGCGGGAAAACAGTTCACCCTCGGCCCAGCGGAGCTGCAGCACTTCGAGATCATCGCACCCGGTCCGTATACGGTAGAGGCGGAGACCGACGTTCATATCGACGGCACGCTGTATCACCCGGGGGACGTGGTGCGGCTCGAAGAAGGCGCTCATACAGTGGGGGCCGCTGGACAGAACTCAACGATAAGGCTCAGGTGGGGCGATCACCTCTTTCGGCCTGATAGCGAGTCGGCAGGGACGGATTTTCTGGGACCCTTCCTCTAACGCCGAGTCAAGGACGGACTCTTCCTGATGGTAACTTGCCTCACCAAATGCAAATCTACCGATCGCGCCTCTATGGACGCGATCGACGGCTTCGATGAAATACGGGTCCGCTCGCGTCTGGAAATCAACAAGAAAACAGAGCTTTCTGATGGATGCCCTTCTACCAGTTTCTTCGATGCTCAGACACCCGGGCACGTCAACAGCGATGGGCTTGGCGATGTAGACATGCCTACCCGCATCTACGGCGGCGGCGGCTTGCTCGGGATGAAAATACGGAGGGCTCTCAATTGCCACGGCATCTACTTTCTCGAAGAGCTTCATGTAGCTCTTGAGCCCTGTGTACCGGCAGGCATCGTCGACATCCAGTTTGTTACCGAAATTGTCGACTTTATCTTGGAAATAGTCGGCGCCGGCGGCAACCCTGTATCCACCATGCTGTCTGAACAGACCAGCGATCCAGGTGCCCCGAACACCGCAGCCGATCACTCCAATGTTGATTTTGGAGTTTGCTTTATAGGCCCGGACGCACTGCGGTGTGAGGACCGTAACGGACAGAGCTGTCGCACCCGTGCTGCCCACCAAGTTCCGGCCAGATCCGGTCGCTTTGTGTTGAACACCTATGTCGGATTGGGACAAGTCCGACACTTCACAATCATCTCTTCCCAGGGGCCTGTGCACTAGTCTACCGCTGTGACTTTTCTGATCCATGTGATCATTATAGCTCTCGTGATCCGGATCGCAAGGCCCTGTTTGATATGGAGGATAAGGAAGGCAATTGGCGTTGCATTGCAGGGGATAGCAGGCGAAGGTATAATAGAATCACCAAGCCTTAAATCGCAAACAACAGACTGAAAAGCAGTTGAAGCCAAGTGGAGAATCGCCTTGAAAGCGGGGCCACTTAACGGTATAGTTTCGCCGTTGAACCGATCTTGAAATCGGCATTACAAGGTGTTATCGGGGACAGGAGCCGATTTCTCAGGTTCTGTCGAAATCGAGCGTGCTTTCGCCCGTGAGAGGAGATAGGCATGAGACTGGTTGCCATCACCGTGAACAGCGCCCTTTTGAGTTGGGTTATCTTTGTAGCTGTGACCGAACCCCTTCCACCCAGCAGGACAGTGCTCCTAAGCTATATCTTATTTGCATATGCGCCCATTCTCAGCTTGCTCGTGCTCTTATTCCCAAAGGCCAACTGGAGAAGAATTAGGCAACTCGCTATTTCTATAAACAGCATTCTCTTGGGTTGGATCGCCTTCATCATTATGACCGAAGGGCGTCCCAACGACGGCACAGTGCTCTTAAGCTTCATATTGATAGGAGTAGTGCCCCTCTGCAGTTTGTCGGTTCTTTGGTTTCCAGAAAGATCTCTCAAAGGTACGGACATTTGACCTTCTGCAGGGTGCGCCTTACTGGCTACTACGTCCCAGAGGTGTCCCTTTCCATGAGTCTCCTTCGCGCAAGCTTTTCCTGTCGACATCTCATAGCCCAGTCCACACCTCGCCGCTGCTGGCACAAGCTTTTTGCACCAACTCTACCTTCCCAAAATGAACTATGGAAGGAATCATCGAAAAACCCTGATTCACAGGGGGGTGAACAGTTACGGTGCTTGACGACAGTGGCCCCAGACTGGCTCTTGAGGACAAAATCTCTGCCTTCTTCCAGCTTTCCGATTCTTGCAGTCCAGAGAATATCCTGATATTTTCGTGAGAAAGCACTTTGGAAAGCTTAAGAGATAGCGCGACTGAAAGGATATGATATGCCTTTTTTGAGCCGGTATGCAGGCAAAAAGAAGATCGAGTATTTTGTGGAACGAACACCCAAACGCAGCAAGATACTGGAAATCGGCTGTGGAACTGGCTGGCTGGGCCAGTACTTCAAGGAAAACGGTTGGAATGGCTATATCGGAATCGATACCTTTCCACCAGCCGATATCATCGGAGACATTCGAGACTGGAGACAACTGGGTCTGGAAGAGCAATCCTTTGATGTTATCATAGCCTTTGAAGTTGTGGAACACGTTGACTGCTTCAAAGAGTGCTTCGAATTGCTGAAGGATGGCGGGATGCTCATGGTTACGTCGCCAGTCCCTCACATGGACTGGATGCTTAGAATACTTGAACTGGTCGGACTTAATCAGAAACGCACGAGCAAACATGACCACTTGGTGTATCTCAAGGACATTCCGTACTTTGCACACAAGGAAATTAGGATTATTGGTTTCATGTCGCAATGGGCAATACTGACCAAATAGTCTGCCAGGTCAATCTATTGTAATCAGATCACTGAGAGTATGCTTCCGGCGGTACAGTCCTTCGCCTTCGCGGGGTGACTTCAACTGCATTGTCCTTTGGAGAGGCCCAACAAATCTTCTCGACGGCGAATGGTCAAACAGCACTGACCTGGCGGCTCTGTGCTTTTCCAAGAGATATCACCGTCCCGTGTTCAAATCGCCTTCGCCATCTTCTTCAAGATACGCTTCTGCCAGGTCCTCGACGGATGTGAGTTCCTGTTCGTGATATTGCTGTTCCGTGTTGAGCGTCCAGAGATTATCTTTGGACGTGACGCCCTTCATGATGTTCTCGACGGCGACCATTGCAGAAAGCATAGAATGGTCCGTGTTGTTATATTTGTGCATTCCGTTTCTGCCGATCAGGAACAGATTGTCAAACCTGTCGATAAAATTCCGTATCACGCCAAACCGATCATACGTGCCAAAGTAAGCCGGATAGGTCTTCGGCATCCTCAGCACGGTGCTATCGAGGACATCGTCCTTCTCAATGAAGCCGATCCGCACCAGTTCCTTTACGGCAAACTCGGACAGATCCTTGTCCGACATGCTCCAGAGCGAATCCCCCTCGTTGCAGAAGTATTCGGCTCCGATCCAGACCGTGTTTTCATCCTTAACCAGGTAAGGACTCCAGTTGTTAAATATCTGGATACGCCCGACCTTCACACTCGGCTCCTGGATGTACACCCAGTGGTACGGGATCGTGCCGTTCGCCGTCTGTGCTTTGGTCCTGCTTTTTATGCAGAGCTTCTTCAGAAGCAGGCCCACGGTAATAAAGTCACGATATAACAGGCCCTGAGCGACCTGTTGGACATCATCCGGGACAGGTGCGGAAAGCGACTCTATCAGATCTGCCACCGGCATGGTCGAGAAAAAATAATCCGCCTGGTGCGTCGTCACTTCGCCGGTAAGCT
>Ga0307380_10004113_pt1 | contig 19783 bp, 22 predicted proteins | sample UN3MG_FD_202239 | JGI IMG/M metagenome (GOLD analysis project Ga0307380, IMG submission 202239) | Soil microbial communities from Risofladan, Vaasa, Finland - UN-3 | ecosystem: Environmental > Terrestrial > Soil > Coastal area > Acid sulfate soil | place: Finland: Risofladan, Vaasa | collected... | reverse complement strand
GCCGCCTGGTGCCCCAGGCCAGCGCGCAGGAACGATGGCTCGTCGGCCAAGAGCTGGCCGCGATCAACAACCTGCGCGCTGGTCGCGTTCCCCATGGCCAGCAGCGGCTGCGCGTCCCGATCTACCGGCCCTACCATGGGGCGCGGTCGTGCTACGCGACCGTGGACCTGCGGACCTGGCACGTCTGTGTCATGGCCGGGATGCGATACGGCGTCCGCCCATCCCTGCTGGTCGGGATCCGCGTCCATGAAGGGGGCAATCGGCCCTCGCCGCGGGCACCGTGGGGGTGCAAACCCTATGGCAGCTACGGCCTGCGAGACGAGGCCATGATGGCCGCGCGGATCGTGCGCCGGCACGCCGACCGCTATGGGTGGGATGCGTGGGCACCGACGCGCGGCCGATGCGACCGGCTCGGCGGGTACTACACCACCGGTCGATGGGCCGCCAGCAACGAGCATTGGGGCGCGTGCGTGTGGGCGATCATGAGGCGGGCGGAAGGCGCGTAGGTCGGGCGTCCGCGCCCGACGCCGTGAGCCGTCAGGAGGGGCCGGGTGCCTACCCGGCCCAGTATGCCGCGAATGAAGCGACCGCCGTGGGCCGCGTGGGCACGGAGCACGGAAAGAACACGTGCTCAGCGCGGCCCCTCCTGAAGGCGAAGGCAACGGCGGGCCGGTCTGAAGCCCGGCCCCTCCTGAATGACAACGGCACTCCAGGAAGGCAACAGCGCGACAGGTAGGTGAGTAGCGATGAGCGATGAGACGGAGGCAATCGCAGGGCTGCACGCCGCAGGCGTGGACCTGGCGAGGTTCATGCGCAGGGCGCCGCAGGAAAACACGGCGATCTTGGAGCCAGAGCAGAGACGAAAGGCCAGTCTCAGGGATGCGCTCGAGCAGGCCCGCGCCAAGAAAAGCCTTGAGAAGTTGGAGTGGGAACGCGCCCGTCGGTTCTGCGCGGCAGGGCCTGCCATCCTGGCGATTGCGCGTGAACGTGACCTGCCAATGCACAGGGTGGTCACGCTCATGCTGCGAGGCGAGCTGTGAAGGAACGAGGAGGGATGAAGGATGAGCGGGCCCCCATATCTGCCAGGGCGAAGGCCCCTGGGGAACTATGCCATCCACCGCGGGGGGCAGTGGCCCGGTCTGTGGTGGCCGGTCAGGACCATCGGCGTTGATCCCGCGAGGCCAGGGCCGCCGCGGATACGGGCGCCGGAGACCGTCCATGAGCAGTGGCGAGTCTATCCCGCGCGGGTGCGTATGTGTCGGTATGTCTGGATGATGGGAGCCGGGCGATGAGTTGTCAGGAGAGGCCGGGTGCCGACCCGGCCCGCGCGGGCCGCTTGGAATGGGTCGGACGGGAGGAACTGCCATGCCGATGGATAGGATCGAGGATCCGCTGGAGGACTGCATACTGCCTGTCAGTTGGGCCTGCCGTATCGGCTGCGCGCTCGTGATCGCGGCGCTCGTCGCCGGTGCCATCCTGCTGATCATCAGGTGAGACCGGGTGCGCGCCCTACAACGGCAGACCACATAGATCGGGGATCACCATGCGGCCGCGGGAAAGCTACGGGATCGGTCAGCTCGACGAGCTGATCGCCTGGTGCAAGGACAATGCGGTCTGGGCGAGCTGCGCCGTCTGTGAGCGCGCCGTCCGCCAATGCCTGGTAGAGGGCGACGGGCCGATCCGGATCCGGCGCGTCATGCTCGACGCGAACCGCGATGGGCCCAGGCCGATCTGCGCGCGGTGCCTGGGCAGACGGGCCAAAGAAGTCGGGCGGACGCTTGCGTCCGTTGGAGGACCTCCGACCTACGCGACGACGAAGGAGATGAGGGACGTGGCAAGGATCGACTGGAGCAAGCCGCAACCGGGTAGCGATACGCCGCTCCGAGATGAGGCGGTGGAGCTGCGCAAGCAGGGCCTGACTTGGCAGCAGATCGCCGATGAACTCAATGAGCGGTATGGTCTGCGCGTCGGGTTCTCGGGCGTGCAGAAGCTCATTCAGCGCTATGCGCCAGGGACCGTCAAGGGCAACTCGGAGGGGGCGACCTCGGGTAGACCTTGCGATCCGGTGCCTGTGGATCGAGCGGCGGAGGGCAACGGCCGCAGCCAGGATGGCTGCGCCACGGACGGCGCGGCTGTCCAGGAGGAAGGCGGCGAACGGCCACAGGCGGGGTCGCCTGTGCCACAGGACACGGTTGAGCAGGCGCTATTGCTCCCGCGGCATCCTATCCTGGTCCACGTCGCTAAGCCTGGGATGGAGGTCTGGGTGAGCGCGCGAAGTCAGGATGAGATGCGCGTCAAGGCCGCCGAGATCACGAACATGCTGAGTCTGGTGGTCAATATGGGCGAAGGCGCGTAGGTCGGGCGTCCTCGCCTGGCAGTGCCGTACGGAGAGGCCGGCCCCCGTGCCGGCCTGTGCCGTACGACAACAACACAGGCGCACGCGGGGGTGCACCTCTCCAAATGGCAAACGACAACAACACAGGCGGGAACGGAGTCCCGCCTCTCCAAACGGCATACGGCAACGGAGGATGGCATGAGCAAGGCCGAGGCGCGGCAGCTCGTCGAGTATATGCGCAAGATCCAGAGGCGGATGGGACTCAATGAGTGGAGGATCAGCCTCGAAATCTATGAGCAGACTGAGCTGCCAAGCCGCCTATGGCTGGAGGGTGAGGCTGGCATCGGGTATATGAGTAGCTGGCATGAGCAGCGCAGCGCCACCCTCCATGTCGTCGCATACCCGCGGGACCTGACCATCCGACAGATCATCCGGCATGAGGTCGCGCACCTGCTGCTGGAGCCGATGTGGCGCGTAGTGAAGCGGGTCGAAAAACCCCTGGGCTCGACCGCCTGGGAGATCATCAGCGAGGCATACCGGGAGGCCGAGGAGATCGCGGTCAACCGGATTATGAGGGCGATGAGCTAGGGGCAACGGCAACGGCCGCAGGCAGGGATGCCTGCGCCACGGGAGGATGAACGGCCGCCGTGACCGAAACGTTCGGCGAGATGATCCGGGCAGTGCGGGCCAAACGGGGCCTCACCCAGGCCGAGGCCGCCACCACCTGTGGGGTCAGCCTGCGGAGCTGGAAACGGTGGGAAGCGGGAGGCAGGCCGCGCACCAGGGAAGCGTGCATGGTGAGTGCGGCGTTCGAGTTGCCGCTCCGAAGGGTGTTGGTGGCGCGAGCGATTACAGCGGCGCCGTAAGCCGTTAGGAGGGGCCGGGCTTTAGACCGGCCCGCGACGTCGGTGTCCGTGGAGAGGCGGGACCCCGTTCCCGCCTGTGCCGTAAAGGGCAGGAGTGACAGATATTGCCTGAAATACGCCAAGTCATGGAGCAGGTTGAGGTCGAGCTGCGTCGCGCCACCGCCCTTCATGGCCCAATGAGGTCAAGCCATGAGGGCCTTGGCGTCCTGGTCGAAGAGATGCTGGAACTGGTGCTGGCAGTAACCACGAATGACTTGGCCGCAGTCACGGCGGAGGCACTGCAGGTGGCGGCGATGGGCGCGAGGATAGTGCTGGATCTCGCTCCATCAGATCCATCCTGAACGACAACAACACAGGCGGGAGCGGGGTCCCGCCTCTCCATGGGGATGAACGGCACATAACGAAGTGGCACCAAAGTGTCACCCTGAGCCGAGGAGGAAATATGCTATAATCCGTCGCATCAGGTAGTAGGCAAACGCCAGGGTAGACGTCAGGGCGCATCGTAGGTCTCGGCATAGGCCGGGGGGCGATGCGCTCGTTGTGTTTTGCCAACGGTCCGGCGGGACAGGCAAGAGTGCCTGTCCTACTGACGACGACGGCACAGGCCGGAACGGGGTCCGGCCTCTCCAGAAGGCACGGCGAGGGCATGGCGGTAGCGGAGCAGGAGATCGCGGCAAGACTAAAGCCCGGGCAGATCGCCCCCGGGCTGTGGTCGCGTGAGGAGATCGCGCGGCGGCTGCCGCGCTGGAAAGCCGATGCCTCCGCCTGGGCCGAGGACTGCGTGTGGATCGAACGGCCCGATGGCACCGTCGGCCCCATCGAACTCTACCCCGATCAGCAACGCGCCCTCCGGGAAGGATCGTCCTGCCGCCAACATCCCGGCGGGATCCTCGAGCCGATCCGCAAGACCGTGGTCTTCTGCCGCCCGAAGAGAAATCACAAGAGCCTGGACGCGGCGATCCTGGCCGCCCACTCGGTCGCGCTCTTCCCGCGGCGCAAGAGCTACGTGGTGGCCAACTCCGAGCGGCAGGCCCACTCCGTCACCTTCGATTACGTGATCCAGATCTTTCGGCGCAGCCCGATGCTCCGGAACCACGCCAAGTACGGCAGCGCCTGGCTCAATGACACCATCGTCGAGCTGCCGCAGAACACCACCGAGATCACCATCCCCAGCCTCGAAAGCCGCATCATCGCCATGCCCTGCAACTGGGCGACCGTGCAGGGCGTGCCGGTCACCGGAGTGCTGGTGGTCGAAGAGCTGCACGCCGCGGTCAACGAGTCGATCTTCTCGATGCTGGCCGGGCAGACCGAGGCGCTCACCGCGCGCACCGTCATCGCCTCCCAGGCCGGCTCGCGGAACGGCGTGCTCTTCCGGCTGTATAAACAGGCCCAGAACCAAGGCGGCAACAACCCGCGGATCTGGTTCGATTACTGGACGAACAACAGAGCGCCCTGGATCACCGAGGAATGGCTGGCGGACCGGGAGGCGGCCCTGCCGCCCTGGGAGTTCCAGTACTTGCACTGCAACGCCTGGGGCACCGGCGGGCAGCGGTTCCTGACCGCAGACCTGGTGGACCGAGTGTTCGAGATTGACTATCCGCTCATCGCGCAACGCCATGACCTGCGCACCCCGACCGAGATCCACAAGGGCGCGCCCGAACCGGCGTTCGAAGCCCTAGATCGGGCCGCCTGGCGGGAGCTGCGCGACCGGATGGGATGGGCGCCCTGCGCGTTCGGGATCGGGCTCGATAGGGCGCAGCCCTACGCCCACCAGGAGAAGACGAATCTGGCGGTGCATCTCAAGACGGCGGGTGAGGTTGTCGTCAGGAGGGGCCGGGCTTTAGCTCGGCCCGGGCCGGGCGATTCGGTGTCGGTAGACGGGGGCCGAGCTGAAGCCCGGCCCCTCCTAACGGCACAACCGAACGGCCAGCGCGCCGCAAGAGCGCGCCCTACAACGGCGTCGTATGAGATATGGGAGATCGCGTCCATCGACTGCCCGAACTCCGCGGATGACGAGATCGAAGAGGCCATCGAAGTCGTGGAGGAGATCATCGGGCAGCACATCGACGACCGGCGGTACGAGACCTACCAGGCCGCCGACCTGGCCATCGAGCACGGTGCCGAGTTGATTAGCGCCACCAGTCCCCAGCAGGTGAAGATGTTCAACCACATGCACCGGCTCTCGAAAGAGGGGCGCTACCACTGCTCGCCGCAAAGCATCGCGCTCAAAGTGGAGTTCGAGGATTTCATGGTCAACACGGAGCAGCGCCTGACCCGCTTCGAGCATGGCAGCGGCTGCACCGATGACCGGATCTATGGGCACGGGCACTCGATCGAGGCGGTGACCGAGGCCGTGATCGTGACCCAGCGGTTCCGGCAGAAGCCGAGGGGGATGTGAGCGTCGTCGCGTAGGTCGGGCGTCCTCGCCCGACAACAACACAGGCGGGAACGGGGTCCCGCCTCTCCAGGAAAGGCAAGGCGTGATGGGCGAATACGTCATCAACAGGCCGGAGGCGGACCAGGAGGCCGGACGGCCGCTCATGGCGCCCAGCAACTCCTGGACGCCAGGCAGCGGCCTGGTGCGCTGGCCGCCGCCCGAGGAGCGGGCACGCCTGCGAGCATACACCACATACGCCGACCTGTACCGCGGCGAGCATGAAACCGTCTACGTCCGGCGGGGCGGGTACACCTACGACTGGACGCGGCCATACGTCACCGTCAACCTGTGTGGCGAGATCACCGACCTCATGGTGGATCGGCTGTTCGGGGAGATGCCGCGGATAACGGCGGGAGGGCGGGAGAAAGGTACGGCGGAGGGGGAAACGGCCAACGGCACGGCAGACGGCACAGGCGGGAACGGGGTCCCGCCTCTCCAGGCGACCGCAAGCGGTCGCACGACCAACGGCGTGGATGACTGGATCGACGAGCTCGTCACGCGGTCGGGGCTGCATAGCCGGCTGATCCGCGTGGCGACCGGGACCAGCTACCGCGGGGACGGCGCCCTCAAGGTGCGGTGGACCAAAGAGCGCGGCGTCACCATCACCTCCGTCTCGCCGCAGTTTCTCTTCCTGGAGACGGATGCCGATGACACCGAGACCATTGCCCAGGCGACCATCGGGTACGTGAGGTGGGGGCAGGTGGAGACAAGTACGGCCGCAGGCAGGATGCCTGCGCCACGGAGGGCAGGCGAGACGGGCACGGCACAGACCAAGCGGCAGGGATACCTGTTCCTGGAGATCCACGTGCCTGGGCAGATCGCATACGAGCTCTACCGGCTGCGCGGCACCGCCTACTCCGGCGAGTACAGCTATCATCCGACCCAGGACCGGGTGCCGCTGGCAACCCTGCCGGACCTGGCGAACTGGCCGGAGATCCAACCGACCGGGATCGACCAGCTGCTGATCGTGCCGATCGCCCTGGGGGCGGACGACGAGGGGGACGTCTATGGGCGATCGGACTACGCCGACATCGAGGGCCTCCAGGGGGAGCTCAATAACCGCGTCACGCAGCGGGCGGAAGTCCTTGACAAGCACGCGGACCCCTGGATGTTCGGGCCGCCCTCCGTGCCGGACGCGGATGGCAACATCGAGCAGCATGACCGCTACATCCAGCTCATGAAGGGCGAGTCCGCGCCGGGCTACCTGATCTGGGATGGCTCCCTGCAGGCCGTGCGCGAGGAGATCCAGGACCTGGTGCAGGAGATCGTGCTGACCGCCGGGCTGTCGCCGGAGTCGTTCCAGCTCGTCGAGGGCGGGGCCGAATCCGGGCGGGCCCTCAAGCTGCGACAGTTCCGAACCGCCTCGGCCGTGCAGATGCGGCAGATCGTCTACGGCGAGGCCCTGCAGAAGACGGTCTCGGTCGCCTCGAAACTGGCGGTGGCCAAGGGCGAAACGGGCGCGAGCTCGCTCGAGCCGGAAGACGTCTTGATCGTCTGGCAGGACAGCCTGCCGCAGGACCGCTTCGAGGAAGTCCAGACGGCGAGCATCGAGGTGGACAGCGGCCTGGCCTCGCGGCGGACCAGCATCCGGCGGCTGCACCCGGAGATGACCGACGCGGAGATCGAAGAGGAGCTGGCGCGCATCGAGGAGGAGGCCGCGGCGGCGCGACCGGCGGTGCCGGCGCTGGGGCTGACCGACCGGATCAAGCCAGGGCCCCAGCCGGGGCAGCCGGCCAGCAGCGCGATCTCGAACGCCGACCGGGAGAACGTCGTCGCGCAGAGGGAAGGCAGCACGACGGTCGGGAACCCGGAGGCGGAGTGACGAGCCCGCGTAGGTCGGGCGTCCTCGCCCGACACCACGTCGTGAGGAGGGGCCGGGTGCCTACCCGGCCCGGAATGCCGCGAATGAGGCGACCGTCGTGGGGCGCGGGGGGCCGCGGCCCCTCCTGAAGGCAGGGACAACAACACAGGCGGGAACGGGGTCCCGCCTCTCCAGAAGGCGTGAAGGATGCCAGGATATACCGACGCGGAGATCGCGATGATCAACCAACAGCTCATCGGCGCCTACTCGGAAGCCGAACGCTACATCGTCGAGCGGGTCCTGGCCGCCGACATCACCGACTGGCAACGCGCCCGCGCTAACCAGCAGCTCGCCCTGATCCGGGATGCGCTGCGCGAACTCGGGCAGACTACCCAAGAATGGGCCGAGATGCATATCCCGCGCCTGTACGCCGCCGGCCTCAACGCCACCGACGAGGTGCTCGCCGGAATGCTGGTGCCGCCGCCGCGCGCCGAGTTCGCCGCCCTGCATATCAGCTCGATCGAGCTCGTCAGCGAGAACCTGACCCTGGGACTTGAGAACGCCCGGCAGATCGTGGGGCGCACCGTGCAGGACGTCTTCCGCGAGGCCGGCCTGGCCGCCCTGCAAGAAGGCACCGCCATGGGCGAGACCCGGCGCGACGCCTCGAAACGGATGCTCAAGCGCCTGACCGACCAGGGCGTCACGGGGTTCGTCGATGCGCGTGGCGCCGAATGGAACATGAGCACCTACGCCGAGATGCACATCCGGACCGCCAGCATGGAGGCGACCAACACCGCCACCCGCAACCGCCTGGCCGAACGGGAGATCGACCTGGTGCGAGTGCCGCGCCATGATGACGAGTGCCCGAAATGCGTTCAGGCGCTCGACACCCTGGGGACGATCTTCTCGGTCTCGGGGACCAGCGAGGAATACCCGGCGGAGGACGACGCCCGGGCCATGGGGCTCTACCATCCGAAGTGCCTGCATCGGGCGCAGCCGTACGTCGAGGAGTATGAGGAGGCGGAGGCAGGGTAGTAGGACAGACGCCTCGTCTGTCCTGGAGAAGCGTGGACAGGCAAGAATGCCTGTCCTACTGGAGGTCACGAAAATGCCAGTGCGATATGACAAGCGCAGGCGCAGATACCGGATCGGATCAGGGCCGGCGCGATACAAGAGCCGGCGAACGGCGCAGCGGGCGGAGCGGGGGATGAGGGCGCGGAAGAGGCGGCGGCGGTAGAAGGTGTTAGGAGGGGCCGCCTGCCTGCCCGGCCCGGGCAGGCCGAGAAGGAAGCGACGAACGTGGGCCGCGTGGGCACGCGGCCCCTCCTGAAGGCAGGGCAAAGAACAAACGACCGCCGGCAGGATGCCTGCGCCACGAACAACATAGCATGAAGGGTATCAGGAGGCGGAGACGATGGGCGAGCAGCAGGGCACACAGCAGGGCACGGAACAGGGCAAGGACACCCAGCAGCCAACCATGACCGCGGCCGAAGTCCAAGAGCTCATGCGCAAAGAGTCGGATCGGCTGGACAAGAAACACAAGGCGGACCGGGAGAGCCTGATCGCCGAGGCGAAGACGCAGGCCAAAGCGGAGCTCGAGGCGGAGAAGAAGACCGCGGACATGACCGAGCTGCAGCGGGTGCAGGCGGAACTGAAGACGCTACAGGATCAGGTGACGACCAGCGGGCAGCAGCTCGCCGCCAGCCAGGCCGCGGCCACCCGGGCGCAGTTCATCGCGACGCACGCGGGCGATATGGACGTCGCCTGGCGGATGTATTTCGACCAGCAGCTCGCAGCCGCCACGGATGGGGAGAAGCCCGAGGATATCCTGGCGCGGGTGCAGGAGGAGCACAAGGGCGCGAAGGGCGGGCAGACAGCATTGGGCGTGGCAGGGCGACCAGGGCAAGGAGCCGCCGCCAAAGGGGAGACCATGAACGACATGATCCGGAGGGCGGCGGGGCGGTAGAGGACGTTGGAGAGGCGCGCCCCCGCGCGCGCCTGTGTTGTACGGCACAGGCGGGAGCGGGGTCCCGCCTCTCCGTGGAACAGACGGCAAGACGAACGGCAATGACGGAGGAGTGATATGAGATGCCAGTCAACAGCTTGACCTCACGGACGGATGCAGCGGCGCTCATTCCGGAAGACGCAGCGTCCGCGATCATGCTCGGCCTGCAAGATAACTTCTGGCTGTTCAACCTGGCGCGTCGGCTGCCGAACCTGAGCCGCGCGCAAAGACGGATCCCGGTGGCCGATGCGCTCGCCACCGCGTACTTCGTGGACGGCGACACCGGGCTCAAGCAGACTACCGACTTGAGCTGGGACAACAAGTACATCGACGCCGAGGAGATCGCGGCGATCGTGCCGATCCCGCAGGCCGTGCTCGACGACGTTGACTACGACATCTGGGGCGAGGCAAGGCCCGCCCTGGAGGCCGCCTTCAGCAAGGTCATCACCCAGGCCGTGCTGTACGGGACCAACATCCCGGCGACCTGGACCACCAACCTGGGCGCCGCCGGCCTGGTGGCCTTCGCCACCGCGGCCAGCGCCGTCGCCTCGGCGGCCGGCTTCGCCGACCTGTATGAGGCGATCCTGGGCGAGTCCGGCGATGGCGTCGGCGACGGTCTGCTCATGCTGCTCGAGGCGGACGGCTTCATGGCCACCGGCCACGTCGCCGCGATCTCGATGCGCGGGCGGCTGCGCAATGTGCGCGACGCGAACGGCCTGCCGATCTTCACGTCGGCACCACAGGATCCGACCCGCTACGAACTGGATGGCACCCCGTGCATCTTCCCGCTGGATGGGTCGATCAGCGCCGCGCAGGCCCTGCTGATCTCGGGCGACTGGACGAAGCTCGTGTTCGCGGTGCGGCAGGATATGACCTACACCATCGCCACCGAGGGCGTGATCACGGACACCGCAAACAACGTCGTATATAATTTGTTTCAGCAGGACATGGTGGCGCTGCGAGCCGTCATGCGGCTCGGGTTCGCCCTGCCCAACCCGATCAACCAGATGCAGGAGACCGAGGCGAGCCGGAGCCCGTTCGCGATATTGACGGCGTAACGGCCCGCGCCGCGGACGTGCGGAGAGGCGGGACCCCGTTCCCGCCTGTGTAGTGCAACGTGAAGGAAGAGGCAATGGGTAAACGGCAATCGGCAGACGGCAACAGCACAGGCGGGAGCGGGGTCCCGCCTCTCCATGAACGGCACAATGGACGGCAAATCGAGTTGATGGGAAAGGAGACAGGACTATGGGACTCTATCCGAAACCGACCGACCCTCTGGCCCTGGGACTGCCGGTAGGGCCATACTCGAATGTGTACTACGTGGACGGGACCAACGGGGATGACGACAACACCGGACTGTCACCGCTCAAGCCGATGGCAAGCGTGGAGGCCGCCGAGGACAAGTGCGTGGCGAACCAGCACGACGTCGTGGCGCTGATCTCGGGCGCTACCGCCGATAGCCCGAGCGCGAGCATCGCCTGGGACAAGAACTTCACCCACCTGATCGGGCTGGGGCCACCCTTCCCAGGCATCGGACAGCGATGCCGGATCGTCGGCTCCGCCGCGCTCGACCTCACCCCGGTCATCACCTTCTCGGGCCGCGGCTGCATCGTGCGGGACGTCCAGTTCCAGAACGAGAAGGACGCCGACACTGATGGCGGCTGCGTGATCGTCAGCGGCCCGTACAACTACTTCGAGCGCGTCTACTTCAACGGCATGAACAATGCCACGCCCGCAGCGCGCGCCGGGGCCTACTGCCTGAGCGTGACGGGGGCCGAGAACGTGTTCAAGAACTGCACCATCGGCTCCTGCCAGACCATCCGAGCGGCGGCCAACGCCGAGATGATCGTGACCAACGGCGCCAACCGCTGGGAACACTGCCTGTTCCAGTGCTACTCGGAAACCGCAGGCAAGTTCCTGGTGAGCGTGCAGCCGCCCGGCGGCGGCCTCGGGGACCTGATCTTCGAGGACTGCCTGTTCTACTGTCAGACCGTCAACTGGGCGACCGGCATCACGGATGTGTTCAACATCCAGTCGGGCGGCAGCCACTTCGTGATCCTGCGGGGCGACTGCCAGCTCGTGGGCGTGGGGATGGGCTGGGCCGACACCGTGACCCACCTGTACGGGGCCGGGCCGATCCCGAATGCCGGGATGGGGATCTCGACGAATCCGACGACGTAACGACACAGGCCAGCGGACCGATGGTCCGCCCGGGAGCGGGGTCCGGGAGGATGCTCAGCATCCTCTGAGCCTCTCCAAACGGCAAACGACGAACGGCAGAGAGGTGAGAGATCATGAGTGCAGCGATAGAAGATGCGAGCAGAGGGGGAGTGCTGAGCTACCGGATCACGGGAGCCGCCTCCACCGCGAACGCCGGGCTGGGGTCCATCGCCAACCCGGAAGGAGTGGCCCTGCTGATCCTGCGGGCCACCTTCTGGTTCGTCACGGCCGCAGCAGCCACGGCAACGCTGAGCGTGGGCGTCACCACCGCGGCCGCGGCCGCCACCGACATCCTCAACGCGCTGGATGTCAATGCGGTCGGCGATGACTGCTACTACAACGGCTTCGCCATGCAGAACACCGCCAAGACGGCCATCACGGCGCCGGCGGTATGGGACCCGGATACGTACATCACCCTGACCGGCTCGGCCACCACGGCGGGCCTGGACGCGGTGATGATGCTGGAGTACGTGAGGGTGGCGGACTAGCAGAGTGCGTGGGGAGCGAGAGGAGGGGCCGGCCTCGGCAGAGGCCAACGACACAGGCCGGCGCGGGGGCCGGCCTCTCCAAACAACAACGGCGAACGGCCGCAGGCTGGAAGCCTGCGCCACGGACGGCCCATAGATGAGGTGATGAGGATGCGACTGATAGCCGGTGAGCATGAGGGATACATCAAAGGCGACATCATCGACCCCGCCGATGAGGAGCACTTCCGAGCCGAGCATCCGGAGATGGTCTCGGAAAGCGACTTCTCAGGAGCGGAGGCGGCGGCGGAGAAGGCGGCGGTGAAGCCGGCCAAGAGTAAGAGCAAGAGCAAGAAGAAGTGAACGGCATGGAGGATGACGGCGATGGAGATTGTGGCGACGCCGGGCGCGCTCAATGCGAACAGCTACATCACCCTGGCCTGGGCCGATAGCTACTGGGAGGCCGACACGCGGCATGGGCGGTGGGAGACGCTGAGCCTCAATGACCGGGCCCGGGCGATCATCCAGGCCAGCCGGCAGATCAATGCCCTGCGCCTGGCCGGCTATCCCCTCGATAGCAACACCCCGCAAGCCCTGCACTTCCCGCGTGACGCCGACTATAACCGGATCACCCAGGAGGACTTCACGGCGGACCTGGATGTGGCGGTCGAGCTCGACCACACCCAGATCGTGGAGGACAGCGAGCTGGTGACCAGCGTGGGGGGCGTCACCGAGTACGAGCTGGACACCGACTACGAGATGGACTACGAGGCCGGCACCATCACCGTCCTGGCGACTGGCTCGATGGAGGACGCCACCGAATATACCATCATCTATGACTACCTGGGCATCCCCCTGGATATCGAGCAGGCCACCGCCGAACAGGCGCTCTACCTGGCCGAGCGGGGCGCAGGAGGCGGCGACGGGGACCTGATCGACCGGGTAGCCCTGCAGGCGCAGGGCGTGAAATCGGTCGCCCTGGACGGGGTGTCGGAAACCTATGACGGATCGGGCGGCGGGGAGCTGTGTGCGCAGGCGCAGCGGCTCGTCGAACCCTACATCGTGAGGACGGCGAGGATTGCGGCCCGCGGATGGTGACGGCACAGGCGGGAACGGGGTCCCGCCTCTCCATGAAAAGGCAATGCCATGCGGCGATGGCAGGCGAGGGTCGAAGCGAAGAGCGTGAAGCGGGCGCTGAAAAGCGCCCGGGAACTTGCCAACGGCAAGGCGCTCATGCCGCGCATCGTCCGCGCAATCGACCGGGCCATGCTGGCCCTGCAAACCAAGGCCGCCAGCCTGGCGCCAGTCGCCGAAGGGACCCTGCGGGGCTCGGCCACCGCCTGGGCGAAGCAGATCGGGCCGGGCATCCAGAGCGGCGTCGAGTTCGGGGGCATGGCCAGCGCCTATGCCGAGGCCCAACATGAGCACACCGACTGGCGGCATAAGCTGCCGGAAGGGATGTCGCGGACCCGCCGCAAGAGCGGCAAGCAGCGCACGCATCCGATCAAGGGCTACCGGGGTGGGCAGGCGCACTTCCTGTACGGCGAGGACCCCAAGGGCGCGTGGGAACGGATGCGGGATAACATCATCCGGGGCGTGGACCAGAGGGTCGAGAGGGCGGCGGAGGAGGCGTTGGGGGCGGGGTTGTGATGTTAGGAGGGGCCGCGTGCCTACGCGGCCCGGCAGGCCGATAAGGAAGCGGTGGACGTGGGCCGGCTAGGCAGGGAGGATGCGCCGATTTGAGTCGATAGTGACTCCAGGTACCATCGCATCCTCACAGCCGGCCCCTCCTGGGCGGACGCAAGCGTCCGCACGGAATGAACGGAAAGGCGGACAGGCAAGAGTGCCTGTCCTACTATGGCATATTGTAACCAGACGATCAGGCTGCTGCGACCGCGGACGACGCCGAAACCGGGCGACGAGCTGCAACGCGAGCACGACCTGATCGAGGAGATGCAGGTCCGCGCCTGGATCAAGCAGATGTCGTCCATCCAGGCCCTGCACTCCCTGGGGATTGCGGCCACCCAGGCATATAGCATCCGGTTCGGGGCCCCGGCGGAAATGCGCCACGCGCCAGCGACCGGATGGCAGATACGAGACGGGGAGGACCAGCTCTACATCGTCAGGGCGGTGCTGCAGACGGGAACGTTGATCACGATTACGGCGGAGAAGGTGTAACGGCCGCAGGGACCGGCGGGCAGGATGCCCGCCCTACTGGGAAGCCTGCGCCACGAAGTCGTCAGGAGGGGCCGGGTGCCTACCCGGCCCGGATGAGCCGATAAGGAAGCGACGGACGTGGGCCGCGTGGGCACGCGGCCCCTCCTGAAGGCACGGAGGAATGCAAGGCCATGGCCAGGGATGTCGTGCATAGCGAGGCGATCGTGGACGCGGTGATCGCGGTGCTCACCGGCGCCGATGACGAGCTGCACACCGGCGGGCTGCCCGCCGGGTGGTTCGAGGACGGCGAGGACGGCACCGAGATCCCCCTGCAACTGCTCGAACATGGCGACCTGGCAGACTACGCCGCCGCCGAGGACCTGCTCGAGCTGCTGCCCTGCATCATGGTGCGATCGCTGGGGCCCAGGCCCGCCACGCCCGCCGGAGATCGCGGCAAAGAGACCACGGAGGAGACCGTCCGGATCATCCACCTGCGGCAGCCCGATCAATCGCGCGATGACGATGGTGAGCCCGAGACCAACCAGACCCGGGCGCGAGCGCGCTACGCGAAGCTGATCCACACCGCCCTGTTCCGGGACCCGCATAAGAAGCTGGTCACCATCGACGCCGCGAGCGAGCGGACGGAAGTCAGCCTCACCGCGGAGGGCGGGACGGCGTTCGTGTTCGACGTCCAATGGGAGGGGTGGGACCTGGGGCATGAACTCGGGAGCGCGTACAGCATCGAGGACGTCGGGCGGATCCGGGCGATGCAAGTGCCGATGTGGGCGATCGGGTGTGAGATTACGGTGAGGGTGAGGACGGAGTAACGGCCGCAGGGACCGGGCCGCGTTGGCAGGCAGGATGCCTTGAGGATGCGTTCTCTGCATCCTCCCTGCCCCACGAAGGCGGCCCATCCAGGGATGCCTGCGCCACGGACGGCATGGGAGGGAGCGAGACAGATGGACGAAATCAGCGTGAAGCCGGGTAAGGCAGTGCCGGCGAGCGGGCAATATGTGCAGGTCAACCGGGGCGGGAAGGTCCAGGCGGATGGCCTGGAGGCGACCCTGGTGGAGGGCGAACCGGCGCCGGCCACGGATCGCAAGACCTGGCGGTGGCGATTGGTGGATCGGACGAAGCACGCAACGGCCGCAGGCAGGATGCCTGCGCCACAGGTCGCGGATCATTGGGCGCGGCCGGAGTGGATGGAGCCGGACCCGGATAATCCGGGGATGTGGAGGGACAAGGCAACGGCATAACGGCACAGGCGGGAACGGGGTCCCGCCTCTCCATGGGCAATGGCAACGGAAAAGGCGAACGGCTGAGAGGTGAGAGACGATGAGTTATCTGCTGACGGGAGAAGTGGTCGGGATCTCCAAAATCGCGACGGGCACGCCCAGCGCCCTATGCGCATCCGGGAACGGGACCTTTACCATCGATCCCAATACCACCGAGTTCGATGGGATAGGCGGGCAAGCCCACGCGCGGGGTGGGTCCCTGGGCATCATGATCGACCTGGAATGCGTGGGCCTGGCCAAGACCGATCAGGACCTCTGGTGGCCGGCGACGAAGTGTGTGCAGGTGGCCGCCTTCCCGGATATCCTGGCCGTGCTCGATGACGGCACCAGCGGCGCGCAATACGTGCTGTCGGGCGGGCAGCCGCGCGGCTTCCGGGCCACCATGGCGAATGAGCTGAACGCCGAGGTGCGCTATAGCATTGGCATGTCCTTCGCCCTGGGAACGCCGGCGGCGGCGGCGGTGGATCTCCCGGTCTACAATGCGCTGCTGGGGCATACGCGCGGCGGTGTGGTCGTGGGGATGCCGGGCGATTATGGGGCGCTGCAATGGCAGCTCGAGGCGGCCATGGAGCTTGAGTATCATGACCCGCTCAAGACCCGCAGCGCGGCGGCGAAACGGTTCCCCGAGGGCCTGTTCATCAAGAGCTACAAGCCGAGCCTCTCGGTGGAGACCAGCGAACAGTTCACCATCGCGGAGCTGCTGGCCGACACCTACACCCCGGCGACGCTCTCGATCGCCATGACGAACGGGACGGCGGCCGAGAACATCACCTACACCATCACGCCCGCCGTGCCCACCGATCCGCTGGCAGCGGCGCTTCAGGATGGGAGCCCCGTGCCGTTCAACCAGCGATGGGTGCCCAGCAGCGGGAGCCGGTACGGGTGGTGTGTGTTGACGGCGCCGCAGTAGGGAGGGCGTCGTATCGTGGCGGGGGGTGCCCTCACCCCCCGCATGAATGGCAAACGGCAGCGGTGGGTGAGGGCACCCACCGCCACGATGACCGGCAAACGGCACAGGCGGGAACGGGGTCCCGCCTCTCCAGGAGGCACGAATGACCGATGATCGAGATCAGGACAGGGAACGCGGAGATCGGATGGAAGACCTGGCGGGTGGAGATCACCTGGCAGGACAGGCAGAATGTCTTCAACTATGAGGCGGTTCAGGTATTCGAGCGGGAGGGCAAAACGACTATCGAGGTCGATAGCACGCGGCTCTTCGCAGCCCTTGAGGGCGAGCCCCTAGGGGTGACCGATGAGGAGCTGTGGGCCACACCCTATGCGCAGCTCCAGGAGCTGGCGCTGAAGATCGGGCTGTGGCTGTGGACGGGGATCGAGCCGGACCGGGTGGAGGTCGAAGACCTCCCTTTAGCGACGACGAGCGGCGCCGGCGAATCCCCGGAGCGTTCCCCAACAGACCAGGGGTCGGACCCGCACAAAGCAACCGCGGACCATACTCGCTCCGCGAGCGGGCCTGTCGAGAATCCTACCAGTTCCATGCCCCCAGGGGCGAGTTTGGCGGCCGACAATATGGGCGGGATTATGACAGCGCCCGAAGAGCGTACGAGAAAGGAGGGGACCTGAGGCCGGTCGGAGAGGAGATCGTGGAATGCGTTCTGGCGGAGCGGTTGGGTGTAAGATTGGAGGAGCTGCGATCCATGGCGTGGGAGGACGTCGAGCGGTGGAGAGGATATGAGGAGGGGAAGGCGATTGCGACGGCAACACAGTGAGGCAACAGAACAACACAGGCGGGAACGGGGTCCCGCCTCTCCAAAGGCAAGACGATGGCGAAGGTACGGCTGACCATTGAGGTTGATGCCCAGGGCAACGTGACGGCGATCGACGCCGCCGGCGTCTCCCTGGGCAAGGGCGAGAAGGCCGCGGCGAAGATGAGCGCGGAGCTGGCGCGGACGAAGGCCGCCGCGGACCGGCTCTCGACGTCGCTCATGATCGGTGGCGCCGCCATCGTGGGCTTCGGCGGGTATGCCGTCAAACTGGCATCGGACCTGGAGGAGGCGCGGAACAAGTCGGCGGTGGTCTTCGGACCGGAGGCCCAGAAGGAGATCGCGAGCTGGGCCCAGGGCAGCGCGCGGGCCATGGGGATCAGCCGGCGCGAGGCGTTCGAGACGGCAGGCACGTTTGGGAATTTGTTCACCGCGATGGGGCTCGCCCAGGAGCCGGCCGCGAACCTGAGCAAGGAGATCGTGGAGCTGGGCGCGGATCTGGCATCCTTCAACAACATTCGGCCGGAGGAAGCCCTGCTGAAACTGCGGGCGGGGCTGGTCGGGGAGATCGAGCCGCTGCGCACCCTGGGGATCTCGTTCACCGCGGTGGACGTCGCAAACCGCGCGGTCAAAATGGGCCTCGCGGACACGGCAAAGCAGGTCTCCGAGAGTGCGAAGCTGCAGGCGCGCTACTCGTTGATCATGGAGCAGAGCGGCAACGCCCAGGGGGACTTCGCGAGGACCAGCGACGGCCTGGCGAACTCGCAACGGATCCTGAAGGCCTCGGTCGAAGACAGCATGGGCGCGATCGGGGATGGCCTGCGGCCGGCCCTGGAGCAGCTCGCGCACGCGGCGGTGCCGGTGGCGGAGGTGATCGGGAAGATCGCCCAGAGTCCCGCCGGAGAGACGCTGACGAAGATCGCGGTGGGGGCGGGGCTGCTGGCCTTCGCCCTGGGCGCCGGCTACAAGACCATCATGGCCGTGAAGGCGGGCATGGAGGCGCTGAATATCGTGGCGGGATGGTTCCGGCGGCACACCATAGCCAACACGGCGGCGATAGACGCCGAGACGATAGCCCTGGCCGCGAATACCGAGGCCCAAAGGGCCAACGCGGTCGCAGCCGCTGCGGCCGGGGCGGCGCGGGTGGGTGGAGGGGCGGCGGCGGCAGGTGGAGCGGCGGCAGGGGGCGCGGCGGCGGCGGGCGGAGCGGCGGCAGGGGGAACGGCAGTAGGCGCGGTGGTAGCAAAGGCCGTGCCGGTCGTCGCAGCCGTCGCGGGAACGTATGCGGCAGCCACGATGGGAGCCGCCGAAGGCAGGGCGGCCCTGGAGACCAAGAGCACGGCGGCTCAGGCAGGACATGGGCTGAAGGCCGCCGGGAAGGGGGCGGCCGCCGGAGCCATCGCTGGGAGCGTCATCCCGGGAGTGGGCACGGCGGCAGGCGCGGCCATCGGCGCCGGCATCGGGGCGGGATCGGGCCTGTGGGCGGAGACCAAGGAGACCTGGCGGGAGAGAGGGACATACCGGATCGAGCAGGCGAAAGTCAAAGAGCGGCAGGAGCGGCTGGCCGGCATGACGTCGGTCCAGCGGCAGGAATACTTGCGGGGATTCCAGGCGCCGGGTGCGGTGGTGCAGGGGGCGGGAACGGCACAGGCCGGCACGGGGGCCGGCCTCTCCAGGACGGAAATGGCGGCGCCAGCGGCGACAAACGTGCAGGTGCAGGCACCGGAAGTGCGCGTCTTCATCGGGGATCGGGAACTGCGGCAAGTGTCGCGGGAGGAGACCGAGAGGGTGCTTGAGCAGGTCATGAGGCCATAGGATGTATGGAGAGGCCGGACCCCGCTCCGGCCTGTGTCGTGGGGCGCAACGGCAATGGCACAGGCGCACGCGGGGGTGCGCCTCTCCAAATGGCAGGAACGGCGGGAAAGGCGAAAGATGGGACGGAAGAATCGGAGGAGCGAGCAGCGAACCAAGAGGACGCGGCGCAGTAGGCCGCGGCGACGACCTATCAGTCAGGGCGTGCGACAGGGCACAGGAAAGGGCGAGCGGCATGAAGGCGTGGGTGTCATGGGTGGCGATCGGGATCGTGGTCGTGGGGATCGTCGGGGGCGGGAGTTGGCAACGGTACGCGGAGAGGGTGGAGAGGGAGCGGGCGGAGGAGGCAGAACGGCAACGGCACAGCCGGGCGGACCTGCGGTCCGCGCGGGGTCCGGCCTCTCCATGGGCAATCACCACGGAGATGGAGTGGGCACATGAGGGAGGACAGGCAGCCAAGATGGTAGCGATCGGGGATCAATATGTTGTGGGTGGCGTGAGCTGCGAGGTCATCGAGGTCAAGCATGTCACCGATGCCAGCGGGGTCGTGGCCTTTGAGGAGGCCGATGTGAGCCTCACGGTGGAGAAGGCCAGCGGCGTGGCCATGGCGAGCGTGGATGACCCGAGGTTTGCGGCGTTCGTGTTGGAGGCGGAGGGCGAGGGGCGATAT
>Ga0307380_10004111_pt1 | contig 19787 bp, 14 predicted proteins | sample UN3MG_FD_202239 | JGI IMG/M metagenome (GOLD analysis project Ga0307380, IMG submission 202239) | Soil microbial communities from Risofladan, Vaasa, Finland - UN-3 | ecosystem: Environmental > Terrestrial > Soil > Coastal area > Acid sulfate soil | place: Finland: Risofladan, Vaasa | collected... | reverse complement strand
CGGGCCTCCGGGGGACCTTGGATGGACCTATATGCACGACGTGGGTCGTAAGCAAATGATGGACGTTTACGGAGACCAGGTTGACGTTGGTTTTATCGAAAGTGTCGAAGAAGGGCCGGACAGTGCCCGCATTATGCGGCAGTATGCCATGCAAGGGTATGATGCCATTTTTGCAACTTCCTTCGGCTATATGGATTATATGCATGAAGTAGCCATGGATTTTCCGGATGTCTATTTTGAACATTGTTCGGGCTACAAGACCGCGGACAATATGGCAACTTACTTTGGGCGGATGTATCAACCGCGATATCTCTCGGGGTTGGTTGCCGGAAAGATGACAAAATCAAACATTATTGGTTATGTTGCAGCTTTCCCCATTCCGGAGGTTGTTCGAGGCATCAATGCCTTTACCCTCGGCGTTCAGGAAGTGAATCCAAATGCAAAAGTACATGTGGTTTGGACAAACACTTGGTATGACCCTGTAAAGGAAAGGGAGGCAGCCATTGCACTCCTTGACCAGGGAGCGGATATTCTTGCACAGCATCAGGATACAACCGAACCACCTAAGGCAGCCCAGGAAAGGGGAAAACACAGTATCGGATATGATGCCGATATGAGACAATTCGTCGGTGACAGCGTACTGGTATCTCCTGTATGGAATTGGGGCACTTATTATATTGACACCGTAGGAAAAATGCTGGATGGAACCTGGGAAACCCATCAGTTCTGGGGTGGTTTGACCGAGGATGCCGTTAAACTTTCCGATTTCAGTCCATTGGTTCCACAAGATATCCGTGACATAGTGATGGATAAAAAGGCAAAAATTGAATCCGGAGAATGGGATGTATTTAACGGTCCTATCTACAACCAGGAAGGAGAAGTTGTCGTTCCCAAAGGACAGGTTATGAGTGATATGGATAAACTGAACATGAGCTTCTTTGTAAAAGGTGTCGTAGGAAGGGTTCAATAAACAAGATGATATTTGGGCTCCCTGTCTTGATATCGCAGGGAGCTCTCTTTATCCAAGCAATAATTGAAAGAGAAAACCGACCATGAATAGAGAAAAAGTTAAATCTCCGGTGCTCCGCATGGTGGGTATTACCAAGCGGTTTCCCGGAGTGGTTGCCAATGATGCCATTAATCTTGAACTTTATCCCGGCGAAGTGCTTGCTTTGCTTGGAGAAAACGGTGCAGGCAAAAGCACCCTGATGAATGTACTGGCAGGCTTATATGACCCCGACGAAGGAGAAATTTTTATCCAGGGAAAGCGGGTGGAAATACGCAATCCCCAGGATTCCATGCATCATGGTGTCGGCATGATCCACCAGGAGTTTGCACTGGTGGGGAATATGACGGTGGCCGAAAACATTATTCTGGGGCTTAGGGACATACCGTTTGTCCCCTCCATGACAGAAGTGAAAGAAAAGATTAAGGAATTATCAAAACGTTACAACCTAAAAGTAAATCCCGATACATTGATTCAAAACATGGGCGTTGGAGAACAGCAGCGAGTGGAAATTTTGAAACTTGTTTATCGGGGTGCCCATGTTCTTATCCTCGATGAACCCACTGCCGTGTTAACTCCGGAAGAAGCCCGGGATCTCAACCGCATCATCATTACCATGTTAAATGAGGGAAAATCTGCTATCTTTATTACCCATAAAATGGATGAGGTGATTCAATTTTCGCACCGGGTGCAAATTTTAAGAAAGGGCAAGTCGGAAGCGGTCTGTAACACCAAGGATGTCACCCAGCATGACCTTGCCAAACTGATGGTAGGGAGAGAAGTATTATTCAGAATTGAAAAAAAAGATTTCCATCCGGGTTCGGTCCGGGTCAAGCTGGAACATGTGAGTGCAGAAGATGAAACCGGTCGGCAATTCCTTAAAGATATTTCCTTTGAAATTAGAGCTGGCGAGATTCTCGGTATAGCGGGGGTTGCCGGAAACGGGCAGCAGAAATTAGCCGGAGTATTAACCGGATTATTTCCGGTATCTTCCGGAAGGATAGAAATTGACGGTAAAGATATGACCAACAAGCAGCCCATACAGATGATTCGCACCGGTATCAGTTATATCCCCGCAGATCGCGGTAGGATGGGTATTGTGGGAGACATGAGTGTTGCCCATAATCTTGCCATGAAGAAATATCGGGAGGAGCCGCTCAGCAAAAAAGGAATACTGCACCCGGCACGCATACTCAGTTTCGCAAAACAAATGATTTCCTTTTTTAATATCTCTACCCCAGAGCCCTCCACCTATGTCAAATTTCTGTCCGGCGGTAATATTCAAAAGACCATTCTTGCCCGAGAAATAGATGCCTGCAGAGGTATCCTTGTGGCAGTCTATCCTTCACGGGGGTTGGATGTCGGGGCCACCGAAGCCGTTCGGAAACAGATACTGGAACAACGGGAAAAGGGAAGTGCCGTTGTATTGGTTTCAGAAGAACTGGATGAGCTGATTGCTGTGGCTGACACCATCGCTGTCATGTCTGAAGGAGAAATCATGGGAGTGGTTGATGCACAAACTGCCGATATTGAAGAACTCGGTATGATGATGGCAGGGGTTAGAAGGGGGTCTTCATGAGGATAGTACTGGCAAAGCGAGAGTCCCGTTCTAAAAAAATATCAACCCTGGTTCCCATTATTTCCTTCCTCGTTTCTTTAATCCTTGGCGGTATTGTCCTGGCTTTTTCCAAGGCAAATCCCTTGAGCACCTATATATATATGTTCCATGGAGCTTTTGGCAACTGGATGGCATTTTCCGAAACCCTGGTCAAGGCAATTCCCTTAATGCTCACCGGACTTGGGGTATCACTGGCTTTTCGGATTCGTTTCTGGAATATCGGTGCTGAGGGACAATATGTATGGGGAGCCATTGGTACAGCATGGATTATGCTGTACTGGCAATTTTTACCTGTTCAGATACTTCTCCCCCTGGGTTTACTTGTGGGCATGGCTGCAGGCGCTATATGGGCGGGTATTCCGGCAGTCATGAAAGCAGTATGGAAAGTCGATGAAACTCTGACTACACTGATGCTCAACTATGTGGCTATTCTCTTTGCTGAATATCTTTATTACGGACCCTGGCGGGACCCCAAAGGGTATGGTTTTCCCGGTAGTGAACCTTTCCCCCGGGCGGCCTGGCTGCCCCGATTTTTAGGACGTGCACATTGGGGTTTATTCATTGCCATTATTATTGCCATTATTCTTTTCTTTTTTCTTACCAGGACCAGATGGGGATTGGAAATTCAAATGATCGGTAAAAATCCAAATGCCGCACGGTGTCTGGGCGTAAACATCAAGTGGGGCATTATCATTGTGTTGTTGCTTTCAGGTGCCTTAAGCGGGCTTGCCGGAGGAATCGAAGTTGCCGCCATTGCCCATCGCCTGCAAAAGGGAATCATTTCCGGTTACGGATATACTGCCATTATTATTGCCTGGATGTCTCAGCTCAATCCTATAGCGGCTCTCTTTGTGGCCATTTTAATGGCGGGATTACTGGTCGGCGGTGATCAGCTGCAAATGATGATAGGGTTACCCGCTGCAATGGGATTGGTGATTCAGGGATTATTACTCTTCCCGCTGCTGGCGGGAAGCATCTTTGCGGAATATACAATTCGAATCAAGAAAACAAAAGAGGTTTAAAATGCAGTTAATAACATCGTTATTACTGGTAACCATACGGGCAGGAACATCACTGCTCTATGCTACACTGGGTGAAGTCTATACTGAACGTTCAGGTATCCTGAACCTGGGTGTTGAAGGAATGATGATGATGGGGGCGCTGACGGCTTTCGCTGTGGTTTATAGAACAGGGAATCTGCTGTTTGGCGTTCTTGCAGCCATGCTGGTCGGTGGCTGTATGGCTTTACTCCATGCTTTTCTTTCTGTATCCATGCGGGCAAATCAAGTGGTCAGCGGATTGAGCTTAACCCTTTTTGGTACCGGTTTTGCCAGTTTTCTTGGTCAACGTCTGGGGCCTGCAACTAACAGCTTTAATCTCACCGGACTTACCGGGGAGAGGTTTCCAATTATCAAAATACCGTTTCTTGGAGATATTCCGGTACTTTCTGCATTTCTTCAACAGGATATTCTTACCTATCTTTTATATATCATTGTTCCCCTGGCATGGTTTTACCTGTATCGGACCAGAGATGGCTTATCCTTACGTTCTGTTGGAGAGAACCCCCGTACCGCAGCGGCTGTGGGGATTAATGTCACGAAGACAAGATACATATATACCGTTTTGGGCGGTATGCTGGTCGGGCTGGGAGGCGCACATCTTACTCTTGCCTATACCCCCGGATGGTCTGAAAATATTACCGGTGGACGGGGGTGGATTGTCATTGCCCTGGTTATTTTCTCCGGCTGGAATCCGGCAAGGGCAGTATTCGGGGCTATTTTATTTGGAGGAATCAATGCAGTCCAATATAGAATGCAGGCTGCCGGAACCGTAATACCGGCATCTTTTCTTAATATGGCTCCCTACCTGTTAACCGTCATCGTTCTTGCCGCCATGACCATTTTAAGCAGAAAAAAGAAGACCAGCTTTTCATCCCCCTCAGCCTTAGGCACCTCCTTTTCCATAGAAGATAAATAAAATTTTCCCTTAACATGACAGGACCCTATTTGACCTATTCTAATAATTCACAATTAACTAATTTCCCCAACCGATAACCGAAAACCGAACACTATAAACTGATTTCTTAAAGTATTGCCTTAAAAAGAAGGATTTTTAAAATTTATGGAATATATGGAGTATAATATTTAGTGGACTTTCATTTAAATCTAAAAAACAAAATTTTTTAATACTAACGACTAATTTATCCAGCGGAGGATTTATTTATGCAATAGCAAGTCTATCCCTGGAGGAGATACTGGGCAAGATTATTTGATATTACCTTTATTATGCCCATCTACATATTTATAATTTCTCTATTCTCCCCGGGGCTCAATTACACAATAATCCGAACAGAAAGTTTTATCGGCGGCGCATTACTATTACTATTTTACTTGATATTCTTCGAGCCCATGATGCTCTCCTCTTTCGGCACTACCCCCGGGAAGGTTTTCCTGGGAATAGAGATACGCGCTCTATCTGGGAAAAAGATTTCTTATGCCACGGGAATGAAAAGAGGATTCCTTATCTGGATATATGGCATGGGGATAGGAATTCCCCTTATTGCACTTTTCACTATGACATTTGCTTACAACAAATTAAAGAGAAATGGAATAACCAGCTGGGATGAGAAATGCGGAATCAACGTAATACACGACCAACTAAGTATTTTCAAGGTCATTTTGTTTATAATCATATTTATTTTCTCTTTATTTATATGGGTTGGATTTATGAGCAATTAGTAGAATAATAAATGGCTAACTGTTTTATCTGCCGAAGTTTTTGAATTTCAAAATCTTTGACAAGATTCGATTAAAGAAATTGTGGATATGAGAAAGAGATATAAATAGAGGACTTTATAAACCCTTTGTCGTATTAGTATTAGGTTATAGTAAAAATAGAAAAGACTAATTTTTTGGCCGCTAGTAGCGATTCAATAAGGCAATATAGATTTTTGAAAGCGTTACAAAGAATCGTTGTACTAGCTCAATAATTCGGTAACTTTCTTAACTTTTCGTAATGCTTTGATTGTGGTACTGTTACCGTTAGAAGAAAAGGGTTAAGGGAGAATATATTTTTAATTTTAAAGCCTTTTTTATATTTTATAAATTATTTTCCAGAAAAAGAAGGATTTTTGATAAGCATTGTAGTATATGGTAAATATAGTTTTTTTAAGTTAATTCTTATATTCTAAAATAAAAATAACCAAATATACATAATTTTAAATAAATTTAATATTGTAACCTGTATGAAGGTAACAGGAGAGACTTTTTCTTTATCTAAAAAAAGAAAAAGAGCCGAAGAGGCAAGATACTAAAGGTATCCAAACTTTCAGGCAAAAGGACTGTTACCGGACAGAACTCTGGAGAGCTTTATGCAAAAAAGCACCGACGGGGCAATTCCTAATCTTTTGGGAAAATCCATACAGAGCATACCATAAAATATTTCCTAATTACACAGGGAGAATCTTTCAGGCAAAAGGACAGAGTAAGAATAGTTATATTACTATTCTTACTCTGTCCTTTTTTATTGTCTAAAACATAATACTACTCGTTGTTTTGAAATTCAGGAAAAAGTATTAGGTAGATATTATGATATAATAATAAGAAGAATGAAGAAGATGGAGTATCATACTACCGCGGTAGTAGTTTTATCCGGAATAATCAATGCCCTAAAAATGGAAAAAATATATTTGTGATGTTATATATAGTTAGCTAAATTAAATATGGTAAATAATAGCAAATAAAATACGTTTAATTTACCAAACTAATCCCCCCATAATAATTTTTTAAATGTTGCATAGCTGTGTAAATATAATAAATAATCAATTTTAGGAAAGGAGGAAAAAGACGTTAAAGATTATCAATCCCTATAAATAGAGGGGACATTTACCCGAAAATACTAAACCATAAGGGGGTGATAATAAGGGAACTAAGTTAATTTAAATAAAATTATCATAAAAACTATTATAAAATTAGAAAGGAAGGAAATTAAATGTTCAAGAAAACTTTAATTTTATTGTTAGGTTTAATGTTGTGTATCTCAGTGAGTATAATGTGTTATGCAGACGAAGATGATGTTATTAGAATAGGATTTTATGGGCCACTAACAGGAAATATGGCTGCCCCAGGAAATGAATCGCTAGAGGGAACTCAAATAGCAGTAGATGAAATTAATGCAGCAGGTGGATTATTGGGGAAACAAATTGAGGTAATAGCCTATGATGATAAATCATCACCGGAACAAGCTGTTAAGGCAGTAACCCGATTGATTGAAGCAGATAAGGTTCATGCAATCGTAGGATCTTTACATAGTGGGAACATATTGGTTTCTGCACCTGTTGTTGAAAAAGCCAAGATACCTGAAGTTGGGGTTGGTACAAGCCCTGTATGGTTACAACAAGGATATGAATATTTATTTAGATCATTACAAAATACAGGGGTAGGTGCTAAGGCAATAATGAAGGCAGCAAAAGAAATGGATTTAAAAACAATTGCCATTCTTTACCTGGATGATGAGTACGGACATACAGGAGAACAGGATGTAACAAGAGAGGCAGAAATAAATGGGTTAAAGGTAGTAGCTAAAGAAGCTATTCCTGTAAATGATTCAGATTTTACAGGACAGTTAGTTAAGATAATTAATGCGAAGCCGGATGCTTTATTTATATTCGTAACCACTAGTTATTTTGGACCAGCAACAAAACAAGCACGTCAATTGGGATTCGATAAACAGATATTTGGATGTGAATCATATGCATCTCAATCGGTGAAAGACATCGCAGGCGAAGCTGCAAATGGTGTTGTCTTTTTTGCAACCTATATTGTTCCAAGAAGAATTGAAGATTCTTACGATCCTTTATTGACAGAGTTTTTAAAGGCATATATGGATAGATATAAAAAATTACCAGATGAGAGTCTTTCTTTTAGAACTTACGACGCAGTAAATATAATTGCTAAGGGAATTATAGATTCGGGGTCATTGGATGGTACTGCCATTAGAGACGCTATAGAAAACATTACCGATCTTAAAGGTTTAGCTGGAGTATTTAATTTTAAAGGTAACAATGGAGAAGGTTTAGATGATATAAGATTATGGATTATCAAAGATGGCAAAGATTATCCTTTTGATCCTTCTAAAATTTAAGAATAGAAATATTTTATAACTAAACAAAGGTAATGATAAAAAAAATTGTGCTTAGAACATTAAAAAGATGATATAGGGAAAGCCTTGACTTTTCCCTATATCATCTTAGAGCTAAAGAGAGCATGATACCTATTTATTAACAAATATACCAAGACAGGGAGGCTCTATTATACAGATGATTGGTTTGCCAATACTTCTTCTACTCATTAGAGGGAATCAACGTAGTGGTGTTAAGTTTCCCAAAGGACAGAATCACATTAATATTGTCGAAGGATCCTGGTCTTCTGCCAAGCACTAGATATACCAGTACCAGGACATTCCCAAGTCTAGTTTTCCTTTCGATATGAAATAGATAGAATACTGATTTAATCCATCGAAATGAGAACTTGTATGTACTAAACCGACAGGTTCCAATTGTCAAAGAACAAATTTAGTGCAATTTTGGTTATGCATTACCTTTTTTTAAATTATATTGAAAATGATTCCATAAGTTATGACGAGTTGAAGCTGTTTAAAACAACATCATTAATAGTACTTGCGGCATGATGCTTGTAAGCTGTAAAGATTAGGCATTATAAGATGAGATTAAAATAGAAAGATTGGTGATTTTTTGTATGATAATTCAAGTATTAATTGGAGGGTTAATGTTAGGTGGAATTTATGCTTTAATAGCATTAGGATATAGCCTTATTTATAAGGCATCGGGTTTATTGACTTTTGTGCAAGGTGAATTCTTTATGTTGGGAGCATTTTTAGGATTAACATTTTATGAATTTTGGAAAATTCCTTTTATAGTATCATTTTTTATTGTGACACTAATAATGTTTTTTTTTGGTTTTATGATAGAAAAAATAATTATTACTCCTATGCTTGAAAAGAAGGCTAAAAAGATTTATATAGTATTAGCTACCATTGGTTTGTCAATTACGCTTAGAAATGTTGCCATGCTAATTTGGGGGTCTACTAATTTATATTTTCCTCCGATATTTAATGTTGGGATTTTAGATATACATGGATATAAAGTTGCACCAGAAGCTCTTCTTATTATTGTGATTTCTTTATTTACAATGAGTGCACTTCATTTTTTTATGAACAGAACAAACCTGGGAATTTCCATGAAAGCAGCAGCACAAAACGAATTAGCTGCCAAAGCATTAGGGATAAATGTATCATTTACTAGAGGTATTACCTGGGGATTATCTGCCGCCTTGTCTTCGATAGGAGGAATATTATTTGCTCCGATGTTTTCTGCTTCTGTTACTATGGGTGTTTTCCCAGGATTAATGGGATTTGCCAGTGCCATTGTTGGAGGCTATGGAAATATGTATGGAGCTATGATAGGAGGGTTATTAATGGGCTTTATTCAAACATTTAGTGGAGCATTTATATCTTCTTTATTTAAGAATTTTATAGGCTTTGTTATATTAATATTAGTATTATTTATAAAACCAAGTGGTATTTTAAATGAAGAAGCAGTGGAGGACTGAAAAAATTTGATTAATAAAGACGAATCAAATTATTTCACCTTTAAAAACCACCTTCTTTGAAGGTGGTAATGGCCAAATGGTTTTACCATAAAAACCGATATATATATTAAGATAAGATATGGCCAAATGGAAAAAATTATCTCATACAATCTATCAATGCAAATATCACATCGTCTGGTGTCCAAAGTACAGATACAGGATATAAAAGGGTGCCCCATCTAAATCTGTAGAGCAAACCCTAAGGACGTTATGTGAATGGAGGAATATAGAGATACTGGAAATGAATGTAAAAGAAGACCATATACATATGAAACTTTCTATACCTCTTAAGATTATCAATATCCAAAGTAATGAGAAGGCTAAAAGGCAAAACAGCAATAAAACTCTTCAAAAGCTTTCCTACTCTCAAGAAGAAACCCTATTGGGGAAACCATTTTTGGAGTCGGGGCTATTGTGTAAGCTCTATAGGTTTGGATGAGAATAAAATAAGAAAATAAGTAAAATATCAAGAAGAGAGAGACCAACAAGAATTTGGCCTCTTTTAGAGGCCCCTTAAAGCCACCCGCTAAGCAGGTGGGTTGTTTGATCAAGTCTATTTGAAGATTTCTAATAATATGTTCAGAAGAAGGGAAGATTTTTAATTATTTGGCGGATAATTTATATTAAAATTTATTTAGAAATAATAAAATTCATAAATTTAAAAATGAAAGAAAGTTTATCGTTTTTAGTGATTCCTTTACTTGTTACCTGTTAGTTTTTGTGAGAAAAAGTAATTTGAAGAGGAGAATAAGGGAATGCATAAAAAAAAATATAATAAGTTGATTTATTTATTATTAATTATATTACTATTTACATTGCCAATATTTTTTAAAAGTAGCCACTATTTTCTTTTATTGGCCTGTATCATAGGGATTTATATAATTGTTGTTTCAGGCCTAGATATATTAGTAGGTTATTCTGGTCAAGTATCCCTTGGGCATGCTGCTTTTTACGCAATTGGGGCATATGCGTCGGTAATACTTAATGTGCGACTGGGGATAAACGTATGGTTTTCCATTATTCTTGGAGGGGTAATTGCAGTTATAATGGCGGTTTGCATTGCAATTCCTTCTGTTAAACTTGTTCATCATTTTTTGGCTATGCTTACTATAGCTTTTGGTGAAGTTATAAACGCAATTATTGTGAACTGGAGAGGAGTCACAGGGGGTCATACAGGCTTTATGAATATTCCTCCTCCAAAAATTGGTTCTTTAATCTTTGATAATAACTTTTCTTATTTTTATATAGTTTATATCTTTGTTATTATTTTTTTAATTTCTAAACAAAGGATAATACACTCTCGGACTGGTAGAGCATTAAAAGCAATAAGGGAAAGTGAAATAGCAGCTGATGGATTAGGAATTAATTTAAGGCGCTATAAAGTGTTAGCCTTTAGCATAAGTGCTTTTTATGCTGGTTTTGCAGGAGGATTATATGCATATCTTGTTAATTTTATAAGCCCACAAACTTTTACATTAGATCAATCTATAATTTTTTTAACTATGGTATTATTTGGTGGATCAGGCAGTTTTATGGGACCTATTATCGGAAGTATTGTCGTGACTTTAATAATTGAATATTTACAAATAATTTCTTACTATCAAACATTGGTATATGGATTGTTCCTACTTATAATTGTTATGTATTTCCCAAGTGGTATTATAAGTTTACTTTCAACTGAAAAAAATATTTTATTGAGGAGAATGCTAAAGAGGTGAGAATGAAATGTTAGAAGTAAATGATATTAGTTTAAATTTTGATAGTTTATTAGCACTTAATAAAGTTAACTTAAATATATCTGAATCAAAACACATATATGGACTGATAGGACCTAACGGTGCAGGGAAAACCTCCCTTTTTAATATTATAACTGGTGTGTATAAGCAATCAAATGGGGATATAGTTTTTAAGGGTAAAAAATTAAACGGGCTAAGACCCTATCAAATTTGTGGATTAGGCATTGCAAGGACATTTCAAAATATTAATATTTTCAAAAAAATAACAGTTTTAGAAAATGTAATGATTGGTATGCATTGCAGAACAAAATCAAATGTCTTTTCATCATTATTAAATTCTAAAAGAGTCATAGAAGAAGAAAAAAAAGTACGAGAAAAATCATTAGAATTGATAGAATTTATCGGTATTAAAGAAAAGTATAATTATAATGCTGAAGACTTATCATATGGCGAACAACGGTTATTAGAAATCGCACGAGCAATGGCAAGTCGACCTAAATTACTCTTATTAGACGAACCTGCTTCTGGATTAAATTTATCTGAAAAGAATAAGTTAAAATTAAATATAAAAAAAATCACAGAAAGGGGAATTATTGTTTTTATAATAGAACATAATATGAAACTAATAATGGAGATTGCCGATTTAATTTTTGTATTAGATTATGGCAAAAAAATTGCGGAAGGAACTCCAAAAGAAGTTCAAAAAAATCCTAAAGTAATAGAAGCTTATTTAGGAGATGAGATAAATGAGTAAAATACTCGAAGTCAATGATTTAGAATACTATTACGACGAGACTTATGTTATAAAAAAAGTATCATTATTTTTAGAAGAAGGAGAACTTATTACATTAATAGGATCAAATGGAGCAGGTAAAACTACCATTCTCAAGTGTATTTCTGGTTTATTGGGTACAATTAAACATGGGAGCATAATATTTTATGGTAAAAAAATTAATGATTTTCCATCTCACAAGATTGTATCCCTAGGTTTGTGTCAAGTACTGGAAGGAAGACAAATATTTTCACATTTGACAGTGAAAGAAAATCTTATATTAGGAGCTTACCGATCGAAATATAAAAATGAAAAAATTAATGATAATTTAGATAAAATATATTATTATTTTCCAATATTAAAAGAAAGACAAAACCAAACAGGAGGCACTTTAAGTGGTGGTGAACAACAAATGCTAGCGATTGGCAGGGCCTTAATGGGTAACCCAAAAGTTCTTCTTTTGGATGAACCCTCGTTAGGTTTAGCCCCATTAATTGTTAAGGAAATTTATAAAATAATAAAGAAAATACGAGAAGAAGGGATTTCAGTTTTATTAGTTGAGCAAAATGCGAAAATTGCTCTTAGTGTTGCTGATAGAGGATATGTATTGGAAACAGGCACCATAGTACTTCATGCTAAGGCAGAAAAATTATTAAATAATCAAGATGTTCAAAGAAGCTATCTTGGTCTTTAATATTATTGAGAGTTCAAATGGAATATTTTTTACTATATTAAAATTAAAAGGGGGGTGATTATGCTCTATATGATTATTAAGCGTATCAAGAAAATACTTTAGTTTGAAAAAAAGAGTAATAAATAGTTTTTACAATTTTAATCATTAATAGCAAAAATGATTTTAAATTGTAATATGAGTAATAAAATTGAATCGATATTCCGAGGTGTGGAGGGGCAATATGGAAGTTAAAAATATAAAATTACCAGAATTGGGACATATTGGTTTAGTAGTAAATAATGTGGAAAATTATGCTAACCTGTTATCTGATAAATTGGGAATGCATGAATTTGATATATACTATTTTGAGCCAAACATAGCTAGGGTAAAAGGGGAAAAAATTGAATCATTTAAATTGAAAATAGCCATAAGTGAGTTTACCAATAAAGTTAAGATTGAATTAATACAACCTATTATTGATGGAGGCTTTTTTAGTGAATATTTAAAACAAAAAGGGAATGGAATAAATCATTTAGCATTTTATGTACAAGATCTAAAAAAGTGGCGTGAATATTTTTTAGAAAATGGATGTAAAATATTTTATGAAGCCACAGCTCAAGATAAAATTAGAGGTAAACGTCAGGTATTTTATACAAAAATTAATGATCTAAATTATTATTACGAATTTGCTCAATTGTCTCAATAAATATTAATTAAAATAATTAATTATATAGGTCGAGATTACAAAAAACTTTATTGTTTAAGGTACACAATTTAAGGTTTTTTTATTTAGATAAAGGATTTTTTATTAACGAAAAAAGATACATATCGTAAGAAGCATAGGAAATGAAAGGTAACCCCGAAAGGTGTAGTAGATACCCAAGAGCATGCCCGTGGCACTTTAAAACAATTCAACAAGCTTCCCTTGGCCTAAACCCTGGGTCTGTTGCCGTCTTACGTATTCTAATATGCCTTTTTCATCAAGGCCTATGGTAGAGACGAAATAACCTGGTGACCAAACGATGTTCTCTTTCCAGTATACCTTGGACAGCCAGGAAAACTTTTTCCTGAAGTAATTGGCAGTTTGGGCTTTTATTCTACTTATTACTTCGGACCCTTTATATTTGGGTAGTATTATCATCACCATGTGGATATGATCTTTCTGGATATTGTATTCGATGATCTCACAATCGGGTAGACTTCTTATCATTTTGGGGTAAAGTTTTCTTAAGTACTTCCGAGAGGCTAGGATATAGGGTGCGGCGGCGATATTTGGATACCCATACTATATGATATTCGGTGCGATATGCACTATACACTGATAGTCTTATTTCTATAAGTACATTGTAACATATCGCCGCGTCTTAAAATTAAGTGATTTTGAGAGAAAAGCTAAGATCTGTATTAATTTTATGATAAGAAAAGAGTGAATTAAAAAAGTTTTTAATGATATTTTTAATCCCCGCCTGTTAAGTTGGGGATGAAAGCATATTCCCGGTAAATAGAGATAGACGATACCTTGTTAAGGTGCGTAGCATATCTGTAAAATCGTAGGAGAATATTGTTCGAGAGTTCTATATATTTTTCTAATAATGATTAGGAGAAGTGATAAATGTTAAACCAAAAAGAACTAAATCAATTAGAGAAATTTACTACTGAAATTCGCTTAGAAACTTTAAAAGAAATTAAAAACCTGGGTTTTGGCCATATTGGCGGAGCAATGTCAATTGTAGAAACACTTGCTGTGCTGTATGGTAAAGTGATGAAGATTAAACCAAAAGAACCCCAATGGGAAGATAGGGATTGGCTTGTTGTCTCCAAAGGGCATGCAGGGCCAGCAGTATACGCTACCTTAGCATTAAAAGGGTATTTCTCCATGGAAGAATTAATGACCTTAAACAAACCAAAAACAAATCTCCCCAGCCATTGTGACCGAAACAAGACCATAGGGATTGATATGACCACAGGCTCATTGGGTCAGGGAATGTCTACAGCTATTGGTATTGCCTTAGGTAACCGTTTAGATAGAAGGGATAGCTATACTTATCTAATTATAGGTGATGGAGAATGTGATGAAGGCCAGGTTTGGGAGGGCGCTTTGTTTGCTCATCATCATAAACTTGATCATTTAATAACCTTTATTGATGCCAACAAAAAACAATTAGATGGATATACAAAAGATATAAATGATTTGGGGGATATAGCTCAGAAATTTACTTCGTTCGGATGGTATGCTCAGGATGTAAATGGTGCAGATGTGGCAAAAATATATGAAGCAATTGAAAAGGTCAAAGAAGTAAAAGGACAACCTTCGGTCATTATCTTAGATACCATAAAAGGACAAGGGATAAAATTTGTTGAAGAGACTATGGCTAATCATCATATGAGATTTTCAGCTGCGGATCATAAGGCAGCAGAGCAATGTATTATTGAGTTAGAAAATAGATTAAAAGAATATCAAGTCTTGAAGCAAATAAAGAATTAGGGTGATGAAAAAATGACGATTTTGTTAGCAAAGAATAATATCAAAGAAGAGATAGAGATGAGAAATGCTTATTGTCAAACGCTAATCGAACTAGCTAAGAAAAATGATCAAATAGTAGTTCTGGATGCAGATTTAATGAGTTCTATGGGAATGATTCCATTTTTAGAAGCATTTCCAGAGAGGACCTTTAATTGTGGTGTACAGGAAGCAAATATGATAGGTATTGCTGCTGGGCTATCTGCTACCGGTAAAATTCCCTATGCCCATACGTTTGGTCCGTTTGCCACGAGAAGATGTTATGATCAGGTATTTTTATCGGGGGCGTATACCAAATCAAATATAAGAATAATAGGCAGTGATCCCGGGGTTACTGCTGCCTATAATGGTGGCACACACATGCCCTTTGAGGATATGGGGATTATGAGAAATATTCCTGAGATGACTGTATTAGAACCGACAGATTCAATTATGTTAATAGATATAATTAAACAGTTGGCAAAACTTTACGGGATGTTTTATATAAGACTACTCAGAAGTAACGCCGTTAAAATATATAAAGAAGGTACAACATTTAAAATAGGAAAAGCAGTCAAGCTTAAAAAGGGTAAGGATGTTACTATTATTGCCAATGGTATTATGGTTGCCGAAGCTTTACATTCCGCACATATGCTTGAAGAAAAGGGAATATCTACTAGAGTACTAGATATGATTACTTTAAAACCTATTGATAAGGAAGAGATAATAGCATGTGCTAAAGAAACGGGTGCTATTGTAACTGTAGAAAACCATAACATGATTAATGGATTGGGTTCTGCTGTTGCCGAGGTATTAGCTGAAAATATTCCTACACCCATGGAAAGAGTCGGTGTAAAGGACCTGTTTGGTGAGGTAGGACCAGCTGATTATCTTAAAGAAAGATTTGAACTAACCGCAAACGATATTGTAAGGAAAGTAGAAAAGATATTGAAAAGAAGATAGAAAATAAGAAAAATATAATACAATGATTTGACTATAAAAATCAGAAGTTATTTTGCTAAATTTTTAAATTACAGAATTATTGAAAAATTCGGAAGAGATATTGTTATAGATGATAAATTTAGCTTTTCAAATTCAAATAAATATATATAACACTGAACAAGAAAGATAGGAGTCTAAACATGAAGAAAATTAAACCAAGAGAATCTCTTGAGGGACGTCTAAATAGCTTTTATTATGATAATAATTTTGCTTTCTAAACAAAATGTAATTATCTATAAATAAAGGAAAAAATTATAGAATAAACTTAAAAAACTTATCAGTTGTAGAATTTTAATGAGCAGGCACGGATATAAAAAAAATAGAAAAGGATATAAAGCACCGGTTGAAAATTTTTGAAAAAGAGGAATTTTTAAAACAAGCATGTGACTTTGGACTTGAATATAAAAAAACATAAACAGTTTGTTCTCAACATGTTGTCTGTGCTCTTGAAAAATTATTAGGACTTAATTGCCATGATTTACTAAAGGCTGCTTTTCCATTGCGTGTGGGAGTGATAAATATTACATAAGGAGCCTTAAGAGGATTAACCGGAGCAATATTGGTAATTAGTTATTCCTGCGGAAGGAATAAAAAAAATTTGGAAAAAGATTGTTTAATAGAAAGTCATTACCTCTAGTGAAAACTTTTCATTGAATTTATTTAAGAATATAATAGTATTAGGTGTAAGGAAGTTCAGACTAAAATTATGGTGAGTAAGTTTTGATGTATGGAACGGAGAAGAAAAAAGTCTTTTAAGAATGCAGGAGGGCATCAATATAAATGCCCAGCAGTTATTGGTAAAGATTGTGCTTGGACAACTGAGATAATTTGATTTGTATTATAAAAATAAAAAGAGATTTATTGAGTATTAGAATTATTAAAATCAAACTTCAATGCGTTGCTTTTAGCAATGTAATAATACTAAAATAAGTTTCTATTTGCTATTTTGATAAATAAATAGTAACCATAAGAATTTATACTTTAAACAATTATTTAAGGAGGAATAAATTAATGAATTTTAAAAATAGAGTAGCTATTTTGACAGGTGCTGCCAGCGGTATAGGTCGTGAAACAGCAATTCAATTAGCGAAAAAAAATGCAGATGTAATAATTGCTGATTTGAATATCAAAGAAGCTAAGGAGCTAGAAAAATTTTTAAAAGATAATTGTACTGGTAAAATTCAAGCAAAAAAACTTGATGTTAGCAAAATAGGCCAGGTGGATGAATTTATTTCGGAAATTATTACGGATTTTAAAAAAATTGATATTTTGGTTCATTGTGCCGGAATAGCTTATTTTGACGAGGATTTCTTAAACTTAAAAGAAAAAATTTGGGACCATGTAATTAATGTAAACTTAAAAGGTACATTTTTGATTGGACAAAGGACTATGAGGGAGATGAAAAAGAAAAAGTATGGCAGGATCATAAATATTGGTTCAATTGCTGGTGAAATAGGAAGTCTTTTATCTGATGCAAGTTATGCAGCGTCAAAAGGGGGTGTATTTGCTTTAACGAAAACCATGGCAAAATACGGAGCAAAATATAATATTACTGCTAATTGTATATCTCCTGGTCAAATTATTACGAAAATGACAGATATTTGGAATGATGAAGAGAAAAAAAAACTTACTGATAAAATACCTTTAGGGAGGTTCGGAAAACCCGAAGAGGTAGCCTCTGCAATTTTATATTTAGCATCTGATGATGCATCATTTATTACTGGAACAGTTTTAGATGTAAATGGAGGAATATTAATGGCTTAGAGAATTTGTTAAAGGTAAATAAATATTTGTTAATCTTACCAAATCAGATCATTTAAAACTCATCAAATTTAAATAGGTTAATTGATGCGAGAGGAACAATAGTAAGGAGAGATCGCTTTTTTTAACTATATAGAGAAAAGACACAAGGTAACTGTTCAAAGAATAGAAAAATTTATAGATTTATTCTTAAACTTTAATATAGTAATGCTAATTGACTTAATCAGGAGGGTTAATATTGGTTGCAAGGGTTCTATTTCTTCTACTTTTAAAACATATTTTCAATATTTCGCAGTTACTATCTTTTTGTCGATAGCACAATATTGAAATATAATTTATACAATAATTATGGATACTACTAATTGTATAAACAAAAGTTTGTATTTCATTATATTTATCTCTCAGGTTTTCTATTCGGTTGAAATCGCTATAGATTCTGTGGTGAAGGGACCTTGTAAATTACTAAGGACTCTATGATCATTTCTGAACAGAAATATCCAATAACGGTGCGTGTTGCTGTGCACCATAAATATCTGTATCTTCAATATCTCCAGAAGGAACTGGCCGGGGGATTGTAATTTTAATTGCAAATGCCGGTTTGTATTCAAATATTTTAATCTTACTGGTAGGGAGATTATATAATTTAGAAATGCTTTCAGGAGTAATTAAATTTTGTTTTAGAACCATATCTAAATCACTATAATCCTTAAAAATAATATCAAATGTACAATAAAAGGGTCCTGCATTTTTGCTTCTTATAATTTTCGCTATTTCTTTTAATTTCATTTTCTTTCTCTCCTCCTAAATTCCTAAACATTTATAATTTCTATAGGAAAAACCTCATATGGGTCCTTCAATTCTAAAAGGTGATATATATTAAAATTATAAGTTATCCCTGTATGTATTGTGTCAGGACTAAACGGATAGGCAAGATTTCCAGCTGTCGCTAATATCCCTTTATAATGACAATGTAGTAATTTTTGCTTTGCAATTGTACAGGCACTTTTTGATATCTGTGGGGTTTTGCCCACTACATCAACCAGAATAAAGATTTCGTGTGATGTAATTTCTTTTTTAATTTCCAGCTTATTCATTACCCCATTTTTCCCGTATATACGAAATCTTATACTATAGTCCTTGCCATAAACATAATCATCTAAAATACTTTTAACCGTGTTTAAAACTATTTCTACAATATTATCTATTTGACTAATCATTATTGGATCTCTTACTCCAGCCATTGTTAATGACCGATATCCCCCCTTACGAGCTCCTTCAAGTTTTACCATATAAGTTGGTGAAGGTATCCATTTACTTCCCGCGACTTTTGCAATCCTTTCATTGTATTGTTCATAAGAGGACTCAGTCATATCAAGTGTCCCACCAGGTTCTACTTGATAATAAGGGTTTTCTCGTTCATACAAACTATGTTCTGCAATAGATTCCGCAGTGCACTTAAGGTCTGGATTCTGAGATTCAAATAACACAGAATCTTCCCTTAAATAACCCATGATAGCATCTCGGCTTGAAGGTCTAGCACATAGAGAAGCACATTCTATGACTTTAGCCATATGCATGTTTAATCCTCGATCAAATCCTTCCATCATAGGGAGGGCAGCAAATATACTCGTATCACAAGATCTACCAGCTACAACAACCTGAGCCCCTTCTTTTAATGCCTTTATAAAAGGCTCCGGCCCTAGTTGAGCAACGATATGCTCAGTATCATCAATATCACTAGATGATAATGAGGGATTATAAGAACCAACTTTTTCTTCAACTAATGGCGTAATTTTTCCTTCTTTTAATTTCTCTTTTAGATAGTTTTTATCGATCTCGGAATGTATGGCTGCCAATTTAAAATGTAAGCTTTTCTCTCTACCGATTTCTTTGATAATATCTATGACTTTTTGTAATTGAACATCAGTTCCCGCTGTACCGGCTGAGCCCATAAGAACGGGTATTCCCTTTTTTAAACCAGCAGTGATTACTAATTCAAGATCTTTCTTAAGCAAAGTTGTGTCTTTTATATCTCCAGATCCTAAAAAATA
>Ga0307380_10004110_pt1 | contig 19787 bp, 17 predicted proteins | sample UN3MG_FD_202239 | JGI IMG/M metagenome (GOLD analysis project Ga0307380, IMG submission 202239) | Soil microbial communities from Risofladan, Vaasa, Finland - UN-3 | ecosystem: Environmental > Terrestrial > Soil > Coastal area > Acid sulfate soil | place: Finland: Risofladan, Vaasa | collected... | reverse complement strand
TGGTTTTGGTTCAGAGCCTTTTGGAAGAGTTTGCTTTTTTGGTTCTGCTGGTTTTGAAACTTCAGCTGGTTTTTCCTCCATTTGTGATGATAGTTTTGTTAATTTAGCTTCTAATTCGGCAATCTTTTCTTCAAGAACTTTTTGTGTTTGCTTTTTAGCAGTTGCCATTTAATGGAGATAAAGTCTTGGGGTTTATTTAGATTTGGGTGATTACTAGGACCAATCTTGATCAAGTTTTTATGCGTAAAGAGATTAACAGTTCCATTGGATGATTTTGAAAAGGAATACCCAGGATTCGATTGGAAAAATATACCCGCTTACAAGCATCCAGGAGGCAGGGATTGCCCATGCCCAAAACATGAATACATTCGAGAACAAATCAAGTTTACAAAACAAGTAAATGAAAAAGGAAATGAAGCATCAAAGATTACCCTAAAATTCTGTCCGGATCATTTCAAGGTATACATGGAAGAAGTAATTCCCGCAATGCCATTAAAATACAAAATTCTAACAAAGATTGCACTAAAGTTGGGAGCAATCAAAGTTGAGCAGTTAAAGTATATGGAGTCAGAATTATGTTTTTATTGTAAATTTGGATCAGGGGGTCACGAAAAAAAGAACGAACTTCCACCGGTTCCATGAAAATTTCTATTCAGGACTAAGCAAGATTTTTGGTTTATTTGGAGTATCATGATGGCAGTTTTTTCCACATAGCGGACAACGTTTTCTATCAAGAAAAATGCACTGACAAATGTGAGAATCAATATAGGCTTTGGCAGGTTTGTTTGGTTCGCCGGTTCCATTACAAAAAGGACATTCAGATCCCAGTAGTTCTATAACCCCGACCCCCTTACAAACTGCACATTTATCATCCTCCATCAATAATGCCACCAAAACTTAGAATTAAAATGCATGTGTTGAAATAATTTCAAAAAAATAACATTTACCTAATTCTAGTTAAGCTTATACTTGTTCTAACTTCAGAAAATTTGTGGCAATTCAAGATATTCATGATTTCATATCAGAGTTAGAAAAACAAGGTGAACTAAAAAGAGTCCAAACGCAAGTTGACTCTAATTTAGAAATTGCAGAGATAATGAGGAGACAAATGTATTCAAATGGACCAGCAATTCTTTTTGAAAATATTAAAGATTATGACATGCCCATTTTGGCAAATGCCTTTGGCTCAATGAAAAGATTAGAGATTGGTCTGGAGATGACAGAATTTGAAGAAATCGGACAGAGAATTGTGGACATGACAAAAATGGACGTTCCATCAGGAATTCTAAACAAAATTAGAAAACTTCCTGAACTATCAAAAATGACCGAATCATTTCCCAAGCTTGAAACTAGTGGGCCTGTAACAGAGATTACATCTAGTACCGCATCGTTTGATGATTTACCAATTTTAAAATCTTGGCCAGATGATGCAGGACGATTCATTACTCTCGGATTGGTGGCAACTAGTCATCCTGAAACCAAGATACGAAATCTTGGAGTATATAGGATACAGATTCTGGATAGTACTCATGCATTGATGCATTGGCAAAAACACAAAAGAGGTGCGCATCATTCAGATATTTCAAAGGATAAAGGCGAAAAAATTCCAACTGCTATAGTAATTGGAGGAGACCCTGCAACTATTTTTTCATCAATAGCGCCAGTACCAGAAGGGCTTGACAAATACTTGTTTGCAGGGATTACAAGGAAGAAAGGAATCAAAATGGTCAAATGCAAAACCATCGATTTGGAAGTTCCAGCCAATGCAGAGATTGTTTTAGAAGGATATGTGGATCCCCAAGATTTAAGAGATGAAGGCCCCTTTGGTGATCATACTGGATACTATACTCCAGTTGAACCATTTCCTACATTTACATTAACAGGAATTATGAGGAGAAAAAATCCAATCTATGTCACCACTGTTGTTGGAAAACCAGTTCTAGAGGACGCTTACATTGGAAAAGTAATAGAGCGTTCATTTTTGCCCCTTATTCGTATGTTTCATCCCGAGGTGGTAGATTTTTCGATGCCAGCAGCTGGATGGTTTCAAGGTTTGGCAATAATATCAATAAAAAAGAGATATCCAGGTCAAGCAAAAAAAGTAATGATGGGTCTATGGGGGATGGGCCAGCTATCATTAACAAAAATTTTTGTTGTAGTAGATGAAGATGTAAACGTCCATGACATGAATGACGTTATTTGGGCTGTTACTACAAGAGCAGATGCAGCCCGAGATACTATTATCATAAATAACACACCAACTGATACACTTGACCCTGCATCACCTCTGGTGAATTTAGGTTCAAAATTAGGAATTGATGCTACACAAAAAACAAGTGAAGAAGGTTTTGAGCGAGAAATCCAAAAACTTGTTACAGTGGACCAAGATACAAAAAATACTGTAGATTCAAAGTGGGCTAGTTATGGATTATAGTACTGCCAAAGGATTGTAAAAATTATCACGCTCTTCAACTTGATATCCAATTTGATGAATCGCATCAACGATTACCTTTCCCGTCAATTCAGTAGAACGTGCACCTGTACAAGATACAACTTCTTCTCCAATCAAGGTTCCTCCAAAGTCATCTGCACCATATTGTAGGGCAAGCTGAGCCATTCCAACTCCGTTTGTTAACCAAGAGGATTGAATATGAGAAATCAATCCATCAAAAACAAGTCTAGAAATTGCAATCATTTTCAGCAATTGAATACCGCCTGACCCGTGTTCTACAATTCCCTCTTCTTTCATTTGGGTATTGTTTGGCTCAAAATTCCAAGGAATAAATGCCATGAATCCTTTAGTATTTTCTTGCAGTTTAACTATTTTGAAAAAATGATCGACAATATCTTGATTTTTTTCTACATGTCCGTACATCATGGTTGCAGAGGCAGGGATTCCAAGAGAGTGAGCTTCATTCATGATTCTAATCCAATCATCGCTTGAAATTTTCTTTGGGCTAATGATATCTTTTACAGAATCTACAAGAATTTCTGCCCCTGCTCCGGGGATGGATTGAAGTCCAGAATCTTTTAGTCTGGATAAAATTTCTTTTGTAGATGATTTTTCTACTCTTGCAATCATGTCAATTTCAGAAGTAGAAAGACCATGTACCCCAACCATGGGGAATTTGTCTCGAATCATTTTAAAGGCATCTTCATAGTATTCAATTTTCAAATTTGGATTATGACCTCCTTGAATGAGGACTTGTCGAATCTTAAACAAATCACAAGCAGATTTTACGCGAGCTTCAATTTGATCAAGAGTTAACGTGTATGAATCCTCAGCTCCCGGTGATCTGTAAAATGCACAAAACTTGCAATCAGTAACACAGACATTGGTATAATTCAAAATAATATTATTTACAAAAGAAGCTTTTTTGCCAAATTGTTTTTTTGTAAGATGTCCAGAAACTAGACCCATCAAATAGACATCATCTGAGTTTAAAAGTCTAAGACAATCATCGGGACTAGGTCTTTTCCCGTTTAAAGAATTTTCAAGAATGTCACCAATATCACTTTGGTAAAGCTGTTCTGTAGTTTGACTCAATTATTTACTTTCCTCTTCAATTTCTATTTAATCGTATATAGAAAAATCGTACAAAAAATACGTACCACCTGACTAATTTGTGCTCAATGAGTAAAGAAATGAATTTCGGAGGTTTACGTTATTTTTAAGAAACTTCACCCACAGGTCACGCTACCTAAGTAATTTTTAGTATTTTTTAGAGAAATTTAGTCAAAAACAGCATCTAAAATACAAACCTGCCAAAATTTGATCATATGATCTCTTAAGGGGAATTATCATCATGGTTCGTCTTTTAGTTTGTCAATCAAGTCTCTAAGATCTCTTTGAAGATTTTCTTGGTTTTTCCCCCAAGAACAAATCATCGAATAGTAAGTCCGCATAATCTTGTATAGGATTATCCAAGTAATAATTTTGGAGCAATTGGGAGTGAAAGCATGCTAATGGTAGCTAGAGAAAATGTCACTATACAAGATATAAGCAAAAATATGTTACTTGTAATTTTGACCTTCTTTTGTATACCTCCCATAAACAACAACACTGAAAATATTACAGTCAATAAGACATAACTATCTGAATTCCCATTTGCTGTTACTGCCTCTTCAGTTTTTTCAGTTGATTTAGCTAAAAATTGCTCTGCATCTTCAGAGAAGGTTTTTCTGTATTCGGACATTACAAACGGATGTGGTGGGGCACTAGGATTCTCAAAAGGATTTGTTTTTAACCATGCCTCAACAGCAGGTTTGAAGTCTGGTCGTAGCCTCTGATAATAAAACTCACTGCTCTTTTCGTCGTTATTGTTTAGAGCATTAACATATTCTATGAATGTAATTACATCAATTGTAGAATATTGACTTTGCTGAATTGTGTTCAAGATAAATTGTTGCATGCTGCCGTTGGACTCTTTTATCGCAAAGGTTTGAATTCCACTCCAAAGAGTGGACTGATAAGCACACCAAGCAACAGATACAATACTAACAGATAATATGACAGTTATGATTAAATCTATTTTCTTATCCAAAGATGTTTTTTTATTTAATTCATTCACGTTGAATCTTGATAACCATATTGGAAATAAATAAAGTCAACTATTTTAACTGTATTTAATCCGTCAAAAGGACGGGTTCTAGACTCGAAAATTTTTCAAAGCCAATTCATGACTTAGTAATAATCTGCATAATCCTGTATAGATTATTTAAAGAAGTATAATCTACTTTTGAAATGTGGTACATCTGAAAACATAACAATGAAACTTTATTCTCTACCCAAAATTTAACACTAAATCCAATTTTGCCTCATCTAGGTTCAATTCCACAGGAACACCCATACCTTTTTGGGATGAAAATGGATGTAGGTATGCATGAAATTATGAATTAAATTCTAAACCTGCACATTCAAAAATTGTCCTATCTTTGATCTCTGATTGCCATTTCTCATGGAATTTGTAATATACAATACTGTCATCTAAATACAATTCATAATTTTCTCGTTCACATTTATTGTATTCCCAAGTTTGTAGCAATGTTTCATCACCAGAAAATACTTCGATTGTAACATCAAATTCTTCAGGAACTTTTCCTGCATTCACATATCTCTCAAGTAATAGGTAAAACCATTCTTTGTCATTACTTGGCAAGGATTCAAGATAAAACATTGCAGTTTTTTTCTCAAAAGTATTATCAGGAATCAAAAATGGGAGATTGTCTTTCTCTATAGGAGAAAATTTGGAAAATGTAGTCAATGTTTGTGGAGGGGCAATGTCAGATCCTTGAAAATGAACAACTATCTTTTGTGCCCTTTGATCATCTGATAGAATTACAGGTTTTAGTTTCAGAGGTAACGTGGAAGAAGGATTATCGACAACAATCCATCCTCTATATTCTAATTTTGATGCATGATCATCTTCTACACATACTGCAGAATTAAGTGGAGGTCTAGTCATGAGAGTAAAATTTTCTATACATATAGTTTCTTCAGAAGAGATTCCCAGTTTTTGTTGTGTTAGTGGAGAAATTTTCTTAAAATCCTCATTCAAGCCAAATCTTGGATTCTGTTGAGGAATCACTAATGCATCCACTCCTGCACAATCTATCTCAAACCTATCCCTAAATTCATATTTCATAGAGGGGTGGAATTTTATCCAGACTACATTATCATTAAGATAAGTAGCATAAGTTTGTCCTTCGCATTTTGAATAATCCCCAGAATACAAAATTGTGCCATCTCCAGTAACAAGATCAACTCTTACATCAAATAGTTCAGGAGTTTTACCTGGATTGATGTACCTTTCTACAAATTCATAACTACCAGATGCAAACTTGTTTGGAAGTGATTCACCATAAAACTGTGCACCACTAAAAGATTGTTCTTTAGAAGAAATGTCACCTTGATTAGTAATTGAACCCCGCAATGAACTATAAGTCAATACTTGATCTAATTCATCTCTAAAACTATCTTTTGTGCTAAACTTTGAAATTAACGCAGTTGTTTTTGGAGTAGTGATATCTCCATCTGATGCAGTCATAAGATAAAATATTCCACGTTCTTCATATCTTGGAGTGATATCAGGTAATTCTTGTAAAACATTTGATTGTGTTTCAAAGTTTACAGAGAAACCAGAACATTCAAAGATTGATTTTTCTCTAATCTCTGAGACTCCTTTTTGTCCACTAATTGTATAAAACAAAAGATTGTCTTGAAGATAGTTATCAAAATCCATTGCATTACATGTTGTGTATTGCCATGATTGTACAATACTTCCATTTCCTGTAACAAGATCAATTGTTGCATCAAATGGTTCAGGGTTTTTTCCAAGATTTACATATCTACTGATTAATTCATAAAATTCCTTTTTGTCTTTGCTTGGGAGGGATTCTAAGGAAAATCCTGCTGAGCTTATCTGATGAAATGCAGGAGAAGTGGGTTTTTCTTCAATTAGTGGTTCAAATTTTGCAAATGTATAGTATGATTGTGGTGCCATAATTTCCCCTCCTGAAAGAGTTAGAACAAATCTTTGAGCAATATTGTTTTTGTCAGGTACAAAATCTACATAATCTAGAGTCTTTGATGGAAAAATTTCAGGAGATTTTTGAGTGGCATCTAAGGAAAATCCATCACACTCAAAGATTACTCTGTCATGAATTTCTGTTTCAAATAGTTTGGAGAATTTTCTTGTAATCAAACTATCTTCTAAAAATGATTTGTAATCAATTACGTGGCATTGTTCATAACTCCAAATTTGTAAAGTTGTTTTGTCACCTGAAAGAACTTCAACATCTACTTCAAATGGTTCTGGAACTGCACCTATATTGACATATTTTCCAATTAATTCATAGAACCATTGGTTATCAGTATTAGGTATTGATTCAAAATAGAATTTTGGTTTTTCACCAAACGGGGCATTAGGTAACATTAATTGTAATTCTTCATTTGTTAATGGGGCGAATCTAGTAAATGATGCAATTATTTTTTTAGGTGAAATATCTGGTCCTTGAAATGATGCTACAAACACTTGAGCACGTTCATCATTATTTGGGATAGTAATTTGTTCCAAAATTTCAGTTAAAGGTGAAATTGAATCTAAAACATGAAAATCCAATCCTTTACATTGATAATATGATTTATCTCTAATTTCAGAACCAAATGTTTGTTTGAATTTGTATAAAAGTAAATTATTTACAAAAAATGTTGTATAGTTTGTTGCATCACATTCATTATAATACCAAGATTGTAATACTGAATTATCGGCAGTTACCAGATGAATCTTAACATCAAATGGTTCAGGGGCCTTTGTTGGAGAAATATATCTATTGAGAAATTCATAAAATTTTTCTTTGTCTTTACTTGGTAATGACTCCAAAGTAAATTGAGGTGTTTTATCTATTTCATATCCTGGAATTAGAATTGGCAGATTCGAGAATTGTTTTACTGGACCAAACTTTGAAAATGTGAAAAACGTTTCCTCAGTTTCTAAATCCCCTCCTGAGAATTGTACAAGGAATTTTATTGCCCTGTCCTCATTTTTAGGCACAAAACTAGCCATTTTAACTGGATTTTCTGAATTTTCTCTAGTAAGATGTATTTCAGTCTACATGAAATCATTTACAGGAAAAAAGAGACACTTCTCGAATCTCAGATAAAAATTCTCCAATGAATTTTAGTTTTCCCAAGTTTTCATCTAAAATTGGAAAGTATTCTATCAAATCACATTCTCGATACTCCCAAGTCTGTAAAACATCCCCATTTCCAGTTAGAATTTCAATATCTACATCATAAGGAAGTGGATCTAATCCAGTGTTGATTGTTTGACTAACTATTTCATCGTAAAACCATTGTTTGTCTTTGCTTGGTAGAGAGTCTAGTGCAAATCCTTCTTGAACATTATCATAATAGTATGGGACTGTAGGATAGTTGTTTTTTTGTTGTTCAAGATGTTCAAATTTTAAAAATGATGTAAATGTTTGAGGGGATTCAATCTCTGCTCCAAAAAAAGTTACACGAATTGCTTGTGCTCTATTTTTTTCATCAATAATTACTTGTTGTGAAACGTCTTGGGTCGAAATAGAATACGCTTTTGAGATTTCTTGAATGCTTGATTGTTCAGTTGTTTTTCCAGGAACTAGATAAGGGGTTAATGGTCTTTCAAAAAACTTTAGAATTTTCAATCCAAAATCACCTTCTGAAAAATAAAAAGTATCTCCTTCAACAAACGCTACAGTAGCTGGAACTTGTTCATCTGCAGATATAGAAGGGATTAAAACAGCTAGAAAAATTATTGGTAAACTAAGATAAAATTTGAAATTCAATTTTATTAATCTGCATATTGAATTGCAACTACATAAGGATCAAACAATGAAATAAACGTAGTTGCATCATCCATATTTCCTTCTACGATAACTGAACCATCATTTATTGAATCTTGGAATACTTTTTGTCCACCTAATGTTAGTTTGATGACTGATTCATCTCCAATGAATTTTACATCTAGATTTTCTTCTAATCCTGGAGTTAATGCAGCTATGCTGTTTCTAATATGAAATGTGTAAGAGTTTTCAGAATCAGATAATTCTAATCCTACTATAATATCTAATCCTTCAGCTTTTTGAGCATCAAGTCTTGTAGGAAGTTGTTTTAGAAGAATGCCAATCGGTATTGCCGCAATTGTTTCAGGTGAAGAAATGGCAATTAGACTAGGGTCAATTGCAATCTTTCCTTCTAAAAGTAATGCATCAGTCAGATACCAATTCCTAGCACCCGAACTATGAGCTTGTTGCCCTAAAACCCGTAACGAATATGCCTTCAATAGTTTTGCATTTGTATTATCTGGATCAGAATTAATTACATGAGTTGCCAAAATTGCAGCCCATGAATATTCATCATCATTAATTGCCTCTCTAACTTTCATGAGTGATGTTTCTACTCCCCCGAATCCTTCAACTATCTTTATGGATTGTTCTTTAATGCTGATAGGAGTTAAGAATGTTGAATCCCCTTGATACCATCCAACATTCCCAGAGAAAATATTTCTAACATGCCATGATCTTTCCCCATATCTTTCTTGTATCCAAGGATTATCTACCAAACTCTCTGGCAAATCAATAGAATGTGCTAATTCGTCTGCAGTCATCCCTTGATTAATTCCTCTAATGGTTTGATCATACACATATTGTACACCATCATGATGTGCAGTAAGTACATCTTTCACTTCATCATACCCACTAACTGGAGTAGTATGAGAAGGAACCATGTATTTTGCATCTAGATCGAGTAAAACTTGTAAGCTGTTAATCCATGCAGAAACATCTCGATAAATTGTACCTCTAATTGAATACAAATTTGGCCAGGCTTTGTACAATACTTCTGCAGCACATAGTACTTCTAGTTCTGGGAACCAAACAATGATTTCATCATTTGTTTCACTTGGAACATGAATCAAGGTCATTTTCAAACCAGCTACTTCTGTTTCTAATTTATCATCAAAAGTAACTGTAGGATTGATAAAAGATGTAGATGTTTCCCCTGTTTCTAAAAATGGCCCTATTCCAGCATTAACAATTCTATCTGGACCTGATGTTGGTAATAATGCACCATAAAAAAATAGTCCACGATTTACTGTGAGTGGTCCTAGTTCCCCACTTTCACGATAATAATTCTCAAGTAGTGTAGAGTGGGCAAAAATTTCTAAATCCCCATCAGAATATTTTTCAAAACTGCCTGCACCGTTGATATGATCAGGATGTGAATGCGTGTATACTATGGCTTTAACTGGTTTATCAGTAATCTTTCTAAATTCACCCATTACTTCTTCTGCAGATTCATTTGACGTCATTGCATCAACTATGATTATCCCATCATCACCAATTACCATGATGGTATTTGCCAATCCATAACCCACTGCGGAATAAACTTGATCAGTTACTTTGATAATTTTTGGGGGCCAAAAGTTTGCAGTATGTGCATCAAAATCAGGATTAACCTCAGGTTGATCAGGATATGGTGGAAGTTCAAAAACAGTTTCTGGTATTTTATCTGATGTGTCAATAGATAACATAGTTCCCCAACCACGTTGTACTAATTTGTCAGATGTACTTGGGGTTACGCATGCAATTTTACCTTTAGAATTTTCAACCCAAACTTTATCAATACAAATTTGGTTTTGTTCTATAGCATCACTAAATGGAATAATTGGTGTAATTCCTATTGATAGAATTAATGGAATAAGTGCAAAAATAACAGTTTTCATAAATAATATCAATTTTAAACCAGATTTAAAGGAATCCAGATTGGATCCATGGAGGCTTAACTATTTTTGGGATTAATTTGAGATTAACTGCTTATTGTTAAATCATAATTTATCATAATGGGTAATCATAGTAAGATTGAATCCAAGACTCGAAAATTTTTCAAGAACAAATCATGACTCAGCAATAATCCGCATAATCCTCCTAACGATTATGAGTTAGATTTACTCGTCATAATTTAGAATAGAACATTTTATGAGAAAAGTTTCAAAATCATAAAAAAGTGCTAATGCAGGCATCATAATTTCTGATAAATACATTTTGTAGATAATTTGTACCTGATAGATTCATCATAATTTACTAGTTCAGGCACATCAAAATAGCTACAAGCTATGATTGTAACAAAAGATAGGAAATTATGATTAGAAAATTATGATAATTCATTCTATTCTGCAAAAGGTAATCCCAAAAACGGTTCAACTTTGTCATAATGTCGTCTCATAGATTCAGGTGAATAGTCAGTGTAGTGTTTTCTTATGACATTCTGAGAGATTCTTCCACAAAAAGCATCAATATATTTTTCTTCGATTCCAGCTTGTGTACATTATCATCAGTGAATTGGACTTCTGAAGGTTCTGTTTTGGGAGTTCTAATCTTTTGAGTATTGATATCATTATGCGAATAAAATCCTCGAATAATATGATAAGACCCATGAACTGAAGCATTGAATTTTTTTCCTTTCTCGTCTTCTGCCCATGTACAAAAATCAGACAGTCTAGCTTTGACTGTTTCTTTTCCTTTGAGTGCCTCTTCAATTATGTCATCAGGGTTTTTTTGTGTATACTCGATGAATAGCGGCATCCAATTCCTAATAGCTTGATGAGTTTTTGGAGATAGTTTATTTTTATGAGAATTATATTTTAGTCCATTTTTCCATTTTTTAATTGAGGCATATTCTTCCCAATTTGTTAGAGTCTGAAGGTTTGACACTGTCATTATAGGCTCACCGAATTATAATAGGGTGACCCAAAGGTCACGTTATTTTTAAGTAGGGCAGAGAAAAGAGATCCACCCATGGTATCAGGTCATCAAATCAGACTTAACCGAATATTAAGGAAAGGAAAGATGCTTTGCATTCCAATGGATCATGGTATTTCAAATGGACCTATTGAAGGGCTGGAAGATCCAATATCTACTATTTACCAATGTGAAGGACACGGCCTCACAAGTGTAATTATTAACAAAGGAATAATCAAGGCCTTACATAGGCCAACAAAAGTAGGAATATTGGTTCATTTTTCAAGTAGTTCCATATTATCAATGTCACCTAATAGAAAGATGTTAACTGGAACAGTTGAAGAAGCTTTACGTTTGGGCGCAGATGGCGTTTCACTTCATATCAATATTGGCGGAAAAGAAGAACCAGAAATGTTAGAACAACTTGGAATGATGGCAGAACAATGCAACAAATGGGATATGCCACTTTTGGCAATGATGTACCCAAGAGGAGAGAATGTAAAAGATCCTCATGACCCTGAAATTGTTGGACATGTTGCAAGAATTGGTGCAGAGTGCGGAGCAGACATTGTAAAAACATTGTACACAGGAGACATAGATTCATTTTCAAAAATCGTGAAAAGTACACCTGTACCAATTGTAATTGCCGGTGGACCAAAAGCTAAAACAGATTTAGATATTCTCCAGATGACAGAGGACGCAATGACAGCAGGAGCTAAAGGAGTAACATACGGCAGGAATATCTTTGCACATAAAACTCCAGAAAAAATGGTTGAAGCTTTAGCAGCTATTATTTTTAAAAAAGAGTCAGCCAAGGAAGCAATGACCAAAATTGAGTAAAACTCGAGAATTAATTGTTTTACCAAAAGTATCCCAGGCACAATTATCAAAATTCCTTTCACAGTTAGAAGAGGAGGAAATTAAAATGGTTTATCTCGACCCGAAAAAAATTGAGAATATCAAGACAAAGCTTGAAACAATATTTCCCTCACCAAAGGCAAAACATATCATTCTTGAAAAAGAAAATGCAAAGAAATCAAAAGGGAAAAAATATGGTAGAAAATTCGAAATATTATCAAATAAAGATATTGAAAATATTTTAACCATTTCCAAAAAAGGGCTGGATTTTGTTGTAGTGGAGGTAAAGGATTGGAAAATAATTCCTCTTGAAAATATTATTGCAAAACTTCACAAAATTCATACCAAAATTTATGCGATCGCAAGAACCCCCGAAGAAGTAAGAAAAATGTTTTCAATTTTAGAGGTAGGAGTGGATGGAGTAATTTTCAACACATCGTCAATAGGAGAAGTAAGAGAAGTTATGTTGTATTTAGAAAGTAGAAATTTTGATTTGAAAAAAGGAAAGATCATCGAGATCAAAGAGGTGGGAGATGGTGAAAGAGTTTGTGTGGATACAGCATCAATGCTACACAGAGGAGAAGGCATGTTAATTGGGAGTAGATCTAACTTTTTGTTTTTAGTTCATAATGAATCAGTTGGTTCTTCATTTACATCACCAAGACCATTTAGAGTAAATGCTGGAGCCGTTCATTGTTATACGTTATCTCCAGATGGCACAACAAACTACCTCTCGGAGGTAGAAACAGGCTCCGAAGTATTAATAATTAATTCCAAAGGAAAAGCACGAAGAGCAACAGTAGGAAGATCCAAAATTGAAAGGCGACCAATGCTAATGATCAAAGCATCAGTAAATGGAGAAATTGGAGGCATCATTGCACAAGATGCAGAAACAATACGTTTTGTAAAACCAAATGGCCAACTTGTTTCAGTAACTCATCTCAGAAAAGGAGATACAGTAATGGTGTATTCCAAAGCGGCTACAGGAAGACATTTTGGAATGGAAGTAGATGACGAATACATATTAGAAAAATAATCGAAATGAAATACAAAACATGTGTGTCAATTGCTGAGACATCTCCTAAAAAACTCCAACAGACTCTAAAAATCGCTATTAAAAAATCAGACTATGTAGAGATAAGATTCGATTTTCTAAAAACAGAAGAAATACCTCAAGTTCTAGAAAATGTAAAAAAAAATATGAAAAAAATTGTTTGTACTCTAAGGCCAAAATCAGAAGGAGGTAAATTTACAGGAATTGAAAAAGAAAGAATTTCAATAATAAAATTAATTGCATCATACGATCCTTTTTTACTAGACGTTGAATTTAACGCAATTAAAAGAAATAAGAATTTAGAAAAATATCTAAAAACAACAAAATCAAATCTTTTGATTTCTTGGCATGATTTTAAGAAAACTCCTAGCTTCACAGAATTACAAAAGAAACTAAATCAAATGAGCAAATTCTCATCGAACGTCAAAATTGTAACAACTGCAAAATCAATGGATGATTCTACCAGAGTGTTGCAATTATACAATAAAAAAGGAAAAGTCAATCTTGTAGCCTTTTCAATGGGAGATTCAGGTAGAACATCAAGAATTTTGAGCCTATTTCTTGGAAGTCCATATACCTACGTGTCCCTGGGAAAACCAGTGGCCCCTGGTCAGTTCAGTGTAGATGAGGTAAAAAAAATCATTAATTTAAAAAAATAAAATTTATTTAATAATTCAATGTAGGTAAATTAAATCCCCAAAATAATTTTATAATTTTCATAGTAACTAAAGTTGAGAGTTTAAATCAATCATGTAAACCAGAAAAAAGATGTTAAAAACATTTGCCGTGATAGGAGATCCGATTAATCATTCACTATCCCCAAATATTCACAGTGCAGCATTTAGAGAATTGAATTTGGACTGTTCCTATATTGCATATAGGATACCCAAAGGGGAATTAAAGGAGGGAATAGATTCTCTAAAAAAAATAAAAATCGATGGATTTAATGTTACCATTCCTCACAAGGTGGAGATGATGAAATATTTGGATAAAACGGATGAGTCATGCAGTCTTATTGGAGCTGTAAACACTGTAACCAATAGCGAAGGAATTTTAAAAGGTTACAACACAGACATGGATGGATTTTTAGATCCTTTTAAAAAAAAAAATATAAAAATAAAAGACACCAAAATTCTTTTACTGGGAGCAGGAGGCGCTGCAAGAGCTATTGTTGCAGGGTTTGCCAAAGAAAAAGCACAACACATTACAATTGCAAACAGAACACTTGAACGGGCAAACAATTTGACGCAATTTGCACATTCAGTTGGGCTTAAGGCAGAGGCCATAAACATTGAAAAACTTGGAAATAATTTAGACAATTACGACATTATAGTTAATGCCACTTCAATTGGGTTAAAAAATGAACCCAGTCCTATTTCTTTTGAATCTATTAAACCCAAAACAATAGTTTACGATATCGTATACATGCCAATGAATACTGATTTTTTAAAAAAAGGAAAGGAAAAAGGAGCCAGCATAATTTATGGTTATGAGATGCTCCTAGGCCAAGCAGGAAGAGCATTTGAGATTTGGCATGCTGTAGAAGCACCTTATAATGCCATGAAAAAAGCCCTGTTAGGAGGAGTATAATGGCAAAGGCAAAAGCAATCGTTCATGGTGCAGTATCAATTGTAAGTGCGATAGCCAACAAAAAAGGAGCAACTTTAGGTATTTCTCTTAAAGTTGAGGCCACGGTGGAAACCAATCCCGGGAAAGGAATTATCATTCAATCTAAAAACAAGACTCTCAGTTCTCGATTAATCCATAAAACCGTAGAAAAAATATTAACAAAAAAAGAATTAGAGGAAAATAAAATCACAATAATTTTGGAATCGGAAATTCCAACGGGATATGGATTAAAAAGTTCTAGTGCGATATCCTCAGCAGTCGCGCTTGCATGTGCAAAAATCTTCAAACCAGAATTAATCGATCAAAAAATTTTGCTTGCCGGGGTGTATGCATCTATAGAATCCAAAGTAAGCATTACTGGAGCATATGATGATGCATGCTCTTGTTATTTTGGAGGATTTAACGTAACAGATAATGCCAAAAATCAAATAATTCGATCAGAAAAAATTCCCGTCAATTTAATTGCAATAATTTTTGTTCCAAAAAATCGAAGACGTGGAAATATAAAAAAATTAAAAATATTATCATCTGTTTTTTATAATGCGTGGAAATTAGCTAAAGATTCTAACTATTGGCAAGCAATGATAATTAATGGTTTAGCAACATCAACAATTTTAAATTCAGACCCAAAAATAATAACAAACCTTCTTGAAAAAGGAGCTATTGCAGCATCAATTTCTGGAAATGGGCCCGCAATAGCAGCAATTGTAAAAAAAGAAGACGAACAAAGCGTAAAGAAGGTTTTTTCTTCCTTAGATGGAAGCATAATTGTTTCAAAAATTAATAACAAAAAAGCTGAAGTATATGATTTGTAAAGTAGAAAAATCAAAACTTTCAGGAAATCTGGTTTGTCCTCCCAACAAAAGTTATACCCATCGAGCTATTTTTCTAGCTGCTCTTGCAGGAAATAACAGCAAGGTGAACAACGTTTTGTTTTCAGATGATACCAGTGCTACCATTAATGCATGTAAAAACTTTGGAGCTCGAATTGAGAGAGAAAATTCCTCAATCATTGTAAAAAATTCTATAGGAGAAGGGAAAATTGTGCCTGAAATTAACGCGGAGAACTCTGGAACCACAATTAGAGTAGCATCAGGAATAGCCAGTTTATTTTCTGAGGAAACTATCCTAACTGGGGATTCTAGCCTTCAAAAAAGACCTATGCAGCCATTGTTAGATGCTCTTGAAAGTATTGGGGCAAAATGTTCTTCCACTGATGGAAAACCTCCAATTAAGATTACTGGAAAGATCAAAGGAGGAAACGTAACAATTCCTGGAAGTTTTTCAAGTCAATTTATCTCAGCATTATTGATATGTGCTCCATTAACCCAAAAAGGAATACATTTAGAAATTGAAGGGAATTTGGTATCAAAACCATACCTTGATGCAACAATTTCTACCATGAGACATTTTGGAGTTGCAGTTCAAACATTAATCCCTTACAAAAGATACAATATCGTACCTCAAATTTACAAACCATCCATTTTTACGGTTCCTATTGACTTTTCAAGTCTAGCTCTACTTTTATCAGCAGCGGTATTATGTGGAAAGAATTTTGTAATCAAGGGAAGTATCGGAAATTTGCCTCATGGAGATGAAGTATTCATTGATATTTTAGAACAGATGGGTGTCAAAGTGACAATTAAGGATAATACAATAGCCATACAATCTCCAGAGAAACTTAATGGTGGAAAATTTGACCTTAGCAATTCTCCAGATTTACTTCCCCCTTTAGCCATATTATCTTTAAAGACATCAAACCCTATTGAAATATTCAATGTAAAACACGCTAGACTAAAAGAGACAGATAGAATTGCAATAGTAGCAAGGGAGCTTGTAAAGCTTGGAGTCAAAGTAGAAGAAAAAGAAGATGGATTGATTTTAAATATTTCAAATAATCTCAAAGGTGGATCTTTGAATTCAGAAAATGATCATAGATTATTTATGGCATTTTGTATTGCTGGAATGTATGTAGGAGATTGCACAATTACAGATCCTGAATCTGTAAAAGTTTCATATCCAAATTTCATCGAAGAGATGATTCGTGTTGGAGCAAAAATTTCAATTCTATAATTGTGATTTTAAAAACTTATTAAAATTAATCAAAAGGCGCGACCCTGTATAGAGTGAAAAGATTTCTCCTCACCCAAAACGCCATTGCGTTAACAACATGTATTTTTCGTAGAGCCGCGCAAATTATTCATTAGAATTTGCAATTTTTATCATATATTATATAGGATGTGGTGATATTTAACATTTATATGAAATTCTTTGATTAAATAATACCAAATTTTAAAATTATAACATTCATTAGTCAAATAATTTCAAAAACACAGAAAAATCAATCCGATTTTTAGGAATTTTTTAAATGAGGAATTATAAACATCACTAAACCACCATAGATTATTGTCAGGGAATTCGATTGGTCAACGTCTAGTTTTAACCAGTTTTGGTGAAAGTCATGGAAAAACCATAGGAGCTGTTCTAGATGGATGTCCGGCAGGATTAGAAATTAATGAAAAAGAAATTCAAAAAATGTTAGATTATAGAAAACCAGGAACCTCTCTTATCACAACTCAAAGAAAAGAAGGCGATAAGGTAGAAATCATTTCTGGGATTTTTAGAGGATTTACAACAGGAGCTCCAATCACAATGGTAATCTGGAATAAAGATCAAAAATCTCGAGATTATGAAAACCTAAAGACCAAGCTTCGTCCCGGTCATTCAGATTATCCAGCTATGATCAAATATAATTATTTTAATGATTATAGAGGAGGAGGGAGATTTTCTGGAAGATTAACTGCAACCCATGTTATGGGAGGAGCAATAGCCAAAAAACTACTCAAAGTCACATTAGGAATTGAAACTAATTCGTATACAACTCAAATTGGTAAAATTGAAATGAAAAAAAAATTTGATAAAAAAATGATAAAATCAATTTACAAAAATGATGTAAGATGTCCTGATGATAACACAGCAAAAAAAATGAAGGCATCAATTTTGAATGCAAGAAAAAAAGGAGATTCACTTGGTGGAATAATTGAATCAGTGACAACAAATGTTCCTGTTGGATTAGGGGAACCAATTTTTAGTTCTTTAGAATCAGACTTGAGTAAAGCAATTTTTTCAATCCCATCTGTTAAAGGAATAGAATTTGGTTCTGGATTTGAAGGCTCAAAATTATTTGGTTCTGAAAATAATGATTTGTATACAATTAGTAAAGGAAAAATTATCACAAAGACTAATAATTCTGGCGGAATATTAGGTGGAATTTCAAATGGAATGCCCATAACAATTAGAATTGCATTTAAACCCGCTTCATCAATTTCCCAAAAGCAGAGTACTGTAGATATTAAAACTAAAAAGATTACAAATCTTCAAGTTCAAGGAAGACATGATCCTTGTGTTGTTCCAAGGGCACCACCAGTGGTCGATTCTCTTGTGGCATTGACACTAGCGGATCACGCTCTTTTAACGGGACAAATTAAACCAGTGTTGTAAAAAAATGTCTGATATTAACGAACTTCGTAGTAAAATGGACGAGATCACTATTGAAATGATAAAGATGTTAAAAACGAGAACGGATATCGCCAGAGAGATTGGAAAAATTAAAAAAAATACTGGAAAGGTAATCACTGACGAATCAAGAGAAGATAATCTCCGAATTAAAATTATTTCATTATGCAAAGAATTGAATTTTGATGAACCAATCGCCACAAAATTTTTGAATTTTCTTCTAAATGAATCTGTAAAAGTACAATCTAATGACAAGGAAACACACCTATCAATATTTCTTAAAGCAAAATCCATGGAATTAAAAGGAAAAAAAATAATACATATGGAAGTAGGAGAACCAGATTTTTTACCGCCACAAATTGTTAAAAATGCACTTGCAGAAGTTTATGATAAGGGATTTTTGAAATATGGTCAGGCAAAAGGAATTCCTCAATTTAGAGAATCTCTTGCACAACATGTGTCAAAAATTTTTGAAGTAGATATAAAACAAGATAATATCATGGTAAATCCTGGAGCAAGATTTGGGATTTTTACGGTAATTAACACCCTACTTAATCCGGGGGATGAATTGATTGTTATTGAACCTGCTTGGCCAGCATACAAAGATTGTGCATTACATGCAGGGGTAAAAGTAAGGACAATCAATACAACTTTAGAAGATAATTGGGAACCATCCATAGCACAAATTGAAAAAACAATCAATTCAAATACAAAAATGATTTCTTTGAATTATCCAAACAATCCAACTGGAAAAATTCTACCTAGAAAATTACAAGACCAAATTGTTAATTTGGCAATAAAGAATAGTCTTTACATACTTAGTGATGAAATTTATTCTCAATATGCATATGCAGATTGGAAAAGTATACTTTCGTATAATTATGAAAAAAGTATAATTACACAGTCCTTTTCAAAATCTCACGCAATGACAGGATTTAGAATCGGATACACGGTTGCACACAAGAATATAATCGATAAATTGTCAAAATTTTTGGCATTATGTCTTACCAATGTTTCAGAACCAATCCAATACATAGCTATGAAGGCATTAGAGGCAAATACCACTGATAATACTAATACAGTACAGCGAAGATTAAAGTTATTGGCAAAAAAAGCAACGGAAATGAATCTTGATTTTATTGTTCCAGATGGTGCGATGTACATTTTTGCCCGAGTTAATCATGAAGGATTTGATGGTGTGGAATTTGCAAATAATCTTTTAGATAAGGGGCTCGCAGTAGCTCCTGGAGAAGGATTTGGTAATTACAAAAATTTTATCAGACTATCTGCATGTCAGGATGATGGAATACTAACAGAAGGAATGAATATACTAAGTGAAAATGTGAGAAATAACTAATGAAGAGGGCAATTACCGTTATTGGTGCAGGAGGGCAAATGGGTCAATGGTTTTCAAAATATTTTGCCAGTCAAGATTTTCAAGTAACTGGAT
>Ga0307380_10004109_pt1 | contig 19797 bp, 13 predicted proteins | sample UN3MG_FD_202239 | JGI IMG/M metagenome (GOLD analysis project Ga0307380, IMG submission 202239) | Soil microbial communities from Risofladan, Vaasa, Finland - UN-3 | ecosystem: Environmental > Terrestrial > Soil > Coastal area > Acid sulfate soil | place: Finland: Risofladan, Vaasa | collected... | reverse complement strand
CTTTGATGCTGTCGATTGTCGATATGATTTGGGGTTCTTTTTTGTCGGCATCAACAGCTACAATGACTTATCTTATTATGAGTCGGATATAGCCGATGTAGTTTTAGTTGTCTTAAACCAGGGAATAATCATAGATGTAGTTTTTTGATATTGACGATAAGCATCTGGTTTGGATTTGAGCGATTGCCGTTCTGAAATAGGGCCCGTTATTAGTGACATTGTTAGTAATAGAGTTATCGGCGAGATTAGCCCGAGCCATCCCAGCCGAGCAGGCATGCCTATAAGGGCAAACCCGGACCATAGAAGAATCTCAAAAAAATAATTCGGATGACGGGAGTAATTCCAAAGACCAAATTGACAGACTTTATTCCGATTATCCGGATGGATTCGGAACCGATATAATTGAGCATCCGCCGCAATAGAACCTCCATAGCCAACGCACCATAGTAAAAATCCGATTTTTGGCCAAATTGAGTCGAATATCGTGCTTTGGGCTGTAAAGACAAACACAAATCCAACGGCGGCTTGAAAGCAGGCCTGAATGAGATAATGAAACAGAAAATATAGGGGCGCAGGGATGTTCGAGTTCCGATGAAGCGATTCGTATCGGGCGTCTCTTTTTCCAAGCCTAAGCCGAGTCCAAAACAAGTATCCCCCAAGCCGAAGCCCCCAAAACAGAACCAGCAAACTGGTTAGAAGCTTGCTGGTAGAAAGTGTATCGCTGAACAGATTATGCGCCAGCCCCATCAGGGTCAAACCTATTGCCCATCCCAAGTCCACGACCGCGGGATTTCTTTTCCACAGATAAATAAACCACAATCCGGTCAGCGTGCTGGCCCCGATAAGTAGATTCAGCAGTATTCCTTCAGCAATCATTTTTTGTTGTCCAAATGTGGTTTGGAGGGACCTATTTTTTGCTCAAAGTCATTGATACAATCCCGATTTCTGGGACGTGTTAAGACGATTTGAAGATCATTGATATACTGCTGAGCAAATCCAGCTTGACAGTATGAAAAATAATACTCCCAGCGCCGAATAAAGGTTTCGGGGAAACCCAGTTCGATGATTTTTCCCCGATTGGCAAGGAAACGTTCTTTCCATCTTGCCAAGGTCAAAGCGTAGTGCGGTCCGATGCTTTCAACTTGTTTGATAACAAACGATGTGTGTTCGGTTAGGACTTTTGTCAGTGCAGTTAGCGATGGTAGCAGGCCGCCTGGGAATATAAATAAGCGCATCCAGTCAGTTGTTTTAGAATAGGCCTCGAAGCGCTGGTCTGGAATCGTAATCGTCTGAATGACCAGCTTTCCGTTTGCTTTCAACAGACGGTCGCAAATGCGGAAAAAACCAGGGTAGTAGGCCTTTCCAACGGCTTCGAGCATTTCTACAGCAATGATTCGGTCGTATTGCCCGGTAACGTTGCGGTAGTCGCAAAGCAAAACGTTTATCCGGTCAGACAATCCGGCCTGAGCAATCCTCTGCTGTGCTAATTGCTGTTGTTCTTTTGAAAGCGTAATAGAGGTTATACGGCAACCGTAGAGAGTCGCGGCACGTATTGCCAATGTGCCCCATCCGGTGCCGATTTCGAGCAAATGATGATTTTCAGAAAGGCAGGCTTTTTCTAAAATTAGGTCGGTTTTACGTAGTTGTGCATCAGCCAGAGCTTCGTTTTCACTTTCAAAGATAGCACAAGAGTACGTCAGCGTTTCATCCAGAAACATCTTATACATATCGTTACTCAGATCGTAGTGCCGGGAAATGTTTTTTTGTGCCCCATAAAGCGTATTTTTGTTGCTTAAGTTCCATCCCAGATAAAAGATTTTAACTAACTTGGAATACCAACGCATTTGAACCGGATGCATCATTATTGCACTAAGCATAAAGTCCATAAACTGGACCAAGTTACTCGACGTCCAATACCCTTTTTCGTAAGCTATTCCCAACCCAATTTCACCCGCCTTGGCAAGCAGGCTGAAGAAACGGTAGTCTTTGATTTGCAACTGCGCTGACAGACCCGAACCTTCAGTCCCAAAAACGCGTCTTTCACCTTCAGGAAGCTTGACCGTAATCACTCCTATAGATTGTGCCTTAAAAAAGGAAAAGATAACTTTCATACCCTCACGAGCAAACCATGAGGGAAGTTGTTTTCTCATTGTATACTCGCTATGAGGGATGGGTTTAGAAAAAACAGGCAATTTTTTCTTAAAATACAAGGTTAATGCCTGTCGTATGATTCTCGGCATATTTAGCACAGCATTAAAGGGGTATTTTAACAAAGTCCGGTAGAGTGTATAGGGTGTAAGCGGGCGTCCTTCCCCTGTTAGTTTAGCGAAAAAGACGGGCTTTTCGCCACATTCCGATTTATTCAATTCAATGCAAATATCAATTTTTTGCCCGTCATCCTTAAAACGAATATTGTACTTTCCGCTAAGATCAAAAAATGGCGAGACGTGAAACGCTTTTGTTATCTCAAAACATAACGTTTCGGACTGTGCATGAGGATCTTTGAGGACATACAAATGAGTTTCCCTAAAGGTGTTATGCACCTCAGCCAAGACAAGCCTGCAGAGATTTGCAGCGTTATAACATAGAAAAAAGCTCACTGGTCGAAAGATAATATTAAAATATTTTGCAAAGCTAATCAGTTCTATGCGATGTATGGATTCTGAATAACCTATTTTCTCAAGCACTCCGGTAATTTTATCCTTGAGGGATTGGTTACCGCGCCACAGATAATCCCTGTCATCTATGCGAACGACCGAAAAGCGATTGTAGCCGAATCCCGGGAGGGTTCGGTCCAATTCGGGCAATTCGTTCAGGTCGAATCGGTAGAAATAGACTGGGTAAGAGAAGTGGTGTTTCTGAGGCCAGTGACGGCCATGCGATACAACTCCGGTAAAAATCTGCGAATTCATAAACCAATCCCAAACTTCTGAGCTACAGTAAGTCCTGAACGAGCACCATCCTCGTGGAATCCATAACCGCAGTATGCCCCGCAGTAAAAGATACGGTCTTTACCGTTGATAGTATCCAATTCCTTATGCGTGCTTAGAGACTCAAAGGTGTAGCAAGGGTGATGGAATGTAATAGATTCAATCTTTTGATTTGGATCAATCCATGCGTCACCGTTTAGAGTTACAAAATAATCTTTTTTCGTCTTAAGCCTTTGCAGCCGATTCATATAGTAAGACATATTCATAGTCGGCATTAGCTGCTTTCCACCAAACCTTACATAGTTCCAGCTTGCCCAGACTTTTCGTTGCGGCGGCATTACTTGCATATCAGTATGCAGGGTGACTTGATTTTGTGTGTATGTCCATTTGCTCAAGATTCTCATTTCCTCTGGTTCCGGATTCAGCAGAAGCCGGAGGCTAATGTCGGCGTGGGTCGCAAGCACAACACAATCAAAATCCATTTCCGTTCGGTCTTCGAATATCACCTTGATCCTATCCGTCATTCGTTTGACATGCCGGACGGGAAGGCCTTTTTTAACTGCGCCTCGAAACTGTTTCTCGAACGCTTGAATGTATGAAACACTCCCGCCCACAACAGTTTGCCATTGAGGTCTGTTGACAAGTTTCAGAAGGCCATGATTGCTATAAAAGCGAAGGATAGACTCGGCCGGGAAATCAAGTATGTTTTTACTGGGCGTTGACCAGACCGCAGCGCTGAGCGGGGCGATATGAAAGTCGATATACGCTTTTGAGAATCCGTATTTTTGCAAAAACTGTCCCAAAGTCAGATGTCCTAATCCTCTTTTTAACTCTCTGATGCTGATACGATTAAAACGAAAGATATCCCAAATCATCCGCCAGAAAGAAGGAGAAATCAGATTTCGCCGACGCGCGAATAATCCGCTTGGAAAATCACTGGAATAATAAAATCCAAAGTCTTTGTCTTCAAATCCAAAGGACATGTCGGAATTCTCTACGCGGATGCCCCATTGGTTGAACAAGGTTACAAGCGTTGGGTAGTTACGGTCGTTCAGGACGATAAATCCCATATCGACAGGAGTGCCTGAATCCGCTCCGCTGTCAAGGAAATGGGTGTGTGTATGGCCACCAAGCTGAGGCTCCTTTTCAATCAGGGTTACTGAATGCCGGCGGGACAGCAACCATGCGGCGGTTATACCCGAAATACCTGCTCCAATCACGGCAATTCTATTAGTGGTGCCAGATATATTGTTATCAACACTTTTATTCAAAGCTAAATCCTAATATATCACTATGTGTCCAAATATACTGCACAACTTGCGGCGGTTCAAAAAGATTTACGAACTTATATACAAGTCGATACATCAGATTTAAGATTTCATTTGAAAGCATTAAATGGATTTTAATATTACACAGAATTTGTCTTTTGGACGACATAGAATAACAGCATGACAATTGCCATGCTCCCCCAGCTGATTAACAAAATCTGTTTATACCCCATTATATTGTAACCTCATAACTTAAAATCACGATAATCTTTCACCACCTTTGTTTGATTCAATCCGCTGCAATTGGATGGTATTATACCATTTTATAGCGGCAAAGAAATGTATTTCTGATTGTCTTAAATAATGTGGCAACTTAAATATCGTTTAATCATTGGCTTTGACCGAATCTGAGGCGAAAATCTTCTACCCTTCTTCTATTGGCTCCAATATCCATAAGCACCTGTTTCTGGCTTCACAAGGATTCGCGACGGAGAAGCTTAGCTTACAAACCCTAAGTCTGAGTAGTGTTGTTCTTGACTTCTCAGGAGGTCAGGTTTACAATAAATCCTTTGGGGAAAGGATTTTGTTTTGGACAAGTACGAAAGACTAATATGAACAGAACAATTCTTATAGCGATCGTTTGGCTACTACTTGTTGTTGACGTACAGGCTGCCGACTGGCCAACCTATCGAGCCGACGCCGCGCGAAGCGGTTATACGAAGGAGCAACTGCCCGAGAGGCTATCGCTGCTGTGGACCCATCAATCCCCACACGCCCCGACGCCCGCATGGCCGACGCGCAACCGCCAGCAGTTCGATCGCGTCTATCAGCCGGTGATCGCAGGCGGTTTGCTCTATTACGGCAGTTCGGCTGACTGCAAAGTATATGCTTTGGATGCAGTCACAGGCGCGATACGCTGGACATTCTTCACCGACAGCCCCGTGCGATTCGCACCGGCGGTTTGGCGGGATCGTCTGTTAGTGTCAAGCGACGACGGTCACCTGTATTGCCTTGCGGCCGCCGATGGTCAGCTTATTTGGAAGTTGCACGGTGGGTCGAAAATCGACATGCTCCTGGGCAACGATCGGATGATTTCACGCTGGCCAGCGCGTGGGGGGGCGGTAGTTGTCGGTAACATACTCTACTTCGGTGCCGGCATTTGGCCGACAGAAGGGATTTTCGTCTATGCGATCGATCCGGCCAGCGGCAAGGTGCTCTGGTGCAACGACTTGTCCGGAGGGATCGAGATGGATCAACCTCATCCAACCGCCCGGGCCAAAAGCGGTATCGCCGCCCAGGGATATCTGGCTGCATCTGGCAACTCGCTGTTTATTCCGACCGGACGAGCCGTGCCAGCAGTATTCGATCGTGCCGACGGCAAGCTGAACTATTTCCGCCTCCAGCAAAATCAATATACTGGCGGATCGGATGTGGTGGCTGTTGACGGCCATTTCTTCAACGGTGGTGAGATATTCGCCGTCAGCAATGGTGTTAGACATGACCGCATTGGCGTTCAGGTCGCCGCGCATCCAGATTTTATTATTTCATCGAGAGAGAATAAAATCATCGCCTTCGACCGGCGAAAGCTACTGGTTGACAAAGAGGTAACCGACCGCAAGGGTAATAAGCGGATCGTCAAAGCTCTTGCCCCGTCGGTGTGGAGCATTAATCTTCCGGCTGGCACCTTGGCGCCAGCAGCCGTTCACAAGGGAGCTAAGCCACCGAGGGGCGACCTTATGGGGGGAACGGCCTGGAGCCGCCCGCTTTTATCCGACGCGGCGAGTGCGCTCATCGTAGCGGGTGACAATGTCATTGCTGCCGGGGAGAGTAAGGTATTGCTCCTTGACGTCCGCTCGCGCGAAGTGGTGTGGGACGCCGAGGTGGACGGAACTGTCTATGGTTTGGCGGTGGCTGACGGCCGGCTTTATGTGAGTACGGATCTGGGGATGATCTATTGCTATGGTAGCGGGACTGGAAGTTCAGAGGTCTGGGAAGTCAAAAATACGAAGCCGCAAGAGGCTGAGAATGCGGTTTATGAGAAAGCGGCCGAAGAGATTATCCAACGAACCGGTGTCACTGAAGGATATTGCCTGGATCTTGCCTGCGGAAATGGCCTATTAGCGCTCGAATTGGCACATCGTACAAAGCTTAAAATCTATTGTGTCGAGAAGGACCCGACCAAGGTCAAAGCCGCCCGGCAGTTATTCGACTCGGCAGGACTCTACGGCGTGCGAGTGACGGTCCACCAAGCCGATCCAACGAAGGTTCCGTATCCGAATTACTTCGCCGACTTGGTTGTATCAGGCCGGTCGGTCACTGAAGGGCTAAGTGCGGTTTCCACCAAAGATGTACAGCGTATGCAGTGCCCATCTGGTGGAATTGCATGCTTTGGCTGCCCTGGTTCCATGCAGCAATTTATTCGTCCCCCAATGAATGGTGTCGGAAATTGGACACATCAGAACACCGACATCGCTAACACGCTCTGCTCCAATGATACTTTGGTCCATGGCCCACTAAAGATGCTCTGGTTCCGCGACACAGACTTTGTCATGCCCAACCGTCATAATCGTGGACCGGCACCGCTTGTTGATAAGGGGCGTATGTTTGCCGAGGGGCTAAACGCACTTCGGGCAACAAACATCTACAACGGACGAACGCTGTGGGAGTTCCCGCTCGAAGCTATCCTCTTACCGTATCACAGGGGTGAATCCAGCATAGGGGTGGCCTGGACTGGTAGTAACTTCTGCATAGGCGACAATCGTGTCTACGTGCACTCCAGAGACAAATGTCTTTGCCTCGACGTAAAGACCGGGCGGAAAACTGCCGAACTGAAGCCACCTCAACTCCCCAACGGAAAGCCTGGAAAGTGGGGATACATCGCCTGTAAGGAAGGAACACTGTTCGGCACGTTGGTTAATGAGAAATACATAGTCAAGGGGTGGGCTTCCAAGTGGGATAGCAGCGAGCAATTCACTGAGTCGGTGCTGTTTTTCGCGATGGATATCCGAACCGGGACACTCAAGTGGACTTTTGAGCCGGAACATTCCATTCGCCACAATGCGATTGCAATCGGCCGTGGATGCGTATATCTAATCGACCGCCCACATGTGCTGGCAGATGAGTCGTTCGACATAGCCGGAGGTAAGAATGAAGCAAAACGGCTAGCTGCTGTGAGCGGTGAAAGCGAAGAAGAGGAATACCTCCGATTAAGAGAACACCCTACCGGCCGGTTACTTGCATTAGACGTGGAAACCGGCAAGGTCTTGTGGAATAACAGCGATGAAATGTTCGGGACGATGTTGGCTTTCAGCACAAAGCACAACGTACTACTGATGAGCTATCAGCCTGTCCATCAGGCATCACGGCTATCCGAGTGGGGCGATAGAATGGCTGGCATACGTTCGAGCGATGGGACACGATTGTGGGATGTCAGGGCCGAGTATGAATCCCGGCCAATCCTTAACGACCGGACCATCTACGCCCAACCCGGGGCGTGGGACCTATTGAGCGGTGAAAAATTGCCATTTATCTTTACAAGATCATACGGTTGTGGCATCCCGGTCGGCTCGAATAGAATGTTGGTGTTCCGTTCCGCCACGCTTGGCTATGTTGACTTGACCGGAGGTACCAACTATACAGAGAACTACGGCGGCATCCGACCGGGCTGCTGGATCAACGCCATTCCTGCCGGGGGGCTGATATTGATGGCCGATGCCGCCAGTTGGTGCACCTGCAGCTATCTAAACCAGGCGACGTGCGCATTGCAGCCCGTCGAATAAAGGCTTGATTGAGATTTCAAATTTAAGGACATCATCATGTATCGAGAAGTGAATCAACGCAAGTTCTCAAAAGCGACGTTGGCAAGGCTGGGTTCCGTTATGCTTCTGTTGGTTTTCGCAGCACCCCATTTAACGGCCGTCGCCGAAGAAGTGACGTATTCCAAACTGTGGGGACGCAACGGCGAGCTATGGTCGCCGACCAGCCGTCTGCCCGATTTTTCCTATGCCGGTTATAGCCGGGGTGAACACCCCCTGCGGGAGCTCAAAGCCGATGTCAGTGTTAAACAATTCGGGGCCATCGGCGATGGCGAAACGGACGATACACATGCCTTCAAGAAAGCCATCGAACAATCACCTGGCAAAACGATCCTCGTTCCGGCCGGCCGATATCGCATCACCGATTTTCTCTACATCCGCCACAATGGCACGTCTCTGCTAGGCGAAAGCCCTGTGAGATCCATTCTGCTGTTCCTCACGCCTCTGCACACGATCAAGCCTAACATGGGAGCCACTACCTCCGGCCAGCCCACGTCCAATTACTCGTGGTCCGGCGGATTCGTCTATGTTACGGGCTCATCATCGCGGGATGTATTGGCCGAAGTGACCTCCCAGGCCAAACGAGGGCAGCGCTCGCTGTCCATCTCAAAGCCCGAGGCATTCACAGTTGGGCAAGACGTGCGATTGAGCTTGCGGGATACCGAGCGGCAGAGCCTGGCGAAGTATCTCTACGCTGACGATCCGGGTTCGATCACGAACCTCAAGTCGCGTGCCCAGGTATCGTTTCTGTGTCGTATCACGAAAATAGATACGGCAGGCAAACACATAGAATTCGATCGCCCCCTGCGGTCGGACGTTCGGCTGGAGTGGAGGCCCCGTTTATACGATGCGTCCTGCAGCGTCGAGGACGTCGGCATCCAGAACCTCTGCTTTGAGTTCCCGGTCACACCGTACAAAGGACACTTTACTGAACTCGGTTACAACGCCATTGCGATGCGCAGCGTTAGGAACTGCTGGGTCCGGAACATCAGGATTCACAACGCCGACAGCGGTATGTTTATCTCGGGCAACAACATTACCCTTCGCGAGATATCGCTGACGTCCGAGCGCCCCAGGGAACGGCAGCGCAAAGCGACAGGTCATCACGGCATCACAATCGGAGGCCAGGATAACCTGCTCGACAACTTTCATTTCGAAACCCGCTTCATGCATGATATTACCGTCACTAGCGGATCGGCGGGCAACGTCGCCGCTTCCGGCCGCGGTGTCGACATCTGCTTCGATCATCACTGCTATGCTCCTCATGCAAACCTTTTCACCGATATCGACCTCGGCGAAGGCTCACGCATGTTCCAATCAGGTGGCGGTGCAGCACTCGGTCGTCACTCAGCCAGCTGGGAAACGTTCTGGTGCATTCGAGCCCAGCACGCCCAGAAATGGCCTGATGGATGGGGGCCGGATCTGATGAATTTCATTGCCGTTCAGCCCGGACAAGAGTCCGTCACCGATGCCGACGGACGGTGGTTTGAGGCCATTGAACCGGCGCGTTTGCACCCGCGCAACCTCTATGAATCCCAGATTCGGCGCCGCCTCCAGAGTAGAGTTTTTTCTCAGCGAAATCATAAAGAAAGAAAGGAAAATGAATGATACATGGAATTATGATCCGGCCTTTCGCAGTAATCATGGCTTCTGTGCTACTGGCTTCGACATCCCCGCGAGCCTCGGCGGTGCAGCTGACAGCGATCCGCCTTGCGCCGAAGCCCATTGACCACACTATGGAACGCCGCGTGCGACGTCAGCCCACTGTGCCGTCTACTTACAGGGAAATACCATTCGTTGAAACAACAGCCTTGCCCGCGCTTACGCCCGCGGAGAAGCAGCGTGGGTACTTGCTGTTCCACCGTCCTATCACCGAGCCGGTGTATCCGAATTCCAAGCCTTACACCCATGAGCGTCTGGAACAGCTCGTTGCTTTCGCCACACCCGGGGAGTTCGAGCCGCTGACGTTCAGCATCTGTCCCATCAGAAAACTGCAGAACCTCAAAGTGCGTTTCTCGTCGTTAACATGCAATGCCAGCGAGATTCCTGCCGCCGAGATCACTGTTCGCTTAGTCACCTATTGGAACATCGGATATCCGCGCTATACCTCTCGGTCCACTTACCGGCATACGCCCGAGCTCTTGGAGCGTGTCAGCGTTCACTCATCTCCGCCGGGCGAGTGCCAGCGCTATTGGACCCAAGTTCATGTGCCCAACGACGCGAAACCAGGCTTATATCGAGGAACCGCATCCGTCTGGGACGACGGCTTCGACAAGGCAATTCAGATCCCCGTATTATTGCGGGTCTTGGCGTTCAAGCTTCACAAGGATCCCGCCAAGCACTACTCGGCCTACTACTACGTGCGGAACCGGATCCAGTACGCGGACAAACCTGAGTCATTCATTCGGAAAGCGGCCACCAACGAGTACCGGGCGATGGTTGAGTACGGCCTGGATATGATGCCGACCCTGTATCTTCGCTGTGATGACGGCAAGACGATCTATCTGCCTAACCCTGAAGAACTCGACAGGATGCTAAAGGCAGGTCTGACCGGACCGATCCCAGTCACTGCAGGCAACGTCATCTCACGTTTCTACCGCGACACGACTCCTGGCGGCGAGCGGGGCTCACATTGGCACATTGACAAGCTGCCGCCACCGGAGTTCTATGAGAGGATTACAGCAGCGTTCGAGGTTTTCGAGATCGAACGCAAGGCGAAAGGATGGCCTGAATTCATTTGTTGTCCCATCGACGAGGTAGCCGCGGCGCGAAAGGAGTTCGGCGCAAAGGTTTACGCGGCGGTGAAAGCGGCCGGGATTCGTACGTACGCGACTAAAGATCCCACGGCAGCCGATGCCGCCCCTTATCGGCCTTACATCGATATCTGGTGTTCACAGCCGTATTCGATTCCCTATGAGAAGATCATTGGTCAAGACCGATACGAGTACTGGTGCTACCCGAACCACAACGCCGGCGAAATCAAGGATCGCCGCGTGATGTGCAAGGGCGGGAGGATGACGTACGGGTTCGGTTTCTGGCGCAGCGGCTACACAACACTGATTCCGTGGAACTGGAACTGGACGCCGGGCAAGGATCAGTTCGACTACCTGCGCGGCTCGCATTCGGGGTGTGGCCAGAGGATCGGTGAGGACGGCGAAGTGATCCCAGCCGTCTACTGGGAGTGTTTTCGGGAAGGCAACGACGACGCCCGATATATTTACACCTTGCAGCAAGCCATCTTCCAACGTGAGGGCTCGCAGAATGCGGAATGCCGCCGCGCCGTCGCTGGTGCAAGAAAACTTCTCCGAAACATGTGGGACGCTATCAACGTCCAGGAGAAATATCTGGCCGACGGCATGTGGCCCTCCGAGGAATTCAACACCCGCCGCTGGCTACTGGCCCAGGCAATCAGCAAACTACTGCTGTATCCAGCGGGCAGGACGGGCAGCGCGCCGTCCGTTTTGGTGACGAACACCTCGCAGCGGCCGGCCAAGACAGAAACATCGATTATTGACAAAGCGCTGCAGGCCGGGAACATCCAGTCGATGGATCTGGGCGGGGACTTCGCCGCATGGTCAAACGGCACCAAAGAAGGCGCAATCGAGGTCACCGCTGTGGCTGGCCGGAAGGAATTGTGCTGGCGGATCCGTGTCGACCATAAAACGGACGGCGGCGAAGGCGGTCAATATCCCGTCGGATGGCCTCGTATCGCCCGATCATTTCGAGAGGGTGAGTTGGACTTCAGCGCCTACGACTATCTATCACTGCTGATACGCGTTGATTCCAATCGCGACGAGGTGGCCGACGACTCGACGCGACTCGGGTTGTCCCTCCGCTCGCACAACCCCCCTCAGCGTCTTTTTGAAACGCGGGTTGATCTGGGAGACCGTCAACGCCAGTGGATTCCTCTGCGTTTCTCGCTCGGCGAACTGATCGACCAGACAGGCGTTGGCCGGAACCCGTGGCGTTCGGTATCCAACGTTCAGTTGTTTGTTGCCGAAAGCGACTATGTTCACGGCACGGACCTCACCTTCCAGGTCAAGGATATCAAGCTGCTGCGATTTACAACACCGACAATACAGCGTGTGTATGCCCCAGCTTACGTCACGCTCCCGCGCAATCGCCTTGCGATTTCCTTTAGCATTCTGGGTACTCGATCCGTTCGAAAGGGCAGCCACACCATCACGGTATCGCTCGCATCTGGCGACGGCCGCACTCGAACGGAGCAGCAACAGGATCTCGCCGACGGACGCGTTGCTATTCTCGATACATCGACTCTTGTTCCCGGACGCTACCGCATGGATCTGATGATTGTCGCTGTCGACGGTACGAGGTGTGCGCACGAAAGGCAACCAATCGAAGCCGTCGAAGGCCTACTTAGCTACAGGCGATAACAATGCGGATCGACGTTATGATGTCAAGAGCCCTAGTTCCCCTTCATTTCATGGAAACTTGCTAAATTTCCCGGATATGAAAAACACCACGATTTCCAGGTGACATCTTGGTCGAGTAGACGTAATATAGCTCTCTCATTTAGGCATGCTTTGTTTTCCCGGTTTCTCTTCTCTTTCGATTGAAGAGTGTCACAATATTCTGCCATGTGAAAGAACATCAACATCCCTCACAGAACCGTGCTTGCAGATTTCCAGCACACGGCTCTTCAGTAAAACTCACGAGACAAACGACAGTGTGTACAGATAGTGAACAATGCGAGGTTCAGGCAGTGGGTAGTGCTCCAAATATGCTTCGAAGCCTTTCCATGTGAACGAGGCTTTCTGGCTCCGCCGATTAAGCCACTTTAATACCAGTTGCTTTGTCACATAATGATATCGCTCAATAGCTCGGCTATTACCGCTGATACCATAATACTGACAGTGGCCTCTCAGCTTCGCCCGCAACGTCGGCCACCATTCCTTAAGCTTCGCAGTGCCACGTACCTGCCGGAGCCATTCATTCATCCCCTTGCATGCCTTACGAAACTTCTTGGCACTGGTCTTACGACGCAGTGTCGGATTACCTTTGCGACTCTTACCCCAGTAATGGGTAAAACCCAAAAAGTCAAAGGTATGGGATTGGTGGTCTTTCCTGTTAGTCCTGCATTGCTGTTCTCTGTCCAAGTGGATGATACGAGTTTTCTCAGGATGCAATTCAAGTCCGAACTTCACAAATCGCTCTCGCATCACTTGCTCTATGTACCGGGCATCATCAGCATACTGTGTCATGCAGATAAAATCATCCGCATATCTCACCAGCTGACAAACTCCTCGAATCTTAGGTTTGATTTTCTTCTCAAACCAAAGGTCCACTACATAGTGCAGGAATATATTGGAAATTATGGGGCTGAAATTACTGCCTTGAGGTGTCCCTTCTGTGGTTAAGACAAACTCACCCGCATCAATATAACCAGCCTCAAGAAACCTTCTGATAATCAGAAGGAAGCTCGGGTCTTTGACGCGAACCTGCAGACACCTGACCATCCAATCATGCGGGACGTTATCAAAGAAACGCTTGATATCCGCTTCAATGACATAATTGATGGGGCGCCGCATTATTGTCTTATCCACCACATTCAATGCCCGATGACAGCTGCGATTTGGCCTATAACCATATGAGCAATCCAGAAAGTCCTGCTCATATATTGCCTCTAAAATCCGGGCAACTCCCTTCTGCACTATTTTGTCTTCAAGTGCAGGCAGGCCGAGCGGGCGTTTCGAATGCTCATCCTTCGGTATATACGTCCGCCGAGAAGGCAACGGCATGTACCGCTTGGCCTTTAGACGGACTACCAAATCACTAATGTTCTCATCCAATCTTTCTCCATATTCCTTCCAACTTACACCGTCAATGCCACTGGCTCGGTCCCTGCCGAGTTGATAGTAGCATTCCTTCAGGAATCCCTCGTTCAGTAGATGAGCTAAGCTCGTGAACTGAAACTTAGGGTCCTTCCGAGCCCGTTCCGATATGAGGGCTAATTTTGCTGGCGTTATGTTATCCATTTCAGTGTATGGCATAAGCCACCTCATCCCTCTACGCTTTACTGCTAACCCCTTCGAGTGTCCCGACTCTTGGGACTCAATGGGCATTACCCCATTTACGCCTCTACTATGAGTTAGTCCGACTGCCATATCGTCATACTTCCTTCTCTGCCTCTTCGGCTCGTCGGAAGCTTCGCTATTGGGAACGATATGGCTATCCCAAGTTCCGCTGTGAATCTTCGAATGACCCGCCATGGCCTCCGACCCCGGCACGTCGCTGACACACTCGCCTTTATCGCGTGCAGCGCTACTGGCTTCCAAATGGTGAAACCCTTGGCCCAATGCGATTAGACATATTTCGGGGCTCAACACCTTCACTTTCGTTATGGCTGACCATTCACCTTTCCTTAAGCCTTGCATATCTCGTTATCTCAATATACATTAAGTTCCGTTCTGGCCTGGCGGCTAACCTTTGACCAGGCTGGATTGTCCAGCTGACTCACAGCAGCTTTGCTTGGCGCACTCACCAAAATGACACCACAAATGTTGATTTTGCCGATATCAAGTCCGAACAAATATTAATTTTTTACGAAAAATTAAATATTTCTCAGAAATTTCTTACTTCTATCGGATTAAGTAAACGGTGAGAAGAAATGTGACAATCAGGTAATTCTTTTAGGGATAAAAAAAGGCTGAAAGTTTTAACTACCAGCCTTTTAATAAAAGAGAAGTTATGTGATTATTTTGTACGTTTTTTCAATTACTGATTTTGTTCTCTCCTTTAAATACACAATCTACTCAACTGGTAGAACTTCCTCAAACAGATGCTCAGCAAGTAATATCAGGTCCTATATATCGACAATTCCATCTCCAAAGGGCTGCGGAGCGATATCATAGAGTAGCTCATCGGTTAGCCAGTGGTCTAACATCAAGCACAAGTCGTCAGCGTTAACAATCCCGTCTCCATTGAAGTCAACAATAAGGGGATACGGTTCATATTCCTCTACTGCCGCCGAAGCAGGATTATGGGGAAAAGCAGCTTTCGAACCACCAATAGCATAAATCTTTCCATTCACATTACTGGTTGATAAGACCATTCGTGCAGTTAGCATGTCATCTTTCGTTGTCCATATATCCGTCTCTGGATCATATTCATACACGGCTGAAACGGGGGCTCCATCCGGAGTAAGTGAACCTCCAATGGCATAGATCAAACCATTCACTACTGTGGTGGAGAAATACGTCCTTGCTGTTGGCATTGAGGCCACCTTCGTCAATGACGACCATTGGTCTATCTCCGGGTCGTATTCTTCTACTCTTGAGGTGGTAGAAGGAAAAAACGTTACTCCCCCGATGGCATAGATTTTCCCATTCACGACGCAGGTGGATAAGGCATACCTTCCGATCTTCATAGATGCTTTACTTGTCCATGTATCCGTCTCCGGGTCATACTCTTCCACGACCTTATATCCTGCTGGTATTCCGCCTCCTATGGCATAAATCTTTCCATTTACGACACTGGAGGACAAACCCCATCTTGCAGTTGGCATTGGAGATTTTGTTGTCCATGTATCTGTAGCCGGATCATATTCTTCTACGGCCTTTGAAGGTGAACCCGGATGACCTTCTGCCCCTCCTATTGCATAAATATTTCCGTTAACGACACTAGTGGACAAACCCCATCTTGGTGTTGGCATATCGGTTTTCGTAGTCCATGTGTCTGTAGTCGGATCATATTCCTCAACGGTAGAGATCCCTACGGCCGGTTGTGCTCGCGAGGCGCCTCCTATGGCGTAGATCTTCCCATTCACAACGCTTGTAGATAAATACAACCTTGCCGTTGACATATCGGCTTTCGATACCCAAGTGTTATTTGCTGCAAGACTCACGGAAACTGAGCAAAATGCCAAAATCAATACGATTGAAATTATATTTTTCATCTTACTTCCCTTTCAAAATTTTTACCTGCCCGAGCAGGGAAAAGGTTAATGTTCTGATACCGCACACTACGTGCAGTTCTATTGATAGCAATGCGTCTTTTGAAGAACCGGCTCTCAAGATTCATTTGCTCTATTCTTATAAGCACAAAAAAAAGAACAACCGGACGATGTTGTTGCAAATTTTTTGTAAAATTGTTAAAATTTATTCAATAATCTTTGTTTTTTGAGGCTAATGGAGGATGAGGCTTACTGTTAACCAAAAAACTCAGCATTTGGTTGCGATGGCACAAGGCGGCGATGAGTCAGCCTTAAACCAATTGTGCAAGGTCTATTGGTCTCGAGTCCTTTGGATAGTCCGGCTTCGTATGGGCAAGGAACTTCGTTCCAAGCTGGAATCGATAGACATAGTTCAGGATGTCCTTATGTGTGTCTTTCGGGACATGGAAGGCTTCACATATCGCAGCGAAGGGGACTTTCTAAGGTGGCTATCGAGATTGGTAGAGAACAGACTTAGGGGCAAAGTTACTAAACTACATGCCGGGAAACGTGATATCCGTAAAGAAGTCCAGCTTGATAGCCATGAGCGGACTACTGGTGGTGGACTTGTAGGAACTGCCGGCCCCATTGATGTCACAACACCGAGTGTAATAATGTCCAGAAGAGAGGATTTGGCGAAGCTTGAGAAAGCAATTGATGCATTAAAGCCTGAATACAGAGAGATAATTGTGCTTACGAAAATCGAAGGCCTTTCATACAAAGAAATAGGCCAAAGATTAGGTAAGAGCGATGAAGCAGTACGGAAACAGGTTTCTCGTGCATTGGAAACGCTAATCAGTATTTATGAGAATGTCTGATGGCTGACCTGATTGAAGATAATCAAGAACATATCCTTGGACAAGCTGTGCGGCAGTTCATAGATGCGGGATTGCAGGGCCAGGAGCCTGATATAGATGAATTCGTGAAACAGTACCCTCAACTTGAGCATCAGATCAGACAGAAAATCCGGAATCTTGGGGAAATTGATACTTTGTTCAACTCACTTTTGAAGGCCGAAGAGAGCGACTTTGAAGATGAAATGGCTGGACACGATCTCGTTGGCCAAAAAGTTAGAAGTTTTGAAATAGTAGAGATGATCGGCCATGGTGGCATGGGAGTAGTTTACTTAGCTCGTGACACCAGACTCAAACGCTCCGTTGCCATCAAAAGTATACCTGCTGGTCTGGCTTGTGATTCCACCGCCAGAATACGATTCAGACGCGAAGCCGAATTGCTGGCATCGTTAAATCATCCCAATATTGCTGTAATCCATGAGATTATCGAAGAAGATAAGTCCGGCTATTTGATTCTTGAATATGTTCCTGGCCAAACACTTGCAGAGCGTATAGCTCAAGAGCCTCTCAAATTGGAAGAAGCGTTATTAATCAGTCAACAGATCGCTGACGCTGTCTCAGCCGCTCACAAAAAAGGTTGTACACCGTGACCTGAAGCCGGGTAATATAAAGATCACGCCTGAGGGAAGAGTCAAAGTTTTGGACTTCGGCCTGGCTAAAGTAGTTGGTGGTAAAGTGACTGACCAGCAGACCACTATAACCGAGCCCGGCCGGATAATAGGTACACCAGCCTATATGAGCCCTGAGCAGGCCCGAGGGAAATCCACAGACCACCGCACGGACATCTGGTCATTTGGCTGCATTATGTACCAAATGCTAACTGGTCAGTTTCCATTTGAGGGGCAGACCGCTACAGACACATTGGTGCGCATTATCGAACACCAACCCGATTGGGAAGCTCTGCCCCAAGAGACACCTGAAAATGTCCGAGTTCTTCTCCGCCGTTGCCTTGAGAAGGATCCGGACAAGCGTCTTGGAGATTTCGCAGATGCGGCCAGAGAAATCAGTGAAACACTGAGCAAGTCTGCAATTGCACAGGCAGTGGCCAAATCAGCAAAAACACGAAAAGTAGGAATGATTATTGGTGTAGTGGCAGTTAGCATTGTTCTATTCATCATTTCTTTGAAGTTTATTCCACGAAAGGAAATTCAACCTTCATTAAAGGAAATACGTCTGGTGGTCCTTCCGTTTGAAAATCTGGGACCTGCCGATGATGAGTGGTTTGCAGATGGTATGACTGATGAAATCACTTCTCGTTTAGCCGGTATTCACGGTTTGGGTGTCATCTCGCGTCAAAGTGCAATACAGTATAAGAACAAAGAAAAAAGTGCACCACAAATAGCCAAAGAGTTGGGCATTGATTATATTCTGGAAGGTACAATCCAGCGAGAGCAGCCGTCAGATCCGAACAGCCAGGTGAGAATTAGAAGCCAGCTTATCAAGGCTACAGATGATATTCACGTTTGGGTACAGAATTATGATAATGATATGAGTAAGGTTTTCCAACTGCAGTCTGAAGTAGCTGAGCAGGTGGCACAGGGGCTGGATATTACGCTTCTTGAACCACAGCGACAGGCACTCCGGTACGAACCAACGGAAAACATGGAGGCATATGCTTATTACCTGCGTGGCAACGAATATTCATCACGTCCATATCAGAATAAAGATAACGTGATGCTAGCAAGTGAAATGTATGAAAAGGCGATTGACTTGGATGACAAATTCGCACTGGCCCATGCCAAGCTTTCACAGGTTTATTCCGGGATGTACTGGTTCAATACTGATCATAGCGAAAAACGTATCACCTTGGCATGGAAAGAGTCAAGGATAGCTTTAGAGCTCGATCCTGAACTACCGGAGGCGCACTGGGCTCGTGGTGTTTACTACTACTGGTGTCAATTGGACTATGTCTGCGCTTTAAAGGAATTAGAAATTGCCCGGAAAGGCCAGCCTAATAACAGCCGAATTCTTGCCACCATCGGTCATATTCAAAGGCGACAGAGAAAATACGAGGAGGCATTGGCCAACTACATGAGAGCTTGTGAGCTTAATCCACAATTCGGCACTCTGGCAGGTGATCTTGCCAGCACTTTTCGTGAACTGCGGAGGTACCAGGAGGCAGAGTATTATTATGAGAGGGCTATCTCGCTAACTCCTAATGAAGATTATCCTCATTTCTTGAAGGCTACCTTGTACTTGGTCTGGAAAGGCAGTACTGAAGAAGCACGAAAAGTCTTGGAAAGAGCGTCAAAGTACATCAACTTAGCAGATGTACCTCGCATGGTTAATTTGCTCATTACGCTGGATTTATATGATAAAAACTATCAAGGAGCTTTAGACCGGCTCTCTTTAAAATCGCAGACTGATAAACCTTTGAGTTATTCCGATGCTCTTCGATACGCTCAAATTTATGACTGTAAGAATGAAAACAAATCCGCTAAGGAATACTACAAACAGGCCGTAGAAAATTTACAATTAGAAATCCCCAAAGATCCGAATAAAGCCTGGCTCCGCAGTGCGGTCGGAATCGCATATGCCGGCCTGGGCCGCAAAGATGATGCAATCCGGGAAGGAAAACGAGCGGTTGACTTGCTTCCCTACGATAAAGATGCCCAGAGAGGCTTCCGTCATTTAAAGGATTTGGCCAAGATTTATGTGATGGTTGATGAATATGATAAGGCAATCGACCAGCTCAAATTTCTGCTGTCCGTGCCTGGAGAATTATCGATCCCTTTACTTCAGCTTGAACAGACCTGGGATCCTTTATGCGATCACCCCCGTTACAATGAAATCTTAGAGATTGGCAAATAAGATTTCAAGAACGTGACATTGATCAATGAACAGACGCCCCCATTTTCGTGACATCTAAAATTCCGGTCCTACCTCATGATATTGGTAAAGCTTTATTACGTTTATAAACATCAACGGCTGATTCCAGCACGTTGTTACGCTGCTCGGCCCAGTCCCGATGTTGAAGGC
>Ga0307380_10004106_pt1 | contig 19802 bp, 39 predicted proteins | sample UN3MG_FD_202239 | JGI IMG/M metagenome (GOLD analysis project Ga0307380, IMG submission 202239) | Soil microbial communities from Risofladan, Vaasa, Finland - UN-3 | ecosystem: Environmental > Terrestrial > Soil > Coastal area > Acid sulfate soil | place: Finland: Risofladan, Vaasa | collected... | reverse complement strand
AAGTCTATTTGCTCTTTTATTGTTTCTGTAATCATATTAATATTGTTTCATTATTTGGCATTATTATATATGTTGCTCTATGTTGATTGTCAGCATATATCGTAAATTTAGACTGTTGCTTGTCAGCCTCTACAGCCGTAGTTACATCAGTAACAATATAATTATACTTCTTTGATGATTCTGATTCTAACAGTTCTTTAATTATACTAGCTATATGAGACCTACATACAATATCGTTAAACTCTAAATTAAATCTGCTTGTTGCTCTATCAAGTAAAGGTTTACTAGTAGAAATTGTAAATCTAATAACATCGCTTCGTGTATTATCAATAATTAAATATACAGTATAAACGATAATACTAAATGATGTTATTAGAGTTATAAAAATAGAAGTCATGTCTTCTATATCATGTTTTATGTTATAATAACCCCATATAGCAGATAATGTGAAAACTACTAATAGTGATATAAATACCCATAGTCGTTGTTTTTTACTTGTTCCCCAGATTTTCATAGTGCTTTTTTATGTTCGTGTTTCTTTCTTCTTTTCCTAATTTTGAAGTTGGATATAATATCCAGCCAAAATACTTCATTATAAAGCGATTTATTTTTTCCATTTTTCTTCTATTACGTAATGACCGCCGCAAATTTGCACAGCTCTTGTTTTAGGTGAATTAAAAGGTCTAGACTCAATTGCAATAAAATTAATACAATTATTACTATCAATATTAAATGTATCAGTTTTATAATATTCGTGCTCAGTTCTTATTGAATATCTAGGCGCTTCAGATTCTTCTTTATTAATAAAGTAAATCATGCTGGTTATCATTCCAGTTATTATTAATAATACTAATCCTATTTTTAATACTTTAGTTATATTTTCCATTTTTAATTAGTTTTAATTTCTCTTGCCTTGATAATTGTTTAATCTTATATTCTAACTTTGAAGCTTCTGACCTGTTATTAGCCTCAAATTTTATTTTTAATTTAACTGGTAATCTCGTCTTAGTATATTTAGCACCTTTACCTAAATTATGTTTTTTAATTCTTTTATCAACATCATTTGTAATGCCAGTATAGAGACTACCATCATTGCATTCAAGTATATAGACGAACCACATTAATCTACGAATGTTGGTCCTGCAAATCCAGGAATATACATTGTCATCAAAGCCATTGTTTCTGCTTGTTCATCTGTACATCCTTTTGCTAAATATTTAGCGCGAATTTGTTCTTTAATAATTACTTGTTCTTCAAGTCGCTTTATCTTTTCAGGGGATATTGTATGAATGCCATAGCGTTCAACAATACTCTTCTTTGGTGTAAATTCATTTTCCATTTTAAAATCTTGTAATTTTAACGTCAGCTGTTAAATCATTTGCTGAAATTGCCTCTTCGCCTAATTTCTCAACTAGTTTATCAAATGTCAAATCACAATATTCATCAATCCAATCTCCTACATAATAAAGTTTATTTGAACCAGCAATAACGCCGAATAGAATTGGGTCTTTTTCTTTTGCTATTTGTGCTTTAATTTCATCTACAGTCTGTAGAACGCCATCTTTATATGGATCATAATGCATGATAACATAATTATCAAAGATTAAATTCTCGTCACATTTTTCCTTTGCTTCTATTACTTTCTCGGGTATTAATCTAGAGAAGTTCTTAATCCAATCTAATCTTAATTCACGACATGCTTTGCCTGCAAATTCTACAACATTAGCTTCAGTAACTACTTTAGTATGTCCTATTGCATATAATTGAGTTTCAGCTCTATGAATTTCTAAATCATATTCCATTCTTTCGAGAATAGCAATCTGACCTGTTCTTTTTAAATGAGCAATTGCTTTTTCATAACTAGCAAATCGTTCATTAGCTAATATTAATTCTTCTGCAGAGTTTTTAACAGATTCAAAAAACTCTTTAGGTGATATTTCAACATGTTCAATATGCGTATCTTCAATACTAAAATTAGATGACATAGCTTCAGCATCCATTCTTTTCTCCTCTAGCTTTCTACGTTTCTTTGCACGACCAAATAGTTTATCAAATAAGTTATCTTTCATTTTAGAACCATCTGCACCTATAGGAATTGATGTTGTATTTAATACCCAATCTGAGCTTGGATTAATATTAAATCCACTTACTACACCACCTCTGCGATTTCCACGGAATCGATTATAAGTATCACTATCCATTGGAGTGGTCGCATCATTAATTTTACGGGCATGCCATTTTGGCAAATTGAAATCTATATGGAAATTATCGAATATTTGTAATCCGGTATTGTCTGAATTTAACATAGTTTTATTATTTAGAGTTATACTCCTAATTTGTTAATTGTTTAAACTGATTGTCCAAGTGATTTGTCCTTTAATATTTGAAGTGCTTGTATTATCATCTTACTTCCAAGACCCTGTTCATTCATCATATGTACAACTCCAATAGCATCATCTATACCTGATACTCGACCTTCTATATTTGCTTTTTCACAAGCTTTCTTTGCTATATCAAATTCAATGACATCGCGTTCAATTGAACGTCCTATTCTACTATCTATAGGTAATGTCTGTACATTCTTTTTCAAGAAGTTAATTGCCTTGTTTGGGCCACTTGAGTCTATTTTACCATTTCTTGCCATATTTAATTCCAGTGCTCTAGTGATATATTTGCAATTCCACTTAATTTTCTATATGCTTTGTTATAATCACCAAAGCAATAGATTTCACTATAGTGGTCTCCGTTAAATGAGATATCCTTTACCTCAAATTTATTATCAGTTAACCAATTTTGTACAAATTCATGTTGAATTTTATCATACGTGCCTATTGAAAATTCTATATTCATTTTAAACTTCTTCTAAAATTAAAGCATCTTTATAACTTGCAAGATTAGCTCTTACTTCAGCAAGAGTAAAGTCTTTCATTAATTTGCTATTTAAGAATACTGTTTTAAGTTCTCCTGTTTTCTCTTCTTCAATGGTACATTGGTCTTTTAAATAGTATTCACCTTTATCATCTTTAAATACTGCAAGTAAACCCTTAGCACTTTTCTTAGTTCCATCATCAGTAATAGGGTCTTTCCAAATTTCTCTTGTATCAACAAAATCAACCATCTCATTTCCAAATTCAGATTGCGTTTTAATTACAACTTCACCATATGTAGCTTTCATTGCAAAACCAAATGTATCACGAGTATTACATTGATAAGTATAACTTCCAATACCTGCTACCCAATTGATAGATGCAAATCCTTTTGATTTTAAACGTTCACAGATTTCAGTTGCTCTGTCCATTGTAATAGAGTCACCATAGATAGTTCCAATATGAGAGTCAAGTAATTTATAACCTTTATCAGTCATTGTACCACCGAATGTTTCCCAAAGTAATTCAACAACTCCTTTATATTCAGCTTCACTTATTTCTCTAGAAATTCCGTTGTCATTATTTTTGATTCTACGTTTACCGTCTCTAAAGAATACAGTATGACCTTCTTTACCTTCTAATCCACATAGGATATCAATTGGATCACCGCTGTCTGGGCGAATAACTAATTTACCATCTCTAGTCATTACTTTATCTTTAATAGCTGGTAAGTATTCAGTACATACTTTCCATAAATCCCATGTGTCAGATACTACTGATAGAATACCTGTAGGATATTTGTCAATCAATCTTTCAAATGTACCAACTTCATCATTCTTAGTTCCCATGCACATTACTGAGTGTTCTGTTGCAGGAACGCTAGCTCCAACTAATTCTTTTTCAACATCAGCATTATAATAATGCTCAGCAAATTCAATTGCTGGTATAGTATCTGTACCTGTAAATGAAAGTAAGTGACCAAGACCAGACATACATGCTGTTTCTAAACTTGACATTCCTCTCATACTAAAATCATGTCCTTGCCAAGTTGTAAATTCTGTATTACCTACAGTCTCCATTGCATAGTGGTCAAATATCTTTTTGTATTGATGTGCAATCGTTGCTGATGTAATTCCTTGCCATAATGTACAACTTCCAATTGTCTCTAAATAATTAACTAACCAAGAACAGAACCATTCAAATCCATCATTAGTATTTTTAATAGTTAACATTGGTACTTTGATAGGACATAATGTACCTTCAGGTAATGCTTTAATTTCTAAAGGCAAGTAACCTAAATCATGTAGCTGTTCAATATGAGCACTGTCAATAGATTTAGGACCTAGTGTACAATTCATCATACGTAAATATTTACCTACTACTTCTTCCTTTGGCTTATTAAAGAAATTTTCATTCCACTGTTTAATTAAATATTCTTTGGCCCAATATTGAACCATGAATACGACAACGTGGTTAATTCCATGTATACGGCTTTTACGAGGTGTTAAATTTGAATATAACATTCTCATACCCTCCGGGTACATGTTATAGTGACCCATTTTATAGAAGTCAGCTTGGATTGTAGGTTGTATTGCTTTCATATTTTTATTATTTTGTTTCTACGTCTTTTATTTCTTTGATTATTGTGTTTACTATCGGGTAACATGCTACTAATCTTCTCGTTGAACCATCACTACCATTATAAAAAGTATATACGCCAGAATCTGACCATGAAAAATAATCTGCAAGGATAGTTTCAACACCTGAACGGCCTGGGTATATTACCTCTACTTTATATTCTTTTACTTTGCTCATATTACTAATAATAAATTTGTGTTTATTTGAATTGGGTTAATTAGTCTTTGTATTTCACGGTCTGGTGTATTATAGCGATCTTTTAGAAGTTTATATGAACCGTCATTAAATAGACGTATTACTACTTGTGCATCATACATTGGTTGATTACTACCCCTCATTGTTTCCATGCCTGAATCAGTTTTATAAACATCTTCATCTCTTAATATCAAAACTTCTGGCTTCATTTTACTACAGTTAATGTCTCGTTAAAAATATCATGATAAACTACAAAGCTATCATAGTTTAATTCTGATTTAACTTTGCCAATTGAGTTTGTACAATATACTCTATTAAAATGTTCTCTTAACACATCAATACCTTTACTAAATATTCCATGTGATACTATTAAATATATTCTACCTATATTACGCTTCTTTAATTCTTTAGATAATTCAATGAATGTTCTACCACCGTCGCATATGTCATCTACAATGAAAACATCTTTACCTTCGAAATCATCTTTGGTTACGATTGTCTTTACTATTTGACCTTCTTTATTTCTTACTTTATAGCAACAAACAACTTCACCTGGATAATTAATATCTCTTGCCAAATCATATATTTTCTTTTCAGCTCCTGCATCTGGTGATATAATACAAGACTTAGCAACACCTCCATACACTCCACATACATTCATTAAAAATTTAGCAACATATTTACCATTTTTAATAATGCTAATGTTTGTAATAAGATTACCAACTATATCTGAATGCGGGTCAACTACTATTACTTTTTGGAAATTTAAGTTATTGATTGCTGGGCAGATAACATCTTTTAAATACCATGTTCCGCCGTCTTTGAATTTTCTATCTGAACGAGCTCCTAAGAAATAAGGAATGAATAAATGAACATGATTAATGCCCATTTCATTTAATGCAGCTTTTGTACAAGCTATAAGTTCGAGGTCTAACCAACTATTGAAATGCGATTTAATAAGTACGCAATTAGATACTCCTATAATATCAGGATTAATCCAAACGTCTTGTTGGCCATCTGGGAATTTTGATATTTTAAATAAGTCTTTGCCAGAAATAGATTTACCTTCTGACTTTGTTAAATCGATAACGTGTTGATAGTTCATTGTGTTATTGTTTATAAAGTAAATATAACAATAAAATAAAAAAGCCCAAAGAAATTAATCGTTGGGCTTTGTTTTCGTTTTAGACATTAATTCTTTTGCGTGAGCAAGTCTTCTTATTTGGTCTTGATAATATAAAACTCTCGTCTCTGCGTCCTCATAATCTAATTCCGCGTCTCTTAAACCTTTCTTATAAAGCTTTAAGGTATTGTCTATTTCTTTTAATTTAACTTCTACTTTTCTTCGAGCCATGTGTTCGAATTTTTATTTAATTATATAATGTCGTACAAGAGCATAAACAGCATAAATTGCGCTTGGTATAACTATAGCTCTAGTAATTATTTTGAATAGCTTTTGAATAATAGAAGATGATTCATCCTCTTTTGCTTTTTTATAATTACTAGTATCATCTTTACTGAATACTCTAATATTATACTCTGCAACTGGCTTTTGTTTCTTTTTTGGAGTTGTATCAAATGAAACTTCAGCTGTTACCATTACATCTTTTGAAAAGTCTGTAAGAGGTTCACTGTTATGCTTTATCTCTTCAGCAATTGTTTTGTACTTTCTTAAAGGAGTATATTCTTTCTTAGGAACACTTGCTATAGAATAGTCTTGTTTACTAACAGGTCCATCGATTGATAATTCATCAATATTATCAATACAATCTTTAAGTACCCTTTCAGTCATTTGTATAAATTCCCTTTTTATTTCAAATCTATTACGATTATGAGATACAATAACTTCAGATGAATCATCTTTACTTACTATTAAATATGTAGTAAATGTAAAATTACTACCTTTAATTTCATATTTACGTTGATTTATACTGCCGTATGCATACTTGATTATAAGTTTTCCATCCTTAATACTCATATTATCATTAACATATAAAAAATATTTAGATAATTTCTTAGCTAATAATTTACCTAAATGATTAAGTTCTGTAGGTGTAAATTTAACATCCATAGTTATCTGCTTTTTCTTTGCCGCTGCTGCCATTTTATTTGTTTTTAATTAAACTGCTATTGGTACGTTCTTCCAATTAGGATAATACGTATATCCTTCAATTGTAAAATCTTCGAATTTATATGAATCTATATCATGTGCTTTATTTAATAAAAGCTTAGGGGCCTGGTGCTTATTAACATCTCTTTCTAATTGCTGCTTAACATAATCAACGTGATTTGTATAAATATGAGTATCTCCTAAATTACAAATCAATTCACCTGCTATCATATTTGCCTGCTGTGCAAACATTTCTAATAAAAATGCGTATGATGCTATGTTAAATGGTAAACCTAAGAATGTATCAACTGAGCGCTGATTCCACATTAAAGATAATTTTCTTTTAGGTGCTAGCTTTCCAATATCAAATGATTCAAACCATTCTATTGCTGCTTCTTCATTTGCGAATAAATTAACCCAACTCTTTTCATCTACTAAATGCGAATAAGCATTTTTAGCCCATTCTAATCTTTCTTGTGTTGTTAATTCCCTTGTCCACATTTGAAACCCATAATGACAAGGCGGTAAAGCTACATTATCTAATTGTGCTGGATTCCATGCAGTCACCATCATTCTTCGGTCGTCTGGTTTATTCCTAAGACTGTCGATTACTTTATGTATTTGATTGACTGTAACTTTCTCTATAGCTGACCTATTGCCATATCTATCATCTTCATCAACTGTTGCATCTTGCCATGATTCCCATGAAACCCATTGTTTACCATATACTGGACCTAAGTCTCCCCATTTTTGAGCAAACTCATTGTCTGTAATAATCTTTTCAATAAATTCTTCCTGTGATAATTGTTTATCTTCGTATGGACCACTGAATGCTGGATTTTCTTTAATATAGTTTTCGCAATACTTTTTATATGGCCATTCATTCCATATACTTACTCCGTTTTCGGCAAGGTATTTGATATTTGTATCTCCTTGCAAGAACCAGAGGAGTTCGTGAAAAATACTCTTTGTATGTAGTCGCTTGGTGGTGAGTAAAGGAAATCCGTTCCCCATATCATATCGGAGTTGTCTTCCAAATACTGATATAGTTCCTGTTCCTGTTCTGTCAGCTTTTCGCGTTCCATTTTCTAGAATATCTTTTAGTAAATCGTGATATATGATATCTATCTTAGCCATACTTATAATTTTAATTTAATTTATGTTTTATTTTTTAATACCCAAAGTTATTTCTTAAAATACCTTAAATTTCCTGATACACGTATTGAATGAATGATATTGGCTTTAAATATACTTGCCATATACCCAATCTTAATAATACTGTTATCTGTATTTGTTTGTGAAAAATCAATCATGATTCTAGTTTCACTAGAAGTAAATTTTTTACCAGCTAATCCCTGTAGCATAGTTTCTATTCCTATATTAAATTTATTATACTTGTCTATTTTTATTTCAGGATATAAAAGGTATCTGAATCTTAGTAAAGTAAAAGAATTAAAGAATCTTTCTTCAATTATGAAACGATGCATATCGTATTTGAACATTTGATGTAATCTGAATTCATTATTTCTAATAGTAACGCCACCTCCATAATTAAGAACGTTTTCATAGTCTGTTGCTATTTGTAATCTATATTGATTATAGTTGCTGTTTTCAGTATAGTCATATCGATGTTCCAATTGATTAGTAAGTAATATACTTTCTGCCTTATAATCCAATTGAGCCTTAGCCCATACTTGAAAATTATGGTCATACTTATCTTGTGAAATAGAGATATTACATAATAAAGAAAATAATATAGTTTTAATCCATCTCATGTAGTAATATTTGAAGTAATAGTTTCAATTCTTCTAATAGAGAATGTACCATTATCAGCCCTGATGTATTTGACATCAGATGCAAGTGAATAGTCTGCATATCTATTATACGAAAAATATGGCAGACCATCTGTTTTAGATTTTTCGTGGAATTTAGCTTGAAATAAAAGAGATTGTGTTTTGTCTAGAAATTTATAATCATACCCTGCCATAAAAACAGGCTTAATAATATCTGATGTTTTCCTTTTACCGAAAAGTAATTCAAATATATTAGGCTTGTCTTCGTTATTAACAGGATATACTTTAAATAAACTAGTCATTCATGTATTATTGCTTTAAGCATCGTTTAGTAATCTCAAAGAATTTTTGCTCTTCTTTTCTATTATCCCACTTCTCAAAATCCATGATAATATTATCATATTCATTTTCATTAATTTCTTCTAGGAATTTATCAATTGGGTATGCACTCCTTGTCATTGCTGCCAATTCATCTATGCACCCCTGGTACCCAATCATAGGTACCATTTCTTTTAATTCAAATATTAAATTTTTATCGAATTTACATTCAGCACCTATCCTAAGATATGAATACATCCAGTGTACAAGCTTTTTAGCTTTATCTTCACCTTCAATTCTTGCTAAGTGGTCAAATACTTTTTCCATTAATCTTTCTTTATTGCTACAGTTGTTAATTTATCGATCTTAAATGCTGCGTGAAATTCAAACAATTCATTAGAATCATAGGATTGTTTTATAACAGGTCCGATATATTGTGCTTCCATTCCAAGTTTCATTATACCGTTACCTATTCTGTCATGTAATAGAATACCAATTAATGAAATTCCTTTTATTGACTCAATTAAATTATAGAGTTCTTCTTCACTGGTTTCAAAATTAATGATTAATACATTACGGTCAGACCTTAATTCATAACCGACAGTTTCTTCTGATAGCAATGTATTATTACCTTTACCTTTATAATTAATCTCAAATAGACTATTTAATATAGGTGATATTTGTTTATTTTTGTGTTGAATTATTGGCATTCTTCTTAGTTTTAAGTTTAGGTTTTTCAACTTTTATTTCATTTTAAATCATCTTCTTGTTTACCGAAATACTTTTTAGGTATACCTGATACTTCAAACAATCTCTTTTGAAAGTAGGCTACATTATCTAAATATTCATCAATACTATCTTTGTAAATTACATTACCCTGTCCATCGTATTGAACCTCAGAATTGATTACTAAGGCAATACGCGGAGCTAATTTCTTCTTTTTAATACTTTTAATAGGTTTTCTAGGCTTTCTCATATTATTAAATTATCCATAAATATCATAAGCATCAAATTCATCTTTAAACGAATAAATTTTTAATAAACCCCGTTCTTTATAATCCTCAACAGTTACTAAATTATCTACTTTGCCATCCGATTTAACATATCGAGCTAAAGCAGATTTAGGTGTTATATTCAAGTAACATTTCTTAATGCCACAAAAACCTATTACGATTAATTTATGGCGTTTTAGATTTTCAGACATAGATTATGATTATTATATGTAATTTAATTATAAAGTTTATAACACTCCTAATTGTCGGCTAATCTAAACTTAGATACAAAGTCTCTTAGAAAGACATTTACTGGGCCGCCGACAAATTCAACCCATTCGGAATATTTAATTGGGTTATCAGCTATTGGATCCCATCCTTCTACTGGTGGGAAAATACCTTCGAATTTATATAACCATTCTTCGAAGTGTGGGAAATATCTTTCATCTTTAACTCGTTGCCTAGTTTTAAATACACGCTCATCGCATAAGAAAGTAATTGATGTGAGCATATTATTTGCATCAGGTTCAAAGAATGTTGCATACTTTATATTACATGCTGTTAGTATGTCAGCATGCTGTTCCATAGTACCATAGAATGGTACATCATCTGGATTATTAGCTAAATTCTGGTACATGTGAGAACCTGTATTATTAGATGTTCCACCGTTTAATACCATTACAGTTTTCCAGTTTTTAGCCCAGTCTAAGTATTCGACATCATCACCATAAAGTAAATGATATTCTACTACACCATGAAGTGACTGTATTCCTTTTTGAATGCCAGATAAATTATAAGGCGTTAAGAAATACATTCTATATTCTAATGGATTTGGGCCATCTCCCTTTAATTGTTCAAGTGTTTTTTCCATTATTCGAAATTATTAAAATTGTTTCCTGAATATTCAGTAATCATTCTATCGTATTGCTGTTTCATTGTATTAAGCATTTCAGTTACTTGGGCTTCTGTCGTTAAATCATCAATACAATATTCTAGTTTAGTGTGGTTAAGTTCTAGTAATATTTCAAACTTAGGTGGGTCATTATAATATAGATTATACCAAGCAAGATGAGATTCAGCTACTTTAAATAGAAGCTCACTCTGATGTGTCGTTAATATCATCTTCTTTAGATTCATTTTTTAATTTTTCTATAATATCAGAATAGATAATTCCATATCTTAATCCTTTTACATACTGGCTATATAAATACTCGGCTTTATCATCTAGGCTATATTGCTCTCTTAAAAAATTAATGCATTTTCTAAGTGGCTCAAGTCTAATTCTAGTTTCATTACTTTCACTTTGACTAATCTTTGAAATATATAAATCTTCAAGTTCGCCTAATATTTCTAATGCATGTAATTGGTCTTTATTGATATTATAATCTTCCATTAAATTATTTATCTTGAAATTCTGGTCTGCATGTTAAGCCAAAATTATCTCCATTTTTATATTTAATTTTCCCTTCTTTTACTAATCTGTCTTTGATGCTATCAATAACTGCAGGTGTAACAACAGAATCAGAGTGGTAGTAATATAAAAAATCACCAATCTCTTGCTGAGTAGCCTTTAATAAAAGTTTTAATGCTTCTGCTCTAGCTTCTAATCTAATCTCATCATCAATTATATTAATAAGACTAGATTTCAATGCATCATTCATAACCTTTCTAGGTTTTGATTTTCCATTTAAAATCCTTTTCATTGAACGCATTACGCTTTTATGTGATTTATTCTTTTTCATTATTCCATTTTACTTCACAACCAAATACAAAAGTTTCTGGTTCAATTAATACTAATTTATATTCTGGGCTAGGTACTGCCTCATTTTTTTTATTTAATACATAACTATTTATGTGCCTTTCTGATGTTACTAAATGTAAACCTGGGTCATTACCTGTACCCTTTCTTCCAACTATAAATTGATTATCTTTTAGTTTATTTGAACATAGAATATTAATACCTGTAAAGTTTGATAATGAATCTGATGGCGCGTATAAGCCCTTATAAATATTATTAGTTACATATTCAATTACTGAATAAAGACTCTCAGGTAGTATTACATAGTTAGCAGGACCTCTTCTACTATTGGAAGCAATAAAATTAGATAATGACATTATCTTTCCTATCATTAATTTAGCATTAGATTCTTTAACACTTTCGATGTGTTTATCATATACTGTATCAATATGTATAAGTTTTAATTTTACTCTATCAGATAAATCTTTTAAATTTTGTTGACTATTTTTAAATGCCTGTTCAATTAATAAATCAACTGCATGGTCAACTATTTTATATTCGATTAATTCGTCTTCTTTTAATATGACTCTATCTAAGCTACCCTTTTCATTTCTTAGTATTAATGCTAGAGTTTTAACGTTTGACTCACTTTCACCTGTGCGTTTTGGTATTTCACCAGTTTCAGTAAATGATAGGTATGGGATTACAAATTCTCCGGTTTTATTGGATTTTTGTAAATTGAATATTTTTACATTCTCAAGATATTTGAGAGTTTCTGATTTTGCTTCTTCCATGGCTATAATGTTCTATTAGTCTATATAGCTCATTTTTAGCAATTGTTTCACCATCAGTACTCCAAACTTCTTCTCGTTCTGGATGATATTGTACACCACTAAAAAGTGTATTATAGTCTTTGCCTCTTATTCCTTCTACAATTCCATCTTCTGACCAGCAAAATTCTTCGCAGAACATATTAATAGTATTTGATTTTAAGAAGCCTTGATGATGTCTGCTATTTATAATAAATGAATTACCTTGATTATCTTTTATTTTATGGAATGAACTATTACCTTTCCATCCACCGTCCTGTGCTGAATGTATAAGTGTTTTAGAGACATCTGGGATATGCGGTACAAACGTACAACCATATCTTAAGCCAAGTAATTGCATGCCTCTACATATGCCGAAAATAGGCTTACCTGTTTCAATATATTTGTCTATTAAATTAAGTTCATGTTTATCTCTTTCTGGCTTAGTACCTATATCAGCACCGCCTAAAAGAATTAAAATATCTCCTTGATTGTCATATTGTGGAATTAAACCCATTCTTCTGGCCCATAATACATATTGAGCATTAGTAGTTTTACCGTATTCAGTTTCTGGATATTTCCAAGATAATTGTGCTATCATACTAATTCAAGTGTTTCCTCTTCAACTCTTTCCATTGATTTAACAGGCTCTGCCATTCTGAAGCGATTTGGGTGGAATGCAGGTTCAAGTTTTCCTTGATATAATTTAAAAAATATTGGAGTGTTTTTTACTTCCTCTAATAATATACCACCTTCAGCAGCAATTGGTCTAACTGCACGTATAATATATTCCTTATCTTTAACCGGAAGATTCTGGAAGAATTTTGTTATTTCCGGATGGAAATCGCTGTTCACGCATATTACTCTATCGCCTGGTTTCATATTACTTCTTTAAGATGCTCATTTAATTCATCAGTAAGCATCGGTTTTTTATTTTCAATACTAGCAAGTTTTTTGCTAATTCTTTTTATTGCATGTTTGTATTTATTTATCGCTATATTTTTTTCTTCATTATAATCTGCAATAGCTTCTTCAGGTGTTTTTCTACCATTAAACCATTCAGGTATACTTTGCTCTACAGTTTCATCTCTAAAATTCCAATAGATTCTACCTTCAATTACATCTAGAACTTCTCTTTGATAAACTAAATTATTTTTATAATCTGCGATATAAAATATATCGCCTTTTTTGAATTGACATTTTTCAATATTCACTAAAATACCATCTAATCTTCCGGCATATAATTCTAGACCATTTTTTCTAGCATCATCTTCGTATTGTAAAAGTAATTTCATTTCAAAGTCATCTAAATCTTCAAGGTGAAATAAACCACTTTTAAGTATACTTCCATGTGGTGTTGCAATTTCACTAATAGAAAATGCTTTAATTCCATTAGTTTCTCCCCAGCTTCCTTCTTCGCATTGACCTACTATTCTTCCTATAATGCCTTTTGCATTAGTTTTAATTTTTACAGGATATCCATTTTCGTATTTACTTATCATATTACAGTGCTTTTACAAATGCGATTGCCATCTTCCAACCCTTCTCAGTTGGTTCAAATCTAGCAATAGGAGAAATGAAATTCTTATTTTCAGAAAAGTGTGGGTCTATCATTTTCTGTGCCAATAAATTCTTAAGTTGATATCCCTCATAAACCAAAATCTTCTGACCTTCATAATTAGTGCAATCAAGATATTTGATTTTAATAATTAAAAATCTATCCCATTGGATAGACTTTAAAATTTTATAATTATCTGGGCGTGGATTTGGTAATGATTCGTAAACTACTGTAGTATTATCAGATACTGAACTTGAAAATCCACCAATACTACGTGATAATTTTTTACCTCTATCGCCTGAACTTGATGAAAACATTTTAATAACTCCCATAATTATAATTTAAATATTGATTTAACGTTTTCTAATTTAGCTTTAATATCATTAAATATCAGCTTTTGTTTTTTAGAAAAACTTCTCTTGCCTTCTATATTTTTAAGTATTCTAGTTGTTTCTATATAGTACTTATTTCTGAACGATTCATCTGCAGTGAATGCATCATTGATATTTTCTAATCGGTCAGCTAATTTAACTGTAAACGCCTTCTCAGACATTTTTAACATCTTATCAATTAGATATGCGCCTTTATCACCGCTGTACTTATATTTAATTTCGTCTTTGTCGGAAGTTAATTCTAATACACAGTCTGCAATTTCACTTGAAAATAATGCTTTAATAATTGAATAAGCTTCCCATTTATTTTTAAAACAATCTTCAGCCACGTCGTGAAGTAATGCAATAATCAATTCATCTTCATCAGTTGAGTATAATTTAACTCTGCCATTTACTTTTTGTACATGGGCATCGAAATAAGATTTATTAACGAATTTGCGCATTTGGCCTTTATGCTTTTCTTTAGCAAAATACCAAGCTAGGGATTCTCCGTCTGATGTGGGTTTATTTGCCATGTTATTAAAGTTTATAAATAAATATAATCAAAAAAAATGATTGCCCAAAGTTAATCATTTAACATGTCATCGAGCATTTCAGTAACTGTCCTGTCGTCTTTAGGAGTTTCAGCATCTGTAAATGTTCCGGGTGCATATTTCTTGCAAAGTAATACTAGCTTATCGCAAAGCTTTTCGCGGTCTTTGTCTTTTAAATTTGTCATGTTATCTGCTAATGCATCACATGCTGTACGTATAAATACGTTTGTTACATTCATTTCCATATTATGATAATATTAATTGATACTCTTTTAAATACTTAAGTATACCTAATTCTTTGGCTTTACATTCACACATTACATCAATGTCATAGCCATAGTCTAAAATTTCATCGTAGATATAATCAGCATGGGCAACTACTTTACAAGTAGGGTCTTCATAATTACGTCTACTGCTACTATAATGTACAGCAGGTATAATATCTTTAGGCCATGTAGTCATGGCAAGTTCAAACGATTCTTGTTTTGTTAATTCACCAGGATGACAATCATGATGATGATAATCAAATACAATTGGAGTACCAATTTTATTATAGACGTACATTAAATCACTTACAGAATACATAGAAGGTCTATCATCGTTTTCAACGGTCAATCTAGCCTTTGCACTTGGGCTTAACTTATTGAATGCAGTACAGAACCTGTCCATAGTTTCAACCTTGCCAGATTTAGCACCACCTATATGAATATTAATTTTTGAATGATGTGATTTAGGTAAACCCATCATGTCCATAATTTCAGCGTGCTGATTAAGGTCCTTGATTGCTAAATTTGTTACGTAAGATTTGGTTGATGAAAGGATAGTGAAATGACCGGGGTGAAATGAAACACGTATACCATTTTCTTTTGCAATATCACCTGTTTGTTTTAGAACTGATTTGATTTTTTTATAATCTGGCAAATCCTTAAACTCATATTCACTTGACCATGGAAACATTGAACTTGACATACGATACATTTTAATACCATTTTTCACATTCCATTCCATGATTATTTTAAGGTCTGTAACATTTAAGAGTGCCAACTGGCTAGCATAATCTAAACCCCTTTCTTTGAAAGTAGCTTTAATCATTTTGCGCCCAGTTGTAATTTTCTTAGTAGCTAGGGTTTCATTTATACAAGCGTATCCTATTGATTTAATCATATTTTATTCTTTAACTAAAAATAAGAAATAATATTCATACCCCAAAGTTATAGATTAATCTTCTTCAGTAAGTTTTTATATTCAACATCGAATGTTAAAGTTATATCCCAAAGAAATATAAAAATAGTATGAATGATTTCTGGAATAGCTAATCCTGGAAATACAAAAAGAGTTAATATAGGTATAAACATCGAACATAGCGATAATACTATTGAAGTCATACCCATTCTAAAATCACTTTCAAGTAATCTATATCCAAATAAAAATATTGAAAATGTATAACCGACAAAATAAGAGATAGCAGTAATTGTATGGGCTGAATGTGTCATATCAACTACTGCAGTTATTAATAACATCATAGTAGATATTGCAAATAATAATGTAAGTCTCTTGTTAATAATAGAATCTTTGTGATAGCTATATACATTTCTGAATGCACTAACATATAACATTAAGCCAACTATAAATAATCCTGTGTTCCAAACATAATTAGTACCTTCTGTAATGCCAAATCGCGATAATGAAATTGTTGATAAACTTAAATTAGGTAATGAGAAAATGCAGAATAATATTAGAGATGTAAATAAGATTACTGAAATAGTAGCATGTAATCTTTTAAATGAAATAATTTTATCTCTGATACTCATTAGTGCAGGTGTCCATATTTAATTATATATTAGACATTTCATCTTAATATATCTAGACACTAAGAATCAGTCCTTTAGAACTGATTCTATAAAATAAGGATACGTGTTATCGACGGTCCCGTCATCTCTGACAATTACATATTCATCAATTACTTGATATTCATTTGTACCTGACGCTAAAGCTACTCGAACTCTATCTTTAATTACTCCGATAAATCTATTATTGCTTCTATTACTATAAGTTACTCTTTTCCCAATCATTTGGGATTGACTTTCTACCTTTTCCATTTTATAATTTTTTAAATCTATCAACATAAGTCCCATTGTGATATACTTTCTCAAAGAACATATCATGAGGTCTCGCCCAGACTTTACTAATATCATTTAAGTCTCGATATATTACTAAACTTTCGCTTGGTGATTCACTATTTTTAGCTATCATTAAAAGCTCATATAGATTACCCTTATAATGTCTATATGTATTAGTTTCATTAGCAGGTTCACTTTTTTCCATTTCTGAAGAATTTAATTCTATTAATCTAGATTTTTTTTGATTAGCTTCAAGTTCACTTATTCTAACTTTCATATCTTCAATGTCCTGTATAAACATTGGGTCTAATTCAATACTTTTGCTTAGATAAACATCGCCTAATCCATCATCACGTAATGGATTACATTCTGGCATCCAGGTATGTAGTACAGCACTCATTTATTATTTTCTAATTTAACTTTATCTCTATAAAAATCGAATATTCTCTGGGACTTTGTCTTTCTTTGATATCCTTCTACGTTTTCTTTTATAATATCGTTCCACATTTCTTTAGGAACTTCTGCTAAAAATCTAACATATGAATATTCATCCATTGCGCTAGCTATTAATTCAGTCAATATGATATTCACATACTCTTCATAATCATCGATTTTAAAATCTTCTAGATTTTCTTCTATTTTTAAAAACTTTGTGATTTCATCATCAAATAAAGCATAGTAAATTTCTTCAAAATCTTCAGTAGTCATCATACTGAACTTTGACATATTATTTTGGCAATATAGTTCATAAAAAACTTTATCACCTTCATGTCCAAATCTATCTAGTATTTGATCCATATATTCCATAGGGGCGTTATACATTTTTCATAGTTTTAGAATCTCGTACATCAGTTATTTCTCCGTTTACTATAACAGCTGTTGCTGGGCAATTCATTCCTCTAACTCCTTTGCCAATAGGTTCTGTGCTTAAATTATAAGTCTTACCTTGTAATTTGATTTCAACATTATAGCCTGACCATAGGCACGGGTATGTCCCATCAGGAATTGGTTCGCTATCCTTTGCAGTTTGTAATCCCACTGGAGTAGGTTCAGATTCTGAAAGCTTCATCATTTCTTCAATTGTTTCCCATTTACCCATTACCATTTCCTCATGGTCTTGGTCAATTACAATACTATCTACTGGCATATCTAATCTTGCCCAAGTACTATCTTCTTCGACTAATGTTTTAACTTCTGAATATACAATATCAAAATTATCTAATTCTTCTGGTAAACCATTTAGGTATTCTTTTAAATCTTTTATTTTCATAATTAAAATAATTTCTTTTCAGTTTCTTTTACTTTCTTAATTATAACATCTGCGTCCTTCTTTAGAATGTTCATTGCTTTACGATATAATTTTCTATCTGCAAAACCAGAAAGACCTTCTACTGTAATAGCTTGAGTTGTAAAGTATTCATTAATACCTTCATCTGCATCTAATATTAAATACTTCTTTGGTATATAATTGTTTTGCATCCACTTTAATATTTCTAAACCATGTGAAGCTCCTTTTAAACTAGGAGTAAAATCAATAATATTCCATTTTAAACCCCTTTCTTTAAATATCTTTTTTGAAGTTTCAACATCTTTAAGACGATTACGTAATGCTGATATAATTACAACATCTGTATCATAGTGTTCTATTAATCTCCCAACATGTTCACATGCTTGTGGGCAAAAATATGCCAAACCATCATTATCATGTGTTTCGCCTTTAGTTTTTAGGGCGTCATCTAGCCCATACTGTGTAATTATAATACCTTCGATGTCTAGAAAAATAATTGGTTTCATGTTGTTATATTTAAAAAAGTTTATGCTTGCTTAACAAGTCAATGATTATATCGCCATGGCATGACTTTGGTTTACAAAAACACCCTAACGTCTTACCTCTCAGCTCTTCTAGACGGGCCAATAATTCTTTATTGTTTAATAAATATTCGCGATATTTTTCCATAGCCTCTTTTCTAGTGGCTACAATATATGTTGCTTTAGTTTGGCGATTTTTAATATGAGTATAAGGATTACCATAAATAGACCCACGGCCTATATAAACATCATACGGTTCATTCGTCTTAATATTAATTACATTAGTACTCATCAGTTATATTAAAAAACTTAAAATTAATTCCAGTTACATCAACTTGATAATACAATGTCACTGGTTTAAATATAGCAATTAAATCATTATTATCTTCACTTAATTGATATGTAATTTTATCTTTATCGTTTAGGCCCATTTTATAATCAATTATATTACCAGTAAGTAAATATGCAAATCTTTCATTTTCCTGAAGAGGGTCAACTACGATTGTAACATTTCTAATTTTACCTAATTCATATAAATAACCTAATTCAACATCAACTGAAGTTGAACCACTATCAACGAAACTTCTCTCTTTAGCAAATATGCCAGCCATTGTCTGACTAGTAATTATAATAGGTGAACGTTCTATTTTACAATATTTTAATAACTTGGAAACACTAGTAGAAACCATGTTCTCCTCATTAGTTAAAACCTCTAATAAAAGTTCACATAAATGCATTGAATATTCTTGTGCAAATAAATCCGCTAATTGAACTGATAGATTATCTTCCTGTGATTCCATTAATTCATATGACTTAACTAATGAAATAGAAAGAGCTACTTTCATAGTTAATGCGTCATCGTCACATTCTACTTTACCGTAACCTGGTATTTTAGGTTCTTCTTTAAATAGTTCTATACAGTGCATATGT